>Ga0137388_10002398_pt1 | contig 11760 bp, 10 predicted proteins | sample 15con2h14AmetaG_FD_104644 | JGI IMG/M metagenome (GOLD analysis project Ga0137388, IMG submission 104644) | Vadose zone soil microbial communities from Angelo Coast Range Reserve, California, USA - 15con2h1.4A metaG | ecosystem: Environmental > Terrestrial > Soil > Vadose zone > Saprolite...
CGACGAGAACGTGCGCGGGCGGGATGTCTTCATCATCCAGCCCACGAATCCGCCGGCGGAAAACTACATGGAGCTGTTGCTGTTGATCGACGCGGCGCGCCGGGCGAGCGCCGCCCGCATCACCGCGGTGCTCCCGTACTTCGGCTACGCGCGGCAGGACCGGAAAGATCAACCGCGCGTGGCGATCAGCGCCAAACTCATGGCGAACCTGATCACCCACGCCGGAGCGGACCGCGTCCTGGGAATGGATTTTCATTCCCACCAGGTCCAGGGATTCTTCGATATCCCGGTGGACCATCTGTACGCGGCGCCGGTGTTCGTGAGCCACTACCGGACCAAGCAGCTGCACGATCCGGTCGTCGTCGCGCCGGACGTCGGCTCGGCGAAGATGGCCCGCGGGTTCGCGAAGCGGCTCGACGCGTCGCTCGCGATCATCGACAAGCGGCGCCCGTCCGCGAACATCGCGGAAGTCGTGAACGTCGTCGGCGAAGTCGAGGGGAAAGACGTCCTGATCCCCGACGACATGATCGACACGGCAGGTACGATCGCCGAAGCGGCGGCGGCGCTGAGGCGGCTGGGCGCGAGACGCATCTTCGCGTTCGCGACGCACGCGCTGCTGTCGGGCCCGGCGGTCGAGCGGCTGCGCGCCGCGCCGGTCGAGGAAGTGTGTGTAACGAATACGATCCGGATTCCCGAGGATCGGCAGTTCGAGAAGCTGAAAGTGTTGTCGATCGCCAGCCTGATGGCCAAAGCCATCGGCTACGAACATTCGAATCAGTCGGTCAGCTCTCTGTTCGATTGAGTTGAGGAGCCTATGGCACAGACGGTGAGTCTCTCCGCGACGGTGCGGGAGGAAACGGGCAAGGGCGCGGCGCGGCAGGCGCGCTTCCAGAAGAAGGTTCCGGCCGTGATCTACGGCCACGGCCGCCCCACGCAGACGCTGATGGTGGACGCTCTCGCGCTGGAAAAAGCGCTCACCGGCATCGAGCCGGAGAGCACGCTCATCGAGCTCAGCGTCGACGGCAAGACGAGCCGGACCCTGATCCGCGAGATCCAGCGCCATCCGCTCCGCCCCGACATCATCCACGTCGATTTCTACGAGATCCGCGGCGGCGAGAAGATCACGCTCAAAGTCCCCGTGCACCTCGTGGGCACGCCCGACGGCGTCCGCAACGCGGGCGGGGTGCTCGATCAGGTGACCCGCGAAGTCGAAATCGAAGTGCTGCCCGAAAACATCCCCGACCGCGTCGAGCTCGACGTCACGGCGCTCAAGATCGGCGACTCGCTGCACATGCGGGATCTGTCGATCGCCAACGCCGTCATCCTGACGGGTGCCGATCTGACGATCGCGACCGTCGTGCCGCCGCGCGCCGAAGAAGTCGCCGCGCCGACACCCGAAGCCGCGACCGAAGTCGCCGAGCCCGAGCTCATCCGCAAGGTGCGTGAGGATGAAGAGGGCGCCGAAGGCGAAGCTGCAGCCCCTGCGGCTGAGGAGAAAGAGAAGAAATCTCCTAAGGCCCCAGAGAAGCCGTAGTTTTTGCGCGCCGTCGTCGGCCTGGGGAATCCGGGCCCGGAATACGCGGCGACGCGCCACAATGCCGGCTTTCTCCTGGCCGACGCCGTCGCCCGGCATTGGAATCTTCCTCCCTTCCGTCGCGCCGAGCGGGCACGCGCGACGGAAGGCACGGTGGCCGGCGTGCCCGTGCGCATCCTCAAGCCCACGACCTTCATGAACCGCAGCGGTGCAGCGCTGGCGTCGCTGCGCGCGGATCCGACATTCGCTCCGGCTCGCGATCTCCTCATTCTCGTCGACGATTTCCAGATCCCCCTTGGCACGTTTCGCTTCCGCCCCGACGGCTCGGCCGGCGGGCACAACGGCCTCAAGAGCATCGAGGGGGCCCTGCAGTCTCAGAACTACGCCCGGCTGCGAGTCGGTGTGGGGCCGTTGCCTGAGGGGACGGGGGATTGGGCCGACTACGTCCTCAACCCGTTCGAACCGGAAGAGCTCGAACAGGTGGAAACATTGACGCCGCAGATGATCGACGCAGTCGACAAGTGGCTTAAAACCTGATGCTGAGACTCGGTATCGTCGGTCTGCCCAACGTCGGAAAATCGACTCTCTTCAACGCGCTGACGTCCTCGAAAGCCGCGGCGGCGGAGAACTATCCCTTCTGCACCGTCGAGCCCAATGTCGGCGTCGTCGAGGTGCCTGACCCCCGGCTCGAGACGCTCAACCAGGTCGTCAAGCCCAAAAAGAAAATCCCGGCGGTCGTCGAGTTCGTGGATATCGCCGGCTTGGTGAAGGGCGCGTCGCAAGGCGAGGGCCTCGGCAACCAGTTTCTCTCGCACATCCGCGAAGTGGACGCGGTGGTGCACGTGATTCGCGCCTTCGAGGACCCCGACGTGGTGCACGTCATGGGGCCCGTCGATCCGGTGCGCGATCACGACGTCATTACCAGCGAGCTGGCGCTCGCCGATCTCGCGGTGGTGGAGCGCCGGCTCGACAAGACGCGCAAGTCGGCGCGCGCGGGCGACAAGGAGGCCCAGCTCGAGCTGGTACTGCTCGAGCGCGTCGTCGCGGAATTGAATCGCGGCCGCGGCGCCCGCGAAGCCGGTGAAAACGCCGACGCGATCAAGTTCCTCCGCACGCTCGGCTTGCTCACCGCCAAGCCGATCCTCTACGCGGCGAACGCGAACGAGGACGACCTCGCCTCCGGTGGAGGCAAATGGATCGACAAGCTCCGGGCCGCCGTGCAGAGCCACCACGAAGAAGCGGAGATCGTCCCCTTCTCTGCGAAATTTGAAGCCGAGCTCGGCGAGCTGGCCGGGGACGAGCGCCGCGAGTATCTCGCGAGCGCGGGCGTCTCAGAGCCGGGGCTCGACCGCCTGATTCACGCCGGCTACCGGCTCCTCGGCCTTCAAACCTTCTTCACCGTGGGAGAGAACGAGGTGCGCGCCTGGACGATGCACCGCGGTGACACGGCGTACGCCGCGGCGGGCGAGATCCACTCCGACTTTCAGCGCGGATTCATCCGCGCCGAAACGGTCGGGTTTGGGGAGTTTGTGAAAGCGGGCAGCTACAAGGCTGCCCGCGAACAAGGATTGGTGCGCAGTGAAGGACGCGACTACGTCGTGAAGGACGGCGACATCCTGCTATTTCGCTTCAACGTCTAACGCGTCCAGATCTCCACCAGGCTGCTTTGGCCCGCGGCGGCGAGCGCAAACTGCCCGGCCGAGTCGGTGACCACGAACTGCTTGACTTCGGGCGCCGAAATCATCCCACCCGCACTGGGACGACCGTTGAAGTCGGAAATAGCCGCGCCCCGAATGCGGGCGCTGCTATCGGAGAGGGCCTGCGCCTGCACTGCCGAGCGGAATATGGCAGCGGTGACGGCTGGCAAGCCGATCATGTTCGAGTCTCTTTCACCAACCTACTGGCTTCCCCTGATTCTGCCGCTCGAGCCAGGCAACGAGCGGTTGGAAATATTCTACGATAGCCGTCGCGTCCATCCGCCGTTCGCCGGTCGCGTCCGCGAGTATCTCCTGCCACGGTTTGCTCTGTCCCGCCGCCAGCATGCGCGCCAACTGCTCCCCCGCGGCGCGGTTACCATAGACCGAGCAGCGGTACAGCGGTCCAGTCCATCCGGCAGCACGGCACCAGGACCGATGGAACTGGAATTGCAAGACACGCGCGAGGAAATAGCGCATGTAGGGAACGTTCGCGGCGACGTGGTACTTGGCGCCGGGATCAAAATCACGCTCGGAGCGTCCAACCGGCTCGCTCACCCCTTGGTACCGGTGCTTGAGATCCCACCATCCTGCATTGTACTGCGCCGGTGTGATCTCTCCCGAAAACACTCCCCAGCGCCAGCGGTCGAGCGCCAGCGCAAACGGCAGGAACGCGATCTTGTCGAGCGCGATCCGCAGCAGCATCGCGGTGTCGCTCGCCGCGCTCGGCAGGCTGTCGAGCAGGCCGATGCGGCGCAGGTATTCCGGCGTCACCGAGAGTGCGATCGCGTCGCCGATCGCTTCGTGGAAGCCGTCGTTCGCCCCGCCCTGAAAGAGATACGGCTGCGTCTGGTACGCGCGCTGATAGAAGTTGTGTCCCAGCTCGTGATGGATCGTGACGAAATCCTCGCCCGTCACCTGGATGCACATCTTGATCCGGACGTCGTTCTTCGAGTCCAGATCCCACGCGCTTGCGTGGCAGACCACGTCGCGATCGCGCGGCTTGGTGAACTGCGAGCGCTCCCAGAAGGTCCCGGGCAGCGAATCGAAGCCGAGCGAGGTGTAGAAGCGCTCGCCGGAGCGCACCATCGCACGCTCGTCGACGCCGTGCGCGCGCAACAACGCGCTGAGGTCCACGCCGGGCGTCGTCGTGGGCGGGGCCACCACGTCGTAGATGTTGCCCCACTCCTGCGCCCAGATGTTGCCGAGCAGGTGGGCGGGGATCATACCGCTGCGGTTCACCAGATCCGGATAACGCTCGGCAAGGCGCGAGCGCACGTACGCGTGCAGCTGGAGATAGAGCGGTTTGAGCTGCTCCCACAGCCGGTCGACTTCTTTCACGAACGAGTCGGCCGGCATGTCGTACCCCGAGCGCCACATCGCGCCGACGTCCGAAAATCCGAAGCCTTTGGCGCCCGCGTTGGCGAGTGAGACGAACCGGGCGTAGCGGTCGCGCATGCCGACCGAGACGCGGTGCCATCCCTGCCACGCATCGAGCAGCTCGGCCGGATCGCGGCTCGTCGCCAGGATGTGCTCGATGTCGGTGATCTGGAGACAGGTGTTCTCGGTCTTGCAGTACGTGCCGCGGCCGTAATCGGCCTGCATGCTGCTCGTGATCTTGGTCAGCTCGGACGCCTCGCGGGGACTGGGGGGCGGCGGCGCGGCGAGGGACAACTTGAGCAGTAGGAGCTTGCGCCGCAGATCGGCCGGCAACCGGAGTCGCTCGTAGCGGCGCGCCTCCATGGCGAGGTCGCGCGTGGCGACGGCGTAGGCTTCCTGGGCCTCGGCCGTCAATTCTTCGGTGTCGAACGTGATGTAGGTGTTGGCCACCCAGTCGGCGCGGGAGGCCTTCACGTTCAGGTCGTACAGCGTGGACTCCGCCCGAGCGAGGAAGCGCCTGGCGCCCGCGACGGCGACTGTCTGAGCGTGGAGGGAGGCCGGCAGGAGCACAAGCACGACAAGCCGACGCATGGGTCTACAATAACATGGCCAACGAACTTATGTTTCCCGCCTTACATAATCCCCTACTCGGTGCCTTCCACCGCACCGGGTCACCTATGACCAAAGGGAGGTGGCATGAATCGTCGGTACGAGACGGTCTACATTTTTGATAGTGCCCTGGACGAGCCGGCAATCACCGAAAAACTGAACCGCTTTCACGCCCTGCTGACCAAGGACGGGAAAGGCACGCTGTCGAACGTGTCGCACTGGGGCAAGCGCACGATGGCGTACAAGATCAAGAAGAAAGAGACGGGCTACTACGTCGTCGCCGAGTTTCAGGCGGCGGGCGATCTGCTGCCCGAGTACGAGCGCGCGGTGAAGCTCGATGAGAGCGTGCTGCGGTATATGTGCGTCGAAGCCGCGAAAGAGCAGCCGAAGCCGGTGGTTGCCGCCGCCGTCGTCCCTGAAGAAGAAGAGTTGGAAGAGGAGGAAGCGTGAGACGTCCCGCCAAGACCTGCCCCGTGTGCGAATCCGGCGCGCGCGTGCTCGACTACAAGGATGACCGGACGTTGAGCCGCTTTCTCACCGAACGTGGCAAGATTCTGCCGAGCCGGTTGTCGGGGATGTGCGCGCGTCATCAGCGACAGCTCGCGACGGCGATCAAACGCGCGCGGCAGCTGGCGCTGATTCCTTACATCAAGGGTCACACCGCATAGCTACCAAAGAGTCGTGGTGGCGCCTGCTTCTGGCGCTGACCGTCTACGTGCTGTGGGCCCCCCTCAGTTTGGTGGGTCTGCCGTGCGCGGCACTCTTGATCATCGCGCCCGGAGGGGAACGGGGATCCGGCTGGTCGCAGCCGATCGCTGGGATGATCGGGGCGGTGAGTCTGGCGCTGCTCGTCCTGAGCGGCGGGAGCGGCAGCCGGCTCGCGGCCGCGACGAGCGCGTACATCGTGCTCCTGACCGCGGCATTCGTCTCATTGGTGCTGCTCAAGCCCGCCCCGATCCTGCGTCAGGCGTTTCGCTCGATCGTGGCGGCGGGACTCGGGTCGGCAGTGCTGATTCAGGTGATTTGGGGAGCGGGAGCGTGGGGCGCGCTCGGCTGGGAAGCGACCCGGCAGGCGAGCATCACGATGCGGTCGATCGTCGAAGTCTGGCCCGACGCATTCCCGATCTACGAGCCGATGGTGCGCTTCGTCAGTCTCACGTGGCCGGGGATGCTCGCCTTGCAGACGCTCGCCGGTCTGGCGCTGGCGTGGCAGCTGTATCGGCGCGTCGTCGCACGCACCGCTGGTGAAGGCGTGGCGCCCGCCCCGGTGCGCTTCAGGGACTTTTACATGAGCGACGGGTGGGTATGGGGCATCGTCGCCTGGCTGGGCGTGCTAATTCTACCCGTCTCGAGCGTCCTGCAGGTCGCGGGCACGAACGTCGGACTCGTCGCGAGCACCCTGTACGTGCTGCGCGGCGCGGCGATCGTCGCGACATTTGCCGAAGCGTTCGGCATCTCCGCGCTGACGCTCGTGATCGTCGCGGCCGCGGCGGCGGCACTGGCCGTGCCGCTGGTGTTCGTGCTCCCCGGGCTGTGCACGCTCGGCATCACCGATACGTGGTACCAATACCGGCGCCGCCTCGCGGAAGCGCGCGAGCGGCAGCGGTCCAATACACCTTGAGGGCTCAAGCGATGGAAATCATTCTCCGGGCGGACGTCCAGCATCTGGGCAAGATCGGCGAAGTCGTGAAGGTAAAGGACGGCTACGCCCGCAACTATCTCCTGCCCCAGGGGCTCGCCTATCCGGCGACGGACGCCAACAAGAAAAGGATCGCCTACGAGGGCGAACGGCTGGCGAAGCAACACGCTGCCGAGAAATCGGCGGCGGAGACGGAAGCCACACGGCTGGCGGACGTCCAGCTCACTTTCGCGGTGAAAGTCGGCGAAGAGGAGAAGCTGTACGGCTCCGTCACGGCAGGCGACATCCAGCGCAAGCTCGAGGAGCTGGGCATCAAGGTCGACAAGCGGAAGATCGACCTGGCGGAGCCGATTCGCGAGCTGGGTGAATACCGGGTCGGGATCAAGATCCATCCCGAAGTGCGGCCCGAGGTGCGCGTCACGGTGGTGAAGGAGTAACGATCGCGGCACATGGTGACGCCCATCACGCCGGTGGTCGCCGCGCACGCCGGAATTGGTGCGTGGGGCGTGTTCTATCAGAATGAACACTGAGCTCGGACAAGTTGTGGACGCGCTGGTAGACCGTAAGGCGGTCGATCCGGTAGTATTGGATCTCCGGGGGCTGACCGCCGCCACCGATTACTTCGTGATCGTCTCTGGAACGTCAGACGCCCATGTGCGGGGAATGGCGGAGCATCTTGTAACGGCACTCGCGCCGGCGGGGCTCGAACCCCATCATGTGGAAGGGCTGGCTCAGGGCCGTTGGGTACTGCTCGACTATGTGGACTTCGTGGTCCATGTATTTCATCCCGAGCTGCGTGACTTCTACCAGCTCGAACGGCTGTGGGGGGACGCCCCAGTGGTCGCCGCCGGCGACTCAGGCGGACGGGGGCCGAAAGGCTAGGCAGGCATGCGACGCACCGTGACTCGGCTGATGGTCCTGCTGGGAGTCGGGATCCTGGCAACCCCGGCGGCCGCGCAGTACTTCGGTCAGAACAAGGTGCAGTACCGCAGCTTCAATTTCCAATCGATTCAGACCGAACACTTCGACATCTACTACTACCCGGATGAGCGCGGCGGCGCGCTCGACGCGGCGCGCATGGCCGAGCGTGCGTATGCCCGCCTGTCGCGCATCCTCCACCATCAGTTCTCGAGCCGCAAGCCGATCATCCTGTACGCCTCGCAGTCCGACTTCCAGCAGACGAACGTCGTCGACGCGTCGGGCGAAGGACTCGGCGGCGTCACGGAGTTCTTCAAGCACCGCGCCGTGCTGCCCTTCACCGGCTCGTACGCCGAGTTCGAGCATGTCCTGCAGCACGAGATGGTGCACCAGTTCCAGTACGACGTCTACAGCCGCGGCCGCCCCGGCGCCGGTGTGCAGACGCTCATGACCGTCAATCCGCCGCTCTGGTTCATGGAAGGGATGGCCGAGTATCTGTCGCTCGGACCGATCAATCCCGAGACGGCGATGTGGCTCCGCGATGCCGCCCTCGAGGGACACCTTCCCTCGATCGAGGAGATGACGAACGATCCGTACATCTTCCCGTACCGTTACGGGCACGCGCTCTGGGCCTATATCGGCGAGAAGTGGGGCGATGAAGTGATCGGGGAAATTTTACAGTCCTCCGCGACGTCGGGACTCGACGCCGCGTTCAAGCGCGCGCTAGGCCGCTCGCTCGAGGATCTCTCGAATGACTGGCGCGACGCGATCCAGACGACGTTCCTGCCGCAGCTGGGCGACCACTATCGCGCACGCCGCATCGCGCAGCCGACACTGACCCAGCGCCACTCGCGCGGGCGCATCTTCCTCGCGCCGGCGCTGACGCCGGACGGCAAGGACATCGCGTACTTCGGAGATCAAGGCGGCTTCTTCATCGATCTCTGGCTGGCCGATGGCGAGACGGGACGCGTCAAGCGCCGGCTGGTGAAATCGACGCAGAACAACAACTACGAGAGCCTGCGCTTCATCAACTCGGCGGGGGCGTTCTCTCCCGACGGCCGCTATTTCGCGATCGCGGCCAAGCGCAAGGACCGGGATGACCTCGTGATTCTCGACGTGAAGCGCGGCGGGGAAGATCGTCGCATCCACGTCGGCCTGAACGGACTGCAGACGCCGCAGTGGTCGCCCGACGGAAAGCAGCTCGTCTTCAGCGGCTTCAGCAATGGCTTCACCGATCTCTTCATTATCAATCGGGACGGCACCGGCCTGCGCCGGCTGACCAACGACAAGTTTGCTGACCTCCACCCCTCCTGGTCGCCCGACGGCAAGACGATCGCGTTCGTGACGGACCGGGGCGGCGAAACGGATTTCGACCTGCTCCGTTTCGGGAATCTGCGCATCGCGCTGCTGCACCTCGACACCGGCGCGATCGATATGCTCGGGAACATGGGCGTCGGGAAGAACATCAATCCCGTGTGGGCCCCGGACGGGCGGTCGCTCGCGTTCGTCTCCGATCGCACCGGCATCGCGAATGTTTTCCTGTACGACATGGCCGACGGACAGATCTATCAGCTCACGAACATGTTCACGGGGGTCCAGGGGATCACGCCGCTGTCGCCCGTGCTCACGTGGGCGCCGCAAGCCGACCGGATGGCGTTCGTCTATTACGAGGATGGCCAGTACAGCGTGTATTCACTGGAGAATCCGCGGTCGCTGCGCCGCGCGCCCTATCACGGCCCCAGCGCGCAACCGATCGTGAGCCTGATGCAGGCGGAAGCGCGCGATACGATCCTGCAGGCGCCCCTGGTCCGGCCACCGATGGTGGCGCTCGGCGGCACCGGTTCGGCGTCGAACCTACCGACGTTTTCCACCGGCGTCTCGATCTATCGCTCGGCAACCGGATTCCGGCCATCCGCGCTGCCCCAGCCCGCGGAATCGTCGGCCGCGCGTCCGTCGGTCACCGTGCGTGCACTGCTCGACTCCGCGACGCTCTCGCTCCCCGACACGAGCGAATTCACGTTTCGGCCGTATAAGGTGCGCTTTACGGCCGACTACATCGTGCGACCGACCGTCGGGTACCAGCGGGACAACTTTGGTCGCGGCGTGTTCGGTGGGACGGCGATCGCGCTCTCGGACATCCTGGGCAATCACTCGGTGGTGCTCGCGGGGTCGATCAACGGACGCATCAGCGAGGCCCAGTTCCTCGGTCTGTACGTCAATCAGTCGCATCGCCTGAACTGGGCGGGCGGCTTCTCGCAGGATCCGCTCTACTTCTACGGCGGCAGCGACCAGATGCGGATCGCGGATCCGAACCGCCCCGGCGACAGCCTCGATGTCTACTCGACGCGCATCCGGCGCTTCGTCATTCGCGACCTGTTTACCGAATCGTCGTATCCGTTCAGCCGGTTCAACCGCCTCGAGCTGGGCGTGCACGCGGTCAACATCTCGGAGGCCACACTCGCGCTGCAGACCTCCTACCACACGAGCACGGGCGACTTCAACGACCAGCAGCTCGTCCAGGGTGGCGGTCCGTCCGCGACGTTCGTGCAGCCTTCCATCGCGCACGTGCATGACAACACCCTGTTCGGCTACGTCGGGCCGTTCGCGGGAGCTCGCTCCCGGTTTTCCATCGCACCGGCATTCGGCAGCTGGCAGTTTACGGCAGGGCTGGTCGATTTCCGGCGCTATCTCTTCTTCCGGCCGTTCACGATCGCCGTGCGCGGGCTGATGTTCGGACGCTTCGGACGCGATGCCGATCGTTTCCCGGTTTTCGTCGGCAGCACCGAATTGATTCGGGGGTACACCGCCGGTTCGATCCGCAACCACGAGTGCAACGTCACCCCGCAGTCCAGTTCGCAAACCGGATGCGCCGAGCTCGACCAGCTGATCGGATCGAAGATCGCGGTCGGCAATGTGGAGCTGCGGTTCCCGCTGACCCGCAGCCTGGTGCTCGGTTTTCTGCCGGTCGGGTTCCCACCGATCGAAGGCGCGGTGTTCTACGACATCGGGATGGCGTGGGACGACGCGAGCACCGTCAGATGGAGCCGCAAGGCGGGAGATGACCCCGTGCTGGTTCGGACACCGCTGCGAAGCTGGGGTGGCTCGATTCGAGCGAACGTCTTCGGTCTGCTGATTATGCGTCTCGATTACACGAAGCCGTTGGACCGGGCGCTCAGGCACGCGTATTGGACCATCAGTTTAGGTCCGACCTTCTAACTCCGCTTCAATAAAACAGTTGCAATGGCCTCGCCGGTTGTCTATTTTGTCCGGCGAGGCCAATTGCCTATCTCCCGCTTCCTTCTATTCGCGTTTGCCACGCTTTGGGGCTGTGGCCCCCGAGCGCCGGCGGCTGGATCGTCACAACAACAGTCGCCGCAACTGGTTAGCAGGCTCCAGATCCTCGCGCGCTCGCCCGGTGTGGCCATCCGCCTCCCCGCCAAAGGTGGCACGCCGCAGCTGTACCGGCTGCCGCGGCTCACCTCCGTCGAGGGCGTGCTGAAGGGCAAACTGCCCCCGATCGAGCGGGTCATTGGCCTCGACCCCGAATCTGAATTCCTCTTTGTCACGACCGCCAAACACGACCTGCTCGCGCTCGATCTCGGCAGCGGTCGCGTGGACACCGTCGGGGCGAACATCAGACAGGCCGCTCTGGGCCCCGACGGCACGCTCTACGCCGTGGATTCGTCGCGTCGCGTGATCTCGCTCTCGCGCCGAACGCGATTTGCCTGGCCGCAACCACTGACCGCACTCCCGCGCGATATGTTCGGGGCGGCCGATCAGCATCTCGTCGGTGTGATCCCGCAGGATCGACTGCTCGTCGCCGCCGCCGATCAGCCGCCGGCCGTGCGGCCCATCGCCGCCGGTGGCGACGTCGCGGCGACACGCTGGGGCGACCTCGTCGCGGTCGCCAGCGACTCGGGCGTGACGTTCTACGATCCGCTCGGACGGCGTGATCCGGCGTTCGTCAAGCTGACGGACGCACCGCG
>Ga0137388_10002409_pt1 | contig 11744 bp, 7 predicted proteins | sample 15con2h14AmetaG_FD_104644 | JGI IMG/M metagenome (GOLD analysis project Ga0137388, IMG submission 104644) | Vadose zone soil microbial communities from Angelo Coast Range Reserve, California, USA - 15con2h1.4A metaG | ecosystem: Environmental > Terrestrial > Soil > Vadose zone > Saprolite...
CGAACGAAAGCATTCGCCACGGTTCTGCGACTCCAATTCGTCTGCCCTTTTTGCCCGGGAAGGGCCAAATCGTACACTGTGCAAAGACTGCCCAACAGTACAGTAGACTTTATTGTTGTTTCGGCACATCATTGATCCTCGGGGGCAGGGTCCGGGTTCGGACAGCACGGAGAACATTCCCTCATTGCTTTTTCTTGCTCCCTTTGCGTTTGGATTTAGGAGTGGAGTTGAGATTATTCTTTATGACGAGAACCATGAGGTGGCCAGTATTCGCGGTTATTCGGTTCGCACTCTCCAGGGACCTTCGCGGGATTGGCTGGACGATGCAGAACAGCTCGGCAGGTTCGAGTGTGCTGGCGACAGCATTTCATCGAGGACAAGATGAAGAAATTTTTCAGTTTATATCTCCTGCTTCTCACTGGGATACCTGTTATGGCCCAGACCCCGCCTTGGTCGAACATTCTTGCACCGAGCCGTGCAATTGACTGGAGCAAGGCGGGACTACCTGCGACATTTCCTGATGGCGAGACGACGCCGAATCCTTGGACACCGCCTACCAGAAATCAATGCGGTCCTACTCTTACCCCGTCTGGCGGCGATGACGTCACACAAATCGCAAACGCCTTTAACGGTGCAGGTTCTTTCAGTTCTTGCACGCCGCCCTATGTTATACTTCTTGGCAATGGTAACTTTCAGATACAGAGTTTCTTGCGCCTAGGAGGGGCCAATACGCGTAACAACGTCACCCTACGAGGCAGCGGGCCGATGAGTACCACAGTTACCGTGACCAGCGGCAGCGCGGGGATTCAAAGCGGCTCTTGTTGCGTGGGCGGTGGCAGTGGAGCGCTAACTTCAGCCGCTTCCGATTACATAGTCGGGCAGACCTCTTTCCTGTTGCAGAATGTCAGTGGCACTCCGTTCGTCGGCGCGATTGCCCACTTTGTCCAATGCGACCACGGGTTCACGAACTCCAGTTTCGGTCAGCCTCTAGGAACTTGTACGGGTTCGGCGTCCGACCCGCTCACGGTGTTCCACTGTTCTGATGCAATCTGCGCCAGTAGCGGAAACGCAGACTCGTCACGCCAGCAGGAGAGGCAAATCGTTCGCATCACTTCAGCCACGAATACAGGGGGCAGCAGCTGGACCGTGACCGTTAGCCCCGGTCTATATCTGAGGGACTGGACTTTTAGCCAAGGGGCGACGCTTGTTTGGGACAACCAGTCCAGTTACACCTCGGTTGGCATCGGCATAGAGGACATGACCATACGACCGTTCGATTCGGGCAACGCCGTCATGATAGGGAATGGTGGCTACGCTTCTTGGATGAAGGGCGTGCGCGAAATAGGTTTCAACAATTCCCCCATATTCATAATCTCTGATTGCAGCCATTGTCTAGCGGTCAACAATTACTGGTTTGCAAACAATCCTTCCAGCCTCACGAATGGTTTAAGTCTCGTCGCCCAAAGCGCTGCCAGCGGTGACAGTTTGTTTCTGAACAACATCGCCGAAAAGGGCCTTTTCATGGATGACGGCGGAAACCATCAGGGTGAGGTGGTCGCCTATACGTACAGCCGCGATTCTTCTGGAGGAGGGGATGGCTACCAATCCACATTATTTGAGCACGCACCCGGATCGAGTCTCATGTTGCGGGAAAGCAACCAATTCGGGCGCATAAACGACGACGATACGCACGGCACGCACAACTTGGAGACCGACTTTCGCAACAACCTGAACTGCGCCGATGTCCCTTATGACCTGGGCATAATCGGAGGGGGCATTCAGTACGGCTCATTTGCCCGTTTTGCAAACGCTGTAGCTAATGCCATCGGTTTCGGGGCTTCGACCAAGTGCCCAACCTATCAAGGAACGGCGACTGATGGCTATGTATGGAATCTCAATGGCGGTCCAGCATCTGATACCTCGGGGCTTACTGTAGCCTCTCTGGTGCGCTGGGGGAACGTCAGCACCGTCCTGCAATCCACCGACACTCCCGCCAATTCCGGCATCCGCTTCGTCACTTCAGAAGTCCCCACGAATCTTTCCGCTTGGCCGAACTCCGTGCCGTATCAGAACAGCGTTCCGGCAAACAACAACCTGCCATGCTCATTCTTTCTACAAGGCTTCTCTTCAACCGCCTGCACGTTCCTGGCTCATGGCGGGACGGGCTTGAATTGGTGGAAGGTATGCACCAGTTGGACCACGTTTCCGACTGCGTGTGCCGCATCGGCCACGCCGCCATTTCCAGCGAACGGCCCCGACGTGCTGGCTGCGAACGGAGCGCCCGCCAATTACGCGAACGATATTCCGGCAGCGGTAGCTTGGAAGAATCTGCCGATTGACGCCAGCCTACAAAGTTCCTTTACAGTCACTGCCTCAAGCTGGTCCAGCGGAACTGAAACACTGACGGTAGCGATGCCGGTTTCGTTTCCTATCGGCGGTTTCCAGCTTCCCGGAGCGCCTGCTGCTTGCAGCCCAACAAACGGGGTTTCGTATACGGGACGTAGTGACGGTGAAATTATTATTACGAGTTCATCCAGCACAGCGGTCAGCTATGCCTTGGCGAGCAATCCGGGTGTTGCATGTACCGGCACGCTGAAGTGGCCCGATATTCGGAAATTCGATGAGCGGGTCTACCAAAACGATCCGTCCTCTACGGGAACAACCGTTGCCGCTCCGACGAACCTCTCAGCTACCGTGAACTGATCTTTTCGTCAGTTGGCCTCGTCGCTGCTGGTTGACCTCAACGCGCGGGCAACACCTTTGGCGGCGGGAGGTCTGGTTTCGGACCTCGCTGTACAGCCCAATTCAGGACCTTGTTTGTGCTCTGTGCCTTCGCATCCCAAGTCAGGCATTCCCGCACATAGGCCATTCCTTGCCGCCGTAACCGCTTGAGCCGATCGCGATCGTGGGCCAGTTCCATCAGAATCCTTTCCATCTGAGGCACAAAGTCGCTCTCGTTCGTTAGAGGTACCTTGTACCCCACCTCTGGATTGACAATATCGCCGGGCCCGCCGAAGTCTGCGACTACCGGTACGGCGCCACTCGCGAGCGCTTCAAAGACCACGCCAGCACCGAAGTCGCGAACCGATGGAAACACCATGACATCCGCGGATCGTAACCTGTTGAGTGCCTCGGCATGGCTGACCCAACCGCAGAAGGAAACAGCCTTCTCGATCCCAAGCGATCTCACAAGCTGCTCGAGTCGGTTCCGCTCTGGACCATCGCCAAGCACGGTAAAGCGTGCCAAATCACTTCGCAAGAGGGGGGCAGCGGCGCGCAGCCCGAGATCACAAGCTTTGCAGGGGATCAGCCCCCCGACGAAGATCAACTCGAGCTTAGCACCGGGCTCCGGACTACGCGAATCCTCGTAACATAGGCTGCGGGCAATACCAGGCTCCGGAACAAAGAAAAGTTTGTGTCGATAAACGGCAAACTCTGCATACGTTTGAGAAGAAGCTGCTATGATTGCTGCCGCATTGCGGTACGTTGATCGAGCAAAAGGCAGGAATCGATACAAATCCCTGAAGCCCGAGATCCATTCCCGCTGACTAGCGGCTTGACTGAAACCCTCCACAAACGGGAGTCCCCCATTGATCGGCCCGATCACGAAGGGTATGGGTCCCTTCCGCAGGAAAAAAGCGAACGGGCTCGGCAAAACCACTGTCATTGGTACGATGCGCATCACGACATCGAACTCGCCCGCCAGAATCCGCTCCCGCAACTGCCTCCAGGCATACCACTCAAACGCGAGGGCAAAGGGATAGCCGAAAGCGGTCACCGACTGGCTGGCAAAGTTAGACTTGAAGATCCTTCGAAAACCCCAGTCATAGATGCGCTCTAGCCGTGGCGTCCGGATCACCTCGATGGCGCGAAACGGCGCCTTTGCGCGGCGCACAGCATCCTCGACGGACGATCGAACAACCAAAGTCACATCATTGAGTTCGGCGAGTGCTGCCGCATGGAAGTAAGTGACATAAGCAATGCTGATTGCCTCCGGATTGCTGTCAGGGGCCAACACCAAAATCCGTAACCGGCTCATGAATTCCTCCTGTGCATCACTCTGCTTAAGGACAGACCAAGGGCAGAATAACTGCTGGATTCTGGAGCCGAATCCCTAACCTTCGGCCCGCTCGCCACAAAGCAGTCGAAACATCGGCTTCCAGATAAAGCAGAGGCGCAAAAATGCCGCGAGCTCCGAATTGAACTGCACTGGCGCTGCCAGAACACCAGCGCGCCTTCCAGAACCGCCTCTTTCCGGGTTGCCTAGAGGAAGCGGTCAATGATTCCGGGGTCAGCACCCTCTGAATCTCGATCGATCATCGGCCTTTCTGCTGTCGACGATGATCCGTGTCCTCCCCGGTTCCGTACGGTCGGACCAGCGGGTCACGGCATCCCGCAAAAGAAAGGATTCAACTCTGCATCCAAGTCGGGCAGAGTTCGAGGACATCCGGGTTGCCCAGGAGGGACGGTCGGCGTCGGCGAGTTCGCGACTCGAATCCGGTGCGGTCTGGGCGAGGCTGATGACGCGGCTCGCGGCCATAATCGACACAAGCAGGAAAAACCACTCCAGGCTAAGCATTCTAAAGCCAGCCTCGGTAACATTGAAGGTCACCGCCGTGACAACGTAGACTACCAGTAGGCCACCGAGTGCCGGATCGCGACGAAAGGCGCTGACTGCCCTGTGATAACCCTGCCCAAGAATCAGAGCGATGAGGCCCAGGCCAAGGCACCCCAAGTTCAGATATACCTCAATATAGCCATTGTGGGCCTCGTTGGTCATTTGGGGTCCCCCAACCTCGGCGAAAATTTTTGCGACCCGGGGGCCCAACCAGAAGGTTTCAAAGCCGGCACCGCTGATCGGGTTAGGCGCCATCGGAATCACGATCCGCCAGATTTCGGTACGTCCCGTGAAATCCGGCTTCCTTCCCAATGCCTCCGTCATTGCAGCCCTGCCTCCGAGGAGCGAACTGAGACCACCACCTAGTAATATCGCCAGAACCAGCGCATGCACGGCTCCGGGACTGCGTCTGAAGAGTGGCCGGGAGATGGCAAGTATCAACCCCGCTCCGAGAATGGAGCAAGCCAGGGCCGTGGCGCAGTGCGCCGTCAACAAGAGGTCGATGCCAAACGCGAGCAAAGTGCATTGGGCCAGCAGGCGACGGGAGCGATTGGGCTGCTCCCTGTCGCGGACGAGACTGAGTATCTGCCATAAGGCTCCCAACCCTATAAGGAAACTCAGGTCCCCGAGGACATTCTTGTCAGTCGTGACTCCGGTGAACGCCTGCGCTTCTCCCCATGCATCCCAACCCACGCCCAGCTTCGGGTAGTACTTGATCAAAAGGACGGAAGCAGGCAACAGGACAAATCCTACTCGCGAAAAGAGGCGCCTGAAGGCCGCAGTCGGCTGCACCTCCGTAGCAACAATCAGGACCATGACCAAGTCGCCCAGAGCCCTGGTCCATCGCTTGAAGCCCCACGCGGGAAAATCGGACCAAAGGAGGCTAACCAGGCAGAAAGAAAAGTAGAGCACGATCGGCCAATTGGCCTTGAGCAGACTCAACACGTCTCTGCGGCGCCGAATCAGAACGATTACTCCCACGAAGATTAACGCGCCGGCAATAAGCTGGTCGAGCAAGCTGCTCTCGGGAAGCTGACCTGGGATCTCCTTTGGCACCCCCATCCCGAACCAGGCGGAGACAGACCGGGACCCGGCGATCGACAGCCAGATTAGGGGCACCCAAAGCGCTTTCGATGTGCGTACAGACTTATCCCGATCGAGATAGAAAAGACCGGCGGCTCCGACGATACAAATCCACAGTGCTAAAGTTGGACTCATGTTGCCGATCAGGCTATCTGACAAACTGCTTGGTTGAACCCACACCCTTAGCTAAGTGAAGTTCGCCCTTCGCAACCAAACGCCCAAACACGGTCAGCGAGCAAAAACCCAATGAGATGAACATGATCGCGCCAGCCACCGCGAAAAGTGGGCGGCCAGTTAGGCGCAAAGGGCCATTTCTAAAAAGGCGCTCCACAAGTATCCAGGAGACGACCGCAAGCACAAACGAAAGGGCAATTTCGACAAGAATGTCAAATCGATGCGATGAGAGCAAAGCAATCCGAGACCGCAACAGCTCTGAGGCCATCAACATCTGGGCGATACTTCAGGGCAGTCCTCGCTAAACGCGCCTCAGCCATATATCCTCCCGTGCCTCCACTTTCCCTTCACCTTCAGCATGGGCACTGCATCACCAAGATGTGACTTGATTTTAGTCAGGCATATTCCGACAAGAGGTTCCATTTCATTAAAATCTTGCTCCGTGTTGACGTTTCTCCTGACAGATGTCGGAGTTTTCTATGTGCATCAAGAGCCGTTCGCTAAAAGCAGGGAGTCAGAATCGCGTAAGGTCGCCAATCGTTCGGACTCTGCCCGGACGGCTAGGACGTCCAAGAGCATCTCGAACTCGCGCAGTCTTGCGCGGATTTCTTCAACCAATGAATAGCCAAATGTGACCTTATTGCGTTTATTGATCGCATTTTCAGTTTGGGCGGATCCGCTCTCAGTATATTGTGTCGCTCATAGAACAATTTCACTGAAACACGTAATTACGTCCGTCAAACCTCTGCTTTAAAGCCAGAAGCGTGATCGCAGCAAGGATTGACATAAAGGGAATCAACGGCGCGCCATATCTCGCTTGGGCTAAGATCGGTACAGAAACGGCAACGACATACACGCACAAGAGGGTCAAAGGAGCGACAGTTTTCATCCGGCCACCCTTTATGCAAAGCACAACCCCGGCTATGGCCAGGGCCAGGAACGGGAACTGCACAATCGCGTCCATGGTGACGGACTTCCCAGTCTTGCCGCCACACCAGAACTTAATCAGGTTGAGGCCCAGCGTTTTAACGAACAGGAGCGGGGAAGCCACGTATTCATGAACCACTCGCTGGAACAAATACTGCGAAAAAGCGAGTTCGTCCGCAGCGGAGTAGAAATACTGATAATAGCCAACCTTGAAAGGATATCCGAGTTCTTGAGCAAGCCTGTTTCTCTCCAGCGATGCTTGCCAATCAACCTGGATGTTTCCGATTTCGTGATGCGTGGAAAGATAAAGCCCGGTCTGGGCTGCAACACCAAGTACACTTGATGTCGGCACGAATTTTTCAGTGAGCGAGTAGTTTCGGATAATCCAGGGGGAAATAACAAGAAACATCGTCAAGATCATCAGCGCAAAATTTCTTGCCAGAACAAGCAACTTCTTGCCTTGACGTTCGACAAATGCGAAATAAACAAACAGGACTACCGGGAAAAGGATAGGAGTGCTTCGCACCAGGAGTGTCAGGCCCAGCACCGCTCCACTCAGTGCATAGTCGCGCCATCGATCGCTCTTGGCCGCTATATAGACCGTCAAGATATAGAGGGCGAGCATAAAAGAAAAAAGTATTTCAACGCCTCCGCGACTTTCGGCTATCAGTGTTTCCGGGTGAAAAAGGAACAACAATGGCGAACCAAAGATCAAAACCGAATTGGTCGAAATCTTGCGCGCGATAAGCATCATTATGTACGCCACGCCGAACGCCATGACCATGTTGAGCAGCTTGACGACTGCGAAGTCGCTTCCGAACAGCTTATATGCTCCGGCCAGCAGCACTGGATACCCTGGTTCGCGCATCAATGTTTGTGCTGTATTTGGGTAAAAGCGATAGCCATTGCCTGCAGCCAGGTTTGCCGCAAGCTGATCATACCCATCGGCATACCAATTCGCGCCGTAAAGGCCTCTAAAGCGTTGGCTCGCCTCTGGGATCAGAACAAACAGGATTAGAGCATTGACCAAGACTGTAAGAAGAGCCAAGGCTGTCCACAGAGTCTTCGGCCGGCGCATTATCTTGCTTCTCCGATCACGGAATGCCTCAACTTTCCTTTTTTGATTTGCAGAGGGGTAAAACGCTGCCCCTAAACGCGCACATATGGAAGAGTGAATCAGCTACCATGCAGCGCTTCTCGATAAGCGGCAAGCAGTTTCGGGACAGAATATTCCCACGCAAGCGATTCTTCAATTCTCTTTCTTCCAAATTCCCCCATTTTCTTTCTTTCCTCAGGTCTGTCCAGCAACCAGATGATTTTGGCGGCGAAGTCCGCAACCCCATCGTCTTTGCCGGCGTAGAGAGATGCTTCCTGGGCACTAAACCTACCCTCCTTTGAATCAAACTGCACGATTGGCTTGCCAAGAGCCATATACTCCATAATTTTGATCATCGTAGAGATATCATTCATTTCACTCGGCCGGTCCGGATTCACGCATACATCGGCTGTTGAAAGAATCTCCAGCAATTCCTCGTCAGAGATTCTTCCGGTGAAATGGACTGTATCGAGCAAGCCTTTGTCCTCTATCATCTTTTTGAGTTTGTTAAGTTCCGTGCCTCCCCCGACACAGGTGAAGAGGACCTCGCGCCGGCCCGAGCTTTTTACGTGCTGCGCAATGTCCAGCAGGATATCCAGGCCGTCTTGAACGTTCATGTTACCTACGTAACCGATCAGGTAATTATTTCCATTTTTCCGTGCAGGATTGGGGGTAACCGATTTGAATGCTTCCATGTTCGGTCCGTTGCGGACAACGAACACATTTTCTGGAGCCACACCTCCTCTCCTTACCGCTAATTCCTTGTAGCTCATGTTCGTTGCTATCACTACATCGCTGAAGCGATAGGTAAGTTTTTCGAGCGCTACCAAGATCCTGTACAGCGCACCCCGTTTCCCGTATTTCGAAACGTACAGTTCGGGATTAGCGTCGTGATGGTCGAAGATGTACTTCACTCCAAGAAGTTTGAACGGGAGTGCAACCAGAAAAATATCGTCAGGCGGATTGCAGCCTTGAATGACGTCAAATCCATGCCGCAAATAGATCCACGACGTATACCAGAACTCCCAGAACAAAGCGCAACTGTACTCCCACAAATACCCCATCGGAGTGCTTCCCTCTGCCGGGGAAGGATGTCGATAGACACGGATTCCGTCGATGACTTCATATCCTTTGCTAGAGCCTTTTCGTCGAGGGCACAATACTGTCACTTCGTATCCATTCTCTCGAAGCGAACGGGCTTCCCTCCAAACACGTCGATCGAAGGGAACTGCTTGGTTCTCTACGATGATCAAGACCCGTTTTTTTGAGACCACGTGGCTCATCGTCTCAGATTTGCTCGACGAGATCTCAGGCATGGATGGCCCGCTGACCTGAACATTTGAGTAGTTTGAATCCGGCGCTCGTCGAGGCTCACAATTCTTACCAGCAGATGCCGCTGTACTCGCCATTATTGCTCCTGTAATTCGAAATGCGCACGAAATCAACTAGACACTGACCTGTACGCAATTTTTGAGGAACACTCTCGAATTCAGCGGATTTATTGCCGATCACAATCGTCTCAGCATGCTGCAAAATTGCGTCGACATTGTCCACCATCAGCTTGGAAATATGCGGAATGCGGTTTAGAATGAAATCTCGATTCGCACCAACCAACCTTGCCACCTGCACGTTTTTGTCATAGATGCGCAAATCGTAACCCTTCCCTGTAAGCCGTTCGATGATTTCGATCATCGGGCTCTCGCGCAGATCGTCTGTCCCCTCCTTAAAACTGAAGCCCAAAATGCCGACCCGTTTGTGGCCCTTTTCCATAATCAACTGAAGACCCCGGGAAACCTGTAATTCGTTGCTCGGCAGGATTGAATTTAAAATTGGCAGTTCCAGGTCGTGCAGCTTTGCCGAGTAAGCCAGCGCTCGAAGGTCCTTGGGTAAGCATGAGCCTCCAAATGCAAAACCCGGTTTGAGATAGGCTGGCGAGATGTTTAGTTTTTTGTCCTGGCAGAAAATATCCATCGCTTTATGGGCATCAATTGAAAAGGATTTGCAGAGATTCCCGATTTCGTTGGCGAAGCCGATTTTCAAGGCGTGCCAGCTGTTATCGATGTATTTGATCATCTCGGCGGTTTCAATGTCTGTCCTCATTAAGGGCGCATCGAGTTTTGCATACAGCGCAGCTACTGTGTCCCCGCTGGCCCGGTCTAGCTCGCCGATTACCGTCTTTGAAGGAAACGTGAAATCCGCCACTGCCGAACCTTCACGAAGAAACTCGGGATTGTTGCAGACCCCAAAATCCGTGCTAGCTTTCTTCCCCGAGTTTTCCTCCAAAACCGGGATCACCATACGGCGCATTGTCCCAGGCAGGATCGTGCTGCGAATCACTACGGTGTGTCGCGTCGATTTGCACTTAAGTGCGTGGCCAATTTGCTCGCAGACATTTCTGACGTGTGTCAGGTCAAGATTGCCGTTGATCTGGCCGGGGGTACCCACGCAAACAAAAGAAAGCTCGGTGTCCCGGATGGCTTGAACGGTGTCGTCTGTAGCGCGAAGCTGCCCTGTGTTAACCGCCTCGGTAATAATTTCATCGATATCCCTTTCGATAATGGGAGACTTGCCGGAATTGATCAATTGCACTTTTGTCTTTATCGGATCCACCCCAATGATTTTGTGACCTTCCTTCGCGAGGCACCCCGCAGACACTGTACCGACATAACCCAGACCGAATATGCTGACTTTCAAGATGCGCTCCTTCTTCCGATGCTGGTGGGTTCTTTAATGCATTGAACCAAGCCTGTATCAGGCTCTCAAACTCGCATTTTCTTCGTTTCGATAGATGAGGAAGCAAAGACTTCGAAACAATTGGGCTTGGGCCCAGCGGTGCATGGGAATGTTATCCCAACCGAGGAGAAGACGTCGGCTGCGAAAGGAACCGTCCGGCTTTTGCCACACAGTCAGGATTTCATTCAGAACAGAGCACAGCAGATTGTCCAATATTGGATAACGCCCTTGGAGTAGCACAGCTAGGTTGATGCACTCAGCGTAGTCGTACAACTCTCGCCGGTATACCGTCAACCGAGGGCGGCTCGAAAATGGCTTCGGGGAGCCGGTTTCATCGAACAGGTTTTTTGCATAATATTCAATTCCCCGATCGATGGCCTCGGTGCACCCGGGATGTGCGGTCATTGCCTCGACTTTTGCCAGTGCTTTTAGAACAAAACAGGTATGGAAGTGGTCGATAAAATTACGCTTCCCGTCTTTTGCGTAATACCAGGAACCATCCTTATTTTGAGCTTCGAGGACGAAATTCAGATTTCTTTCGGCCACCTTCCGGAATTTCTCCTCTGAGAAATCGTGGGCCGCGCTCATCAGCAGGAAGGCCCGATACGCGTTTGCATTTACTACGCTGACCGATTGTTCGGGGTCGGGTGTATATGAGCACGTGGATGCGCCCGCGGAGGTTTGGAAATCCTTGTAGTCCTGAAGAGCGTGCTGCGCTATCGAGTTCATTATCTTTCGCCACTCGTCAGACTTGTCTATTTCCCAAACCTGCTTAAAGGCTTCATAAACGTACGGAACGGTTGTGATGAGGGGAGTTCCCTCCCTGATCGTGCCGCGTATCGTCTCCCAATTGAACGGATATCCCCAGCAATAATTCGCGTACCCCGGGCATCGGGTGCTTTTCAGAACCTCCAGGAAGTGGACCGCCCTGTGGTAAAACTCTTCCTGATCGAAGACCTGGGACAAAAAGGCAAGTCCCATTGCGTAGTGGGCATCTGCTATCGGAAATCGTTGTCGCTTCCAAAACAGTTGTCGGGCTGCGGGAATAAACGCCTCACAGAATATTATCGGCGCCACCGCCATCGTTCCCAACAATGGACGCCTGTAGTAAAG
>Ga0137388_10002413_pt1 | contig 11736 bp, 7 predicted proteins | sample 15con2h14AmetaG_FD_104644 | JGI IMG/M metagenome (GOLD analysis project Ga0137388, IMG submission 104644) | Vadose zone soil microbial communities from Angelo Coast Range Reserve, California, USA - 15con2h1.4A metaG | ecosystem: Environmental > Terrestrial > Soil > Vadose zone > Saprolite...
GGGGTGTACTGTCCGCCAGATCTCGCGCGCCGATCTGAAGGAATACACGCTCTTCGCCGAAGTCGGACCAAGCCTGGTTCCAACCTCATCTCCGTTTGGCCAGGTCCAGGCCAATCAGAATCTGGTAGTAACGTCGGGCCAATACGGCGGCGATATTGCGTTTCTGGGCGCTGGCGCTGGAGGAGATCCGACGGCAGTCGCGGTTGTGTCGGACGTAAAATTCGTGGCGGGGAATTTATCGGCGAGATCGAACGCCAGCCGCAAAGATGCAGGTGGTCAAGTCTCCAGCCGGGTTTCCAGCCTAAAGACCAGCAGCGATTTCGAAACCCCCTGGTACCTGCGCTTCTTCGTGCGCGATCAGCCCGGCATCATTGCCAGGCTGGCAGAGATTCTCGCCGCGCATCACCTCAACATCGACGCAGTCCTCCAAAACCCCGGCTTCGACAAGTCCGCGCTCCCATTCGTAATCACGCTGGAACCCTGTCGCGACTCCCTCCTCCATCCCGCCCTCGAACAAATGTCCGCGCTAGACTTCGCCATCCGCCCCTGCCTCTGCCTCCCCATCCTCCGCTAGTCACGACGAACCATGTAGCGACAGCCGCCTCGGCTGTCCAAACGAGCAAAGCGAGCGACTCCAGTAGCGCCGGATCCTGCCGGCTGTCGCGAGGGTGTCTCGCCCTCGCCGCGTGGACACAAGCCTGCGCTGACAGCGGTTGAACGGACGACGAACAGAGCACCGCTGAAACGGCGGCCATACGTCACTCACTGCCCCCCGATCATGCCCCGCAGCACCGTAATTGATGCCTTCGGAAGCTGGTATAACACTTCAGCCCCACCTGCAACTTTCGATCGTGAAGGCGGCCCATCCGGATCAGCGTGGCCCTTCTCTCCCTCGGCGTGCCATACATACTCATTCGAACCGAGCGTGATCCGGTCCAGTTGCCCTGTGAAATGTCGCTCGCGCCTCGTCTCAGAATCGGCGAACGCAACTTTGACCGCGTGGTCGTTGTACTGGTCACGATTGACCAGCATTACCGACCACTGCTTGTCGGGGCGCTCGACAACATACGCCGTCACCAGCGCGTTGCCCGCTGTATCGGTCACGTCGCTTGATGCTTTGAACTGGCGGTGCGGAGCGTCTATGGGTTGCACCCATTCCTGCGTTATCACTTGCGCAGCCAGGTATTGTGGCGGATAGCTCACTACTTTGTAGTTCTCGTCAATCCAAAGAAAGCTCCCAAAGTCGCCGAAGTGTCCCGGATATGGCATGTAATGGAAATAGTAGGTCGCCCCTGCCCCCTCCCCCATCATCGTGCCGACATAGTCCGCCAGCCACAGTGCCCCCTTCACCGAAGACGGCGGCGCGCCGCCGCCAATGTTGCCCTCGGTCATAAAGAAGGGAATGTTAGACGGCACGCCGTTATCCTTCCAGACTTGGACGATGTGTTTGACGAACCCGGGCTCCGGATACAGGTCCGCCCATGAGTACGTCGGCCGGTCCTGATACGGATAATGCTCGAACGAAAAGAACGTGAAATCGCTGAGCCGTCCGTGTGCCCTGAGGTAGTCGACGAAGCGGCCGATCCACGAGACTTTCCCGTTCGCGTCCGGCCACACCTCGACATCGCCGAATGTTCCCTCAAAAGGCGGGCCACCCAGTTTCGCCTCAGGAACGAGTCTGTGAATCGCCGTGGCAAACTGCAGATACAGAGCGCCGTAGTCTTCCGGCAACATGTGCTGCCCATCCGCTTCTTCGCCCATCTCGATCCACGAGATGGGATACTTGCGCTTGTAAAGGTACGCAATCTCGTTCGCCGCATCCTCGGGAGTGGAGTACAACATCGCGACTGGCACCATCGTGGGCAGACCGCGCGTGACGCCACAGTTGAAAAAGAAGTCGAACCCGACCTGATCTCCACGCGATTCGTTAAGATCCGAAGTCGCAACCCAGGGATCGACCGACGACGGCCATGTAATGGTCTGATTCCGGCTGGGAAAATGCGTTACGTAATCGTTGAATTGCCCGTCCGCCGACAGCGCTCCGACGTACAGTTCATTAATCGCGTATCCCACGCAATTGCGCTTGTCGGCCGAGCCGTGAGTGTCGCAGGTATTGGATGACTCTGTCATCCAAATGCGGATATAGCGCACTGGAATCATCCACGAAACCAGCTTCAGCGGGACCGTACCGCCCATGCCTTCTGTAATGTTGCCCAGAGGATACGTCTGCCAGGTACCCTTGGTCGTCCCGTCATAGAAAGGCTCCAGTTCGCCCGTCCAGAACTGCACTGCATAGCGCCGCGCATACGGATTCGCCCACGCGATGCGAATCGCGTTGACATCAATCTTGCTGCCCAGATCGATCATCACCCACTGCGGATGCAGCGAATCATCCTCGCCCGTAAACGACTTCGTGAGATACGGATTGCTTTTCCAGTATGAATTGGGATCTCCATCGGTCAGTCGCGACCAGCCGTTTCCGTCCCCGCGGCTGAACCCGCGATGCGGCAAGGGATACGCCCACGAATGCCGGATTTCCTCCGTAGGTTCGGCAGCGCCAAGAAAATATCCTTCCTGCTTCTCCGCGTTGCTCCATGTGCCGCGCGGATTCCAGTGCCAGGCCTCGACCATCAATTCTGTGTTCTGACGATAGGTGACGGTTCCCCACCCGGCCTTCAGAATCTCCTTCAGCATCGGATCGACCAACAGTTTTTCTGGAGTTCCGGTCCGCAGACGGTCGATCGCCGCGCCCAGAGCTCGTGGCGGACTGAACGTATTGGCAACGTGCGACGGCGCAGCGTCCACCGTCACCTTCTGCGCCACCGCTAAGTTCGTCACAATCACCGCACTTGCCAACACGAGACAGATTGAACCAGCAAGCTGCCCGATGTTCGATGCCATGATCCCTCCCAGCGCAAACCCTCGCGTAGGCTTGCTGAAACGTTTCAATAGAGGTTAATCTTAACTTTGACCCGCCGAACAGCATACACCGCTACGCTTTTCACCAGACGAAAGCGAGCCCGTGCGACAGGGAAGGGAGAGGATTTTAGGAGGAAGCGTTGTGAAGGGCTAGGAAAGGTTTTGCCCGCCGCCCATGTCCCGGCGGCGGGCGGGTTCAGAAGATTAGTTCCAGAAGGGATTGTTCAATCCAGCCGGCGCAAGAGCGCTGTCCGTAATCGTTTCCGCACCAGACTCGTCCGAGATTTTTTCATCCAGAAATCGTGAAGAAGGCGCAGCAATCTCTTCTTTGATTTCAAAAGGCGTATGAGGGTGTGGATAATCCGACTTCATAGGGTCACCTCTCTCTAAATAATGATCTAGGTTTCATTGAAACACTCTCGCGGCCTTTCATGGGCTCCAAAATTTGGATGGCTCCTATCGAAAAAACTGGACCCAGGGCGAGAACTGCTAGGATGTCAGGGTAAATCCCAAAGATCTGCACCCATTACAGGACCATATTCATGAACTACCGCAAGCTCGGACGTACCGGTTTCGAAGTCAGCGACATCGCCCACGGACTCTGGGGTGTGAGTGGATGGTCCGGCTCTAACGATGAGGAATCCCTCTCCGCCATGCAACTCGCAATTGATCTAGGCTGCAACTTCTTCGACACCGCATGGGCCTACGGCGAAGGCAAAAGCGACGGCCTGCTCGGCGAAATCATGGATCGCAACTCTAAGAAACGCCTCTATGCAGCGTCGAAGATCCCTCCGGCAAATGACAAGTGGCCCGCACTCCCCACCTACAAATACGGCGACGTCTTCTCCGCGCAACACGTCTTCAAATATGCCGACCTGATCCGCAAGAAGCTTCGCACCGACTCCATCGACCTGCTGCAATTCCACGTATGGGATGACAGTTGGACCGACGAACCCGAATTCCGTTCGACGGTCGAGAAGTTAAAGCGCGATGGCTCGATCCGCTACTTCGGTCTCAGCCTCAACCGCTGGCAGCCGGAGAACGGCATCAAAGCCATCCGCACCGGCCTCGTCGACTCGGTGCAGGTCATCTACAACATCTTCGACCAGGCTCCCGAGGACGAACTCTTCCCCCTCTGCCAGGAACTCAACATCGGAGTCATCGCACGCGTCCCCTTCGATGAAGGCAGCCTCGGCGGCAAATTGACGCTCGAAACCCGCTTCCCCAAAGACGACTGGCGCGCGGGATACTTCGGTCCAGAAAATCTCGCAAACACCGTTGCGCGTGTCGACAAGGTGAAAACAATTCTTCCCCCCGCCATGACTCTCCCCGAGATGGCCTTGCGTTTCATCCTTTCGCATCCCGCGGTCAGCACAACCATCGCCGGAATGCGCAAGCCAGAACACGTTCGTCAGAACATCGCCGCCAGCGACGCCGGCCCGCTCGACAAGTCACTGCTGTCGGAATTGAAGAAACACCGCTGGGACCGCAAGCCCAAACCCTGGTCAGACTAAGCAGGCAGGCTCATGTAGGGCCAGCAGACCTCATGTGGGACAGCCGCCCTCGGCTGTCCGTCCGGGCGAAGCCCGGCTGCCTCTAGTGCCCTCACCCCTACGACTTCTGGTAGTAGCCACACTTCTCAAGTTAACGTTTAAGTCAGCTACCAGTGCGCAGCGCAGTTCAAGCCTGGTGGCAACCTATTTCCCCAAAATTCCCACCTGAGGGCTGACTTGCGTCGAACCATCCTGACATTCCTGATCTTGCTGCCCCTAGCCTTGCACGCCCAAAACTCTCGCGGATCCCTCCGCGGCGTCGTGCAGGACCTCACCGGCGCCCGCGTGCCCTCGGCCAAAATCGTCCTCCAGGCTTCCCGTTCCTCGATCCAGCGCGAGGCGACAAGCGAGGACCGCGGAGAATTTCGGCTCGATGATCTTCTGCCCGGCTCATATCACATCACGGTAACCGCGGACGGCTTCTCCCAGGCGCAGGCGGATATCTCGGTCGCGGTCAGCGCAGTCCGCGACGTAACTGTGACGCTGAAACCTTCTTCGGCAAAAGAAACGATTAACGTCCAGGCGGCGGCTTCCTCCATTACTACTCAGCCCATCGACCTGGTAAGCGTCGTCCACCAGGGAATCATCAGCCGCCAAGATTTGCAGGATCTTCCGCTCGCTGCGCGCAGCTTTGCCAACATCGCCTTTCTCGCGCCCGGAACCGAGCCGGTAGAACCGTCCGATCCCACTAAAGCGCGCATCACGGCGGTCGCGACCGGAGGCAGTTCCGGATTAAACAATGAGCTCTCAGTCGACGGAGGCGACAACTCCGACGACTTCATCGGCGGTTTTTTGCAAAACTTCTCTCCCGAAGTCAGTCAGGAATTCGCCATGCGCACCGCGCAGGAGGACGCCGACACCGGAGGCACCACCGCCGGCTCGGTCGTGATCACCACCCGGCGCGGCACCAACGACTGGCACGGCGAAGGGGCATTCTACGAGCGCGTGGCCGCCCTCAACGCGCGCTTCCCCATTGAGAATCCCGCACCCGATCCCAAACAACCCTTCTCGCGGCAGAACTATGTCTTCACTCTCGGCGGACCGGTGAAGCACGACAAGGTCTGGATGTTTTCCTCGTTCGAATACGTGCGCGAGAACGCCAGCATCGCCTACAGCCCGAGGAGTCAGAATGAATTCACCGCTCTGGCGCAGTTGGCCGCGGATGGCTTCATTCCCGGTGTCACCTCCATCGCAGTTCCGAAGAACACTCCCATTCCCTCCCGCGACTATCTGGGCTCGCTGCGCTTCGACTGGAATCAGTCCGCGAAGTCGCAGTGGTTCTGGCGTGGCTCGGTCGACAACTACACCACGCGCAACAACCTGGTGCAGCAGGGGACGCTGCCCTCCACCGGCCTGCTGACCCACAACAACTACATGAACATGGTGGTCGGCAATTCCTACACGTTCAGCCCGACATGGCTCGGAACCTTTGTGTTCAATGCCAGTGCATTGCACCTTACGCAGACCCGTAATTCGAATCTCGGGTTCGCGCTCCAGTTTCCCTTCAGCGCAACCTCGCAGACCATCTCCGGCTTTGAGACCTTCGGCGACAATCAATTCATGACTGCCATCACGGCGTTTCCTGACCTGCGCAACCAGCAGAAATACCAGTTCCGCTACGATATGAGTCACGCCACCGGAGACCACGCTTTCAAGTTCGGCGTCAACTTCATTCACGAGCCGGTACTCGGCGGAGCATTCCCTGGGAATGCGGAAACGCTGTACTCGTTCCCGCAGGATCCAACCTTCTACGTCGCAAATCAGTCACAGTTTCCGATAGACATGGCGGCTGGCGCCGAATCCACTCCTGCGGGCGACGGCAGCTTCTCTCAAAATGTTCAGCGCCTGGCTCTGTATGCCCAAGACTCATGGCGCGTCAGCCCGCACCTGACCTTCAACTACGGGCTTCGCTACCAGACAACATACGGCCTCTTCATCGCCTCAGGCCGCAGCCAACTGGAAAATCCCGCGCTCGCTCTGGCCGGCTCTCTCGTCAACGGCCCACCTCACGATTACCGCAAACAGTTTGCTCCGCGGCTCGGCATCGCCTATTCCCCCGGATCCAGCGGCAAGACCGTAATTCGCGCCGGCTTTGGCCTGTTCTACAACGATCTGGCGCAGGGCGGCTGGGCAGAGGCGTTCCGCGCGGTGAATGGTTCCAATAGCGGTCCCGACTCTCTCATCGATCCGAATTACAAAACGCCGTATGCGATTCACGCCAGCGCCGGCATGCAGCACGCCATCAATTCAAACTGGACATTCAGCGCCGACTACACTCACGAGCAGGGGAATCACGGCTATCGCCGCTACGATTACAGCGACCCGGCCGTCAGTATCTTCCGCTCTGACAACCGCTCCAGCTTCGATTCGCTTGCGTTGGTCCTGCAGGGCAACGTTTCGCGCCGCTTCAACCTGATCGCGCACTACACAACTTCGAGTGCCAAGACGTGGGGATGTCTGCTCGGAGAACTCTTTGACTACGTGAACGGCGTCTGCGACCCGCTGAATCCCTTCGCCCCGGGAGACTACGGCCCATCGGGCGAGGACATCCGTCACCGCTTCGTTCTTGCAGGCACGCTGCACGCGCCCGGAGGTTTCGAGATCTCCACCCTCACTCAAGCCGAGAGCGCGCGACCCTTCACGCTGACCACGCCGGTAGGAGATCGCGCCGTGGTGAACGGAGTTAAGACATCAATGGACCAAGTCCGTGGCACACCCTACATCCAGCTCGACTTGCGGGTTAGCCGCCCAATTAACTTTCACGACCGCTGGTCGATTGTTCCCTTCGCCGAGTTCTTCAATCTCCTCAATCGCAACAACCCGGGAGCAAACTACGTAACCGACATCTCTGCCTTGCCCAACCCGGTCGACGATTTGAGCAATGCCACAGCCATATGTACCGATCCCCCCGCCTGCACGAACTTCACGCCGATCACCAGCCTCAACCAGTTGCTGGTGCCGGCAGGCGGTCTGGGAGATTTCTTCGGCCCAGGAACCACGGTAGGGATTCCCTTCGCCGCTCAACTCGGCGTGCGAATAAGCTTCTAGGATTTCAGGGATCGCGCTAACGTAGCGCCGCCGTCCCGGCGGCTGTCCGGCGGGCGTCCTCGCCCGCCGCGCCGAGGGCCAAGACGCCCCCGCGACAGCCGGCAAAGCTTGCCCTGAGTGAAGTCGAAGAGATCTGGCGTGGATCACCGCCAAGCCGTGGGCGGGGAGTGATATCCGACGTAGCCCCGAAGGGGCGACATTCGTTAGCCCAGGGCATAAGCCCTGGGTAGGCAACAGAAACGCAGAAGTGCCGCAGGGACGGCACAGGTTGCAGCCGACGCTAAGACCCTACCGGACCAGCCACTCCGTCGCCGTATGCACGCGCACCAGGAGCGCGCTGTAAGTCACCCCGAACGCCGCGACCGCAACCCCGCCTGCACACAGCGCATACCAGGCAGAATATTGCTGCGCCGGAGTTCTGCGCTCTTCACTCCAGTCAATCAGCCGCTCCACACGCGCATTCACCGAAGCCGCTGGACTGTGCACCAGAGCCATCATGATCTCTGTCGAAGGTTCCAGCTGCGCGAAACGCGACAGCTTGATAAGAGCCGCCGCTAAATCCAGAGCCTCCCCGGAGCTTGAAACCGCGGCATCATCGGCTGCCATTTCCGTCGCATCCAGCCACGCATTCTCCAGGCCCGCCATGCCGGGAAACGCAACCAGGCGGAGCACCAGCTTCTTCAGATTGTCCCGTCGCCGCACATGCGCCAATTCGTGGCGCAGTGCAGTTTGAAGTTCCCTCTTAGTCAGAATAAATTCCGCCGTGCCTGAAACCAGAACCTTCGGTCGCACGATACCAGCCGTCGTAAGCGGAGGAATCACTTGCGAGGTCCGCAGCACGGGCACCGGACCGCTCGCATCCGCCGGAATCGATTCGCTCATCCACTCGGCAATTCTTCGAGATGCTCGTGCAGCGGACAACCCCGCATTAACCGCGCCGAACCCGGCGAGCAGGCATCCACAAATACCAAGCACCAGCGGGATCACTCCGATAGGCTCATTGATCGACCGCGGCTCCAGAAGGACAAATGACGGGACGGTGAATGCCACCGTCACTACGGCCGCACCCACCAGCGGAAACACTCGCAACGCAAAAAGCAGGTCAGCCGCGCGCTCCACCGGATATCTCTGGCATAAAAGCCACAGCCTGCGCCAACTGCAACCGACCGCGAGTGACAGCCCGCTATACACCAGAACAAAAACCGAGAATGAGACCGCGATGCCGCGCGCCGCAAACACTTACGTTCTCTCCTTGTCGCGCGAATCGATCTCCCGATGGCGCAACTGGCGCCGCTTGCTCTCCACTAATTGCCATAGATCGTCGAGCAAGTGCGCATCCCGTTCCGTGAGAATCTCGACCAGATACGACAGAGGCACCGACGCCCCCGGGCTCGCATCCAGCAACCGGCGGAACGCGTCACCCGCCGCTTCCCGGTGCAACTCCTCGCGGGAATAGCGTGGCGCGTAGCGGAACGCCCGTCCCTCAGCTTGCCGGGTCAGCACCTTTTTCTTGAACAGCCGGTCCAGCGTGGTCATCAACGTGGTGTAAGCCAGATCGTCATGCCCGTCCTCGAGCAACTCGCGCACGGTACCACTCCCGCGCGCCCACAACGCCTCGAGCAACCGCTGCTCCAGCGGTCCCAGCTGCGAGGACGAAGTCCGAAAATGAAAAAACCGATTCATCGGTCAACGAAGAACAAAGCAGGGATTCTATCTCACCCCGGTTCACCGCGCCACAAAGATTGTAGCCGTGCCGCCCGCCGCACCTTTTACCGTAACGGCTCGCGCGAAGTAGCGCCGCCGTCCCGGCGGCTGTCCGGCGGCTGTCCGGCGGCTGTCCGGCGGGCGTCCTCGCCCGCCGAGCCGAGGGCGAGACGCCCTCGCGACAGCCGGCAAGATGCCGGCGCCACCCGTCAACGCGTGTGACAAGGGCTAGCGTGCAAGTTTCTGCGAGGTTTGGTACTCGTGCAGTTTGCTCTGTAGGCATCTATATTTGTTGGGCGTCGTCCTGAACGTAGCCGCTCTTCAGGCGGAGTGAAGGATCTCGCGAGTATCACCGCGTGAAAAACGACGGAGAGGCCTTCCAGAGGTCGGCGGAAAACAAAGGGGACGAAGAATTCCTGGGGTGGGAAACGGGAATCGAACCCGCAACCGTCGGAGCCACAGTCCGGTGCTCTGCCAGTTGAGCTATTCCCACCGCCGTTGTGATTATAGCAACCAGCACTGCCGCCTGTCAGAGTCCCCATCTCCTCGCGCTGTCATGCTGAGCGCAGCAGTGAGGAGCGCGAAGCGATCCTCACTGCGAAGTCGAAGCATCCCTACCCGCACCGAATCTCTATCCCGAGGCACGACTCGCTCCGAGCAGGCCGTTCTGGACGGCCTCCATCCCTCCAACTGCGCACGATCAAAACACTCCATACCGTCAGATTGGTGGGCGGACCGCGAAAGGCGCCAAGTAGCTATTCCAGTCGCTCCAGTGTGTAGTACAAGGAATAGGCGCTGTTATCAGGAGAACAGCACTGCGTCATGCTGTAGGTGATGGGTGTTCCCGCCTTTGCTTCGAGAATCACCGTCGCTCCCCCGAGGGAAAAGGAATTTTCCCATATAAACGCTTGCGAAACATTGCCGATACCGAAGAGGACGCCGTTTGCAAGTTGTCCAGCGCCAGCGTCATCCGTCCACTGCACACCAAAACTCCACGCCGACTGGCTATTTGGATCAGCCTTGGCGACAGTCGCGTATGCCGATATCCGGTACAGCCCATCCTGCGTTGGCGTGAAAATTGTCGTTGTCGGAATCGGCGCAGTCTGATTCGCCAGTTTTGCCCTTGCCACGATCACAGGTGATGGCAGGCCGCCAGCTGACGCATCAGCGATCTTGCTGCCCGAAGTCAGCGCGAACGAGGCCACCAAAAACGCTAGTACGCAAATTGCCTTGTACATGGAATGCCTCCAGAATGGGAGCGAAGGGGAGGGCGCAATCCTACTACAGAGTCGGGCACATCAAAGCATGGTTCCCGAAATCCATCGGCGCGCGCTTTCGGGTCGACTAACCGCCGGTCTCCTCGCGCTGTCATGCTGAGCGCAGCAGTGAGGAGCGCAAAGCGATCCTCACTGCGGAGTCGAAGCATCCCTACCTGCACCCGACCCTTCGTCCCGGGGCACCGAACAATCGTCCTTGCCCGCCCTCCAGTTACGTACAGTCGGTACAATCCTGCCGGCAGAGTGGTGGCGGTAGGGATGCTTCGACTGCGAACGACCTTCGCTAGGCGCGAAGGCCGTTCTCCGCTCAGCACGACAACACGGAATGGACTAGCCCCCCGGATGATCGAGAACTGGCCACTGACCCCTGACCACTGGCCACTGGCCACTGATCTCGACATTTCCCACAAGATATTTCATCCCCATGTGACGGATGACCATGACACATCTTTTCCAATCCCTTACTGTGAAATCGTAGGGCCCGGATGTGCAGCCCCCAGTTCTAGACCGCTGGCGGCCCCTGCAGCCTCCCCATGCGAGTGAGGATAGAGGGACATCTGGCAATCGGGCGTCGCAGTGGCTTCCCTGGAAAGCCCAGGGCTGGCGCCCGTCGTGGGAGTGATCGCTCCCCAATTAAAAACACGAAAAAGGCCCAATCGCAGTAGTAGCAAAGGATTGAAAAGGAGGAGACAAAGGCACAAACAAGGCAGGTAAGAACCAAACCATTAGCTATCGAAACTCTGTGACCCGGCGGAGTGTGAAATAACAAACAACTGATCACTGACCACTGGCCACTTCCCCTATCCTCTCCCAACGCCCACGTATTCAAATCCCAAAGCCCGCAGCCGTGTGGAATCCAAAAGATTCTTCGTATCCACGATGATCGGCTTCTTCAGCAGATTTTTGATGCGGTCAAAATCCAGCGCGCGAAATTCAGGCCAGGCCGTTCCAACCACCAGCGCATCCATACCTTCCGCTGCAGCGTACGCAGTTTCGCAATAGCTCACCGAACCATTCAGCCGTACCTTGGCTTCTGTCATCGCCACCGGATCGTACGCTCTCACCCGCGCCCCTTTGGAAACCAGCGTCTCCGCCAGCCGTATCGACGACGAGCCCGCCACAGAATTTGTGTTGGGCTTGAAGGCAAGGCCGAGAATTCCCACATCCTTGTTCTCGACCGAGTTCAAGACCGAAGCAATCTTTTCGACCAGGCGCTCAGCCAGCGTGTGATTGAC
>Ga0137388_10002414_pt1 | contig 11736 bp, 8 predicted proteins | sample 15con2h14AmetaG_FD_104644 | JGI IMG/M metagenome (GOLD analysis project Ga0137388, IMG submission 104644) | Vadose zone soil microbial communities from Angelo Coast Range Reserve, California, USA - 15con2h1.4A metaG | ecosystem: Environmental > Terrestrial > Soil > Vadose zone > Saprolite...
ACTCCACGAAAGCCAAAGGCGCTGGCGGCTGGTTCGCGGCTGGGGGTGTTTGCACCAGCGTCTCCGGCGCCGTCTGTGGAAATGATCGCCGGACTTGCGGAATTGAAGCGGCACGGATTTCAGGTGGTCGCCAATCAGGACACCAAAGCAGAAGGGTACTTTGCCGGGCCGTCACTGGAACGGGCGAATGGATTTCTTGGACCGCTCAATTCCGAACAGGTAGATGGGCTCGTCGCTTTGCGCGGCGGCTATGGATCGAATTACCTGTTGGAATTCGAGCTGGAAAAGAGCCTTGACCATCTCAAATGTGTGGTTGGGTTCAGCGACCTCACCACGTTGCAGATTTTTCTCTGGCAGAAATGCAACTGGATCACATTCTACGGTCCGATGGTTGCGGCTGGGCTCAACTCTGGCGCGGGGGCGCGCAAAGGCTATGATGAAAACTCGTTTCTTCAGGCGGTAGGCAGAACGGAAAGCGGATGGAAACTGCGGCTGAAAGGTGAACCCGTCCTCGCCGGTCAATCCATGGGCCGGGTATTGGGCGGATGCATGACTCTGCTGGAAGCTACGATTGGAACGCCATGGGAGCTGGATACCAAGGATGCGATCCTGGTTCTCGAAGACCGTGGTATGAAGCCCTACCAGGTGGACCGCGTACTGATGCACTTGAAACAAGCTGGGAAATTTGAAGGTGTGCGGGGGATTGTGTTGGGAGACTTTCCAGAGAGTGAGCCGACAGTGGCCGGAGCACCAACCGTGCGGGAAGTCTGCTCGCGAATTCTGCGGCCGCTGGGCGTACCGATCGTTTACGGCGCCCCCATCGGGCATACGGTACGGCCTCTGCTGACGATACCGCTGGGCGTGCCGGCGCGCCTGGATGCAGACGGGGAAGGCACACTCGAATTCCTGGAACCGGCGGTGGTGGCGTGAGCGAATCAAAGCATGTGCACGTGATCGGGATCGGGGGATCGGCGATGGCGCCGCTGGCCGGGATGCTGCGCGAGCGCGGCTTTCGGGTGACCGGCTCGGATTCGGGTGTGTATCCGCCCGCTTCCACTCTACTTGAAAGCCTGGGGATTTCGTTTTCTAATGAATTTGATGCCGGGCACTTACAACCGACACCGGATCTGGTGGTTGTGGGCAATGTAATTGCGCGGGGCAATCCAGAATTGGAAGAAGTGCTGGACCGCAAGATTCCGTATCGTTCGATGCCGGAAATTCTGGAGGAAGTATTTCTCCCGGAACGACACTCCATCGTCGTCAGCGGAACACATGGAAAAACGACTACGACCGCAATGTTGGCCTGGATTTTCCATGTTGCGGGGAAGCGGCCAAATTTTCTCGTTGGGGGTGTGGCGGAAAACTTCGAGAAGAGTTATGGGCTCGGCGGCGGGGAGGAGTTCATTTTGGAGGGCGACGAGTACGAGACGGCGTTCTGGGACCGCGGGCCGAAATTTTTTCACTACCATCCCGATGATCTAATTATTACTTCGCTGGAATACGATCACGCCGACATTTATTCTGATTTCGAGGCCTACCAGTTGGCTTTCCGCCGGTTGGTGAATCTTGTTCCCCGGCGCGGCCGCGTGGTCATTTGGGGCGATGCAGAAGATTCGGGCCCGGCATTGCGACGCGCGGCGGAGAAGGCTTTCTGTCCAGTTGAAACTTACGGTTTCAGAGAAGGGAATGATTGGATAGCGAGCGGCTTCACCATCGACGATCAAACCATGCGGTTTCGCGTCGCGCATGGGGGGAAATTGTTTGGCGAATTCGAACTGGTTGCCACGGGGCGGCATAACGCCTTGAATGCTGTTGCGGCCCTGATTGTTGCGCAGGGGCGCGGCATCTCCGCCGAACAGATTGCCAAAGCGCTGGCGACGTTTCGCAGCGTGAAGCGTCGAATGGACGTGAAGGGCGAAATCGGGGGTGTGCTGGTGGTTGACGACTTTGCGCATCATCCCACGGCGGTGAAGGCGACCATCGCAGCAGCGCGCGGGCGCTGGCCGGGGCGCCGGCTTTGGGCCATTCTTGAGCCACGTTCGAATTCCATGCGCCGGAAGGTGTTTCAGGATGCGCTGCCGAAGGCCCTGGCTCTCGGCGACCGCGTGATTCTCGGCGGAGTTTTTCGCGCACAGCAATTGGACGGCGAGAATCGGCTCGACCCCGAGAGTGTTGCAGGAGATGTTCGGGCCCTTGGCAAAGACGCCCGCGTGTTTCCCAGTTCCAACGCCATCGCGGACCATCTTGGCGCGGAGGCCAAACCTGGCGATCTCGTGCTCATCATGTCCAACGGCAGTTTTGATGGCTTGTGCGAAAAAGTCCTCAAGAAACTTGGAGCAGCTCCTCAACTTGCGGGCGAGGCGAAAACTCGGTGACCTTTTCCTCCGTCCGAAGACGCCTGCTGATTCCCGCCAGCCTCTGTCTCTTCCTTAGCCTGACGATTGGTTCGTTCGCAAGAGCAACAATTCAGTACGCCGTCCTCCTCGATCATCCTGAGAGACATCTTTTCCACGTGACCATGACCATTCCTGACGTGAACGGCGAAGTGATTGTACGGATGCCCGCGTGGAATGCGCTCTACCAGATCCGCGATTTCAGCAGCCACGTGCAGCACGTGGAATCGTTTGCTGGTTCAGAGAGATCGCCTATCGAAAAAGTGGACAAGCAAGCTTGGCGCATTAAGGGTGCGGGAACGATCAAGATTACCTACGCGGCCTATTGGGATGAGGCTGGCCCTTTTGCGACGCAACTGAATGCCGAACATACGTTCATCAATCCCGCGATGATTCTCATGTACGTACCGGGGCGGCGCGCGGAGGAGGTCTATCTCACCGTTAGCTTCTCTTCTGCCACATGGAGTGCCGCGAGCGCCTTGTTGCACACGTCGTTGGTCAGCGGGCGGAATCATGCGGATACTTTCCAAGCGCCTAGCTATGACGCGCTTGTGGATGGTCCGATTGAAATTGGAAGAATTGACGTGTTCGATTTGCCGGAGATAACGCCACCGGTGACTGTGGTGATTCACGGCGACAACTGGAGAAAGAAACAGGTCGAAGAGGACTTGCGGCGAATCTGCAAATACGAATTGAAGCTCATGGACGGAGCGCCATTCGAGCACTACACGTTTATTCTCCATTTTGGGAAAGGAGCCGGTGGGGGTGGCATGGAGCACGCAAACTCGACCGCGATCGGCGCCTATTCGGATGAGTATTTGCCAAATGTCGCGGCACACGAATTCTTTCACCTGTGGAATGTGAAGCGCATCCGTCCGGCAACGCTTTATCCCGTGGATGATACGAAGGAGCAATACACTCGTGCGCTGTGGTTTGCCGAAGGCGTGACGAACACCTACGCTTCGTACACGCTGGTGCGCAGCGGGATTTGGAGCAAAGAGCAGTTTTATGCCGACCTTGGCGGGCAGATCACCGAACTGGAAGGCCGCCCAGCCAACCGCTGGCAGAGCGCGGAGCAGTCCAGCCTCGATGCGTGGCTGGAAAAATATCCGCTCTACAATCAGCCGGAATTCAGTGTTTCGTATTACACCAAGGGACAGGTGTTGGGAGAACTGCTCGATATTCTAATCCGCGACCGCTCTGGCAACGAGAAAAGCCTCGATGATGTGATGCGCTCTATGAATGCGAATTTTGCGAAGCAGGGAAAAGCTTACAGAGACAGTTTCGATGTGCAACTGACAACGGAGAGCGTTGCCGGCGGCTCGTTCGAGGAGTTTTTCCAGAAATACGTGGCGGGGACGGACCCCTTCCCGTATCAGCAAATACTGGGGCTGGCGGGCTTGGCTCTGCGAACCATGGAGCAGCGGAAACCGGCGCTTGGTTTTTTCGTGGAGCACGAAGCGAACGGGCCATTCGTTGCCGGCACAGTCGATCCCGAAAGCTCCGCGGGCCGGGCGGGCTTGCGGACTGGAGACGTGATCCTCAACTGGAACGGCGGGGAAGTCCCCAGGAGAGTTGACCGCTGGCTGCAGGAACAACGAGCCGGTGATTCGCTGAAGCTACGAGTTCGCCGGGAAGACAAAGAGATTGCCCTCGAATTCCGGCTTGGTGAAATCAAAGAAACTCTCTACCAAGTCGTCGAGGATTCGCACGCCAACGAAAAGGCACGCCGCATTCGAGAGGGGCTGCTTCGCGGGGAAACCAACGCGATCACCGTTCACTAAGGATGAAGCGGATTCAAGTTTCGCTTGACCGGCGCCGCGGGATTCGAGAAAGTTTGCCTGCCTATGCTGCGGACTCTCTTCATTGTTGTCTTCTTATCGCTATATATCCTGATCGTCGGGCCGCCGCTGCTCGTCTACACTTTGATCACTCGCGACCCTGATCCAATCTACTGGGCAGGCGTGAAAGGTGTAATGTTTTTTGTCCGCGCTGTTGGCGTCAGGGTTCGTGTGCAAGGCCTCGAGCGCATCCCGCAGGGCGTCTGTCTGTTTGTGGCGAATCATACCAGCTCCGCCGACGCTCCCGCCGTTGTAGGCGCCATCCCTCGGCGAATCGCGGTTCTTCTAAAAGCATCACTTTTTAAATGGCCGATCGTGGGACAAGCCTTTTTGTCAGCACACTTCATACCCGTCAATCGCAACGTACGCGATGCGGCCATTGCGAGCGTAGAGAAGGGTACCGAAGCGCTGAAAGCCGGGCAATCTTTTTTGATCTACCCGGAAGGCACGCGCAGTCCGGATGGCCGCCTGCAGGAGTTCAAGAAAGGTGCGGTTATGATGGCGATCAAGGCGGGCGTGCCGATTGTCCCGATGGCGTGCTCAGGCGCTCACCGGATTATGGAAAAACATTCGCTGGTCATACATCCCGGAGAGATTGTCGTAGAATTTCTTGAACCGATTGATGCTTCACGGCATTCCCTGGAAGAGCGGGATGAGTTGAACGAGCATGTACGGCAGGCAATGGCTGCGGGCCTGCCGCCGGATCAGCGTCCCCTGGGTTTTCCAGGAGCCAGCGCCGAACCAGCAGTTTCCTGACCTGTCCGGTGCTTGCGCTTGTTTTCAACGCAATTTCAGCTTCTCAATTTCTGCTTCCAGCTCGCGAACGCGCCTTTGCACGTCGGGCATGCGATTCAGCGCCGCTGAATTCTTCAGCCATTGTTTGTGCTCCACGCAGGGCGAGCCGGAATAGTGCTTGTCCCCCTCTAGGTCGCTGGGGATTCCACTTTGGGCTGTTAGCAACGTGCGGTCACCGATGGTGATGTGTCCTCCCGATCCAACTTGCCCGGCAAGAATGCAATCGCTGCCGACCTTTGTTGAGCCGGCAAGCCCGACCTGGCCGCAAAGCAATGTGTTAGCGCCGATTCGCGAGCCATGACCGATGAGGACCATGTCGTCCAGTTTGGCACCATGCCCGATACGTGTCTCGCCGACGGTAGCCCGGTCCACGCAAGAATTTGCTTGCACCTCGACGTCGTCCTCGAGGACCACGCAGCCTGCTTGCGGTATTTTGCGCCAACTGCCGTCCTTCTGTTTTGCGAAGCCGAAGCCGTCGCCCCCAATAACTACGCCATCTTGCAAGACCACACGATTGCCAATGCGGCAGTATTCCCTCACAACGACGTGTGAGTGGCAGAACAAATCATCGCCAATCTTCGCGCCCCGATAGACGGTGACAAAGCTATGCAGCACGGCATTGCGTCCAAGCTCCGCATCTTCGTCCAGGTAGCAGTACGGCCCGACATGCGCGCCCTCGCCGATCTTGACGCTTTTTGCAATAATCGCCGTCGGATGAATCCCTGGCGCATAGCGTGGAGGCTGAAAGAAGAGCTCGAGGGCTTTCCCAAAATCCACGTAGGGGTTCGCAGAGCGCAACGCGGCAAGCGCCGGTAGAGACGCCGCCCGCTCCAGCGCAATGCCGTCTTCGACGAGAACTGCTGAGGCGCGCGTGGTCTTCAGCAACGGAAAGTACCGCCGATTCGCGAGGAACGTGATCTGCCCCGCCTCGGCATAGTCGATCCCCGCCACCCCGTGAATCTCGAGTTCCGGCGGGCCTTCCAATCGGCATCCCAGTTTTTGCGCAACTTCAGCTAGTTTCATGGAGAGGACTCCTCGATTCTGTATGGGGCTGTCTGCGAGTCTCGCACAGGCCAAAGAGGGAAGTACAGCCGGCCCACAAGCCTATTCGTTGAAGAGGCGCGGCTGTGTAGCAACTGCGGCAGCCGCAGCCGGCTTTCGGCGCGCGACGCCAACGACACCTAGCACTGTGACTTCGGTGAGCGCGGCGCGCGGAACAAAGATGCGGTCTGTGGAAGAGTTCAAGTCCGGTGAGGTGATTTGGAGCCCGTTATCCAACAGGGACAGCAAATCATTCGGCACAACGCCTTCCAGGGTGTCTCCGTCGTTGTAACGCAGCCTCACCCACAATCCGTCCAGCTTGGGCCGGCTCAGAAACGCCTTGCGCTCTGGTTCGAAGTCGTCAGAAAACTCGCGCACGAAATAGATCGATCGCACTCGCGCCAACGGTAGCTCAAGGTGTTCCCCGTCGGGTGTCAGTAAGTCAATAGGGTCGGCTTGGCCCAGCCGGACAGGGTTCAAGTACCCTCGCAAGGGCTTCTTATCGGCGAGCACAACGATAACCTTCTTGTGCGTTGAAGCTGGGGCTCTGTTTTTCAAAATTCCGCGTTTCCCGGTCCGGATAGGCCAGATTTGCCAATCCGCAAAATGTATGTTATGTTAAGCACGTTTTTCCTGTCAAGTTATTGTTTTCATTAGGGTTAGGGCTCCGGAGCACTGCCCGTTGACCGATAAAAAGCACATCCTCAAATCGGCCTCCATCATCTCCCTGGTCACTGTGGCCAGTCGCGTCCTCGGCTATGTCCGTGACCAACGCATAACCCTCCTTCTGGGTACTTCCTTTGCCGCCGACGCCTATGTCCTAGCCTATCGTATACCGAATCTCTTTCGCCGCCTGGTCGCCGAAGGCTCCATGACCGCTTCCTTCATCCCGGTCTTCACCTCTTATATGCGGGAGAAGTCCAAAGAAGAGGTTTGGGACTTTGCCAACCGCCTGTTTTGGACCCTTTCTCTGGTTGTCGCGGTCATTACCATATTGGGAATGGTGTTCTCGCCCGCGGTTGTGCAAGTGTTTTCCGGAGAAAATGTCGCCCGCGCTGAGGCCGTCGATCTCAATCGCATCATCTTTCCTTATCTGTTCTTTATTGCCCTGGCGGCGCTGGCGATGGGCATCCTCAATTGCTTTCACGTTTTCGGCCTACCGGCTGCGACTCCCGTCCTTCTGAACGTCGCGACCATTTTCTTCTCGGTTGGCGTAGTTTGGCATTACGTAGGGGATCCAGCCAAGTCTCTCGCGATTGGCGTTTTGGTCGGTGGTGTCCTGCAATTTTTAATTCAGGTGCCTTCCCTTGTACGGCGAGGCATGAAGTTCACCTTTGGGATCTCTTTTTCCCATCCCGCCATTCGCGACGTGGCCCGCTTGATGATCCCCAGGCTTTTCGGAATCGGCATCGGGCAGATCAATCTTTTGATCGACACGCGCTTTGCCACTGCAGCTCGCATGCCACCCGGAAGCCTGGCCGCGCTCTACGTCGCCGACCGCGTCATGGAACTGGTGCTGGGTGGGTACGCCATTGCCGTCGCCACGGCCATTCTGCCGATGATGTCTCACCAAGCGGCTGCCAGGGATTATGATTCGCTCAAGAAAACGCTGTCGTTTTCCGTTCGCATCGTGGCCTTCATTACCATTCCCGCGGCTCTCGGCTTGATGATCCTGCGGGAACCGATCATCCGCGTGCTCTTCCAGCACGGCCAGTTCGTGGCGGAATCTACGCGCTTGACGGCTCGCGCGCTTCTCTATTACGCCGTCGGTCTTCCGGCCCTGGCTTCGGTCAAGCTGATTGTCCCGGCGTTTTATTCCACGCGAGACACCAAGACACCGGTCATTATCGCTTCCATCTCTCTTATTCTGAATATCGTTCTGAATATCGTCTTCATACAATTTTTTTTCAAGCGCGTTCAGAACGGCGGTCCGGCGCTTGCTACGGCCCTGGCTACTTTCTTCGATTTCTTTGCGCTCTTTATCATTTTCCGCCTCCGTTATGGTTCGCTGGGAACGATGGAGATTCTCCGTTCGTTTTTCAAGATTTCCATATGCGCCGGCATTATGGGCGTCGCCTGCTGGTTCGGAAACTACTACACTACGTTTACGATACACTCGCGCTTCCTTGTGCAGCTTCTCGTGTTTGCCGGATTGATCCTCGGGGCCACGGCCCTGTATTTGGGGCTTGCCTGGCTCTTCCGCTGTCATGAAATCGAGGAAGTCTATGGCATTGCCACGCGCCGCACGGCTGGCGCCGGTGACGGGTATATGGGGAGCTGATGGAAATTTCGGCGTCCATCTCGTCGTTTTTAACCCACGTGCGAGTGGAGAAGGGGCTCTCTTCCAATACTGTGTCCGCGTACCGGCACGATCTCGTGAAATTCGATGAATTTGCCCGCAAGCGCAAGCTCAGCCTCGCAGCAGTTAGCCGTGACGATCTGGTAGATTTCCTCGCCGGGCTTTATCGGCAGAAGCTTGAGAGCAAGACCGTGGCCCGCCACCTGGTCACTCTGCGCAATTTTTTCCGTTTCGCGCAGATCCAGGAACTGATTTCGGAAGACCCCTCCGTCACTCTTGAATCGCCGAAGATCCGGCGTAATTTGCCGGGCTATCTGCGTCTCGAGGACGTCGAGCGGCTGCTCGATCAGCCGGATGTGAAAACTCCCATCGGCCTGCGGGACCGCGCCATGCTCGAGGTCTTGTACTCGACCGGACTGCGGGTTTCAGAGCTGATTGGGCTGCGCATCATGGATCTCGATGCAAAAGTCGGCTGTGTGCGCTGCATCGGCAAAGGCGACAAGGAACGCATCGTCCCCGTGGGCAAAAAAGCTCTGGCCATTGTCGAAAAGTATCTCCGCGACGCTCGGCCCAAGTTGCTAGGCAAAGTACAGGGCAGCCCGGCGTTATTCGTGAATCGGCGAGGCGCATCGTTAAGTCGCGTTGGAGTCTGGAAGATTCTCTCGGCATATGGACGGCTGGCAGGATTGCGCGTGGCGCTTACGCCACACATGTTGCGCCATAGTTTTGCCACGCACTTGCTGGAGCGCGGCGCGGACCTCCGGTCCGTCCAGCTCATGCTCGGCCACGCCGACATTTCGACCACCCAGATATATACCCATGTCGTCGAAGAGCGGTTGAAGCAAATTTACAAAGCGCATCACCCGCGTGCATAGCGCGGCAGGCCAGGGACTCATTGCGGGTGCCTCCGCGGCAGTCAGCGTGGATGCCCTGAAGCAGAAGGAGCGCAATGCCAGACTATATGTTTTTGTTGGAAAGCCGGCTCTCGCCGGAACAACGCGCCGTGATGTTGCGCGTGCAGGAACTCTCCGCCGCACTTGGATTCAACGTCTATCTGACAGGTGGAACGGTTCGCGACCTCGTCACCGGCGCTTCGCTGCGCGATCTCGATTTCACCGTGGAGGGCAATCCCTCGAAGATCGCTCACGAACTCGAAAAGGGCGGCGCCAAAATTCTCCACGAGGATGAAAAGTATCGCCACGTCGAGGTACTCTTTGCCGGCGACTGTGAAGGCAGCATTTCCGCCGCACGCGACGACCATTATGTCCGCCCAGGAACGCGCCCGGAGATTCGCTGGTCCACCATCATGGAAGATCTGCGCCGCCGCGATTTCTCCCTTAACGCCATCGCCATTTCGCTGAACCCCGCCTCGCGCGGCCTGCTGCTTGATCCCACGAACGGGCTCTCCGATATTGAACGGGCCGAAGTGCGAGCGCTCACGATTCATAGCTTCACCAACCAGCCCGTCCGCTTGTTGCGAGTCTTGCGCTACGCGGCGCGCATGGGCTTCAAGGTTGAGCAGCGCACTCAGGAGTGGTTTGACCTCGCCATCGAGCGCAATCTGCAGGAAACCATTCCGCCGGAAGACGCCGGCGGCGAGCTTCGCGCCCTGGCCCGCGAAGAACGCCCGGCCGTCGTGCTGAAGGCCTGGGAAGAACACGACCTCCTTAAGGCCGTCAATCCCGTGCTGGCGAAAAAGCATCCGGCTTACGACGCCATTGGGCGCCTGATGAAAGTGCGCGAGGATCTGTTCACTGCCGGTTTCCGTCCGCGTCTAGGCGCTCCGATGCTGCTCGCCATTCTGGGAAAATTAAAGGACCGCGAATTGGCGAACGTCCTCTCGAAAGCCGGATTCCGCTCGGCCGAAGTGGAAGCTGCGCTGAGTTTTGAGGAACAAGCGCTGGAGGCCCAGAAAGATCTCGTGGGGCGAAAGATGAATGCTCCCGTCGATGCTTTCCGGTTCCTTGAAAAAATGCCGCTGGATCAGATCGCCTACCTGATGGCCGAATCCAATAAATCGGCCGCCCTTTCGAAGATTCGCGCCTTTCTGAACAAGTGGCGCCCGATTCGCATCGCTCTTCCGATTGTGGCCACCGAGCTCGAAGCGCTTGGCATGGCGCGCGGACCGAAGTTCGATACCGTCGTCGAACAGGTATTCGCCATGCAGCTGACCGGCCGCGGCAAGACCAAGGAAGAGCGCGAGAAAATCCTGCGCAAGCTTTCTGGCATCAAGGAACAGCCGAAGAAAAAAGAAAAGGAAAAGAAGCCGGCAAAGGGCACCGACAAAGCCCACGCTGCCGCAGCTATGGGTGACGCGGCTCATAAGAAGCACGCGGCCGCAAAAGCCGAAGCGAAACAAACTGCCAAGGGCAAGCCTGTCCACGCAAAGCCCCACGCAAAGCCCCACGCAAAGCACGCTGCCCCGGCTGCCCATGACAAGAGCGCTGCCTCAGGCAAGAAAAAGAGTCACGGGCGCAGGTAGTGCCTCGGCTCGGCGGCCGCGTGCCGCCTGTGGGAAACGTCAGAATGCGTGATGCAAATCTCCTTATAGAGTTCTAAAATGGACTTCCATGGGCCAGCCGCAGTTCGTTCATCTTCACGTTCATACGGATTATAGTCTGCTCGATGGGGCTTGCGAGACCTCCGAGCTTTTGGATGAAGCGTCCCGCCAGAAAATGCCTGCCGTGGCCATCACCGACCACGGCAATCTCTTCGCCGCGGCAAATTTCTTCTACGAAGCGAGTAAGCGCGACGTCAAGCCCATCATCGGCTGCGAAGTCTATGTGGCCAAGGGCAGCCGCCACGACCGCGGCGAAAAAGCAAGCAGCGGCAACGGCCAGGATCGCGGCGATGCAGAACCCGGCATGCGCGGCTCGAATCATCTCGTGCTCCTTTGCGAGTCGCTCGAGGGCTATCACAATTTAATCAAACTGGTTTCCGCCGGTTTCCTGGAGGGCTTCTACTACCGCCCGCGCATTGACTACGACTTGCTCGCCAAACACAGCAAAGGCTTGATCGCGCTTTCGGCCTGCCTTCGCGGCCCAGTGACGGAAGCGGTTGTGGATCAGAAGTACGATCAGGCGCGCGAGAATGCCTACCGCTTGCGCGATGTTTTCGGCAAGGGAAATTTCTTCCTCGAGATTCAGGATCAGGGACTGCCGATCGAGAAAGATGTCAACCGCGAACTTGTCCGCCTTTCGAAAGAGACTGGTATCCCCCTGGTCGCCACTAACGATTGCCATTACCTCCATCACGACGACGCTCACGCCCAGGAAGTGCTGCTTTGCATCCAGACCGGCAAGACCATGAGCGACACGAACCGCATGAAGTTCCAGACCGACCAGTTTTATTTCAAGAGCGCGGTGGA
>Ga0137388_10002417_pt1 | contig 11728 bp, 11 predicted proteins | sample 15con2h14AmetaG_FD_104644 | JGI IMG/M metagenome (GOLD analysis project Ga0137388, IMG submission 104644) | Vadose zone soil microbial communities from Angelo Coast Range Reserve, California, USA - 15con2h1.4A metaG | ecosystem: Environmental > Terrestrial > Soil > Vadose zone > Saprolite...
TCACGGTCCCGGTCTACAATGCGGTGTCCAGCATTCGGACTACGCTGGAGCGTCTCCTCGAGCTTGACTACCCGAGAGACAGGCTTCAGCTACTCGTTCTCTCTGACGCCTCCAATGACGGTACTGACGATGTAGTGCGGGAATTCGCCGGGCGAGGGATCGAGCTGATGCGAGCGCCGAACCGCCGAGGCAAGACGGCTGCTGAGAACGCCGCAGTGGCAGTTGCCCGCGGAGACATCATCGTGAATGTAGACGCAACGGTTGTCGTTCCTGCGGGCTCTCTCAAGCGGCTCATTCGCGTTTTCGATGATCCGACGGTCGGTGTCGCGTCGGGGCAAGATGTCAGCGTTGGCGCGCCTGACAGACAGAATACAGGGGTCGAGTCAGGTTATACCCGCTACGAGATGTGGGTGCGTGATCTCGAGACGCGTGCCGGAACGATAGTTGGCGCGAGCGGTTGCTTTTACGGCATCCGACGGCTGATCCGCGTGTCAGCGTTACCGTCCGGGCTCAGTTGGGACTTCGCCTCCACACTCGTGGCCAGGCACCAGGGATACCGCTCGGTGAGTGTAGCGGACGCTGTCTGCATCGTGCCCCGAACAGCCGAGATTCGGTTCGAGCTCCGACGTAAGGCGCGCACAATGGCGCGCGGTCTCAGCACACTTTTCCATTTTCGGGCGCTGATGAATCCATTCACCTACGGTCATTTCGCGCTGATGTTGATCAGCCACAAGCTGCTTCGCTGGGTTCCTTATCTTCTCGCTCCTTTGGCTGTTCTCGCGTTGGGTCTGCTCGCCACTCGGAGTAGTATTGCTGCGGTATTGCTGGCAGCTGTTGTTGTGGGTCTGCTCGCTGGTGCTGCTGTAATCAGGTATGGAAGGCCGATCGCGTTCAAACCACTTGCCCTCGCGGGGTTCGCAGTCGCCGCGTTCAGCGCGGGATTTCTCGCATGGTGCGGTGCCCTTCGCGGAGCCCGCATGGTCACATGGGAGCCGACTCCAAGACCCACCGTTTCGACGGGCTGACTGCAAAGTAGGCACGATTCGTTTGTAGCAACCGCGCAACGCTAACGTGGCGTACTGCGCTCAGGCTCGCGCCACAGCAGAAGTACAAGTAAAAGCGCCGCAATGGTTTGCAAGTGCTGGCCAGAAGTATGGGATTTGCTTCGGAGTCCTTTGCATCATCAGCTCGCCGGGCGTGGAAACCGACCCAATACCCGGCAGTTGGGGACTGAGTGGAGCGGTATTGGATCCTTCTCGAGGTAATGCAATGGTTCCAGTAGGTACCGAGGATAGCCCGAGTTCCGAACTCGTGAAGCGACCGGCGGTGCCACGGCGCACGCCCAGAGTCTCGCTCATTGTAGTCCTTCCGGATAATCACGTCGTGTCCCCGGACCGCATGGCCGAAGGACTTCGCGCGCACGGAAATCAGCAGGTCGACGTTTTGGTAGCATGCGCGGGACAACCTACCAACCTCGCCGCTCTGCATCAGAGCGTCGGTGACGCGCAGTTTCTTCTCGCGCCTGCCGGGACCAGCACCCAGGATCTGCGACAGCTCGCTATGCGGCAGGCGCCGGGAGATATAGTCACTCTGCTCAGTGGCACACTCCTTCCCGAATCCTGCGCCGACGCCGAGCTGTTCATGACGAGTTAGTCTCGGGCAGATGTCTCCTCCGCGCTCGCTCTCAGTCATTGTCCCGGTGCGCGATGATTCCGCCACGCTCGCTCGTGCCCTGACTGCGATTCTCGCCAGTGAGCTGCCGCGCGATGACTATGAGCTGATCGTCGTCGATGACGCCAGCACGAACGGGTCGGCAGAGCTCGCCGCGCGATACGCAGATACGGTCGTTCGTCTTACCGGGCGCAGATCCGGCCCGGCATACGCGCGGAATCGCGGCGCCGAGCTGGCACAGGGCGAGGTTCTGGCGTTCGTCGACGCTGACGCAATGGTACGACCTGAGACGTTACCTCGGATGCTAAGAATGCTGTCCGATCATCCGGAGTTCGACGCGGTATCCGCTTCGCACGACCAGGCTGCCGCAGCGCGCAACCTCGCGTCGCAATACTGGAGTCTGGTGCTCCATTTTGGGGAGCAGCGACAGCCTGGCACCAGCGGCGACGTCGCGTCGCCCTGCGCTGCCATCCGACGCAATGCGTTTCTCTCCGCGGGCATGTACGACGAATGGCGGTTCGAGACGGCCCCGTTGGAGGGCATCGAGCTCGGCAAACGCCTGGAGGATGCAGGCCGTTATGTGCTTTCGAGCAGAGACCTCGAGATCGTTGGGTTGAGGAAGTGGAATCTTCGTTCGCTCTGCCGCGAGGTCTGGGATCGAAGCGCGCTCGTCACGAGGTCGCTCGGATACCAACGCACCCAAGCTGGGGTGCCGACCGAGGTTGTGTTCACCCTCAGTCGCACCCTGGCACCGGCTTTTGCGCTGCTGTGTGTAGTTGCGCTCTCGGCGGCGTTCTTGCCGCGCCCGAATGTGCCAGTCAAAACAGCAATCGTTCTGTTGGGTGTGATCGCCCTTAATCTCCCCGTGCACTTGTTCTTCGCGAAGGCGCGCGGGATCCCTTTTGCTATTGCCGTTGCGCCGCTGCACCTCCTCATGCAGGCCATCACTGGTCTCGGGTTGTGCGCCGGCTGGATAATGCGGGATGCCGTTGGCGACCGCGCGCCTGACGCAGCAACACAGGCTTATGCTGAGGTCGGCGTGGAGATTTGGCCACCGGTGCCTCGCGCTACCGGCGGCTGACGCGCTCTACCAGCCGCCTTTACCAAAGAGCACGACCGGCACCGTCTTGGCCATGATCCTCAGATCTTCCCGAACCCCTTGGCGTTGCAGGTACTCCAGATCGTATCGTACTTTTCTGCGAACATCGTCGAGGCTCGTGTCGTAGCTCTGATTGATCTGGGCCCAACCCGTAATGCCGGGTCTCGTCCGCTGGCGCAGGGGGTAGTCGGCGATGTCGTGACGAAGGCGGGAGAATATACTGGGACGCTCCGGCCGCGGACCAACGATGTCCATGTCCCCATTGATCACATTGAAAAGCTGCGGCAGCTCGTCAACGCGCAACTTCCGCATTAAGCCCCCAACTGGCGTGACTCGCGCATCTTCTTTGGTCGCCCACACTGCGCGATTGCCGGGTTCGGCACCGACATACATCGTGCGGAACTTGTAGATCATGAACGGGATGCCTCCAAGATCGCTGTTCCGTCGATCGTACATTTTCGATCCCCCCGACGAACGCCGGCGATCGATACCGACGCGTGGCTGCGAGTAGAAGATCGGTCCCGAAGAGGTGAGCTTAACCAGCACAGCGAACACCAGCATCACCGGGCTTGCCAGGACAAGCGCGATAGAAGCGATGATAATGTTCATCGCGCGGTCGATGCCGTTAGCGGGTGATAGGGGCTCTACATGTTTCGCGCCCACATCCTCACGTTCCACTTGCTCGCGCGTTAGCGGAATCGCTTGCTCTATCTCGTTCATGTCGATTTCACGCTGGAGTGGCACCCTAGCGGTGCACTGCGAAGAAGATTGCAGCAAGGCTCGCGCTCATCCCCATCACGGTCGTGATGACCGGGTTGATTAATTGGCGCTGTCGACCCACAACTAGCTCGTCGCCGGCGCTCAAACCGAACTGGTCGAGCGTTAGTCCCCTTGCAACCGCCTGACGCGTCTCGTCAGCGGAGCGATATTGCCGACTTTGGCGCCTTACGACAGTGTGCTCGATGTCCGCCGTGGCTGTTGGGCCGCCGGCAAGCATGATTGCATCCGTAATGGGAACGTCGGACCGAAAAGCGAAATAGCCGGGGCGCACAACCTCGCCAAGCACGGCAATCCGGGTGAGCGGTATGACATCGACCTCCTGCGCCTTCACGTACTTGAGTACTTCCGCCGTAACTAGGTCTTTCAGCTCGGAGCGCAATACTCCGGTCAGCGGTAAGACCGACTTTCCCGGGAGATTGATAAGTCTGCCGGCCTGCACCACCAGGGTGTCGGTTTGCCGGGCCTCAGAAACAATCGTGAGGAGTATCCGGTCTCCAACCTGAAAGTCCCCCTCGCGTAATCGCTGACGGAGCGCCGCCGCCTCAACGGGATTCCGGCTTTGTTCAGCCTGGGTGGCAGCCGCGGCTAGCTCATCACGCGACGTCAGAGGACCAGCAGTGTTCTGGCCAAAAACCGCGCTTGGCATCGAAGCGATCGTGACGCAGGCCGACAAGAGCACTGTGAATCGAATGACACCACCCTGGTGACGCCGCGGCGCGTTGGTTACAGCGCGATGAAAGTCTGGCGAAGGAGGCATCATAGGAGACATGAATAGAAGTCGGACAACGCACGTGGCATGCTAACGCGTCCGCGGTTCGAGAGTCGGCTTAACATGTTGTCTTGTTTATCTTTGCGATGACCGGCGACGCCACTGAGATGGTCTCGTGATGCCCACAGTGTTGCGCCCGCACTACACAGCTTTGCCTGGAGCCACAGTTGATTCGAAGACCAACGCCGCATTCCGGGCTGGGTCAACTCGCCCGTCGACGTCAGGCGTGAGCCACCAGTCCTTTAGGTGTCGCGAGATCCGAGATCGGTTCTGTGTCAACGTCCTGGTACGAATAGTCCGCGCCATAATAGCGGTAGGCAGGTCCGTCGGGAACGGCATTGAGCACCGTGCCAAGGATCCGGACGGGAAGGCGGTCAAGCACCTCGAGTTTCGCCGCCGCGAGTTTCCGATCCGTCACGGCTGGCCTAAGCACAATGAGCATGCTTCCGGCGGCCGCGCCGAGCGCGTAGGCATCGATTCCGGCGGAGAGTGGGGGAGAATCGATTATAACGACGTCGAACTGCAAGCGCATAGCGTGGACGAGACCACTCATCAACTCGGAGACGAGAAGCTCGGGGGCGCGGTTGCGACGAGTACCCCTCGGAATGATAAAGAGATTCTGTGACGCCGTGGAGCGAACGACAGAATCCACCGCTGCGTCGCCCTGGAGATAATCGACGAGCCCGGGAGTTACAGGAACCTCGAACGTTTTGTGCAGTGTTCCGTGCCGCACATCACCATCGATAAGGAGCGCGCGACTCCCGGCGCTCGCGAACGCGAGGGCCAGATTGGATGAGACAAGGGATTTTCCGTCGCCCGCCGCCGGACTCGAGACTGTCAGTACGATCGGCGCATTGCCCGGAAAATCGTACAGCAAGGCGAGGCGGAGCGTCCTGAAGGACTCCACCACCTGTGACATCGTCGCGAGCTGGAAGTCGCCGCGACGATTCGGTTTGAACTTGGGCACAGTGGCGGCGATAGTCAGCCCTAAGTCGTGCGTTGCCTGCTCCGGATATCTTAAGCGCGGATCGAGACGGTCTCGAATGAGCGCGATGCCGATAGCGAGACCAATACTGGCAATGACGGCGAGGAACACCAAACGCGGCATCTCGTTCGAGGTAGGAAGCGTGGACGTGACCGCAGTGTCCAGAACGGTGAGATCCGGTACGATCTGCACTTCCGCGAGTAACCCCTCCTCATACCGTGACTTGAGCGAGTTATAGAGATTCTCGCTCGCGACAACGCGACGTGCCAGCCGCATCGCTTCGGTCGTCCGGGCGGGAATCGCCCGCAACTCCTGCGAACCAGCGTCGACGCTGGTGCCCAGCTCCGGCTCGCGTGCCTTCAGAGAATTCAACACGGCGACTGTTATTTGTGGAATCGTCTCCCTTTCGAGAACGCGCACGGCTTCGGCAAGCAGTTTGATGCGCGGGTTGGCATCGGTCAGGTACTGCTGCTCGGTGCGAAGCGTAGCTTGTCGCAACGAGAGCTCCTCGATCGCGTTCCGAAGCTGTGGCGCGTCGTTAAGTATTGTCGGCACCTGAAGGAATGCCTGCGGGTTGATCGGCCCTCCTCTCGCGTCGGCAATCATTCTTTCCAGCGTCGCGCGCTCGCCGCGCAGTTCATTTAGCGCGACTTTTTGCTGGAAATAGTTTGCAATGACCGGGTCACCCTGGGGCAGTCCCGACCCGGTTGGCGGGCCGGCTCCCGAAGGAAGCGTGATCGTGTTCACCCGGAAACGTTCCAGCTGATTTTCCGCATCGCGTAACTCGGCCTCGGCAAGCGCGACCTGCTCACCCAGTATTTTCATGAACTCCAGCAGGCGACTCCTCTTCAAGTCGCCTGAGGAGCCCACCACCTGTGCGGCCCACGCGTTGACCGTACGCGCGGTGCGATCCGGATCCGCGCCGCTGAGAGCTATTTTCAGAAACAGGCCGTCGTCCGGGAGAGTGGGTCGTACCGCACCTACCAGATACACTGAAACACTGCGCGGTGACGCCACACCGAACTCAATAGTCCGACCCGGCCGCAGGAGGAGCTTCTGCGGGAGCCACTTCAGCCCGACCTTCCGACCGATAGAATCGCCAACCGCCCCGCGCTCGACGGCGATGCCTTTTGCGGTGGACAGCACGTAGGCTTGCCCGTGTTCGTCGATTTTGAGTGTGTAGCCTCCAAACACCGCGCTCGGTGCCCACTCCAGCTGGCGGAAGAGAATAGAATCGGCCGCCTGCTTGTAGGTGACGTTGAGCCGGAGCTTCTCGACGATGGGATCGACGACCGCAAAACTTCGAAGCAGCCCTATCCACGCTGTCGGCGGCAGGAACAACTGCTGCTGCCTAATGGGGCCGGCTTGCTGCTGTGCGCCGGTTGGCGTGGTGTTGATCCAGACGGTAGCCTGCGCGTCGTATACTGGTTTAACACGGCGCTCAGCAAGGCCGCCGCCGAGCACTGAACCGGCGATTGCCAATGCGAGGATGAAGAGGGAGTGCCGCTTGATTGCGTCGATGTACCGCGACCATGGAATGGCGTCCGCCTCGGCCGAACCGTTCACCCTTGGGGGTCCGCCGTTCCATTCGGACGCGCCGTTGGAACCAGCATGGTGCGGAGCAATTGCGAAATCAGAAGGCGTAGAGCGGGCGCTCATTCTCAGGCGATTGAGGGATGGAATTCGGGGCGATCCCCGGTCCGGTGCGGCGCCCTAACGCAATTAGTCGCCCATAGCGATTGTCTTCTGCGGCAATGAGTTACGCGAGTTTGGTCAGCCGACGTGTTGCGGTGACGCAACGGTCCAGTGGAGATCCCACACGATCTGTCGCACATTCTCAATCCTGGCAGCTGCCGCTATCTAGTCCAGGCGCACCCCGGTGCTCAGGTGCGCCGACGGAGTTCTGGGGATTGGCGGTATACTGGGCAGCTACGCGGACGGAATATCCGCCAGCGGTGGTATTCCGTGGTCGGCGCGCACTGAAGTATCCGCAAGTTGCTCAGCCACACCAACCGATTCGCTGAAGTCCCGCCGGAAGCCGTGACGCTCGAGCAAACGGTAAAGAGTTGTTCGGTCGACACTCGCAAGCCGCGCCGCGCGAGACATGTTGCCAGACGCCCTCGCAACCAGCCTCGTGACGTAGTTCTTCTCGAAAGTTGCGAGCACTTGTTCCTTCGCCACGTGGTAGGCGTCACTCGACGGCATGATTCCCAGGCCGTTGCTGGGGCCGCCTGGGTCCACCTCCTGATCCAGCGGGAGATGGTGAATCTGAATCTTGGCGCCTGGCTGCGCGAGAATCGTCACGTGCTCGACGAAATTCTGTAGCTCGCGCACGTTGCCCCGCCATGGGCGCGATGACAGAAACTCCAGAGTGTCGTCGCTGAACGATGGAACAACATCCTTGGCCGCCCGGTGCCGTCCCCAGAATACACGGAGGAAGTGGTTCGCCAGCAGGGGGATATCCTCAACCCGCTCGCGCAGTGGCGGAATCGTCACCTGCACGACGTTGAGGCGGTAGTAAAGGTCCTCGCGAAGCTGCTTGCTCCGAATCGCCTCACGAGGATCCCGATTGGTCGCGGAAACGAAACGTACATCGACGACAGCGTCCTCATGCTCGCTGCCGACTCGGCGCACAATTCCATCCTGTAGAACGCGAAGCATCTTGGCCTGAAGCGGCATCGACATCTCGCTCAGCTCGTCGAGGAAGAGCGTACCGCCATCGGCGAGCTCGAGCAGTCCCATCTTCTCGCGATCGGCGCCGGTAAAGGCTCCTTTGCGGTGGCCGAACATTTCGGATTCGAGGAGCTGTTCCGGAATCGCGGCGCAATTGATCGGAACCAACCGCTTTCTGGCGCGACGGCTGTGGTGGTGGATGTACTGGGCTATCACCTCTTTCCCGGTACCCGTCTCGCCAACGATCATGACCGACGCATTCGTCGGCGCAGCTCTCCGAGCGAGCTCGGTTGCATTTTTGAACGCAGTTGAGGTTCCAAGCAGGAGACTTCCGCCGGTTCCGAGCGCCAGCGCATCCCCCACCGGGGCGTCATGCTCGCGCCTAGTCGTCAGTGCGTGCGCGGCGCGACCAACCAGCAACTGGAGCTGTGTGCCGGAGTATGGCTTCGGGAGGTAATCCCAGGCGCCGATTCGCATGGCCTCGATGCTCGAATCAACGCTGGGGTTTCCAGTCATGAGCACGACGAGTGTGCTGGGCGACGTAGCCATCACGGCCTTGAGCACGTCGATCCCGGAAACCGGCTCCAGATACACGTCGACGAACATGATGTCGAAGCGCGACCGGTGGATCATCTGGATCGCTTCCTCACCGCGGCCAGTGACTTCCACGTTGATCCCCTCGGCGCGGAGCACGCTGGCGCATCCTTCACGCAGCGTGCGATCGTCATCGACGATCAGGGCTCGCATTTTTTCGTTGACGGGGGTGTACGACGGAGTCGGATCTGAAGCTGCGCGAAAGTCTTTTCGAACGAGGGCGCTGGTCATTTGATTCCCGTCGATCGGTGCATTGTGGATAAAGTTGCCGCGCGAAGGTACGTGATCGGGCGGACACAACGTTAGCAAACCTGCTGAGTTCGGCAATAGGACGTTTGTCCCCAACAGCAACTGCGGTGGCAAGGCAACAAGTCCGTTAAGCCGCGCTAAAGCCTGCTAACATCTGTAGCTGATGAAGGAGTTCTTCGCGGAGTGCAGATGCAGCGACAGAAGTGTTGCGCCCGTGCAACAAACACCAGGCTGGAGTGATCCCCGCTCAAATGTACAAGATCAGACATCGGGCCTTATCGCCGTCGAGAACGCAGTGACTAAACCACAATGGAGTGCTGGCTATAAACTACAAAGGAGTGCTGGCTATAGAGGTTGTCCCTCAGCTAGCTTGTTTATCCATCACACCGGCCCAAATATCAGCTCCGTGACCGGTTCCGAACCCGGATTAAAGGAAACCATCCTCCTCGTCGACGACGAGCAATCCGTGCGGGCGATCGTGCTGAAGATTCTGCGGCGGGCGCACTACAACGTCCTCGAGGCGGAGAACGGCGAGGCGGCGCTACGAATCGCGGAGGCTCACAAAGGGAAGATCGATCTGGTGATCACCGACATGTTCATGCCGGGGCTGCGGGGCCGGGAAGTTGTCGAGCGCCTGGCGCCAACGCGGCCCGGACTGCGAGCTCTTTTCATATCGGGGTACGCTGATCAGGATGCGCGGACCGGAGTTCCCGGGGGCGCGAATTTCCTGAACAAGCCGTTCTCGGGTAAGGAGCTGGCGACCGCTGTGGAGAAGGTGCTGAAAGGCCCGGCAATTTCGTAAAACGAGAAACCGCGCGCGATCAGACTGCTACGCCAGCCTTTGCCATCAGCTGCTTCAGTCCTTCGAGGGGAAGCGCCCCCGATTGGCGCGCGACCTCCTTCCCACCTTTGAAGACAATCGTCGTCGGAATGCCGCGGATATTGAAGCCCGACGCAGTTCTGGCTGAATGATCGGTGTTGAGCTTGCCGATGAGCGCTTTTCCCTGAAGGTGCGCGGCAAGGGCGTCAACGGCTGGCGCCATCATCCGGCACGGGCCGCACCAGTCGGCGTAGAAGTCGACAGCGACCGGGACGTCGCTTTCATTGATGGTGCGGGTGAATGTCTCATCGGTAAGAGAGACTGGACGCTCGAGCAGAATTGGCTTGCCGCATTTTCCGCACTTCGGCCCGGAAGTGACTTTGCTAGCGTCGATGCGGTTCCATGTGTTGCAGAATTGGCAGCGCACCGTGAGCTTCTTGGTAGCCTCTTTTGTCTCAGTTTCCATCCGATCCTCAGGAGTCGTTAGGTTCCCGCGATGACCAGCACACAACTGCAAAATTCGCCGCAGGTCGGAGACCTCGCTCCCGATTTTTCCGCGGCTTCTACATCGGGAAATGAAGTATCACTCTCATCGTTCCGCGGAAAGCGAAATGTACTGCTCGCGTTCTTTCCACTCGCATTCACGGGGACCTGCTCAAAGGAGCTGATCTGCTTCACCGAGGACTTCGATCAGTTCGCTGGGAAGGGAGTTGAGATCCTTCCCATCTCCGTCGATTCGACGGCTTCGCTCAAGGAATTCAAGAACAAGCTGCAGATGAAGACCGAGCTCCTGAGCGACTTCAAGCGAGACGTTTCGCGGGCCTACGGAGTCCTTAACGAGGAACGGTTTTACTCCAACCGCGCCTACTTCCTGATAGACATGGAGGGAAGGGTTCGTTGGTCACACGTGGAGCGCAACAACAGCGAGCGAAGAGGTAATTCAGAAATCCTCGCCGCGATCAAACTGCTGAGCTAGGATTTCGGGAGTTACTGCCCTTTAAGTAGGCTTAACTCGATTCCAGTCGGTTTTTGGGGTTGCAGGTAAGTGCCCTATTCGTCCATCTCTAAATAGAACGCAACGCAACTGGGGCGTCGTGGGTCTCAAACCCGGCGGCTCCCATGGAGGCATTCAGTATGGCGCCAAGCTCGAGCAAAAATGCCACCCCGCGCGGGCTCAAAGGATTCTCCATCTTTGAGATCGCCATTGTCCTGGTGATCGTCGGTATTCTGGCGGCGATGACGGGGCCCGCGATGTCGCGCATCGTGCGCCATCAGCGCGTCAATCGCGCCGCAATGATAATCGTGTCGGATATGCAGAACGCCTTCGCGGTGGCCGCTCGCCAGCGCGAACCGGTTCGCATTCAGGCCGACGCCTCCACCCGCAGCTACCAGTTCGTCGATCGCAAGACCGGCGCGGTGCTCCGCATCAGGGCATTCTATGGCGACACCTCGGAGTATCGCCTTTCTACGCTTCAGTTCACTCCAACGACGTTTGACGTTTTCCCGAACGGCGTCTCGTCTTCCCCCGTAACCATCGACCTCGCCAACGGCGATTACAGCAAAAGGATCACCGCCAGCACGGCGGGATTCGTGAGGCTCGTACCATAATGAAAATCTCAATGCGGAACTTCGATCGCGCTGCCACGACAGCCATGACCGTTACGAAGGAGTCCAGGAAGGGCATCGCCCTCGTCGAGGTCATCGTGGCAATGGTGCTTCTTGCCGTCGCCGTCGCTTCGCTCGCGTCGCTGATATACTCGGTGTCGCAGAGCTCACTGGCCGCGACCGGTAATGCCTACAGAAATGGCGTGCTGATGCAGGAGGTCAATCGTCTGGAGGGCCTCCCGTACGATTCGATCACCGTCGGGACGAGCACCGTCTCGGTGAGCGCCCCCCCCTATCCTCACACCCGTGTGGTCAGGATCACCGAGCCAGTCGCCGTGGTGATGAAGACCGTAACAGTAGTGATCACGCCGACGAACCTGAAGTTTAAGCCCGACACCATAAGCTTCACCCGGACCAAAGCGCGCACTTCGAAAGTTCTCTGCACCGATTGCCCACAAGGGTGAACCCAATGAGACACTATAA
>Ga0137388_10002429_pt1 | contig 11703 bp, 11 predicted proteins | sample 15con2h14AmetaG_FD_104644 | JGI IMG/M metagenome (GOLD analysis project Ga0137388, IMG submission 104644) | Vadose zone soil microbial communities from Angelo Coast Range Reserve, California, USA - 15con2h1.4A metaG | ecosystem: Environmental > Terrestrial > Soil > Vadose zone > Saprolite...
CAAGCGACGGGCAGGTGCTGCTCAAGGGACGCGACGTCACCGCCGTCGCCCAGGCCGATCGCGTCAAGCTCGGTATCGCGCGCACCTTCCAGATCAACCGCCTATTTCGCGGCCTCTCGGTGCTCGAGAACGTCTACATCGCGGTGGCCGAGCGCGTCGGCGCCGCGCCCTCCATGCTGCGCCCCGCGGGAGGGCGCAAGGACGTGATCGACGAGGCGATGCACCTGCTCGACATGCTCCGGCTGACCGACGTCGCCACGCACCGCATCTCCGAGCTGCCCTACGGCCGCCAGCGCCTGGTCGAGATGGCGATCGCCTTCGGCCTCAAGCCGGAGGTGCTGCTGCTCGACGAGCCGGCCGCGGGCGTGCCGAGCGCCGAGACGCACATCATTCTCGACGCGATCGAGCGGCTGCCGAAGGAGATCGGCGTCCTGGTCATCGATCACGACATGGATCTGGTCTTCCGCGTTGCCAAGCGCATCACCGTGCTGGTGAGCGGCGCGATCTTCGCCGAAGGCACGCCGGAAGAGATCGGCGCCAACCCGGATGTGCGCGCCGTCTACCTGGGACAGTCCCGCCATGGCTAGCGCGCTCGAGCTGCGAAACATCTCGGCGGGCTACGGCGAGACCGTCGTGCTCGAGGACGTCACGCTGTCGCTCGCGCCGGGCGAATGCATCAGCGTGATCGGACGCAACGGCGTCGGCAAGACGACGCTGCTCGCGACCGTGATGGGGCACACCAGCCTGCACCGCGGTGAAATCGTGTTCGGCGGCGCGCGTCTCAATCGCGTTCCCATCTACCGCCGCGCCCTTGGCGGCATCGGCTTCGTGCCGCAGGAGCGCGAGATTTTTCCGTCACTCACAGTGCGCGAGAATCTCCAGGTCGGCGCGCGGCCGGGTGAATGGACCGGCGAGCGGGTGTTCGAGCTTTTTCCCAATCTCAAGGAACGGCTCGGCAACCTGGGCAACCAGCTCTCGGGCGGCGAGCAGCAGATGCTCTCGATCGCGCGCGCGCTGTTGACCAATCCGTCCCTGCTGCTGATGGACGAGCCGACCGAGGGCCTGGCGCCCGTGATCGTCGAGGCCTTGACCGCGGTCCTGATCCGCCTGCGCCAGGAGAGCGGCCTTTCCATTGTCCTCGTCGAGCAGAACAGCCGCGTCGCGCTCGCCTTCTCGCCGCGCACCGCCATCATGGACCGCGGCCGCATCGTCTATGACGGACCGAGCGAGGCGCTCGCGCGCGATGCCGACAAGTTGCACCGGCTGATCGGCGTCGCGAAGCACTGACGCGACCGCATGCCCCGGCGAAAGCCTGCCCCGGACTTGATCCGGGGCGCATCCCGGTTCGCCGATGTCGGGATTTTCCCGACGGCCGAACGAGTAAATCCTACGTAAACGGCGGGATCCGGTGCGCCCAAGCCCGCTTATGGGGGCGCCGCCCGCGTTTTTGCGTTTACCCAAGCCTGCCCGGCTAAATCAATTTTAATCTTCAGCGATTACCAAGGGTTATCGGTAACGGATTCATTCTTGCGGCGAGGCGGGGGAAATGGATAGCGGCATCAGGTTCTTGATGGCGAGCACGGCATTGATTGCCGTCGTCGTGGCGGGAGTGACCGTCGAATTGCGCTCCGGCACGGCGGCCGTGGTCGGGCAATCGACCAGCGTGGCGGCGCCGCCACCGGTCGCCAAGACGATGGATCAGATCCGTGGCGAGTATAAGCGCCCCGACACCATCCCGTTTCCGGCTTCCAATCCGTACACCATCGCAAAGATGGCGCTCGGCAAGGTGCTCTATTTCGACACCCGGCTCTCCGCGGCAAATCTCCTGTCCTGCGCGGCCTGTCACAACCCGGCCTATGGCTGGGGTGACGGCCAGCCTAAGGGCGTCGGCCACGGCATGAACATCCTCGGCCGCCGCTCGCCCACCATCATCAACGCGGCGTTCGGGCAAATCTTCATGTGGGACGGGCGCGCCGCCTCGCTCGAAGAGCAGGCGCTCGGTCCGATCAAGGCCGACGTCGAGATGAACCTTCCGATCGACAAATTGATGGAACGCCTGAAAGCGATCTCGGGCTACGCACCCATGTTCCAGGCGGCGTTCCCGAACGAAGGGATGCAGCCCGACACGGTCGCCAAGGCGATCGCGACCTATGAGCGGACCGTGGTTTCGGCGCGCGCGCCGTTCGACTCCTGGATCGAGAACAACGAGCGCGCCATTCCGGACGACGCCAAGCGCGGCTTTGCGCTCTTCAACACCAAGGCCGCCTGCAACAAGTGCCACAGCGGATGGAATTTCACCGACGACAGCTTCCACGATATCGGCCTCGCGAGCGAGGACATCGGCCGCGGCAAGTTCCTGCCGTCGATCGCGAAGATGAAATACGCGTTCAAGACGCCGGGACTGCGCGAGATCACGCGGCGCGGCCCCTACATGCACGACGGCTCGATCGCAACTCTCGAAGCCGTGGTCGAGCATTACGACAAGGGCGGCATCGCTCGCCCGAGCCGTTCCGAGCTGGTCAAGCCGCTCGGCCTGACCGCGCAGGAAAAGAAGGACCTCGTCGCGTTCATGCAGACGCTGACCAGCGACGTCGATCCGACCACCGTTCCCGTTCTTCCCCGATAAGCCGCCAAGCGATCCTCCGGCTGCGAAAGGAATTCGCGCTATGTCGAGTAAGCTTTCCTCGAAGATCACACTCATGGTCCTGTTCGCCGTGGCCGCGCTCCATGCGGCGCAGGCCGGGGACTTGAAAAAGACCGCCCCGTACACGGCGTCCGACCTGACCGGCGCGATAAATCCGCGCGGCGGCATGGCTGCGCCGGTCGCGAGCCGTGCGCGAGCGGCGCTGGTGCGCTTTTCCGAGGCGCGCGCCGCGATGGAGCACGGAATCCTGCTGCGCGAAATGGCGCCGAAGAGCGACATCACGACCGTCCGTTCCGGCATGACGGCGTTGGTCGACGATCTCGCCGCCGTCGAGCAGATGGAGCAGGGGCGTTTCGCCGGCTCCGCCAAGGAGGCGCGGCGCCTCGCCGACGAGTGGTACGTGGCGGGCATGAAGATCATCGCGCCGCCGGCCAACGGCGTCACCGAGCTGCCCTCGACCGTATCGGTCAGGAGCAAGGCTGACGCCCTCTCCACCGCGCTCGACTGGCTGGTCGAAGAGACGGCCGCAAATGCCTCGGTAATGGCGCCGGCACCGGCGGCGGTGACGGCCGCGGCGGTCATGATCGTCCCCGCTCCGAAAGCCGCAAGAATGGCGCGCACGCGACACGCCAGCCGCAAGGCCCTGCTGCGTCGCGCGCCGGCCCCGATCAGCCAGAACGAGGCCAGCCTGAAGCTGATGCGGGACGGCCTGCCGCTGTTCCTGCCGCCCGCCGCGTTGTTCATGCGCAGCGACAACGCCGCAATCAGGCGCTAGGGCGCCGGGGCCCGATCCTTTCCCAATGATTTCATACGCGCAAAACAAACCGGAGCAGTCCATGAAAGCCTTCCCTTGCCTCGTCGCCGCTGCATTCGTCGCAGGCGCCGTCGTCGCAGCCGCCGCCGCCGAACGCACCATCACCCAGAAGGGCAAGATGTTCTCGATGGCCGAGGTGGCGATCAAGAAGGGCGACGCGCTGGTGTTCGTGAACAACGACAACGTCGCGCACAACATCTTCTCGTCGAGCCCGGGCAACGACTTCAATCTCGGTTCGCAGCTGCCCGGAAACTCGACCTCCGTCACGTTCGACAAGAGCGGCGACGTCGACGTCATGTGCGCGATCCATCCCCTGATGAAAATGAAGGTGAAGGTCGTCGACTGACGGGTCGGCGCGCCGCGAGAGCACAATGGGCCTGACATCCAAGCTGTATCTCGCCTTCGGCATCGTCGTCGTGCTCGCAACGGCCGCGGCGTTCTACGGAATCAGAGTGGTGTCGGGGACCACCACCCAGGTGGTGCGGCTCTACGACGGACCTTTGATGGCGGTGAGTCATTCGCGCTCGGCGCAGCTGCACTTCGCCGGTGCGCGCGCGGCGGCGGACAAGGCGGTGGTCGAGCGCGAGATGACGGGCCTTATGGCGGACATCGGGGTCGTGCGCGAGCGCATGCCCGCTGACGGCCGCGACGTCGTCGACAAGGCGCTCGCCATGGCGCAGGCTTGGCAAAAGGGCGGAGCAGGCGCGCCGAAGGCCGACGCGGTCGACGAGGCCCTTGACGTGATGGCCGAAGGGGCGAGCGCGTACGGATTCAACTTCCGCGCCGAGGCCGAGGCTGAGGGAAAATTCGCCCGCTTAGCGTTTCTCGCGATTGTGATCGCGGCCGTTCTGTTCGGCGCCATGAGTGCCGCCGTGACGGCCTATTCGATCTCGCGGCCCATCGTGGCGACCACGAAGGTCATGCACACGCTGGCGAGCGGCGATTACGGCACGGAGATCCCGGGCGTGAACCGCAAGGACGAGATCGGGCAGATGGCCCACTCGCTGATGGTCTTCAAGGACAGCCTGATCGAAGGCGAACGCGCGCGGCGCGAGCGGGGTGAGCAGCTCCGCCAGGCGGCAGCCGAGCGCCAGAAGATGATGGTCGACATCGCCGATCAGTTCCACGCGACGATCGGCGGTATCGTCGACAGCGTGTCGACCGCCTCGACCGAGCTGCAGGCTTCGGCCGGCACGCTCACCGAGACGGCAGAAACGACGCAGCAGCTTTCGACCGAGGTGGCGAGCGCTTCGGAGCAGGCCTCGGTCAACGTGCAGACGGTCGCGTCAGCGGCCGACGAATTGACCGCTTCAGTGCGCGAGATCGCGCGCCAGGTGCAGGAGTCCACCGTGATCGCCGGCAAGGCCGCGGGCCAGGCCGAGGAGACCGACGCGCGCGTCGGCAAGCTCTCGCTCGCCGCGAGGCGCATCGGCGACGTCATCAAGTTGATCACCGACATCGCCGATCAGACGAACTTGCTTGCCCTCAATGCCACCATCGAGGCGGCGCGCGCCGGCATGGCGGGCAGGGGATTTGCGGTCGTCGCCCAGGAAGTGAAGTCGCTCGCGGCGCAGACCGCCAAGGCGACCGAGGAGATCTCGGTGCAGATCGCCGAGATCCAGAGCACCACCACCGATTCGGTCTCCGCCATCAAGGACATCGGCGCGACCATCAGTCAGGTCCAGTCGATCGCGACGACGATCGCCAGCGCGGTCGAGGAGCAGGGTGCCGCCATGCAGGAGATCGCGCGCAGCGTCCAGAACGCGGCGCAGGGCACCGCGCAGGTCGCGAGCAATATCGCCGACGTGAGCGGCGGGGCGACCGCGACCGGCTCCGCGGCCTCCCAGGTGCTTTCGTCCGCGCAGTCGCTCGCGAGCCAGAGCGCGCATCTGAAGGGCGCGGTGGACAAGTTCTTGTCGACCGTCCGCGCGGCATAGCGCGCTTCACCTCTTCGGCAGTGCGTCGACGAGCGCCTGCGCCTGCCGGACCAGCGCCGGGAAGAAGCTCTCGCCTTTCGCGTGCGCCGCGAAGCAGGCCCGATAGGCGCGATCGTTGTTCTCTTGCGTCTTCGTGTACTTGTCGTCCAGCTTCTCGTTCTTCGGCTCGGTCTGATCGTACTGCGCGAGGAGACGCTCAGCCGCTTTCTCCAAGTCTTTCCAGACCTGGTCGCAGGCTGCAATTGCACCGACCTTGGCCTGAGCCGGCGCGACTGCCACGAAGACCCTGTCGCCGCGCACGACCGATACGACGATCTCGCCGGGCGTGGCCGGACCGATGTCTTGCGAACGCGCGATCAGCAGCACGGCGGCGAGCTTCGCGTCCGCCGGCTTCATCACCGGAAGCTCGGCGTATTTGAAGATCATCGCGTCGGTCGGCAGGGCGCGCGTGTAGAAAGCGGCGGACCTGGCTGCGGCGTCGGCATTTTGCGGCACGTCGGGCTTGCGCGCGCAGCCACTTGCCAAAAAGCTCGTCGGTGGTGACGAGGACGCGGCTTTTTTCATCGGGCGACACGTAGGCGAGGGCGTCCAGAAGCCCGAAGTCCATGAAGCCGGAGGAGAGCGAATCGAGGTTGAGCTCTCCTTCTTTGGCAAATCCCTTGATCTCGGACGGGCCGATGATGCGCCGGAGCTGCTGCTCGAGGTCGGCGCGCCCTCGCCGGTGCTGCGCGCGCGCCACGGCGTCGCCCACGATGTCGCTGTCGGCGAATTTCTTGACGTAGCGGTCGCGCGCCGCGACGTAGGTGTCGACGAGGGAGGCTGCGGAGACCGCCGTCGCGGCGGCGAACGGCAGCACGAGCGCGAAAGCGGCAGCCATGGTTTTCATGCAGAGGCTCGCCAATCGTGTCAGCACATCTTTGATACGTCGCGCGTCACGCCCGCCTGGTTCAATGACACCGACGCCGGGGTTTTCCTGACAATGTCCGGAATCATCCGGCGCAGCCGGACCGCCGCTACGTAGTTCTACGATGCCGTTTCGCACATCGCATTAACCGGCGGCTAAGCCGCTCAGCCTAAGTTCGCGGCGGCCACGGTGGACCTTTAAGTCCGGCAAAGAGAGTTGGAGACCATGTCGATCAAGCATTTTCTGCGTGACGAAAGCGGTGCCACCGCCATCGAGTACGGCCTGATCGCGGCGGGCATTTCCGCCATCATCATCGGCCAGGTGAATGTCCTGGGCGGCAAGCTGAAGAACACCTTCAGCAACATCTCGACGCAGCTCGCAACCGCCGGGAAATGACCGCGCGCCTTTCCCCACCTGTGGGAGAGGTGAGGCTGCGGCAAGCGGCGGCTTACTGCTTCAGCAACAGCCCCACATTGCCTGACAGGATGCGCTCGCCATCCGGGCCGAGTGCGCGGACGTCGCGCACGAAGTCGCGCACCGCCTCGCGGCCGCGGATTTCCTGCGGATAGTCGGTCGCGAACACGATGCGCGAAGCAGGAATCTCGACCAGCGCGGCCTTCACCGCGCCGATCGCGCCGCAGAAGCCGGCGGTGTCGAACACCATGTTGTGCGTCAGGTAATAGTCGAACTCGTGCTTCGGCGTGGCGCCGTGCCGGGCGTTGCCTTTGGTGCCCCAGAAATCCTTGTCCTGGTAGGAGCGCACGCGCCCGATCATCGAGGCGATGCCGCCGCCGAGATGCGCCATGTGCACGACGAGGTTCGGGTGGCGGTCGAACACGCCCGCATTGATCAGCCGGATGGTCGCCATGATGAGCGAGAACTCGCGGCCGACCGAGCGCGCCGTGTCGTAGCCGTCGAACTGCTGCGAATGATTGAGCTTGAGCGCCGGGTGGACGAACACGAACATCCCGAGCTTATCCGCTTCGCTCCAGAACGGCTCGAATTGCGGCGCGTCGAGAAAAAGCCCGTCCTGCTCCGACGTGACGGTGACGCCCTGGAAGCCGAGCTCGTGCCTGCAGCGGGCGAGCTCCTTGAGCGCCCCGGGCCCGCCGAGCGGATTGACGTGCGCCGCGCCGATGAACCGGCCCGGATAGTCGCGCTCGGCCTGCCTGGCCTTGTCGTTGCAGAGCCGCGAGCGCTCGAGATCGGCCGCCATGCCGGCCGCGCTGGTGAGCCAGGCCGCGTCGATGCCGGCAACGTCCATCATGCGGACGTGCTCGTCGAGATCGTAGAGCAGGCGATGGATCGTGTAGCTCGGCGCACCGTTCTCGTCGTAATGCAGGATCAGCTTGTCGCCCGGATCCTGCCGGATCAGCTCGCGCGGCGTGAAGTGGTGCTGGAAGTCGACGATCATGGCGGTTCTTTCAAAATTTGTCGGCTCACGCGTCCGCCGACCGCGGCTCGCATGATAGCAAGAAACGGATGGCCGACCCCGCCTCCTTGCCGTTCAATCGGCAGACCGCGTGGATTGGACGCCGATGCCGGATCCTGCCGCCAAGACATATGGCACCGTCAGCGCCGAGAGGCGGAAGGAGATGAGCGGCTTGGAGTTCGTCCAAGGGCTCGCCGACGGAACGCTGCCTCTCAATACGATTGCCAAGACCCTGGGCTATGACGTCACTGAGGCGGCGGGCGGGCGCGTCGTCGTGACGGCCACGCCGAGCGACGTCCACCTCAACCCGGCCGGCATGGTGCACGGTGGCCTGGCGGCCACGCTGCTCGACAGCTGCATGGGCCTCGCCATCCAGTCGACCTTGGAGAAGGGCCTCGTCCAGACCACCCTCGAGTTCAAGATCTCGTTGGTGCGGCCCATCACCCCGCAGACCGGCCTGATCAAGGCCGAGGGCGTCGTCCTGAGCCGCGGCCGCCGGGTCGGGACCGCCGAAGGCCGCATCACGGATCAGCAGGGGCGGCTGCTCGCCCACGCCACGACCACGTGCCTGATCTTTCAGAACTAGATTGCTGGTAAATTCATGTAATGATCGAACCCCGACCAAATGATCGCGCGATGCGCACCGACACTTCCATCGCGGTCATCGGCGGCGGCATCGGCGGCCTCAGCGCGGCCTTGTGCCTGCTCAAGGCGGGCTTCGATGTGCACGTCTACGAGCAGGCGAGGGCGCTCGGCGAGATCGGCGCCGGCATCAATATCAGCCCCAATGCGTCGCGCATTCTGCATCGCTTAGGCGTCGGCGAGGCGCTGGCGCGCACCGGCGTCAGGCCGGTGACGTTCGATCAGCGCCGGTGGGACGACGGCCGCCTCCTGCTGCGTGCCCCGCTCGGCGAGGTGGTCGAGAGGGGATTCGGCGCGCCGTACTACACGTTCCATCGGGCCGACCTGCATGGCGCGATCGCCGACGCGATTGCGCCGGAGCGCGTGCATCTCGCGCACCGCTTCACCCACCTGGTCGATCGCGGCGACGCCGTCGAAGCGCATTTCGAGAACGGGAAATCGATCTCGGCCGATGTGCTGATCGGCGCCGACGGCATCCATTCGCCGGTGCGTGAGGCGTTATTCGGGACGGATGCGCCGCATTTCACCGGTTGCATCGCCTATCGCGGCCTGGTCGCGGCGGATCGGCTGGCGCACCTCGGCTTGGAACGGACCACGCAGATCTGGATGGGGCCGGGCGGGCATTTCATCCATTACTTCGTGTCGGACGGGCGGTTCGTCAATTTCGTGGGCGTCAACGAGGAGGATTCCTGGCAGCGCGAATCATGGATCGACCGCGCCGAGGTGAAGGATGCGCTCGCGGCTTATGCGGGCTGGCACCCGCAGGTGCTCTCGATCATCGGCGCCGCGCACGAGACCTACAAATGGGGTTTGTTCGACCGGACGCCGCTGCCGCGCTGGTCGGTCGGGCGCGTGACGCTGCTCGGAGATTCATGCCATCCGATGCTGCCATTCATGGGGCAGGGCGCCGCGATGGCGATCGAGGACGCCGCCGCGCTCAAGACGTGCCTGCTCGAGCTCGCAGGCGACGTTCCGGCGGCGCTGCGTCGCTATGAGCGGCAGCGCTTGCCGCGCGCCACGCGCCTGCAAGCCATGTCGGCCGAAAACAAGGCGCGCTTCCACATGCCCGATGGGCCGGCCCAGCGGGAACGCGATGCCGAGATGGCGCGCGGCGCGACCGACTGGTCGCTCGCCGTCATCGCCTGGCTCTATGAGCACGATGCCGAAGTGGTGGATGGCCACTGACACCGCAGCAACGGACCCGCGCGCCAGGAGCCGACCGGTCTCGCTCAGACGCGGTGGAAAACCTCCGTGCCGCGCGCCCGCACCAAATGACCATCCGCGGCTCTGCGCGTCGCGGTCCATCGTGCGGCGAGGGTCGTCCGGCCGACGAGGCGCCCGGACCAGAGCACGGTGAGCCGGCAATCGAACGTCCATATCCGCGATGTGCGGAATACGACTCGGTGACCTTGCGTGCGTCCTGCCACATCGAACGGCACCGCCGGACATGCGCCCGCCGGGTTGCTGATGTAAACGCCGTTGAAATTTCCCGTGGCGGAGTCGGCGGTCACGACCTTCAGGACGGCTCCCCGCTCGCCTTGCCAGACCGCGGGTATCAAGCCTTGGGCCGAAGAGGCGACAACAGATGCAACAAGCAGCAACAACGCGACGCTGACGCGGTACATGTTCTTCATCTCCGGGCTGATGGTGGTATGCGCGCAGAGTTCCATATGGTGGGAAAATGGCAAAAGATCATCGCGCCGGAAGCATCTCTGCGGCCGATGCATGAATCTTTGAGCTACTCCGGTACTCTTTCTTCCGAAAATCGTTGCGTTACTTCTCGGCTTTCTTGGTCTGCACGACCCCTCGATCACGCCAGGCACGCCTATCCCCTTCTTGGGCTCAATACACTATGCTCTTGCGGGCGGCGGGGCTGAGCGCCAATCCCGTTGCGCGTTCCGGTCACCAGGCAAGACGAACAGGGACGCACGCTTGCGCCCAGGGCCGAACAGCCGTCGAGGAACCACGATGAGCGTCGCGAGCATGAAATTCGCCGTCATCCTTTGGGGATTGGCGCAGGTCCTCAAATTCATGGCATGGCGGCATCCGGTTTTCCGATTGCGTTTGAAGGAGCGGAACCTGGTCGCGCAGGTGAAGGCGCGCGACGAGGGGACCGGCCGCTGGTACGAGATTCGCGACGGCAAGGTGACCTCGCGCGCCGGCCTGCATCCCAAGCCCGACGTGACGCTCTATTTCAAGAATGCGGCGCTCGGCGCCTCGCTGCTCACGCCGCCCATCAACTGGCTCAACCAGATCAATGCGCAGAAGGACTTCAACCTCACGGTCGATGGCCCGGAGGACCTGACCAACTGGTGGGCGCAGACCATCATGATGAGCCAGACCGCTGGCTGGAAGATCGGCACGCGGCTTGCCGACGGCACGATGCGCTATTGCAACATGACCAATGGCGGGCCGGTCTTCGTCCATGTGAAGGACGGCAAGATCGTGCGCATGACGCCGATCGATTTCGACGAGACCGATCCGCCGCCGTGGACGATCCGCGCTCGCGGACTGGACCTGACGCCGCCACGCAAGACGACGCTCGCGCCGCACGGGCAGAACGCAAAGTCGATCGTCTATTCGCCCGACCGGCTGCTCTATCCGATGAAGCGCGTCGACTTCGATCCTACGGCTGAGCGCAATCCGCAGAACCGCGGCAAGTCCGGTTACGTGCGCATTTCATGGCAAGAGGCGCTCGACCTCGTCGCCGGCGAGATCAAGCGCTGCAAGCGCGAGCACGGCCCGGGCGCGATCGCGACCTCGCACGGCTCGCACCACACCTGGGGCAATATCGGCTACTACCTCTCGGCGCTGTTTCGTTTCTCCAACGCGGTCGGCATGACGCGCGTGCACCACAACCCGGACAGCTGGGAAGGCTGGTACTGGGGCGCGGTGCACCACTGGGGCTATACGCTGCGCGTCGGCCAGTCGGAAACTTACGGCACGGTCGAGGACTGCCTGCAGAACTGCGACATGATCGTGTTCTGGTCGGCCGATCCGGAGACCACCAGCGGCTCCTACGGCGCGCAGGAAGGAACCGTGCGCCGGCAGTGGCTCAAGAACCCCAAGCTCGGCATCAAGGTCGTCCACGTCGACCCGTACTACAACGCGTCGGCCCAGTTCCTGCCCGGCAAGTGGTTCGCGCCGCGGCCCACCACCTCGGTCGCGATGGCGATGGCGATCGCCTACGTGTGGATCAAGGAGGATCTGTACGACCGGGAGTACGTGAAGACGCACACGGTCGGCTTCGACAAGTGGAAGGCCTACCTCGTCGGCGAGGAAGACGGCATCGCGAAGACGCCGGAGTGGCAGGAGAAGGAAACCGGCGTC
>Ga0137388_10002430_pt1 | contig 11703 bp, 8 predicted proteins | sample 15con2h14AmetaG_FD_104644 | JGI IMG/M metagenome (GOLD analysis project Ga0137388, IMG submission 104644) | Vadose zone soil microbial communities from Angelo Coast Range Reserve, California, USA - 15con2h1.4A metaG | ecosystem: Environmental > Terrestrial > Soil > Vadose zone > Saprolite...
GGGACAAACCGCCTCGCAAACGCAGCACGCGCCGCAGGCTTGCATATAGGCGTCATACAAGCCGTCAGGAGTGACATCGAAGCAGGAATCCGGACAGTGCAGCCAGCAAAGCGTGCACTTGATACAGGTATCGAAGTTCACCACGGGCCGCATGGTGCGGGTGGAGAACTTTTTGAAAGTTGGGTTGCGCTCGGGTCGGAAACCGCCCGAGACATGGGTTGTAGGGTCTTCAAAGCCGTGTCCCGCGGGAATGCTGGGGATGGCAATGCCCTCTCCCATCTCATACCACTTAGGAAAGTCGAAACGATACGGCTCTTCGGGATTGCCCTGGTTCGGCTGCACTGTGAGGCTCGTAGTCCGCTCGTAGGATTTCGCCGCAGATGTCGCCTTGAGCTCATCGTGCCACTCGTCCATGATCGCCTTTTGGACCGACTCGAGACTGAACAATTCGGGTAGGATCCGGGCTATGGCGCCTAGAATACGCACGTCGGTGTGGTCGTCCTTGTAAACCCAAAGGCCCGAAAAACTGGGAGTGCCCTTCACAATCGCGAGTTTGTACTCGTACTCCTTGCGGTGGGCCATTTCGATGAGCGCTTCCGGCTGTTCGCGAGAAGTCACGATCAATGTGCCGCCGGGTTTCAGAAGGCGGTTGACCGGCTGCAGCCCATACCATGCCCATGACTCCACACCCTTGCACAGCGTGTCGTCCACAGCAATGGTGATGTCTACCTCTTTAGGCTCATACTTGGCCATTCCTTCTTCCAACGTCTGCTCGTCGGTAGCCACGATGGCGAAGTTCTTGGCCGGAATGCCATTCCGCTCCGGGCTATCGCCATAACGGCCGAACGAGATGCCCAGCTTGCCTTCCTTGTGCGCAGCCAACACGATGGAGCGGCTGATGTTTTTGCCTAGTGTCTTCTGGAAGATTCCTCGATAAATGATTTCGATCGCGAATAGCCGGCCCATTTGGAAACCTCCGTTGGGTTTAGAGCTTGTTTAGCACGATCTTTTCAACGTCTTGTATGTGCCGCCGCATAGCATCCTCCGCAGCCGCGGGGTCGCGCCGCTTGATCGCCATAAGGATCCGCCGGTGACCGGCAAGAGATTTCTGCGGACGCCCTTCCACTTGCAGAGCGCGTTCGCGCGTCTCGCGCAGCAGGTCCATGAGAACGTCTAGTACTTTCAACACAACGCTGTTGTCGGAGGCCATGGCGACGTTGTAATGGAATTCGGAGTCTTCTTCGATGGCAAGCTCTCCCCGGCGCACCTTGTCGTCTTGCCGGCGCAGAATCTCTTCCATCTCAGTAATCTCCTCGACAGAAGCGTGCGTCGCTGCGCGCGCGGCCAGCGGCGGTTCGAGCATCTTGCGGAAATCCAGAAGCTCGCTAATTTGCTGCCGCGCGAGCACGGTCGTCAGCGGATTGACCAGGGACTCAGCCGATACTTCGCGAACTACCGTGCCCGCACCTTGCCGAGGTTCGACTAGACCGACCAGCTCCAGACTTCGAATAGCGTCGCGTATGGAACTGCGGCTGACTCCGAACATTTCCGCAAGTTCGCGTTCCGCAGGAAGTTTGTCGCCCGGTTGTAGCTTTTTCAGAATCAGGCGCTCGAGCTGCTTGGCGACCTCCTCGTAGACTTTGCTCCTTCGGATCGCCTCAAATTCAGGTTTTGCCGACGTTGCCATGTTCAACCTAAGTGGTCTGATGACCAGACCAAAACAAAATTATACCAGCCTGTCTAGTGAATAGTAAGGTGCTTCGCTAAATTTTTCCCAGGCTGGTGAAAAGAAAAACCTCGAGCGAATGGCGGTGCTTTCGAAGGAGAAATTTGTGGACATCTCTACCCCTGCGTTCAGGATGCCAGGAGACGTCACACCCGCCTAAGTGTGGCGGAAGTTCGGCATTCCGAGAGTAGTTTCGCGCAGGCGTACACCGTCCGGGTGTGAACCATGGGAAGATTAAAACGTTCTCCCAACTCCACTACTGCGCCTACTACGGCTTCCAGCTCCATTGCGCGTCCCGCCTCGAGATCTTGTAGCATCGAGGTCTTGTGTTCCCCAACTTTTTCCGCGCCCGCCATTCGCTGTTCGATAGAGATAGGCAGTTCCAAGCCCAATTGGCCGGCCACTGCCTCCGCCTCCCGCATGATATTTCGGACTAGCGCCGAAACCTCAGGATCACGCGCCATCTGAACCAGCGTGGCGCCGGTCAGCACGCTAACAGGATTGAAGGCAACATTGCCAAGAATCTTCACCCAAATTTCGTTCCGGATGCGGGTTGTGACCGGGCACCGCAAGCCGGCGGCGATCAGCGCTTCCGCAATTCGGCGGCAACGGTCGGAACGCGAGCCATCCGGTTCACCGAGGGATATCCGGTTCCCCTCCGTATGTCGGATCACTCCTGGCTGCTCGACTTCTGTCGACAAATAGACGATTGAGCCCACCACCCGTCGCGGTTCAATGGCAGCGGAGATGACACCTCCAGGATCAACTCGCTCCAGGCGGATTCCTTCACAAGGGCCACCGCAGCCCTGGAAGTACCACCAGGGCACTCCATTCTGCATGCTGACCACTGTCGTATCCCGACTGAGCACAGGCCGTAGCTGCGGTGCAAGCTCCGGCAAGCTGTGTGCCTTCACGGCAAGCAAAACGACATCTACTTGGCCCACTTCCTCGAGCTTGCTCGCTACCTTAGGTCGCGCCTCAAAATCTCCTTCGACGGTTTTCACCCGCACGCCGTGTTCTTGCATAGCCCGAAGATGGGGTCCGCGCCCGAACAGCGTCACGTCCAGCCCGGCGCGCGCCATATGCGCACCGATATAAGCTCCGATGGCACCCGCGCCCGCGATTAAGAATTTCATCCTTGCTCATCCAAAAGCGCAGCCGCCACCGCGCGCCGTCGAATCTTTCCCGTCGCCGTCGTTGGAATACTCTCCACGACATAGATTCTCTTGGGGCTTTTGAATTCCGCTAGCCTCTCCCGGCAGAATTTCAATAGGGTCCATTCAGTCTCGCTCTCCGGTTCGTGCAAGACCACCGCTGCGGCCACCTCCTCGCCCAACGTGGGATGTGGGAAGCCAAACGTGACCGCCTCTTCGACCGCCAAATGCTGCAGCAGAACCTCGTCGATTTCACGAGGTGCGATGTTTTCGCCTCCCCGGATGATCAGATCCTTGATCCGGCCGGTCAGATGCAAATAGCAGTCTGCATCCAGGAATCCTTGATCCCCGGTACGAAACCATCCGTTCACAAAAGAACTGGCATTGGCTTCGGGATTGTTCTCGTATCCGCGAAACACGTTCGCCCCCTGGATGACGACTTCCCCTCGCTGGTTTGTTCCGAGGTCATTGCCCTGTTCGTCCATGATGCTGATGCGAATGCCGGTTCCCACGCCCACAGAACCCCGCTTGCGGTGCCGTGGAGGCAGCGGATTAGAAGTCATCTGGTGAGCAGCCTCAGTCATCCCGTACGCTTCAACGAACGGCACCCCAAAGACCTCCTCCATCCGATGAATGATTTCGGGCGACAAGGGCGCGCTGGCGGACCGGATAAAACGTAGAGACTTGGCGTCCGCTGGCTTCTCGCCTCGTGTACGCGCCAGGAGAAGCTGATGCATCGTCGGCACCCCGGAATACCAGCTCACCCGGTATTCCCGCACCACTCGCCAGAAAGCTAGCGGGTTGAACTTTGTTGGAGCGACTACCATTCCGCCCGAAACCAACGTGGCCAAGATTGAAGCTACCAGGCCATGAATGTGGAACAACGGCATAATGCAGAGCGAAACGTCTTCGGGAGAAAGGGCGTAGGTGTTCGCGATGTTTGCGGAGGAGACCGCCAAGTTGAAGTGGCGGAGGGGCACACGCTTCGGCCGCCCGGTGCTTCCGCTGCTGTGCAGAATGAGCGCAACGTCATCAGCCGACGGCGCTGTTGCCGAGATTCCTTTAGGTGCATTCAGCAGGCGAACTGTCCCCTGGTCGCTCATCTCCACTGAGAACACCGGGATATTACGATCCGCCGCTGCACTCCGCGCCTCTTCAGCGCCAGTCGGAGGGCAAATCAGAATGCGAGCGGCCGTGTCTTCCAGGAAAAAAAAGAACTCTTCATATGGGTATGCTGGGTTCAGTGGGGCAGCTGTGCCCGCGATGGAGGCGGCTAGAAAACTCACGATCGCCGGTAGGCCGTTCGGCAAGACGATCGCCACACGATCACCCCGGCGAATTCCAGCAGCCGCCAAAGCGTCGGCCATGGCCAAGACCTGCTGGCGGAGCGAATCGTAGCTGACCCGGATTCCAAGCTCGGGGACGATAACCGCTGTGTGACTATCCGCAAAATGCAAAACGTCGAGAAGCGTGTCTACAGACTTCAATGTCATTACCTATCACCTGCAGGGCAATTCGTTCAATCGGATAACAAGTTCGGTAGTGTCCGAATTTAACCACGAAGGACACGACGGAATAAGAAGGAACCGTAAAAGATGCCCTTCGTGTAACTTCGTGTCCTTTGTGGTTTATGAAATTAGGACACCACCACAACCTCCGCCCCTAGCGGGTATTTCCCCTAAAGCTTGCAATCTGTTCGTGCTGCGCAAGCGGGATGCCGTGGGAGATGCTACCGCATTCCAACCGACTGGGCGAATACTGAGTTCAGAATGCAGCCCAAAAGCACCAATGAACGCAAGCCGCCGGATGCCCCAAGTTCTGAGTGCAGACCGGTTCGCGCCGCCGCAGCCAGAGGCGGTGAACGAAAAATGTTGCTCCCGTGCGAGTACAAACGCCGGAATGCAGGCCACGAACGCGACGGAACACAAGGAACTGCGTTCAAGAAATTTACAAGAAATTTGCAAGGCCCTGACGGATGCGTGACAAATGCGGATCGGCACCCGACGTAGGCTGCTGGTGGTCTGAATCAGGGGCTGGATCGTCGAAATCAATCAGAGAACAAGCCTTCCACGCTGGATGCCAGCGCCTTGATCCTCAATATCAAGTTCAGAAAGGAGAGACGCTGTGAAAGATCTACTGAATGGCTTGAAGAGCTCAATCAACCGGCGCTCGTTCATGAGGAAAGGGTTGACAGCGGCCGGTGCGGCGATTGTGGGCGCAGGGCTATTGACCCATAGCTCATCCGCTCTTGGCCAAGAGGGCCCAGAGGAACATAGCGGGCGTCTCACCAAAGGAGATGCGGCAATCCTAAGGTTCCTGGCTGCGGCTGAAATCCTCGAGACCGACTTTTGGGTGCAGTACAACGAACTCGGGGGAATCCAAGACAGCGAAGTCCCAGGCGGGAGTGGAATTGCAGCCTATACCGCTGCCCTTAAGGTCCTTGACGGCGACATGGACCAGTATATCCACGACAACACCGAAGATGAGTTCACCCACCAGAACTTCATCAACGCGTACCTCGCCTCCAAGGGTGCGGATCAAGTAAGTCTCGAGCAATTTCGCACCCTGCCGGGTAGTTCAGCGACCGGATCTAGCGGAAAACTACGGCTTACCAACCTCACGCAGCTCACCCTGGACACTAGTTGGTGGACTCGGTACCGCAGCCGCACCAAGAACCCCGATCTCGGTGACACGTTCCCGCAAGCCATCCCAACTTTAGCGGTCGGGCAGCATACGGCGATTCCCAGGACAGACGACGATTTGAACGACCCGAACTTCCTTCAGGCGATCGCCAACACGGCAGCATTCCACTTTCCGACTATCGAACAAGGTGGCAACAGCCTCTATCCGTCGCTGGCTCAGAGGGTGACCCACGTGGAAGTGTTGCGAGTCGTGCTCAGCATTGGCCCGACCGAGACAGCTCATTTTCAGACCTGGCACGACAAGGCGGGCAATGCGCCTCCCTTGACTGCCGTGGATCCCGTGACCGGTGTATCCGTGACCTTTCCAGACCTGAATTCTCCGCCGTTTGGCGGCGAGGACTTTCAAACCAACCTGATCATGCCTGAGCCATGCCCATTCCTCAGCCGAAAGCTCCCGGTATGTTCGATCATTCGCCCCACCGAGACGAAGGGAGCTGCCAAGGGGGCGCTCAACTTCTTGACCGCCATGGGGCTTTTCATCGGCCAGTCGCCAGAGTTTTTCGCGTTTCTGCGCGATCTCGCCGAAGATGCAGATGAAGCCAGGCGCGGACGGCGGTGACAGGAGGGCCGTCCCTCACTAGACTCGACTCCCAGCCGCTGCTACCCGATGTTGCAGCGGCTTTTTTCTTGACCTAAACTCCGCAGAGCCGGCGAGGAAGGTTAGCGCGTTCGTGCCACGCCAGCTACACCACTGAGCCATTCCATCCACGACGGTCACTCTTTAATCTCATCTCTGCCTGGCGCATTCCTACGTGGCGCGGGCAACGGAGGGACCATATGGGCCACCTTCCGGTTCTTTCGCGTGCTTGTTTGATACTACATTCTTGATTTAGATGGAGGTGCGGCGAATGCGCTTGCCTGTGCTCTGGTTCGCTTTTTGGCTACTGTTTGCATTTTGGCTCGCGGCCTTCTTCTTTCATCTCGGTGGCGGCCTAACAACCTATTCGCTCTTGCTGATTGCCATCGTACTGTTCGTCCGGACAGCTCGCGTCACCACTCGGGTTTGAAGCGTGCTGGTGGCTGTCACGCACCCCGTCGGCGTTTGGCTTGGGTGCTGAGCGCTGCCATACCGATAGTCACGCCTAACCGTGAAAACTCAGAGGAGCCCGAAACCCCGGCGGTGTGAATGGAGGAGGGCTCCTCCGGTATTTTGTAGTTTAAGCAGGAGCGGATTCCAGGATCACTAGATGGATGACGCGTACTGAGGCGTCGGTAGGCGGGTTAGGCGATGCGACTGCCAATTTGCGTTTTCCCCGATGGCACCCGGCGGGAACGCCGTTTTTCCGCAGCCACTTCAGCCGTGCCACCAACGCCTGCAAGATATCGGGCCTCAGCCCCTGAGGTCCCAAATTCCCGTCTAGCTCTTTCGACGAGCGCACTAATCGTCGGCGCTGGCGGTGACCTCTGGGCTTGCCGCAACTTCCTGATCCTTGTACTGCAGTTGATACAACTTCCAATAAATCCCACGGTTCGCTAGCAGTTGCTGGTGCGTACCCATCTCGCGAAGCTGGCCTTTGTGCATGACGATGATCTTGTCCGCGCGCTGCACCGTAGAAAGGCGGTGGGCAATAATCAGCGACGTGCGGCCTTCGACCATGCGTGAAAGCGCGTCGCGCACACGGAACTCAGTTTCGGTATCCACGCTCGAAGTGGCTTCGTCGAGAACAAGGATCTTCGGCTCATGCGCCAGCGCGCGGGCAAACGAGATGAGTTGTTTCTGACCGGTTGATAGCGTGCTGCCGCGCTCTCGCACCTCTTCGTTGAAGCCGCGTGGCATTGTACGGATGAAGTCGGCGAGATTGACTTCTTCGGCGGCGCGCTCCACATCCTGGTCCTGAATCCATTCCGTGCCCAGCCGTATATTGCCTCCGATTGTTCCGCTGAAGAGGAATGGATCCTGCAGTACGACACCGAAACGGCGGCGTAAGTCAATCAGGTCGATGTCTTTTATATCCACGCCATCGATTCTGATCGCGCCCTTCTGCACGTCATAGAAGCGCAGCAGAAGAGAGATCATCGTTGTCTTGCCCGCGCCGGTATGGCCCACAATGGCCACAGTTTCACCAGGATTAATACTGAAGCTCACATCGCGAAGCACCCAGTCAGGCTCGACCGTCGGTGTGGCCCGAGCGCCTTTGGCCGACAATGGCCATGTGGGGACGGCCGCCCCCGCTCGTCCGGGCCGACCCCGTGAGTCGGCGGTTCCGGTACCATCTGTTCCTAAGCTTGGCGGACCGCCTATTTCCTTGTGTCCATCTCCGGTATCGATTGGGATATTTCGGTACGCGAACCAGACGTGATCGAACTCGATGTTGCCTGGGCCTTCAGGTTTCTTGGTTACAGCGGGCGAAGCAATCTCAACCGGCGTATCCAGCAACTTGAAAATGCGCTCACTCGACGCCATCGCCGACTGCAGGATATTGTACTTTTCGCTTAAGTCCTGAATGGGACGGAAAAAGCGCTGGGCATACTGCATGAACGCGACCAGCATGCCGAGCGTGGCCGTGCCGCGGATCACGTCGTTGCCCCCGAACCAGATCACGCAGGCAACCGCAGTTGCCGATAAAATTTCCACCACCGGGTAGTAAACAGCATGGGCCATGATCGCGTCTTTGAAGGCGTCCATGTGCAGGGCGTTGGTGGCGGAGAATTGTTTGAAGGCGCGCTTCTCCCGGTTGAAGAGCTGCAACACCACCATGCCGGAGACGTGCTCTTGCAGGAACGCGTTGATACGCGCAATGGCGACCCGAATGCGACGATAGGAATCGCGCACCTTATCGCGGAACATTTTGGTGGCAATGGCGATCAGTGGCAGCACGGCGAAGGTAATGAGCGCCAGCTTCCAGTTCATGCGCAGCATGATCGCCACGATGCCGGCGAGCACGAACACGTCTTCGAAAATCGAAACCACGCCCGCGGTGAACATTTCGTTCAGCGCGTCCACGTCAGTGGTGACGCGCGTGACCAGCCGGCCGACCGGGTTCTTGTCATAAAAGCCGATATGCATGTGCTGCAGGTGCCGGAAGATCTGGCTGCGCAGATCGAACATCACCTTCTGGCCGGTCCATTGCATGAAATATGTCTGAAGGAATTCGAGGCCGAAGCTGAAGGCCAGAAGCCCGACATACAAGGCGCCGATCTGCGCGATGCCGATTAGTGGGCTCGAACTCAGCCAGCGGTCGAGCGCCGAGCGCGTGCCCGTCACGTGCGCCAGGTATTTATCAATGGCGATCTTGGTGAGTAAAGGACTGAGGACGTCGGCACCCGCCTTCAAGATGATCGCCACAAGCGCAATCGCCACTTGCCAGGTATAGGGCCGCAGATACCGGAGCAGCCGCCGCATCAACCGGCTGTCATACGCTTTGCCTAGTATTTCTTCTTCGTGGATGGCCATCGTCTAGCTAAAGATTACCTTAAATAGATGGGGAAGGAAGCGGGAAGGATGGAAAAGGTTTCCCGAGTTGACGAGCCCCGCTCGGCCGGACAGGCGACGGCGCCTGTCCCTACATGGGTCCATGCCGGATTAAGATCGGCGTTCCTCAGACCTTCCTCAGCGCCAGCGCTGAATTCTTCGAGCCGAATCCCACGCAGTTGCAAACTGCGTGCTCGATCTGGGCTCTGCGGCCGGCTTCGGGGACGTAGTCGAGATCGCAATCCGGGTCGGGAACATCAAGGTTGATGGTGGGCGGGATCATGCCGTGCTCCATGGCGACCAGTGTGGCGGCGACTCCAGCGGCACCGCACGCGCCCTGGGCATGTCCAATCTGCGATTTCAATCCTGACATAGGAATCTTGCGGGCATGCTCGCCGAGAGCCAACTTCAAAGCGCGTGTCTCCACTCGGTCGTTAAGTTCGGTCGAAGTGCCGTGCAGATTCACGTATTGAATGTCCTCAGCAGCGAGTCCGGCTTCGTCCAGTGCAAGCATGATGGCGCGGGCGGGCTCCTCGGCGGATTCGCTCAAGCGCACGCGATGGAACGCCTCGCAAGTGCAGCCGTATCCGGCGATCTCGGCGTAAATGCGAGCCCCGCGGGCACGGGCGTGATCGTACTCTTCGAGCACGAACATCCAGGAACCTTCGGCAAGCACGAACCCGTCGCGATCCGCCGAGAAGGGGCGCGAAGCACGCTCCGGAGCGTGGTTCCACGAAGTGGTCAATGCCCGCAGCAGAGAATATCCCTTGATAATTCCAGGAGTAATCGCCGAGTCCACCCCACCAACTAGAAACATCGGCAGCATGCCCGCCTGAATGTGCTGCAACGCGTAGCCCAGTGCATCGGTGGATGAGGTGCAGCTCGTGGTCACAACGTGGCTGTAGCCGCGGAACCCGAACCGCATCGAGACTTCGCTTGAGATCGTGCCCATGGTGCCGCTGGGAATGCAGAAGAGACTGACCTGCTTGACATGGCCCGAATGCCAGAGGCGGTACTGTTCTTCAGAAAATTCCTGGGCGCCACCGCCCGAACCGAGAATCACGCCGATCTCGCGCTGTTCTTCCATCGACATTGATGCGGGATCGAGGCCGGCATCCTTCAGAGCCTCGCTGGATGCGGCGATGGCAAGAGGCACAACCCGTGACACGTGCTTGCGTTCGCGCGGGTCCACCCATTGCGACTGGTCAAAATCGGGGATCTCGCCGGCAATGTGCACGGGCAGGTCGGTAGGATCGAAGCGCGAAATGCGTCTTACGCCGGATCTTCCGGCAAGGATAGCGCGGCAGAACTCTTCTTTGCCAATGCCGTTCGGGCTAACCACGCCCAGGCCGGTTATGACGACACGAGGGAGCATCGATTCCTGTTCACTGGAGCCTAGTTCGCGTCCGGTTAATTCGCGTCATATCTTCGCGTCATATCTCGGAGGCTGTCATCGGAGGCTGTCATCCTGAGTGGCCTTCAGGCCGCGAAGGATCTATGCAGTTGATTTGTTATGCATGGATCCTTCGCTTCGCTCCGGATGACAGCGCCGGACTTTTGCCACGAAGTTGCGGGACATAACACTAGCAGCTGTCGGAAAAACGCGGGGATTGGCACATTTGTGGAAGGGCACGGCTCCAGCCGTGCCGTAATGTCGCCAGATCAAGTCCACGGCGCGCCTGAAAGGCGTGCCCTCCCATGGTTGAACCACTCCACTTAGTTTTCCCGCAGCCTCTTAGGGCACTAAACCTTACAGTTGGCTGAACCAGCCTTAGAGTCTCTATCTGTTCCAACTCTCGTAAGATGCCACCTTCGCGCCTGGCGCCACGGGCAAATGAGATAATCAAATCCAGTGACGCTTGGCCTCTACATCTCGGTGCCGTTCTGCCGTACTAAGTGCAGCTACTGTAACTTCGCTTCAGATGTCTTCTCTCGTGCTCTATTTCGAAGCTATGTCGAACGCGTCTGCGGCGATATCGAACATGCGTCCATCACAGCCGAACAGATGGGTGGCGATTTCGAAAATGTCGTCAACACCGTTTATCTGGGTGGTGGCACGCCCACTGTACTAGATTCTGCGCAACTGGAGCAGCTGTTTGTCACGATTCGGCAAAGTTTTTGTCTCCAGCCGGAGACAGAAATCACGGTGGAGTGCGCTCCCGGCACGCTGACACCCGCGGTTCTCGACGTCCTGCTACGCTGCGGCGTGAATCGCGTGAGCCTGGGAGTGCAGTCGTTCGTAGATGCAGAAGCTGCGGCTGTAGGACGTCTGCACAAACGGGCGACGGTCTTTGATGACATTGAGCGTCTGCGCGCGGCCGGAATTACGAATATCAATATCGATTTTATCGCGGGACTGCCTCACCAGACGGCGGAAAGCTGGGAGCTATCGTTGACCGACGCGATCGCCACCGCTGCCCCGCACGTCAGCGTCTACATGCTCGAAGTCGATGAGGATTCCCGGCTCGGCCGCGAACTGATCGCGGGCGGAACAAGATATCACGCGCATTTCGTTCCGGACGAAGACTCGACGGCGGAGTTCTATTTGGAGGCTTGCAAACTTCTGAATGGAGCAGGCGTACAGCAGTATGAGATCTCAAATTTTGCGCGCGAAGGTTTTGAGTCGCGCCACAACCTGAAGTACTGGACACGGCAGCCATACCTCGGTTTTGGCGTAGATGCGCATTCGATGCTCGCGGCATCAGCTGA
>Ga0137388_10002433_pt1 | contig 11697 bp, 14 predicted proteins | sample 15con2h14AmetaG_FD_104644 | JGI IMG/M metagenome (GOLD analysis project Ga0137388, IMG submission 104644) | Vadose zone soil microbial communities from Angelo Coast Range Reserve, California, USA - 15con2h1.4A metaG | ecosystem: Environmental > Terrestrial > Soil > Vadose zone > Saprolite...
GTGAAGGACGCCGATTTCGTCAGCATTCACGTGCCCCTGATCCGCGAAGGAGAGAGCGACACGCCCACATATCATCTATTTAACGACCGTACGCTTCGCATGATGAAGTCGACAGCGTTTCTGGTGAATACCTCTCGGGGCCCGGTGGTAGACGAAGCCGCACTCGCTCGCGCCCTCAAAGAAAAATGGATCGCCGGAGCCGCTCTCGACGTCTACGAAAAAGAGCCGCTGCCCGCCGACTCGCCACTGCGCGATCCCGAGATCGAAGACCGCTGTCGTCTGTACCCGCACTTCGCCAGCGCTGCCAGAATTACGCGCCTATCCAAAGATCCCAACAAAGGCATGGCTGGACGCACTGTACAAGGACTGATTGACGTGCTGGAAGGAAACTACGGCGGTGACATCACCAAGATGCCGTACGTGGTAAACAAGGAAGCGTTCGCGAAATAATCGCGGTGCATTGCTTTTGTGTGCCATAGGGCTTACAGAGTCCGTGTAGCGATGGCACTCTTTGCGTGGCGCGGACACTCCTGTCCGCGGCTTTGAAATTGCTTGCCAACTCAGTCCTTGGGTGGAACAGGGCTTGCCCGTGTGGCGCGGACACTCCTGTCCGCGGCTTTTGAAGTTGCTTGCTGACTCAGTCTTTGGGTGGAGCATGGCTCGCCTGTGTGGCGCGGACACTCCTGTCCGCGGCCTTTGACTTTGTTTTGCCTTGGGACAGCACACAGGAGGGAAAGACTTCAGCCTGCCGCAAAGGCTATTCCCCCAACTCCCGCCGCCCCTCCCCTGCAATCTCCAACGGTTCCCGCCACTCACGCGCCGACGCATGCCCCGCGTCAACCCACGCGAACCGGGTGACGAGCGATCCCAACAGCGCCGAAATTCCTGCCCAACGCCGCAATCTCGAATCGCCGGTAAACACACTCGCAGCCCTCAGAAGAAACGGCACGGGCCCCGCGAGCACTCCGCCAGTACGAATCATCCACCCGCTGGGTCCGTGCTTCAGCGGATCGAGATGCGAATGCCCACGCCCTTCAATGCGCAACCCTTCCCAGCATTCAAACAGCGCAGCTCCCAGGCCGAGTGCCTGCAAGGCGCGGCTCTTGTCGTTGCCCATCATTTCGAGCAAGCCTACCGCGGCTCCCAAGCCTGAAGCTGCAAAGTGAATCGGCAAATCGCCCACGTTTTGATTCCAAACGGGAATCGCCGTGGCCCCGATGAGCACGCCAGTGTAATTGGAGAAGGGAAGCCCGAAAACGAGCGATGCTGCTTGTCCGGCGTTTTCAATGACGCGCAATGGCAGCGAAGGCCCGTATCGCTCACCCATAAATCCCGCGAATGCGGTGGCTGCGGCCGCGCCAGAAAATCCAAGCAGCGTCCACACCCCGACAGACATCGGGCTCTGCGGTTTGAAGACGCGCAACATGTTCAAGAAGCGCGCGGGACGTCCGAGATCGGCGATCAGGAGTGCTGGTGAAATAACTGCTCCCGCAGCCGCAATCCATCGCGCATCACGAACCAGTTTGCGATCTGCACCCGTGTAGTCCGCGATCGCGCCCATAACTGCTGCAGCTCCCGCCGCGCCGCCTGCGAAAAAATAAAGCGGTATCTCCCAAGTCCACGGGGGTTGCTTGAGCAATGGAAGGCCGTAATAGCCAGTTTCAGGTGAAGCTTTCGGGAACGGCGCACCGCTCGGGCGAATACCGATGGCTTTTACCTCACCGCGCCGTTCGGCCTCCTGGCGAATTTCGACCAGCCGTTGTTCGCTGGGACTGTCGGGAACTCGGGCGCCACCAATGACGTGTATCTTTGCTTCGCTCATCTGCCGTTCCTCTGCCCATTCCTTCCTCCGTCTGCCAGAAACGCCAGCAGTGTGCCCCCAAGCAGGACGGCTGCGGCTACTGCGGACGATGCCCAGCCTTTTTTCAAATAGATCGTTGGTACTTCCGGCTTCGGAGGCAGGTTGTAGCTGCGTGGATCGCCGCGCACTATGAACATCGCATGCGTCCCTCCGACGCTCGTGTTCACTGGATCGTAAAGCGTGGCATCTCTCATGCCGCGACGGCGCAGTTCCTCCAGGCGCTCTTCCGCTTTCCGGCGGAGTGTGTCGATTTCGCCGAATTGGATGGACTCGGTGGGACACGCCTTGGCGCAAGCAGGAATCAGGCCGGCCTTCTGGCGGTCATAACAGAACGTACATTTGAAGGCGCGGCCGTCATCTTCATTTCGCTCGACCACCCCGAAGGGACATGCGACCACGCAGTAGCCGCAGCCATTGCAAACATCCGGCTGAACATACACGCCGCCAAACTCCGTGCGCACGATTGAGCCGGTAGGACAAGCTTCGAGGCACCCAGCGTTTTCGCAGTGCTTACAGACATCGGACGAGAAACTCCACGAGTTCATCTCCGGCGCATTGCCGCCAATGCCAGGCTCAGGGGCGTGCTCCACGAACTTCACGTGCCGCCATGTAGAAGCCCCAACGCTCCCCGTGTTGTCGTAGGAGAAGCCAGTCCAGTCAAGGCCGTCCTCGGTGACGCCGTTCCACTCCTTGCACGCGACCTCGCAGGCCTTGCAGCCGATGCACAGCGTCGAGTCGGTGAGAAATGCTGTGACACTCATCTGCTTTCCACGCTCTTACTTTCCAAGCTCGTCCTTGTGCCGCCCGCCCTTGTCGTGCCAAAAAACAACTGCCTCAGCGCTCCTTTGCCTGCCGCGCGCCGACCGGGGACAATGTTGCACACCAAGGCTTTCGACTCCATGATGCGCACATTCGGTTCTTCGCTTATTGCGAGAAGGTCGTTGACTACGTCACCCTTGACCAGGCCGCGATAGCCCCAGTGGTACGGCAGCCCGACATGGTGCACACGCCGTCCGTCCACCCAGAGCGACCGCATCCGGGGTGTGATCATCACTCGGGCTTCTACAATTCCACGTGGCGTAATGATCGTGGCCCACTCCCCGTGCTCCAAACCCGCGTCCGCCGCCAGTTCCGGCGACACCTCGGTAAACAGTTCCGGCTGAAGTTCAGCCAGATGCGACAGCGTGCGCGACATCCCGCCAGCCGTGTGATGCTCTGTCAAACGATAAGTCGTGAGCACGTACGGAAACCGCGGGTCGCCGGGCGAGTCGGCGTAAGGATTATCGGATCGTTCTTTCTTCTCGGCCGCCGGATCCGTCTGCTGCTTGGGGTAAAGCGGATTGCTTACTGGGGATTCCAGCGGCTCGTAATGTGTAGGCAGCGGACCATCTTTCAGCCCGCTGGATACGAACAGCCAACCCACGCCGTCGGGATGCAGGATGAACGGCTTGGCCCCGCCCAGCGCCTGGACACCGTGTCCGTGACGGATATTCTCCTCGGCATTGGGCGGCATGGTCTTTTCGAAATCCGGCGTGTCCAATCCCGTCCACTGTTTCTTTTCCTCATCCCACCAGACTAGTTTCTTGCGTTCACTCCACGGCTTGCCGTCAGGACGCGCCGACGCCCGGTTGTAAATAATTCGGCAGTCATTCGGCCACGCAAATCCCCACCCGTGGCCCAGGTATCCTCGGGGCTCGCGCTTATTGGCCTTATTTTCTCCAGGCTGCGGAAAAACGCCCGAGTAGATCCATGCACCGCACGAGGTCGAGCCATCGTTCTTCAACGACTTGTAATTTTCCAACAGCCTGTGATCCGCCAGACTGTAGCCATTGATTTCCTGAAGCACTTCTTCAACTTTCGGTTCGGCACGTTGCCCCTCGGTGGAATAATTCCACGTAAGCGCGTTCAACCCAGCATTCCGCGGACGCGTATCCTTCTTTGCTTTTTCTTTCAGTCGCCGCCCCAGGTGATACATGAACCAGGTCTCGCTGCGTGCGTCCCCGGGTGGGTCTACAGCCTTCTTTCGATACTGCAGGAGTCTCTGCGTGTTGGTGAAAGTGCCTTCTTTTTCCGCTGTTCCTGCTGCGGGAAACAGAAATACTTCGGTGCCGATTGTCTGTGGGACGAGTTCGCCCCGCTCCACTTCCGGCGAGTCATACCAAAACGAAGCGGTCTCAGTCTCGACCATATCGCGCACCACAAGCCACTTGAGCTTCGCCAGCGCCTTGCGCTGCAACCGCCCGTTGGGCGCGCCCACAGCAGGATTTTGGCCCATGACGAATAGGCCTTCCATCTTCCCGTCTGCCATTTCGAGCCAGTAGCCGAAGTGCGAGTGGTCGCCTGTAACCCGCGGCAGCCACTTGAAGCCGAACTCATTCTCAGCGCTCGCCGCATCCCCGTAATAAGCCTTGAGCAGGCTGATGAAGTATTTGTCGAAGTTCGCCCACAGTCCCGTGCGGGCTTTGTGTTTCTTAATGTAATCCTTTAACTTGTGTGAATCCGATTCAAAAAACGGCATCGGCAAATAACCCGGCAGAATGTCATACAGCGTGGGAATGTCTGTCGAGCCTTGGATGGAGGCGTGACCGCGCAGAGCAAGAATCCCGCCGCCCGGCCGCCCAATATTTCCCAACAAAAGTTGCAGGATCGCTGCCGACCGAATGATCTGCACTCCATTCGAATGCTGCGTCCAGCCCACCGCGTAGCAGATTGCGCCGGTCTTCTCTGGGCCGGAAGCCGCAGTGAACGCTTCGGCGGTCTTTAAGAAAACCTCTTTGGGGACACCGCAGTAGCGCTCCACCATCTCTGGTGTGTAACGCGAGAAGTGGCGCTTCAGAACCTGAAACACGCAGCGGGGATGCTGGAGCGAAGGATCAGCTTCGAACTTGCCCGCGTCTTCTGCCTCTCCTCCGCGGTCCTTGCCATGCCCGCCGTCGACTTCGGAATGACCTGGCTTCTCGCCTCCAGTCTCCTTGCTTGGAGCGCCCTCATAGAGCCACGTCTCCGGGCTGTACTTCCGTTTGTCAGCGTCCCAACCGGAGAACAAACCGTCCAGATCTTCCGTATCCCGAAAATCGTCGCGCAGGATCGTGGGCGCGTTGGTGTAATTAACCACGTACTCGCGGAATTCTTTGCCGTGCTCAAGCACATAATGGATAAGTCCGCCGAGGAAAATGATGTCGCTGCCCGCACGCAGCGGGACCCAGATATCCGCCATCGCCGATGTGCGCGTGAAGCGCGGATCTACGTGAATGATCTTCGCTCCCCGTTCTCGTGCCGCCACCACCCACTGAAATCCCACTGGATGATTTTCCGCCATCGATGATCCCATGATCAGAATCGCATCCGCGTTCGCCAAGTCCTGCTGCGCAGTAGTCGCCCCGCCTCGTCCAAACGACGTGCCCAGACCGGGCACCGTGGAGCTGTGTCATATTCGCGCCTGGTTACTGATGCATACCATTCCTAGTCCGGCAGTGAATAGTTTTTTGATCAGGTAATTCTCTTCGTTGTCGAGCGTGGCCCCGCCGAGGTGACCAATTGCCTTGGTCTGCATCAGCGATTCGCCGTCACGCGTCTCTTCGAAAGTACGCTCGCGACTCTCCCAGACCCGTTCAGCGACCATGTCCATCGCAGTCTCAAGATCGATTTCTTCCCAGCGCCGCGAATACGGTCGGCGATACTTTACTCGGGTGAGGCGGCCGGGATGGGTGTGGAGCTCGTAAGTGTCGGCGCCCTTGGGACACAGATGGCCCCGCGAGATGGGCGACGCAGGATCACCCTCGATAGAAATCAGCTTGCCATCTTTGTGATAGACGAGCTGTCCGCAGCCCACACCACAGTAAGGACAGATCGATCGCGTGACCTCGGCGTCCTGATTCTTGGGGCGCAGGTTCCGGGTGCGCTCGCTCATGGCCTCTGCGCCCGTACCGTCGGCGCCTGTTCGAATTTGTTGGATCAAGGGCCAGCGGGAAAGCAGATCATTGAGCACAGCTTGCCTCCATGCACTTCCACAAAACGCGAAACACGCAACCTCAGATGCTTTTAGCAGGGCACGCGCTGCCTCGTGTGTCGCGGACACTCCTGTGCGCTGCCTTTGAGATCTGTGTGGCGCGGGCGCCCTCGCCCGCGAAGTCTCTCACGTGGCCTCTTCCGTGCAGTGCATGAGATACCAGGCCTCGCGAAAATGTTCATATCGTCCATTGCTGTCTCGATTTTGTGGAAAGAACGATAAATAGCGGCGCGGCGCGAATTCGCGAACCGGGATGATATACCAGGCATCGTGAGGCACTATGTCGACCACAAGAAAATCAATTTGCGCGGGCGTGTACGGCTCTTTGCGACGACGGGTGGTGGCATGAGCAGCCGAGATGTGGTATGCACCTCTACACAGGAAAGAACCAGATTTCACCTGCACCCGCCACAGACGCCCGCCTGGCTCTGGCCCGTGCGAATCCCCACGCCAATCCGGGGCGCCAGAATCCCTACTCGAATCAACGATGAAGTCGTAACACTCGCTGTCGCCATACGGTTTGGCCACACCAAAGCCAAGGCTAACGGCTTTGTACAAAAACGCCAGCTCAACCACTTCTCCCCGGCGTTTAGAACTGGGCACATTTGGCTTGTCGCACTCTTCATTTGGGGTGTTTCGGGCAACGCTCGAAGCCGGAACTCTTGCCTTATGTTTCATTTATCCAATAAAAAAGGCGCAGATTCGCCTGCGCATGATTCTCCCTTAGGTTCTTAAGATTATTGTTGGCTTGGATCCGCCTGCGCATCGAAGATTGCGCTGCTGCACAGGGACAAAAGAAAAAGACGCGGAGTTAGCCGCGCCTTCTTTAATTTTCTAATAGTTATAGTATAGCACACTCGATATGCCTAATAGGCCATTAAATCGAAATTTATGTTTGCCTTCGAATGGGCAGGTTAGCCGGAATTTCGTGCAAGAAGGGGCTTGACAAGATTTTGGCACAGAAATGATGCAACCTGTGTGGCGCGGACACTCCTGTCCGCGGCTCTTGATTTTGATCTCTTGGGAGGCTCCGATACTCCTGTCCGCGAAACCGCCCGATGACGAAATTCCCATCAAGGGAGTGCGGGTTCGAAAGCAATCAGCCGATCCTTGACAGACTCAATCCTGCACCTTGAAGCTCGATCACAGCCAAATTCAAAAGCCGCGGACAAGAGTGTCCGCGCCACACGAGCACACGACAGAGGCACACGAGTGGAGAAATACGAGTATCGGCGAAGGCTTCCTCATTATCAAAAAGACGACAGGCCGCTTTTCGTAACCTTTCGAAAATTGAGCAAAGACCCGTTCCCCGAACCAGCCCGCGACACTGTTCTTCGGCATTGCTTGCACGATGATGGTAAGAAGATGCAGCTGCATACGGCGGTGGTTATGCCCGAACATGTCCATCTCTTGCTCACTCCGCTGCGCGATGCTGAAGGCTGGCCTTTCTCGCTTGGGGAAATTCTAAAGCTTGTAAAAGGGACCTCTGCCCGCAGTGTGAACAAGCTGTTGGATCGGACCGGGCCGATCTGGCAGGACGAATCGTTTGATCACGTTCTCAGATCGGAAGAAAGTCTTCAGCAGAAGATCGAATATCTCCGCCAAAACCCAGTACGAAGAGGCCTGGCGCGTAAACCAGAGGACTACCGATGGCTATGGCTTGAACCCCGCCTAAGGACTGTTTCGTGTGGCGCGGACACTCTTGTCCGCGGCTTTTGATCTTGATCTGTGTGGCGCGGACACTCTTGTCCGCGGCCTTTGATCGTGATCTGTGTGTGGCGATATTCCTGTCCGCTAGCGGAAAAACACCACAAATCACGCAGGGACAGGTGCCCTCACCTGCCCAGCGGAGCGAAGCTCAGCAAGCAAAGACTCTCTAGCCGTGTCATGCTGAGCGCAGCGAGACCGTTCGCTGGCGGACGGTCTCACAGAGCCGAAGTTGAGGCGTTTGCGCGGCGTCTGAGCCGCGCGCCGAAATGCTGAGCCTATCGAAGCATCCCTACCATCACCACAAGTCTTCATCCACGGAGACCAATCTCAGTGAAGCCCTCCGTGCGGTGGAACTTATGCTCGAAGGCGCGCTTGTGCAGGTTGCCGGTGACACCGATGTATAGAGTTCCCGAGAGGCTGCCCATGATGTAAACGAAATAGCTTTTTCTTTTCATGAACTCAGTGGTGCAGTAGGGATGCTTCGACTCGCCCTCGCCTTCGCCAGCGAAGGCGAACCGCTCGCTCAGCAGGACAAAGTATGGGTTGTTGCCGTGGGATGCAGTGATGTATGTCACAGCGTTTGGAGAAGCACAAATCACCCAGGGGGCAGGTGCTCTCACCCACCCAGCAGAGCAAAGCTCCCCAAGCAAAGACTCTCTAGCCCTGTCATGCTGAGCCTGTCGAAGCATCCCTACCATCACCACAAGTCTTCATCCACGAATACCACTCCTTGGCCAGATCGAGCCAGTGCAGGTTCACCGATTCAATCAAAGCGATTTTCTTCGCGCGTCGCCACCCCTTCAATTGTTTCTCGCGGGCGATGGCTTTATGGACGTCGTTGTAAGATTCCCAATAGAGCAAGCGCTCCGCGTCGTAGCGGTCAGTGAAGCCCTCCGTGCGATGGAACTTATGCTCGAAGGCGCGCTTGTGCAGGTTGCCGCTAACACCGATGTATAGAGTTCCCGAGAGGCTCCCAATGATGTAAACGAAATAGCTTTTTCTTTTCATGAGAACCCAGTGATGCAGTAGGGATGCTTCGACTCGCCTTCCCCTTCGCCAGCGAAGGCGAATGGCTCGCTCAGCAGGACAAAGTATAGGTTGTTGCTGAGGGATGCAGTGATGTATGTCACAAAGATTTTTTGGTCGTGTAGAACCAATCCCGCTCTCGCAGCCCCTGTCATGCTGAGCCTGTCGAAGCATCCCTACCATCACCACAAGTCTTCATCCACGGATACCAATCCCTACTTCTCCACGACTCCCTCCGATTAAGGATGTCCCCTCCGCTATCATGTTCCCCTATGTTTTCCCGCCGCACCGACTGGAAGCTCACTCCCAACCGCTTCACCGAAACCCAACGCGAGCTTACCGCGGCGGGCAGGGAAGTGCTCGACTTAACCATCTCCAATCCCACACACGTCGGTCTGCACTACGAGAAGGAAACGATTCTGAGGTCGTTGGCGCAGCCAGAGTCACTCGACTACGATCCCCAGCCCAAAGGTCTGCTCAGCGCGCGTCAAGCCGTGGCGGGATACTACCGCGAACAGCATAGTGCGTTCGATTTCGATCCCGAAGCGCTGATCCTGACCGCAAGCACGAGCGAAGCGTACTCCTACATATTTCGGCTGCTGTGCAACGCGCAGGACGAAGTCCTGATTCCCAAGCCGAGTTATCCGTTATTTCAATTCCTGGCTGACTTGCAGGATGTGAAGCTGGTTTCTTATCCACTCCTCTACGACCACGGCTGGCAGATCGACTTGCCCTCGCTCCATAAGACCGTAAACCATCGCACCCGGGGACTCGTGGTGGTCCATCCCAACAATCCGACCGGTTCGTTTGTGCGGGGCGATGAGATCGCCGCACTGAACGGGTTGTGCCGCGAGTACAACCTGGCGTTGATCGTGGATGAAGTGTTTCTCGATTACCCGCACGATGGAGCGCCGCGGCCGACCTTCGCTGCCAACCGCGACGCACTGACATTCACTTTGAGCGGGCTGTCCAAAATCTCAGGTTTGCCGCAGATGAAAGTCGCGTGGCTGGCGACCAGTGGTCCCGAAGACAAGTGCGGTGAGGCACTCGCAAGGCTGGAGGTGATCGCCGATACATATCTCTCGATGAGCACGCCGGTTCAACTGGCGACCCCAGTGCTGCTGGAGCAGCGCAAGAGTTTTCAGCCTCTGTTATTGGATCGACTGCGTACAAATCGCGAGGAACTCGACCGTCAACTAGAAAAGCACACGACGTGCCGACGATTGCAAGTCGAAGGTGGCTGGTACGCCATGCTGCAGGTTCCGGTTACTCGTTCCGACGAAGAGCTTGTGATTGAGCTGTTGCAAAAGCATTCGGTGGTGGTGCATCCGGGGCACTTCTACGACTTCCCGACGGATGGCTGCCTGGTCGTGAGCCTCATCACCCCGCTGCAGGATTTTCGTGAGGGAATCAGCCGGCTGTTGGAGTTCATGAAATGATGAAATGGAAAGATCTGCAAGCCAACACGCAACTCTTCGACACTGGTTAGCCCTTGTCCTGCTGAACGTAGAATGTCCTGCTGAGCGCAGAGGGACCGTTCGCTTGCGAACGGTCCCTCGGAGTCGAAGCATCCCTATTAGCCAACACCAATTTTCCACGGAGCTTCTAAAGGCAATCAACAATCAAGAATTCTTAATTAGAAACGGGTTTGTCTCCCGTTCAACACCGATGGATGTCATTGGTCCGTGACCGGGGACGACGATGGTGTCGTCGGGTAACGCGAGCACGCGCTCGTGGAGTGAGTTGATGATTTTTTTGAACGACCCTCCTGGGAGATCAGTCCGGCCAATGCTACCGGCAAAGAGTGTGTCTCCGGCAATGAGCTTCCTTTCTGCGGGGAAGTAAAGGCAGATGCTGCCTTCGGTGTGCCCCGGCGTGTGGAGCACATTTGCACTGAGGGAGCCGGTTCGGAGGGTTTCGTCATGGCCGACGCTGTGGTCAATTTCGACGTCGCCCGGCGGAGCCACACCGATCCAGGCAGCCTGCGTATCCAGCATTTTCAGCAAAGCATAGTCGTTTTGGTTGAGCAGGATGGGAGCCCCGGTCACGGCACGCAGCTTCATCGCGCCGCCTACATGATCGATGTGAGCGTGTGTGATGACGATCTGCTTGACCTCTAGATTGTGTTTGCGGACCAGTGCGAGAACCTCATCAATCTCGTCGCCGGGATCAATCACCATGGCCTCGCGAGTACTCTCGTCACCAATCACAGAGCAATTGCACTGCAGCGGGCCGACAGGCAGGATTTCGTGGATCATCCGTCCATTCTAGCTGGAACAAGCTACCAGCTATTAGCTTCCGGCTCTTAGCTTTTGGCTTCAGGCTGGCGCCAAGTGCTTGCGGGAAAAACTCGGAAAAATTCGGGAAAGAGAATCGCCTTCGCAGTAGAAGCTAAATGCTACGAGCTAATAGCTGAAAGCTGACAGCTGATGGCCAAATAACTACTTTTTGGTTGGGGCTTGCTGCTGGGGCGCCGGGGGCGGAGTTGCTGGTTTCGCAGGCTGAGACTTGGTCTGCGCAGGCTTCAGGCCTTGGAGCACCGAATTCGAGCCAGAGCGGCGCACGGCGAAGATAGAGAGCGTGATGGAGGTGACCATAAAAATGACAGCTGACCAGGTGGTCGCCTTGGAGAGGGCTGTGGCTGCTCCGCGCGGACCGAATGCCGTCTGACTGCCCATCCCACCGAATGCCGCCGCAATGTCCCCACTCTTACCACTTTGCAGCAGCACAACGATGATCAAGAAAAAGCAAACAAAAATATGAACGATAGTGATCAATGTAATCATGATTTCAAAAACCACTCACCAGCAACAAGAGGAGCCGGCCCTTTCCTTCTCCATCGGAAAGATCATTGCGATGGTGCCGAAGGGGGGATTTGAACCCCCACGCCTTTCGGCGCCACCCCCTCAAGATGGTGTGTCTGCCAGTTCCACCACTTCCGCAGGTTAAAAACTGCTGTATTATCAATAACTTGTAACTACAACTTCAAGCTCTCGCCATTTTCAGTGTATGCGTTTTTGTATGCGCTCTTATCGCTCCGATCCGCTACGCCGGCTCCGCTGGCTTCTTTTTCTGATTGATCCGCCCGAAC
>Ga0137388_10002435_pt1 | contig 11692 bp, 8 predicted proteins | sample 15con2h14AmetaG_FD_104644 | JGI IMG/M metagenome (GOLD analysis project Ga0137388, IMG submission 104644) | Vadose zone soil microbial communities from Angelo Coast Range Reserve, California, USA - 15con2h1.4A metaG | ecosystem: Environmental > Terrestrial > Soil > Vadose zone > Saprolite...
GATCCGCCAGTTCGGGGCTAAGATCCAAGGCGCGCTCTTGCGTGAGTTCAAATGCTCGCATCATCTGCTCAGGGTCTTTGCGGAAAAGATCGCGCCGCGCCGGGTGCAGTTGCTTGTTACGGACAAAAAAGGAGTCGCCGATCGGGGTTTTATCCGGTCGTATCAACGGAAGAAAACTGAAAAGAGATCGGGTCCTGCTCGTGACATGACCGCTTACAAACTGCTCGGTAATACGCTCTGTCACGCGGAAGATGTTTCGCGTGTGCTCGTAATAGTCTCGCATGAGCGCTTCACTGCGGAGTTGGCCATTTCGAGGAGAATAATTGAGCCGTTTTGCGATTTGTTCCTGCAAGTTGACGTGCAGAATGTCGGTCGCGCGCCCAGTCGCGTAGTGCAAATCGGTGCGCAAGCGCAGGAGAAAATCGTACGCCGTCTCGATCCGTCGCTGGTCGCTTTCGCTTAGCCAATCTTTTCCCACGAGCTGGTTCGTACTTAGTGAACCCTCTTTGAAATACGTCATCCAAAGCAGATTTTGATAATCGCGAAGCCCGCCACATCCGCTCTTCACGTGGGGTTCCTGCAGATAGACGCTGTCGCCGAATTTCTTGTGTCGCGCGACCTGATCTTGGATCCGCATTTCGACGTATTCGCGTTCGTATCCGTCGACACACTTTGAGTGAAATTGCTCTCGAAATTCTTGCGCCAGCTTTGCATCGCCGGCGAGGAACCGCGACTCGAGCATGGCAGTTTTCGTGAGCATATCGTGATTGGCCTGCACAATCGCTTCTTTAATCGAACGCGTGGAATGTCCGACCTTGAAGCCACTGTCCCAGAGGAGATAGAGGACCAGCTGCACCATTTCCTCGAGATGCGGTAAAATTGTCCTCGTCCCTTTATGGTGCAAAAGCATGACATCGATATCGCTAAACGGATTGAGCTCGCCACGGCCATATCCACCAAGAGCAATCAGCGTGAGCGGCGTCCAAGACGTCCCGTTTCCGCGAGTAGCAGTTGCGGCAGCTCCGAAAACGTATTGCAACAAAACATCAACAAGCTCAGCCCGCCGCGCGCAAATTTCTCGGCCACCTCCCCCCGCCTGGTGCTTCAGGCGCAAGCGGTGTTCTTCAACCTTGAGGAATTTTTTATAAAGTGGAAGGACTTCCGTCGGGCGTCTCGCATCCGTGGCGGCGAGCTGACTCGCCGCGTGCGCCAGGACTTGCTCGAGATGCCGGGACATTAAATTTTTAGATTTTCGATTTGGACAAGGGGGTAGCAGGAGTCCACTCAACGCGAATCTAAAACCTAATGTCCAAAATCAAAAACTTACTCTAAGCCAGACCGAAGGGATTACTCAGAGCTCAATGGCATAGCGCTTCATCTTATTGTAGAGGGTGGGACGCTGGATACCGAGAAGCTCCGCCGCCCTCTTTTTGTTGCCGTGGCATTGCGCGAGCGCCTGAAGAATCGTGTTGCGCTCGACATCATCAAGGCTCTGCACGCCCGTTCGCGGCGGAGCGCCGCGTTCTGTCTGTTGTAGCACTGTCGGCAATTGAACTTCGGTGGGCAGCTCCTTCGCGCCGATCAAACCCTGCCGCGTCAGCACCACGGCGTATTCGATTGCGTTCTGCAATTCCCGGACATTTCCCGGCCAGGAATAATCGAGCAACTTTTGAAACGCATCTGCCGCAATGTCCGGCTCAGGTTTCCCGAGTTGTTGAGCAAACTGTTTTAGAAAAAGAGCGATCAAGGGCGGGATGTCTTGCCTGCGCTCCCGGAGTGGGGGCACCTCAATTTGGAAAGTGTTTAGCCGATAGTACAAATCGGAGCGCAACCGGTTCTCCGAGAGTGCCTGAGCGATCGGCCGATTAGTCGAAGCGATCAGGCGAAAATCGGCCTTCATGGTGCGCGTGCTTCCGAGCGGCCGGTACTCACGCTCCTGCAGCACGCGCAAAAAACGCGTCTGTAGATCCGGCGGCATGTCCGAAATTTCATCGAGAAAAAGCGTGCCGCCAGCGGCCGCGCCAATCATTCCTGGGAAGTCATTCATCGCGCCGGTAAATGCCCCCTTCACATAACCAAAAAGCTCTCCTTCAATCATCGTTTGCGGAAATGCGGCACAATTTAGCTTCACCATTGCTTTTCCCGCGCGTCGGCTCCGCGCGTGAATCACGTTCGCGATGACTTCCTTGCCCACACCACTTTCCCCTACGATGAGCACGTTTGCGTCCGACGGCGCCATCGCATTTATCAATTCTTCGATCTCTTGCATCACCTTGCTTTTGAAAATCGGCGTGAGCCGTGTCTCGGCGATTTCCAGGCGCTTCTCGAGTTGCTGCGTTTTTTCCCGAAGTTCTTCCGCCTCCTGTACGAGCGACTGTTTTTCCAAGGCTTTCTCGACCAAACTGAGCAATTCTTCAGGCGCGTATGGTTTGCTGATGAAATGGTAGGCACCGCGCTTGATCGACTCGATTGCATTGTGCAATGAGTCATGCGCTGTCAAAATAATAACCTGCATGTCCGGTAGCTCGGTTTTGATCCGATCGAGCATTTCCAATCCGTCTGCGTCGGGTAGTTGGAGATCGAGCAAAACGAGCGATGGAGATTTTGATTTCAGCAATTTCAATCCCTGGGACGCGGTTGGAGCAGTGTCGACTTGATAATCATGCCGCTTGAGAAGCGCCTCGAGCGTCATGATAACCGGCCGCTCGTCGTCAATGATCAGGATGCGACGGTTCTCTGTTTTCATTTCAGGGATTCGCGTTGCTCATACTACGCATCACCTGCTAGCTCTAGTTGACCAAAAAGCGAAAGAAACGCGACGCTTTAACTTTCCTCACGCTGTAGTGGTAAAATGAGTGTAGTAACGAGCTCCGAACCTGTTGGATCATATTGAGCACGCATGTCGCCGCCGTGAGCTTCCATGATAGCGCGCACGCGGTACAGGCCAAGCCCGTAATGGCCACGCGTAATGTGGCGCAGCGGCTCGCGTCCCCAATTCTGAGTAGATGACTTGAATCGGATTTTCGGCTCGTGAATCGTAAAAACGAGCCGATTTCTGTCGATCTTGCAGGCAATCCGCAATGCGCCTTTGCCGCGATCGTGCTGAAAAGCGTTGGAGAACACTTCAAGGAATGCCTGCTGCAAAAGTTCTGGATCGATTTGCAACATTGCCGAGCCTGTATCCATGGTCCAGTTAATCTCTCCGCTTTTATCCTGGAATTCGCGTGCAATCGTCTTGCGCAAATCTTCGACAAAATCAGAAGCCCGATAAGCGATTAGATTGGTTCCTAGCTCGGCTAGTCCCACCGAAATTTTCTGTAGCGCTGACGTTAATCCGGATAGCATTTTTCGAAGGCGATCGATCTCGGCCTTTCTTTCTGCAGTCGCCTCGAACTCGCTGATGTAAACGCTCTGCAACTCGATCGCATTCAAATGATTGCGAAGATCGTGGCTGAGTTGCCGAATGAAACGGACCGCATCCGTCCATGGTACGGCTAGGGCATCGGTTCGATTTAAAGGAGCGGCCGTTGCCATAAAGTTGCTATCTGTCGATTGAAAACCTCTCGTCGACGATTTCTCCGCCGGTTGTAATCCGGACGTGCGGAACATTGCTCGCCAGATGCCTCAGTATATGAAACACGTCTTCGGGGTCCGCATCGATCGAGCGCGCAATTTCTTCCGCGGTGTTGCCGGCACCAGTCGTGAGTTTCTCGCGCACTTGCTTTTGAAGTTGCAACAATTTGGTCGCCGCTTTTTTCCCAGCTTCAACGCTAGGTTGATCATAAGCGTTGATATTGACCAGGGATGCATAGAAGCCCACCGCACGCTGATAGAGTGCGATTAACGCGCCAACGTTAAACGCATTCACCTCGAGGATGCTCATGGTGATTGATTCACGCCCGCTCTCATAAAGCGCACTTCGCGTCCCGCGCAAAAGCCCTGAAGGTAATCGCCGCTTGTGACTCCATCTTCGCCTTCGAACCGCGCATCATGTCGATCCTTCTGCACTTCGATGAGGGTCACGAAAAAATTCAGGACGCCATCGCGCAACTGTTGCACGTACGCATGTTGATCGGTCGAGCCCTTGTTGCCGTAAACCGCAATGCCTTGGTGCACAATCTTTCCATCAAGGTCCTTTTCTTTTCCCAACGATTCCATCACGAGTTGTTGCAGATATTTGGGGAACAGCGTCAGCCGGTCCTTGTAGGGGAGGATCACCATATCCTTTTCAGCTTTGCCATTGCCGGCGTAATACCACATTAGCGCCAGAAGCATCGCGGCGTTTTGCGTCACATCAGGGATGCGCGTCCGTTCATCCATCGCTGCTGCGCCGGCGAGGAAATTGTCGATGTCAAAACCTTCCAGCGCCATCGGGAGAAGCCCGACCGCGCTCATCACCGAAGTTCGCCCGCCAACCCAACCATGCATCGGAAATGGGGCGAGCCATTTATTTTTTTCCGCATATTTGTCTAATTCGCTCCCAACGCCGGTCACAGCGACAGCGTGCTTGTTGAATTGAAGCCCCTTTGCTTTGAATTTTGCTTCCGCCTCCAGCATTCCATTTCGTGTTTCCTTGGTCCCACCAGATTTGGAAACGACTACGACGAGCGTTTGCGAAAGGTGCTTGTCGATCTTGTCGAAGACGCGATCGAAGCCGTCCGGATCGGTGTTATCGAAGACATCAATGTCCATCGGATCGTTCCACGATCCCAGCGCGTCTGCCACGAATTGTGGCCCGAGCGCCGAGCCGCCGATCCCGATGAAGAGGATGTGTTCGAAGCGCTTTCCATTTTCGGCCCCGATCTTTCCGGCGTGAACATCCGCGGCAAACTCTTTGATGCGTTTGTTCGTATGTTCGATATCTTCGCGAAGTTCCGCACTCGGCGCCAGCGCGGGATTACGGAGCCAATAATGACCGACCATCCGCCCTTCGTCGGGATTGGCGATTGTTCCCGCCTCCAGCTCCCGCATCGCTGCGAACGCTTTGTCGACCTTCGGCTGCATTTTTTCGAAGAAATCATCCGGAAATTTCATCCGGCTGATGTCGAGAGAGAAACCGAGATCGCGATAGTACAAGAAATACTGCTGAAAACGCTGCCAGAGCGATGAGGATGACATTGGTAAGGATAGGAAAATTGCCCGATATTAAACGAAATTTGAGTATCGATCCTCGAGTCTGCAAATCCAAATAAAACCAGATGGGCAATGCAGCCGTCGTGGTTAGCGTCCGTGGTTGTCTCCCAAATCGTTCTCGGGATCGTGGAGCTGCGTCCCATATGAAATTCAATTGCAGCGTCAGGTCACGGGAATAGCTTCGCGGTATCATGACACGTGCCCAGACCAGGCAAGGCATGCCATATTTATTTTCGGCACTCATCGCTTCCGGGTTGGTGGCTGCCGTGTTGTTTGGTGCAGGAATGGAAGCGGTTCATCTCGAACACACCACCATTCTCTCGACCGCTCCAGAGTTGTTCTCGCTCAAAAACCAGGGCCTGGCCTTTCAACGTGCCGCCGCACATGCCCCGAACGTGTTGCCGCTTTATGGCAGCTCAGAACTGACTGCCGTTCAGGTGCCGGAGAGGGCAAACATTTTTTTTTTGCACTGCGCCAACAGGTTTCCAAGTCTCACCCGTCGGCGCTAGAGGCATGCCCCCGTTGATCATTTTGCAAAAAGTCGGCGCCCTTGGGCCGGCCTTGCGCGGTAAAAAGCTTGCTATCTCACTTTCGCCCGGGTTGACGGCTCACCCTGGTCGGAAGGCGTACGAGGGGAATTTTTCGCTAATAGCGGCAAGTGAAATGGTGTTTGGCACTGCCCTCGATTTCGAGCTCAAGCGGGAGATAGCTTCGCGAATGCTGGAATGTCCGAGTACCCTGGAGAAAAGTCCCTTGCTGGAATTCGCGTTGAGGCGGCTCGCATCCAACCGATGGCTTGATCGTGTCGTTTTCTGCGCGCTCTGGCCAATCGGAAAGGCGCAGAACGCTATACTGGAGATGCAGGATCATTTCGCGGCGTTCAATTACATTCGGTATAAGAGCAAACCTGCCTCGCGACGACATCTAGAAATAATCGATTGGCCAAAGCTCATTGCAAAACTAAGCGCACTCAAAACCACTGATGAGGATAAAACCAAGAAATCCTCGAGCTTGGACCAACTAGCCCCAGGTAGTCGTGACGCGGCATTTCGGAAGGACATGAATGCATCCCCGGGCTGGATCGATTTGGAATTGCTCTTGCGCGCTCTCGCAAGGGTTCACGCTCGGCCATTGCTGCTTAGTATGCCAATCGCCGGCGACTTTTACGACCAGAGGGGGATATCGCGTTCAGCTCGTGAAAATTATTACGTGAAGCTTCGCGCGCTTGCACAACGATACCATTTTGCGTTGGTTGAATTTAAGGGGCACGATGAAGACTCGGCTTTTCTTTACCTTCACAAGAGTCACCTCACTGCAAAAGGCTGGATCTATTACGACCGCGCCCTTGATGATTTCTTTCATGGGCGCGTTCCAAAGGGTTGATCAGGCGTCAATGTTCCATTCGGGCATTCCGCAGCGGGACGCTGGCGCGTGTCATTGGCTATGAGTGCTTTGTTACGTGAGAAAGTGTTGCAACTTCTGGCCTCGGTCACCGAAACCGATGAGGTTCGCACAAATTTCGACCTGCCACTTTATGATAACCAGCTTTTGGACTCGATCAGAACCGTCGAGTTGATGGTAGGGATTGAGGAGGAATTCGGTCTCAAAATTTCCCCTGCAGAATTCGAGCGCGAAAACTGGTCAACACCACGCAAGATTATCGCCGACCTTGAGCGCCGGATGCGGGTGAACGCGTGAGTTGGATCAAGGCACATCCGGCACTCTGGCGAGCGCTGCTGGTTCTATATTACCTCGCTGTTATCGCGGGCTTGATCGCGATGTATGGTCGTGGCGACTTTTCCACGCCGCCATTTGTTTATCAGGGTTTTTGAGTGAATCTCATCGAGCAAATCGATCACTGGGCTCTGTCGGCTCCGAATGCGATCGCACAGGTCAGCGGTGATTGGAAGTTAACATATGGCGAGTTCCGCCGGCGTTCAGATGCCCTAGCTGCCCACCTGACAAAACGCGTTGGCGATGACCGCGCTCCAATTGCGGTGCTCGGCCATCGGGAGCCCGAGATGCTCATCGCATTTCTGGGAGCGGTAAAATCCGGCCGGCCGTATGTTCCGCTGGACACAATATTGCCACAACGGCGGATCGACAAAATTCTCGCAATCTCGCGTCCTGCGTTACTTCTCACGCCGGAAGACGTCGCAAAACTCTCAAGCTCTGCCGCGCCTGCTCCTGTTGCCCGCATGCAGCGCGACGACCCATTTTACATTCTGTTTACCAGCGGCAGCACCGGAGAGCCGAAAGGTGTTATCATTACGCTCGGATGTCTGGAGCATTTCGTCGCGTGGATGCTTGAGGAACAGAAATTCTTCCCTCTCGCGGAGATCTTCCTCAACACGGCGCCCTTCTCATTCGATCTCTCGGTGATGGATTTGTATTGCAGCCTTGCTACGGGAGGCACTCTTTTTAGCATCAACCGTGATCTGGTGGCAAATCCCCAAATGCTTTATCGCACGCTTGCGAATTCCGGTGCCACCGTGTGGGTCTCTACGCCATCGTTTGCGCAAATGTGCCTGGTTGAAGAGAAATTTGGACAAGCAATGCTCCCACACCTTCGGCGTTTTCTTTTCTGCGGCGAAACACTCGCTATGCAAACTGCGGCTCGTCTGCTGGACCGCTTTCCACAAGCGCGGGTCTGGAACACATATGGCCCGACCGAGGCGACGGTGGCCACCACTTCCGTACGGATAGACAATTCAATTTTGGAAAAATATTCGCCCTTGCCAGTGGGCCGTGCGATGCCCGGCACCGATGTTTTTGTTGTGAATGAAGCAGGGGAAACTTTGCCAGCAGACAAGCGAGGCGAAATTGTCATCGCGGGGCCAAATGTTAGCCCTGGCTACCTTGGACGTCCCGATCTCACGTCAGCGGTTTTTTTTGAGCGTTCTGGTCGGCGCGCTTATCGAACCGGCGACCGGGGCCGATTTCGTGATGATCTGCTTTTTTTTGAGGGTCGCATGGATTCACAAGTCAAGATCAGCGGCTATCGCATCGAACTTGGCGACGTCGAAGCAAACCTGCTGGCCTTGGCGTCTGTGAGAGACGCAGTAGTAATCCCCGTGATCAAAAACGGCGCGGCCCAATCGCTCGCCGCTTTCGTGGTGCTCAGCGGCCGAACTAAGGCATCGCATTTCGAACTAACACAATCGCTGCGACGACAGCTGGGCGAGCGGCTGCCGGCGTACATGTTGCCGCGCAAATTCGTGTTCCTCGATGCTTTTCCGCTGACGGCGAACGGCAAAGCCGACCGAGCCCGGCTGGCCCAGTCGCTGTGATTCCCTACGCCGATTTCATGTATTTTGGGCTGCTGCTTTACGCGGTAGTTCCGACGCTCATTCTGGGTCTTTTTGGCAAAGCAGGCTGGCGATGGGCGACCCTCGTGACTGCTGGGATGCTCCTCGTGCAGTATCACGGATTGTTAAACGTTCGCCCACATTTTCAAGTACGCGAAATCTGGATCGTCATTGGTTTCGCTGTCTGGCAATGGGCAACGGTATGCGTGTTTGCAAAAAGCGGGGCACGAGCCGGCTGGCCGTTTTATGCTGCGGTCGCGGCAAGTCTGCTTCCGCTTGCGGCGTCCAAATTTTTTCCGCTTATATCGCCGAGAAGCGAGTTTGGTTTTCTCGGAATTTCCTACATCACGTTTCGCGCACTGGATGTCGTATTTTGCTTGCGAGACAACGTGATCGCTCTGCCTGGGACTCTCGACTTCTTGATGTTCCTTTTTTTCTTTCCAACCATTTCAGCCGGGCCAATCGACCGTTACCAACGCTTTGCAGGCGAATGGAAAAAGAGGCGAACCCGCGCTGAATTCCTTGTCGATCTCGACGGTGCGGTGCATCGCATTTTTCGGGGGTTCTTTTACAAATTCATCCTCGCCGCGCTAATCAAACAATACTGGCTGGAGCGAGCCGCCAGCAGTGGGAACTTCACCGCGTTGGTGAGCTACATGTACGCGTACAGCTTTTATTTGTTTTTTGATTTTGCCGGCTACAGCGCTTTTGCCATTGCCCTAAGTTATCTTTTCGGCATCCATACTCCCGAAAACTTTAATCGACCGTTTCTCGCCCGGAATATCCGCGATTTCTGGAATCGCTGGCACATCACTCTTTCATTTTGGTTTCGCGACCATGTTTACATGCGCTTCCTCTATGCGGCGATGCGCGGCAAATGGTTTGCGCATAAGGAGGTCGCCCCAATCGTGGGCTATTTTCTCGCCTTCGGACTAATGGGCCTCTGGCACGGGCTTGAGCTTCACTACATTGTTTACGGATTTTATCAGGCGGCGTTGCTTTCCGCGTTCCACATTTTTTCCCGCTGGAGCAAGGTGCACCACTATTGGCGCGAGGGTCTGATTTCGCGGGCACTGGCTGTGTTCATTACCTTCCACGTTGTTTGCTTTGGATTGCTAATTTTTTCAGGGCGCATTGGGGCCACTCCGCTGCCGCACCATGTCAGCGACGTCGAGCAGGCCTATTGCGATGAGATTTATGGGTGGATTTGGGACAAACATCGGCCAGATGTTCCAGTTGATGTCGAACTTTGGGATGGCGATAAGCATGTGATGACGTTCCCTGCCAACGAATTTCGGCAGGATCTCGCCGATGCAGGTTATGGAAACGGCCGGCATGGCTTTCACATTCTGACACCGCCGCAACTCAAAGATCGCCGCTCGCACGTGATCCATCTTCGCATTGCTGGCACACAGCAGGAGCTAACCAATTCACCAAGAGTAATTCACTGCCAATAATGCGAAAGCGCGGCCGTCTCCAGTAGCCCAAGATCGGCCGAAGGGCGACTGACACGATCCGAATAACGAATGGCGAAAGCGCAGGGCGCGCTTTGGTCATTTTATCATTCGAGCTTCCTTCGTCATTCGTCTCCTGTTGCTTTCTTCGCTGGCGCTTCTTCTTGCGGCGCGACTTCGTATTCCGGCTTGGGCACGCCCATGAGCCAGTGGTCGAACCAGCCCACGATATTTTGCAAACGCTCAATGCGGTGCCATGGCTGACCAGAGCGTGAAAGTTCGTGAGATTCGTTGGGGAACCGCACCATCACCGCCGGTATCTTGCGGAATTTAAGCGCGCGAAACATCTGCTCACCCCCTGCACTGGGTGGCGTTCGGTAATCCGCTTCGCCGAGGATGAACATCATCGGCGTTTTCACATTCTTGATGTACGTAAGTGGTGAGCGCGCTTTGAAGTCCTGCTCGTCATCGAACGGTGGCGCCTTGAACCAGTTCGGTTGAAATAACGTAAAGTCAGATGAGTACCACCAAGCTTCCCAAGTCGCGATGTCGCGCTGCGAGACAGCGGCTGCAAACCGGTTCGTTTGTCCCACAACCCAGTTCGTAAGCAATCCGCCGCCGCTCCCACCGGTCACACCAAGCCTTTTGTCATCGATGTATCCGCGGCGAACCACGTCATCCACGCCGGCCATCAAATCTTTATAATCGTCGCCCGGATAATGATACTGAATGATGTTGCCAAAGTCTTGGCCGTACGTGGTGCTTCCGCGCGGATTCGGGTAAAGCACTACGTAACCCTTGGCTGCCATCCACTGGAACTCGTGCTCGAAAATATAACCGTAAGCCGCGTGCGGCCCGCCATGGATGTTCAAAATTAAGGCGTATTTTTTCGCCGGATTGAAGTCGGGCGGTTTCTGCACCCACGCCTGGATCGTTTTGCCGTCGAAAGTTTTGTAAGAAAATTCCTCCGGATCGGTGAGATTGAGCTGTGAGAAAAGCGCATCGTTGACGTGCGTTAGCTGGCGTGGTTCGCCACCGATGCGATCTGTGATAAAGAGATCGTTTATTCGCGTCGGGCTCGAGAGCGTGTAAACGATTTTCGATCGATCTGCTGGCGCGCAAAAACGGAGCACTGCCTGGTTTCCGTGCGTGAGATCGGTTTCTCCGCTGCTCTCGACATCAAACGATGCGAGAATTGTTTTGCCTTCTTTTCCGCAAATCTCGATCAAGCTGCGCCCGTCCGGCGTCCACAGTGGAATATTTACGCCCCCAGCGCGCGGGGCTGCGTTGTCGCCGAAAACACCATCGCCTACATCGAAATCGAAATTCGCGGTCAGATTCCGCGGCTTTGCGTTCGGGGTAAGATCGACAATCCACAAGTCCGGTTGGGTGTAGGAGTTGATCGGCTGCGTTGTCGATGCGATAAACGCGATCTGTTTGCCGTCCGGACTGAGCGACAAATTATTCATTTCCACATCGATCGAATTGAGCTTTGCCGGTTGTCCGCCGCTGGCGGGGATCGAATAGAGCTCCGTCCGCGGCAGTTGGTAATACGGCTCATCAAGGCGCACTGAGGTGAAATAGATCTGCGCGGCGTCATTCGACCAAACGATGCTGCCTTCATCAAACCGGCCGAAAGTCAGTTGTTTTTGCTGCACTTTCTCGTCCGCATTTCGTGGCGCCGTCACAATCCAGATGTGCTGCGGATGCTTCGGGTCGGCATAACCTTCATTATCTTCGCGATAGATCGCGCGCGTGATCACGCGGATGTCGCTCTCGTGTTCCCCTTCGGGCTCC
>Ga0137388_10002436_pt1 | contig 11692 bp, 22 predicted proteins | sample 15con2h14AmetaG_FD_104644 | JGI IMG/M metagenome (GOLD analysis project Ga0137388, IMG submission 104644) | Vadose zone soil microbial communities from Angelo Coast Range Reserve, California, USA - 15con2h1.4A metaG | ecosystem: Environmental > Terrestrial > Soil > Vadose zone > Saprolite...
GTAACTCTCGACGTGTCTGTAATCGTCGGCGCCGACAAAGAGTACACGACTTCCGTTGGCAAAGGTCGTCACCATCGGTTTCTCGGTGTCCATCCCGCCCACACCCCATTTCTGCCTGAAGCCTTTCCAAACCGGCTCCCATATTAGAAGGTTGACGGAGTTGTATGTTGCGCCGAAGTAGATGATTACAGAGTGCGGATACTTGAGAGCGAGATGCGCAGCTTTGGCACAAACACTTACTGACTTTGCTGCGCGTCGACTGCACAACCAAATCTGTCGTCTTGATTCGTCTTCCAATACCTTACGTTGCGGTTCGTGTCCCGCACTGATAGTTGCGGGGTCGAGCGAAGCCAGGTTTAATGAGTACGCGCGTCGTCTGTCATAATCGTGCAACGCGCGTTTGATAGCTTTTTCATTCATTTCAAAGCGTTGTGGATTGCATCACAATCGGAAGCTTCGCAAGCTCCGCGCAGCGCTTGTGTACATCATGCTCATGTCCATCTTTGTGGATGCGAGCAAATACCCGTCCGTGAAGTTGGCGCGAACACCACCAACAGAATCGCGTGCGCGGTTTCTCCGGGCCAGCTTTCCAACTACTCATTCAACCAACTTCGGCTTATCCGCTTCCTCAGCCGCTTTGAATTGCGCAAGCAAGCGTTCCGCCGGTACTTGCCACAGCACAACTTGTTGGAGTTCCTTCACAAGCAAGCCACGAATCGGTGAGCTACGCGCAACAGCGATAGCAACGCTAACTGTCACCATCCCCGTTGCATCCCGGTTGACGGTGATTCCACCTTGGAGAATTCCAACATCTTCTCCGGGAATGAGTTGGATTAGCCGAACAACGGGTTGCGGCTGGCCAGTTGGCGGAACTCCATTCGGCGCGCTCATGTTGTGTTACCTCTTCTTCTTTGCTTCTCGTTTCTTTGCGTATGCAATCGCGACCGCTTGCTTAATCTTCGCCTTCTTTGGTCGCTTATCACCTTTGTCTGCAATCATCGAATCAGCTTCAGTCTTGACGTTGTGACTGAAGGCTTCCTTCGACGTTGAGAGGTAGAGAGTCATTACTCGTTGTGCTCCGCATGCTCCACACGAATCTCATATCCGGGTTGAGGCTCGGTGCTTCCGTCGGGGTTGATAATCCCAACGTTGGTTGATTTGCTCGGGTCGCCGCCCGGCGAATACGTAACGAGTCGCCGCCCCTGATGTTCCATTCCGTTGATTGGAACAACGGCGAGATACTCAGTCAGCAACTCTTGATTCCCGGGCGTTGCTTTCGTGTCGTACACCTTAACAATCATGTCTCCCATTGTCGTCTCCTTAGTTAGCGTGACACTTTGATTCGCAAATACTCAATCACTTCCGTTGGCGCATCGGACAAATCCATTGAATCGCTATCGTCAAACCCGCGCTTCGGTCCCATCACAACATCCAAATACAGTTGCATGAATCGCGCATCCGCTTGCAACTCTGCTTTGAGTTGATATGTCATCCCGTCGGGGTCGAGATAGGGAACGGTGATAATCTCTCCCAATGCCAACGCACGCAACCGGGTCAAAACCTCACGCATGTTCTCAATCGTACGATGCTCTTGGTTGAGCATGCGTTGAAGGTCGCGCAGCTTGCGCGGTCGCCCGCCTGGATTGCGACGAGGGTCGAAACCCGGAGCAAACGCTTTGCCCCGTTGTGGAGCTTGGACAGCAATGCACTCTTGTGCAGGCAACTCAACTTCGGCTGCACTCACTTTTGCACTTCCCGTTCAAGCGCCGTCCACATTTCAACTTCGGGCAAATACGGTCTAAACAACAGCGTATAGCCATGCTGCTCACTCCAGCGCATAACATCATCTTCAATGAGGAAGGCGCACTCAACATCGCCACGTATGAGCTTAGCCACGGCAAATAGAGCTTTCGCAATCCCCTTGCGCTGCCACAGTGGCTTGACAGTCACCCATGCCACGGTTTGCCATGGAGTTGCCCTAGTAATGGGCCTGTAGAGAAGCATGCCCATGACTTCATCGTCGGCGGTACTAGGCGCAGCAACGAGAAGTTTCCAGCGTGGAGAATTGATTAGAATCTCAAGCTTATTGACTAAGATTTGTGGTGGAACGCAATAACCATAGTGACTGCGTTTGCTGGAATAGATGTTGGCGAAGCTACTGCATAGCAAAGCAATGTCGGATTGTCTGCCGTCGCGGACAATCACATGGGGTGTGGTCGTATCATCTAATGGAGCTTGAGACATCGTTGCTCCCTGCAAGTGCCGTGCCGCGCGCCCCGCCCGCCATTCTCCCCTACATCGCCGCCCCGCCCGCTACCTCTCCGTCTCCCTGGCTAGCTTTGCCATTTTGGCAACTTCGGGTACTTAGTCGGTATACTCGCCACTATACCGACTAAGTCTCTCCGGCGTCAAGACTCAAGCGGCGAAGGGACAGCATTGAGAGCCTCTAAGTAGTGGATACTTCTCCCGAATATCCATTTCTCTAAGTCTACAACCTTTGCTGTCCCTTCGCCGTGAATCCCAACGTGTCGGTGGCGTTGGTCCGGGTGGGGTGGGATTACTTTGCAGCGGTGTTCAAGCTACGAATGCTCTTGAGAGCGTGTGCCAACACGAATCCGCCGAGCGGAACATTCATCTTCAATCCACCAAGTGCTTTCACGAGAGCATCTTGAATCTCTTGGTGTTCCTCTTTCGTAGCACCAACAGCAATCACTGGAACCTCTCGCGGCTTGGTAACACGCTTAGCCGGAGCCGGTCCATTCGTTGAAGCCGTCGGAGCAGGAATCGGAGCGGTTACATTTGCCTTCTGTACATCAGCCATTTTCATTCTCCCTGTTGAAGCTCGAATTTGAGCGTTGTTGCAACTTAAAGCACGTACGAAAAGTTGTCAACAGAAATGTTTAACAACATTGTGACCAGAATTCGTAGGGTACCCCATTTATTTTTCTTGACCTTGGGTCGAGCTTGAGAGATGCTCAGAACCTCTCGAAGTTCCAACCCCTTTCCCCGTCCCGTTGGGCTCCCCCGTCGGTTGGGCGGTGGTTCAGCCAAAATCGTATTTGCCTCTTTCCGGAGCAAATCCATGCATTTAGCCATCGACCCAATTCTCCCTGGTGTAGGTAGTTCCAACTGGCAAACGAACGTCTCCGTCTCCATGGCAGACTCTCTCTCTGGCCACACCACAGAAGGCACCGAGCGTATTCTGGCACGGCCATGGCTCTGGGCTAGGACCTTCACCGACGCGGCGCTGGCGCTGGCTAAGGAGGTCTCCGACCCCATTCCGCTAGCTATCCTCCTCCGCTGGGCAGCCCGACACGGCTCCGTCGGCCGCACCTTCGCCAAGCTGGTCAACATCAACACGGCTGGCAAAGAGCGCCGTGCTGTAGTTCCCATCCGCGCCGATGCTGGTGATGCAACGTGTCCGACATGGCTTGAACGTTGTGCGCGCAATCGCGCATTGAAGATGCGTGCAATTATACTAGCATGTAGAAAACTCCACTATCAAGTCCGTTACGCCAAAACCGAGCCAATCTCGCGAGAAGTTGCGGAAATTATCCGTACATGGCTCGGGCGTGTTGCATTGAACGGCACAAACGAAGTACTAGGCTTAGATGTGATTGCAATCCCCTGCACAACGGATACGGTGCAACTCCACATATTAGCTGTATTCCCACCTTCAGACAACATTCGCCCCCCTACCGTAACTGCTGCCGGTACAAATGTAATGCTTGTATTCAATAACATTGTCGATTGGACGACAATGTACAGTGCCACATACGAAATGGCATGGAAACTCGGTCCGCTTGCATGGGCTAAGGCTCAATTGGGGTGTTATGTAAATGGCAAACGCATCCGAGATCGCTCAACGTATGGCTTGTTTTACGGCAAACAGGCAGAAGCCATCATCCAACAAGCGGCAGCCATAGCACGTTCCACCCTTTCCGTTGAACTTCAAGCATCGGTGCACAAACTTGAACAACAAATTGTTTGGGCATTGGATATCACAAAGCGTGCCGCCGATGTAGGAGATGCAATTGCCTCACGCGGCGCCCACGATTTCGCCAAATCCTATGCCGCCGAATGCGCCGGCTTACTCTCCGATTATATGTTGGTTGCTGAAAGCATCCGCATTTCGACACAATTTGATTTTTCCGGCTTGCAGAACCTCCCAACGCTGGCACACGTTCGCGATAGCTTTATTAAGGAAATTTGGAATCTCCCTGCCGCCAAGCTAGCGCAACAGCCACAATGGCGATGCATTGAGCAGGTAACGGTTACGTGCCGTGAAGACATCCGCAAGTTGGCTGAATGGATGAGGGAAGTTTGACAAAGTCTCCATTTCCCTCTCTGACTATCGCTTGCGTGGTGTTGGAGCTTTTGCTTGCGTTGCTTATTGTAGGTGTGCTAAGTTTGAATTGAATGTCCATGAAAGTGCTAATCGCATGTGAATTTTCCGGGATTGTACGTGAAGCGTTCGCGGCGCTTGGGCATGACGCTTGGTCATGCGATTTGGATGAAACCGAGATACCAGGTCAGCATCTCCGATGCGATGTTGTCAGCATTCTCACCGACGGTTGGGATTTGATGATTGCACACCCGCCATGTACATACTTAGCCGTTTCCGGCGCAAGATGGTGGCACGCTAAGCAGGCGGAACAAACTTCCGCGCTAGCATTTGTACAAACACTGTGGAACGCTCCGATTGTGCGCATATGCATCGAGAATCCCGTTTCAATTCTTTGCACTAGATTTGCGCGCCCGTCGCAAGTGATTCAGCCATGGCAACACGGCCATTGGGAAAGTAAGCGCACTTGCCTTTGGCTTAAAAATCTTCCTTGTTTGACACCATCAAACATCGTTCCGGGGCATTCCCCGGCAGTGCATTACATGTCGCCTAGTGCACAACGTAGCAAAAATCGAAGCCGAACCTACAAAGGTATTGCAAGCGCAATGGCGCAACAGTGGGGTTTTGATAACGCAGCTTAGTTCACGCCCGTGGCCGGCACGAAAGGTAACCACCGTGCAAACTGACTGGTACACGTTAGAGAATCCAGACCCCAATTGGGTCAAGACCGCTGCTGCAATTCCCGGCTTTAGGTGGAATTATAGGGCTGGTAGAGTTGCCTCGGTTGAGTGGCATAGGTCGCATGCGCGTTTACTGTATAACGAAACAGTAAACCGCACGTCGGATGCATTCATTGCCGCCGATGCATTGGCAGGGAGGCGAAGCCTCACCGTGGCCGCAAACAAACTCGGCCATCCATTGTTGCGCGACTACCAGCGCAATGATTTACCGTTTGTGTATGAGCGCAGAGCAAGCATTCTCGGATACGAGATGCGTTTAGGCAAAACAGCAACCGCTGTTGCCGCGCACAATCCCGCGAATGGTCCACTAGTCATTGTTGGACCATTGATAGCTAGAGACACCTGGCGGGATTGGTGCGAGCGTATACACGGATTCTCCCCTGTAGCATTAGAATCAAAGCACGACTATCCATTGAGCGGCTTCCCAGCCTACTTCATCCACTTCGACATTCTCGACGCACACACCAAATTCTTCTCAAATCTCAAAATCGAAACCATGGTGATTGATGAGATTCATCTCTTACAAGCTCGCAGGACTCAAAGAATATCTGCAACGTCAATTCTCGCCGCTAACGCCCAACGCATCATTGGGCTATCCGGCACCCCCATGTGGACAAATCCACGTACGCTATGGCCAATTCTCAACCTTTTGTCCCCGGGCGCATGGGGTACACAATTTGAATTCTCCAAGCGTTACACCAATGCCCAACAATCCGCCTACGGCTGGCGCTACGAAGGAATCAGCAATGAAGAGGAGTTGAAGCTTCGCCTCTCTGAAGTGATTATCCGCCGGACATGGAAAGATGTTCTAGGTCAACTCCCGCCAATAACCAATGTTGTCGAAGCAGTTGAGTTGAGCAATGTTGAACGTGTCAAATACGAGTCTCTTGCGCAACGTACACAATTAGCCAACATGAGTGAAGGTCGGCAATCAACTGTTGCCGGCTATTTAGCTACCCTCCGCCGTCTCTTTGGCGAAGCTAAGATTAAGCGAGCATTGGAATTGGTTAAGCAAGGTGTCAAAGATGGGCACAAAGTAGTTTTGTGGACGTGGCACAACGATGTAGCCAGCAAGCTATATAATGAGTTGCACACTGCGATGGTCCTTTGCCGACAATTGACAGCGGCGCAATCGCAAAACGACCGTGAACGTACCATTGCAGCATTCCAACAAGATAGTCAACCGGGTGTACTTGTAGCTCCGCTAGCTGTAGGTGGAGTGGCGATTGACTTAAGCAGTGCTGACTTAGCTATTTTCGTTGAGCTAGATTGGATTCCCGCAACAATCTATCAAGCTTCAATGCGTACATTCTCTCCGCATCGACCTTCTGCCAATGTCTACCTATTCGCTGACGTTCCAATTGAAAGGCGCTTGGTTGAAGTGTTGGAATGCAACGAAGCGTGCCAAACTGCGGCGGGGTTGGGATACGAAGAGATTGCATCCAAGGCGCTTTCCGGAATTCCATCAAATCTCGTGGGTGCGTAGCATCCGATGCAGGGTGCGTAAACTTTTATACACTTGTGCGTACTTCGTTTCGCATCCAATCTACGTGTTTTCAACTACTTAGCTAACAATCCGCCATGGCACACGGTATGCAACATCATTCCACTTGAAAGTGTGTTCTTACAAATGTCGCGCGCGTACTATCCCGGCATAATCTTATCTTGGATTGTAGTCGGCACTACGCTGTTAATAGCTATGCTAGGTTTTGTTGCATTTGTGTTTGACGCTGTTGAATGCGCGCGTATATACATACCATGAAAAAGTCACTGATGCAGCCGAAAACGGGACCGCGCCTGGCGCAAGCAATCGCGGACGGACATGTGTGGTACGAAAACGGCGAGTATTTTGGGCTCGCGGCGGATGCGGAAGTTGTCCAAATTGGGTCGCAGTGGAACCTAAACAGCATTGAAAGCTACTTAGAATCCCGCCCAACCCCGGACCTTTGGTAAATCATGCCAACAAACAAGTTGTTCAAGCAGCATGCAGCCGGCACGTTCTCTCCCTCAATCGTCGCGGGTACTTCTCACTGCGGCCTAAACGATAGCGTGGGCACCTTCCGCTACGACGTCGAGATTTGCTACCGTGGAGGTAGCGAGATACTTGACGCGAATGGCTTTCTCTTGGACAACCTCTCCTTTGAAGGCTACTTCGCTAGCCTCTCCGACATCACAGTTAGCTGTGAACAGCTTGCGCTCAACGCTTGCGAACACTTTGAGAGGGCGCTGGAGAGTCGCTTGCAACACGTTAAGTCAATCTCCGTCAAACTCTACCCTTTCGGTGAGGTATATGTGGAAGCAACAGCAGAACCTGCTAGAATCGAGGTAACGTGAAAGTCCGTGCAACAGTAAGCAAAGATACACTTAGTCTGACATTCTTCATGTCGACTAGTGATGTCACACATGCCAAGGATACAGTAGGCTTCGCAATCCTGCATAGGCAGAATGCAGAAGTCTACCGCGTCGCACAACTACTAGAGATGCAAATACAACCCTTCCCGTGGGTTGTGGTGATAGATGTTGAATCCGCCACGTTGCAGCTTAAGTCTGTTAAGTTAGACAGAGACCTTGACGCGCGCACTGCCGTGCTTATAGATATAGCACGGAAGGTGGAAGGCGATGGCATCGACAAACAGTAATCGCAAATTCAACCCCTACGAATACATTGCGCGTCAACGGAAAGTGGATGTTATTCTCTCCAACATTCCGAATGGTGCTTCGCGCCGCCACAACATCGGTACCGCCCGTCTCCTGCGCTCATGGTCACAGTCGGACAGAGATGTATTTGCACGTAATGCTGGCGCGAATTCGCCATCTAATGAGACTTGGAAGCTGGTGGTTGAAGCTGTAGAGGAAAGGAAGGTGGCATAATGGAACGTCATACAGACAAGCGTTGGACACAAGCTGTGCGCCCGCCGCGCGCGGGTTACAAATTGATGGAATGCGATGGAGAGGCACACTCCAATCCGTACATCGACCATTGTTTGCGCTGTGCGCCGCGTTGGGGCTGGATTGAGGTCCCTAGCACCCAGCCGCAATCACACGAAGACGCTGTACTCGAAGCAATCCGCCCCTTCAAAGGTCTCAACCACAACGACAAAGGCCCGGGAGATTCGTAATCATGGGAGATTTTAGCAAAGGATACGCTTTCAAACACCGCGCGGACACTCCATTCCCGCGCGCTGGTGCAACCGGAACGCCGCTTGAAGGCAAGCAAATAGTGGATGAAGAGTGCTTGTGCAAGCATCGCAGAAGCAAGCATTACGATTCGGTTGCGTATGGGCAAGCGCAGTGTAGCCTGTGCGGTTGCGCGAGATTCACCTTTGCGCATTTCATCCTGAATACTGGCCAGCGCTTGTAACTATTGCAAACATCGCGCATCTTAAGTTGTAGGAGGTAACGATGTACACGGAAGAAAACTTCAAGACAAAGAAAGCGCTGAAAGACGCCGTAGCCGCAGGCAAAACGGTGTGTCTCTTTGCTCCCGGATTGGGCCGCCCGAACGACAACGGAACCGAATACGTCGAAGGTCCGCACTACCCGCAACCGCATCGTTGGTACGCTCAGGTTGAAATGAAGGACGGAAAGGTAATCAAGGTGAAGTAAATGGAAACCATCTCCAAAGTTGCAGCAATCAAACGTTACTTCGAGCTTGACGGTGGACGACAACTTAAAATGGATGAGTTGAAACAACTCACCGCTGAAGACAGGGAGGAACTCGCAAAGCTTGCAGCAAAGGAACTCGGAGTGGAACTTGCTCCCTCTCCGGTTCAAGGCTAACTCAATGCCCAAATGTCTCCGTTGTGGACAGCCGCGCAACATTCGCCAACGCTTTTGTGGCGCGGCGTGTTCACAACTTTACGAATCGGGCAGCTTCAACGCTACGCATTTCATTCCGCTCGGCGTGGTGATTAGAATTGTCTTAGTTTTAGCTGCATTGTGTTTCATGTAACCAATTCTCTCAACGTGGCATCTACAAGGTAACCAAGATGCAAAACACGAAACGCGAAATTGCCGCCAGCGTAGTGCGGAAACCCTGGCTGCAAGACGAAGACGAAGAAACCTCGAACAACGATTTGACATCTCCCACAGTGGTTATCGAGCCATACAAGAAACGTCCGCTAGATGACACGCGCAACCAAGAATGGTTGCCGCCCCGTGAACGTTGGTGGGGTGAATGTGAAATGTTCCGGTGTACCGCATCGTCAAACGGCGCGTATGGGTGTCCGGATGGTATTGAAAGAGAACTCTGCGAGTGGCACGCAACGTATGAGGTTTAGTTATGTTTAGAGACATTTCATACTCCTAAAACTATCGAGCGCGATAGACGTCTATAACTCTCCCACATGGCACAGCACATAGAAAGTGAAACTTCCATGTCAATCGACAAAATCATCGAACGCATTCAAAAGCTCAACAAGTTGGCCACGTCAAGCAACGTCAACGAAGCGGCGGCAGCGGCGGCAATGGCGCAACGCTTGATGACAGAGCATCGTATCTCAGAGGCGCAGCTTAGCGCCGAACACGATGAAGCCGACGCACCTATCACAGACATGGACGTGCTAGCCGCATCGGGCAACAAGCGTCCACAGACGTGGTTGGTGTGGTTGGCGACTGGCGCGGCTCGGGCCAACGGTTGTCGCATCGTTATTTGGAATTCGTCGCACGGTGGGCGCAAAGGTGCAATCAAGCTCTACGGTCGGCAACAGGACATCGACGCCGCGAGATACATCTTTTTGATGCTGAAGAATGAAATCGACCGTCTCGGCAAGGCAGCCAACTACAAAGACAGAGGCGCAACGCATTCTTTCAAGCTCGGCGCGGCGATTGAAATCGCGGCACGCCTAACCGAAACCAAAGACACGATGCAAAAGCAACTGAAAGCGGCTGTTGACTTCGGCAACTTGCGAGCTGGCGGGGCGCTGACAGTCATCAACAAGACTGAAGATAGAGTGAAGGCGCGCGTAGAAGAAATTCTAGGTGGCAGTTCACGTCATTTTCACGGTTCCGGCCCTTCTCAATTCTCTGCATACAATGCAGGCCGCGAAGCTGGTCGGGGAGTAAACCTCGGCGGCGGCTCGCGGGGCGCTTTGCCATCCAGTCCAAAACAAATCAATTGAAAGGTAACCAACAAATGTCAACGTATATCTCCGTTCTGGCAAGACAAACAGGTAAGAAAATCGTAGACGCAAAGAAAGGTCTCATTCTCAAGGTCACATCCAAAGACATCGACAAAGCAGAGCAAAACAATCCTTCCGCATGTGGATTTGCTCAGGCGGCAACGCGACAGTTGAAAGCGACGTCGGCGCATTTCTTTCGCAGCGTGGCGTGGGTGGAGACTCCGCGACACATTGTGCGTTTCTCGCTTCCGCAATCGATGCAAAAGGAAATTGTTGCATTTGACAGAAGCAAATCGATGGAACCGGGAACGTACAAGCTATCCCCGGTATGGCCCGGTCGACGGCCAAGCGAACGTAGAAAGTACGTTGCAAAGGTTGCCGCGCGCAAATCCCATGCCGGCAAAGGCATTCGTAAAGGCGTAACACGGTTCAAGCACACATCAATCAACGTTCGTATTGTGCCGAAGGCTGCAAAGTGAGTGCTTCAACAAAACTCCCTCCTGGCATGCCGACAGCGCGGGACTATTTGGAGGAAACATGGTGGCTTGGAATGACCAAAGCAGAAGAGGTCAGACGTCTCGAAGCCCGTGATGCCGTCTGGGCCGCCCACGTCGTCGAGCTGGAGGCGAAGCTGGCCGAGGCGCGGGCAGAGACGACAGCGGATGCCGCACCCAGCGAGACGCCGTCGGTGAAGTGCAAGTGTTGCGGTAAGCCGTCGATTCACGATGGGCTCTACGGCGACGATTGGTGCGACGAGTGCTTGACGGACGTGTCGGCACTGGGTGAGTGCAGCCGCAACCACAGCCCAGCGCCTACGGGGAAGCCATGACTCAAATTCAACTCATCAACCCTTCATCCAAATCAATCGAGCAATGCATTCGTGAAGCTTATGAAAGCTTCAACGTTCCGCCCTTGGGCGGCGCTAGCACTGACGGTTGGAGTAAAATGAACGATTTCCAACGTTGCCCATATCGCTATTGGTTGATGTACGAACCGCATGAGCATGGTGATGGGGTGGGGTTGGGTGGGAAGCCGGCTGCATTGGAGATTGGAGCGTTGTTCCACGCAATGTTGGCGATGCATTACATCAGCATTCCAACATCAAACTATCCAACCGCGCTAGCCCTTGTTGCTCGTGTCGAAGCTCTTGGTGGCGACCCTGTAATTGTCAACGAATGTACACGCCTTTACGTGGCGTACTTCAATCAATACCAGAATCCGCAAGACGAAGGAATCACCCCTATTGCAATTGAACTCGCCGCTGGCCGCGCTCCAATCCACACATGCCGTTTCGACATGCTTGCAACCATCAACGGCGGGACCTGGATTGTTGAGCACAAGACAGCTTCGAGGGAAACAAGAGATGTACTTGAATCATGGTGGCTTGACGGCGAGATTATCGGTGAGGTACTCGGATACAAACTAAGCGGGCTTGAATCTGTGTACGGGCCTTTAGTTGGAGTCTTAGTCAATCTGACAATAAAAAC
>Ga0137388_10002439_pt1 | contig 11685 bp, 9 predicted proteins | sample 15con2h14AmetaG_FD_104644 | JGI IMG/M metagenome (GOLD analysis project Ga0137388, IMG submission 104644) | Vadose zone soil microbial communities from Angelo Coast Range Reserve, California, USA - 15con2h1.4A metaG | ecosystem: Environmental > Terrestrial > Soil > Vadose zone > Saprolite...
CACGACGGCGACGCGATCGGTTGGGCCGAACACTTCCGGCAACCGGAGATCGTCCAGATCCTCAAGGGCGAATTGCGCCGAGGATGAGCGGTCGACGATTCGCCGTGATGAATCACCGACGCACGGCTCGCGGTCATCGACCCGACTTTCGCGGAGCCTCAGCCGGTCATCCACCGTTTCCCGTCGTATTCAAGATGCTCCACAACCGCCAGCGCGGCATCTCTGCCGAAGTACCGCTCGACGACCCGGAGCGCCAGATCGATCCCGGCGGTCAGGCCGCCGGCCGTTGAGATGTTGCCGTTCTCGACAAATCGAACGCCGCGGACCCACTTGACCGCGGTAAACTCCTTCTCCAGGCGATCGATCGCCTCGTGGTGGGTCGTCGCGCGTTTGCCGTCCAAGAGGCCCGCCTTGGCCAGCTGACGTGCGCCGATGCAAACTGACATCGTCACGTCCGCTGTGTGGTGGACCCTTCGAAGCCACTCGAGCAACGCTGGCGAGCCGCTTTGCGCCGGCACGACGACGACCTGCGGCAATGGCGCGGTGGAAAAGGTGTAGTCGGCAATCCGGCCATCGACCGGCTCGCGTGTCTCAGAGACTGTAAAGATCTTAAATCGTGGAGCCGGTCGGTTGGACCCCGGGGCACGATGCCATGTTTCAAAAACGGCCATCGGGCCGACGTAATCGATTTCCGTCGTTCCTTTCGAAATAGTGCAGGCGACCCGAATCAAATCGCTGGCTGGCGGCGTGAGCTTGTCGTTGAAAGCGCCGGCGTCCAAGGCCCGGGTTTGCTGCGCGAAAGCACGCCTCGCTGGGAAGGCACCCACACCCAGCGCATAAGCGGCGCTTGCCAAGAAATGTCGACGGTCCATCCAATCCCTCCATTGGCCAGCTTCAATGGACCTGGCCTGGCCGCTTCAACCCGCGGCTGCTCCTCTTCCTTCCCGCGCTGCGTTCGCGCTGAGCTGTACGCCGAGAGCCTTTCGCGGACCAGCACGATGGAGCGGCCGCCTTGCCATCGTCCAACGAATGCCGCTCCTTGACAGTCTACGGAAGCGTCGCCTGTCGCGCCCGGAGATTGTAGTGGTCGGACATCACCAGACGTCTGCCTGACAACGCGAGCCCTTCGATATCGTCGAAGCGCGCGTCGCAGCCATTGCCGTCAGCAAACTGGTTGGGCACACGGCTGGTGGCGCCGGCGAGCCGCTCCACGCTGGAGCTTCCGGCCGGCAGGAGATTGAGCGTGTCGCCGCCGTGCGTCATGAAGATCAGATTTCCGAGGTTGTCGGCCACGATGGCCGCGGGTAGGCCTTGGGCTCCGAGCACGCTCGCTGGCAGGCGGGTGGTTACTGCGCCGGTGGTGACGTCGATCTGCCGGATGCTGTTGTTGGTGTAATCGGTGACGTAGAGCGTATTGCCGAGCAGTGCCAGGCCCGAAGGCTGACCAAAGCTCGCCGCTGTCCCCACGCCGTCAGCCGAGCCATTGGCTCCGCTGCCCGCCAGAGTCGTGGTCACCCCGGCCGGTGTAATCGCTCGAACGCGGCGGTTGCCCGCGTCAGCGACGTACACCGTGCCGTTCGCGTGCACAGCGATGCCAAACGGGTACTGAAAGCGCGCGTTCGGGCCGGTGCCGTCCTGAAAGCCGCAGCTCGATCCGGCCAGCAGCGTGCTCATTCCGGTTGAGTCCACGCTGTAGATACGACAGTCGCTGATGCCGCTGACGTACAGCCTGCCGGTGGCATCGATGGCGATTCCCACCGGGGAGTTGCCGACCGTGGTGGAGAACGTGCTGACCGTGCCGCTTACCGAAATGCGGCGAATCGCAGGATACAAGTCGTCGGCGAGGAAGACGTCGCCGTTGGGCGCGAGGGCGATGCCCGCCGGGCCGGTGAAGGTAGCGGTGCTCGCCGGGCCGTCCATGCGTCCCGATTGTCCGGTGCCCGCGATCGTGCTGACCGACACGCGCTCGCACAGAGTAGCCGCGGCCGAGCCGTCGACAACCACGCTGGCGCTTCCTCCCGGAAGGGACAGGCCCTCGATCAACGAGCTCGAAGCGAAGAGCGTGCTGGAGTAGCTCCCCATCCGAGGTGAGAACGCCACCGTCACCGCCGTCCTTGCATTTGGCGCCAACTGAATCGGGAGCGGCGGCGGATTCACCAGACTCACGGCCTGATCGCCAGCAAAAGCGAGCCAATCGACAGTGATTGGATCGCTCCCGGAGTTGACCAGATTCACTGTCGACTGTCGGGTCTCGCCCGGCGCCAACACGCCGAAGTGAATCGCGGTCACCGGGTTTGACTGTGAGTCGAGGAACCTCAGCTGGACATTCGTGCTGATCGGAGTACCCGAGGTTTCGGAGGCGGGATCGAGTGGTGGGCAGCCATCTGGAATTGAAGAGGAAGCATCCAGGTATCGCATCTCGTTCTGAAAGGTGACGCTGGTGCAGTAGCGATCGGCGATGTCCCTGTTTGCGCACCACGGCCCGATTTGACGGTCAAGGAACTCGCGGGCGGTGTGGCTGTCGCCTCCCGCGGCCTCTATCCAGGCAAACACATCTGAAATGGGCGGCAGGGAAAACGCGCGCATCGAGCGATCCGCCGATGAAACGAGCGCCAATTGGCCACGCCCGGCTCGATGAGGATCGCGCGCCCTCGTTCCAGGGATCGGGGGCGAGGAATCCCAGTTCGACGGGTAGGCCCGGCGATAGGGACCATAGTAGACCTGATCCAACATCGCTTGAACGTTTCCCTCGTGATTGAATCCGGAGGCCCCAGTGGTGCACGCCGCAGAGTTATGCTCGTCGACCGGCCGAATGATGCTTTGGGCCAGGGAATTGAGCCCATGATGATCCCAGTAGCAGCCTCGAAAGACGTGGTAGTACGGATCGTCGTTCGGGTGCTCGGTGAGCTCAAGCCCACCCCGCTGCCTTAGCGCGCCCGGATAGACGTAGCTCTCGACGAAGTCGGCAAAGCCTTCGTACCAGGCGAAGCGCAATGTCCCGACCGGCTCGCATTGGTAGTGATTGGCCAGGTAGTAGCGCGCATCGGTCAGCCAATGGCCTCTGCCGCTGTGGTAGCGATTGTAGGTCGCATGGCCGATTTCATGCGCAAGCGACCGGATCATGTGACGATATTGATTCGGATCCCTCGCGTTGGCGTCCTTGAAGAGGACTGTGTCCCAGACTGTGGTTGGAGTCCCAAAGACTGGCTGATTGATGGTTATGGCCAGGTCGGCCGGGAGATGGCCGCTATTCTGGAGTTGGCTCATCGCTGCGCTGACCAGGGGAAAGAGATCGGCCGCCATCGCCGAATTGTGATCTGGAGTGTCGAGCTGGCGAGGCCAGTCCACGTTCGTGGTACCGACGGCGAAGGTTCCAAAGTCCACTCGATCGCCGGTACCGGCATGCACCGACATGCTGGGCGAATCCCATTCGAACGTCTTGTTGGCGACCAGAAAGTCATAGACTTCTCCCGGGATGGCGAGTCCGACCGTCACATAGGCCAGCCACGCATCGAGCGGCGCCCTCCACCAGGGAAAGTCGTGCGTGCCAACTCGAAATCCTTGCAATGACGAAGCCTCGACACTGAGAAAGACGTCGCCGTCGCAGTCGGTGGAGGCGCGAATCCTCACGCTCCCGTCCGCGGCCGTATAGTCTTCGCCACAGTATGAGTCGCCGAACGTCCCCGGCTGCTTGGCCACCACGTGCAGGCCATAACAGGGCTTGAATTGTCTATTTTCAGGGCGAAATTCGAGGTCCCATTCTCCGTCCCCGCGGAGGTAGTAGGGGCATTGGAATGTCGCGTTGATAAAGTATCGGCCGCTGAAGTCGGCGCGCGCGCTGCGCGAAGACAGGCACAGCCCGACAAAAAGTATGAGGATTGAAAGTCGGAAGATCGGGCCGCGGCGCGAGGGCGAACCGAACGACCCCTTCGACTCGAACGGCAAATGACTTGGCATGCGCGTTTCTCCTTGCCGCTAAACGCGCAATGCGCGGCAAAGGGCTGTCAGCCGCAGCGCACCTTGGGTGCTGACAGTGTTTTCCAACATCCTGCGCGTTTGTCTTACGCATGAGAGGAGAAAACATGTTGCCCAAATACGCCACCGTGTTCGCGGCGGCCATCGCGCTGAGCGGTTGCCACGGCCAGTCGCAGGACCCATTGAATCCAGCCGCGTCGCAGCAGGCACGCGCCGACTTGAAAGAGTCGCTCGACAACTACTTGAGGACGGCGCCGAAGAAGAGCGACTTTCGAACGGTGCTCAATCCAAGGATGGAAGCGCTCCAGGGTAACCCCAGCGACCCGGTGCCTTCGAATATCGGGTTGCTGAAGGGCATGTCGCCATCGCCTCAGTCCGGGCTGGACGCGTTCAGCCCAATCGTCGTCAAAGCGGTGCAAGCGAGGCTGCGAGAATCCCTGCGAAGGGAGCCCACCGCAGACGAGGTGGTAACTGAAATCAGGACGGTCGAAGGTAGACAGGCCACCGAGATCGGCGATCAGCTGGACAGTCGTCGGGGGGAGATCGCCGCGATCTATGCGGACATCGCTTCCCTCAACCAGCAGGGAAAGACGGGGGAGGCGCGAAAGAGGCTGAACGATCTGCGAGCGCTCAGAGAAGCCGCGGTTGACTCATGGTACCAAACACACGGGATCGCGGCGGGCAAGAGCGACACACCCCAGGAAGCGGTTTCCCCGGAACAGGCGGTGGCAGCCACCAGGGATCTGTTGGTTGGTTACCTCAACAATGGTGTCACCGACTCGCGATGAGGTCGGGAAACACGCGGTCCGATTGTAGCTTAGAGCGGGGTTCGCGCCTGAACCGAGATCATCGCTCCAAACGGAGTGGGAATCCGAACGCTGTAAGTGCCAGGGGGCAGGCCGCCAGAGACGGAGCTCGACTTGTAAGCTGGATGGCGGCCTAGCCGCTGCGCGCGACGGCAGCGGGCTCGGCAATGTCGAGCGTCGTCACGCGGCGGAGCTCGCGACGATGCTTCGTATCGTCGAAGGGCCGCCCGCGGTGCATCGTCGCGCGGTTGTCCCAGATCACGAAATCGCCGACGCGCCACGAATGGCGATACACGAACCGCGGTTGGGTGGCGTGCTCGATCAGGTCGCGCAGCAGGAGCCGGCCTTCGGGAACCGGCCAATCGATGATGCGTGACGCGTGAGACGCGACGTAGAGTGCCCGGCGGCCCGAGCGCGGGTTCGTCCGGACGATCGGGTGAACGGCGCCCTTCAATTTCTCCTGCTCGTCCTCGGAGAATTCAAACCCCAGCGTCTGACGCGAGTAGGCGATCGAATGATGAGCACGGAGGCCCTCGAGCTGTGCCTTCATCTCCAAGGGCAGCGCATCGTAGGCGGCGCGCATGTCGGCGAACTCGGTCTCGACGGGAACCGACGGGACGATTCTCGCTGAGAGCATCGAGTAGCGTCCGGGAGGATCCACGAACGACGCGTCGGTATGCCAGAGGCGATTACCGAGCCCGTACATGCGACGACGGTCGCTGGGCGCTAAGACCCCGCCGGTCTCGTCGACGTTCGAGATGTCGGTGAGCGCCTCGTCCCCCAGGCGGTTCTTGCCAATGGTGGCAGCGCCCGTCCGTGCGTGGAGCTGACCGTCGAAGCGCTGCGCGAAATTGAGCTGCTCGGCGTCGGTGAATGGCTGATCGCGGAAGACGAGCACGGCGTACTCATCCATCCCCTCGCGGATCTCGCCGAGCGTTTCGCGATCATGGACCGCGCGAACGTCGACCTGACTGACCTCGGCGACGAAGCGCGGGTGGAGCCTTTGGAACTTCAGCGTCATCCTACGATAGGCGTAGGCCGACCGTGGACGCGGAGTCAACCGACTTCTGGCTGGCTCCACAGTGCGTACAAGATTGCTGATGCGCTTGGAGGAATTACAGGGGCGACATCAAAAAAATGCGGGTCGCGCCATTGTGGTTACCGCTACCCACAATTTGCCCGCTATCGTTGATTCCGTAGGCAACTGTTGGGATCCAGCCCGCAGCCGGATCGATTAAATCAACCAGGCGTTGGGAGACCCCGCTTGTGTAAAGGAATGCGCGCCCGTTAACAGCACCGACCACCTGATCACTGGAGTTGATAGCAAAGGCGGTGCCGGCAGGACCGGAGGAAAGATCCGAGAAGGTGGTGCCGTCGTAAAAGAAGGGATGCAGCCCGTCCGTGCTCGGAAAGATCGCATAGCCGACAATGTGGCCCGCGTTGTTGATCGCTTCGCCCTCACCAGGGGAATTCTCACTACCAGGAATAATGTCGCCTACGCTGTAATGATCGTTGGGGTCGCTGTGGAGGATCGGGAATCCAGTGCCTCTCAGAGAAAACGTGCCTGTCACCTGGCCATAGTCGTTCACACCAAGGGCGCTTCCTTGGTAGCTGCTCCCACCGAAGCCTGGTTCATAGTCGGTACCGTTGAAGTAAGAGTTAAACGTTCCCGTTGTTGCGTGGGGCATGTCCGGAGTCCAGAGAAAGCAAACCCCCGGATATCCAGAACCAACGACCTGGCCGACGCTGTTGAGGCCAGCGCCATTCACCGTATACCCAGAAATCAGGCCGCCGATGCTCGTCGCACTGCCGCTGGTGCCATTGGGGACGTCGGGAGTCCAAAGGAAGGCGCCGCCGACGCCGTTGAAGAGCACTTGACCGTAGTCGTTGACCTTGTAGGCCCCCGACTGACCACCCGCGGATGGCCCGAGGTCGGTCATCTGACCCGCGCTGCCGTGAGGAGTATTTGGGGTCCAGAGGAAGCCGTTTGCAATACCCCTCACGGATACGGCAAATCCAGACACCTGGCCGTAGTTGTTGATTCCAAAGGCTTGGTCGAACTGATCATCCGGGTTAAGCGTTCCCAAATCAATGATCGAGTACGTTGGCTGAGACATCGCGGGTGGGACTGCAAGCAGCAGAAGCAGGCACGGCGCTGAGGCGAACCAAACTGACAGATGAGTCTTGCGTTGCATCGTAAACCTCTAAGGGTCCGATAATGGGGAGAATTCCCCGGCATTCCTTTGAGTAAGCGCTGGTCGAAATGCTGGATGCCGAGGGCAACCGAACCATCGCTCGAGATACTCAACTCCTTCATTGCCGTAGCAACGCACTTGATATCGTCGAATCCTTTCGGCCGTTCGTCACAACCGAACGGCAAGTCATTGGAAAATTGATCCGCCTCTTTGAGACGACTGTCCTGCGCTAGAGCACGGCTCATGCCATGCGGATGGGGCCGCGAACTTGCCCGGGGCTATCGGCAACGGTTGCACGGAGGCAACGCCGAAGAGTCGTGCGTTGCATTTGGGCAACCGACTCGATCGCAAAATGCCAGGGCGGCACGAATCGGCGCTGCGGCAAGGATGTGTTTCACGACTTTCTTCGAAAGTGGTGGCAGAGCGCGAGGAGTACCAGCAGAACGGATGGTTCACCCCCCACGGTCGCGCAATGTGAGCCACCCGGTGCGGCGGGGCGGGGTTGGCCAGCGTCGGGCGCGATGCCCAAAACCCCTTGTATCCTTTCCCAGTGCGCGGCACACGCGCTCTGCACCGGTGCGCAGGTGAGCAGTCCGAGAATCTGCGAAAAGCTCATCATCGGCAGAAACGTCTGCCCTCCATCATCGCTGTAGCCCAAGCTGAAACCGTCCTGGAACATGTCCCCGCAGGCGAAGATGCGCGAAGTGCCCAGCCGCTGGCCCAAACACCTCAGGCGCGGTCCCGACCGCCTTGCGAAGCTGGTCGCCCCCGCGGGACGGACGTAAAGATTCCCCTCCAGCTGGCCGGCATAGAGCGCGCCGTCCGTTGCGCGCAGGAACGAGGTGAACGCTCCGGAAACCGTCAACGCTACCTGGACCGTCTGCCCACCATCCGTCGTAATCGCAATGGAGTCATTGGCCCCCGCGAGAAGGCGCAGGTAAACGGTGTTCGCGTCGGCAGGATCGATGGCGAGGATGCTCGGCTGAGTCCCCGCGCCCGCCAGCGTAGCCATCGTATTCCAGGTAGTGCCCCAGTCGGCACTGCGCAGCAGGGTCGCACCTCCTCGAATTCCGACCTTGGTGGCGTAGACGACTCCCCGCGCCGAGCGCGCGCTCTCAACGCTGGTCACCAGATCGGACGTCGTATACAGCGGGGCGCCGAACGTCGTCCCGCCATCACGCGAAGCGACGATGGAGCTGCCGTTGATCGCGGCGAGGATAGCCAGGACGAAGCCTGGGTCGGTGGGATCGGCAAAGACGTCGCTGACCACTGACCCGGCCACCGAGCCGCTCGAAGCCGGCCAGGTGCAAGCCACGTCCGCCGATCGCCTCAGGTCGACCGAGTCCTCAAGAATCGCTCCATCCGCCGTGATCTGATAGAAGCTCACGTTCGCCGGCGACAAGCTCGACGTAGACCCGCTCGTCACGTAGGGCTCGCAAGCGTAGCGCCAGCTCGCGCCGTCGTCCTCGGACACCAGCAGCCCGAAATTGCTGCCGAGCAGGATCCGGTGCGGTGCGGAGGCCGGGAAGTGCACGCTCAGCTCGTCGGGGAAGGCCCCGTTGGCGTGCGCGGCAGAGACGGCCAAGGCGACTGCAAAAGGGGCCAACCACGAGATGGAAGGGCGCGGGCCGGAATGAAGCCGCTGCCAGCGGCTTGGAATCACGTCACGGAGCTTGACCTCTCGCTCCGTGCCGCGCGGACGCGAAGTGCCTGGGACCTCTCTGGCCACAACGCGGATCAGCGCTCCTTAGCAGCGGCGGACTCGGCCGCGCCGTCGATGGAACAGCATGGGTATCAGCGCCAAGGCAAAGAAAGGCGCCAAGGAGCCGCCGGTCGCGCTGCAACCGCCGCTGTTGGTGTGAAGCTTTACGATCTGAAAACCGTTGTCCTGACTGCTGAACCAGATGTCGCCGGAGGACATGCCCCGGTCTTTGGGGAAGCTCGGCCGCGAGGTCGTCCAATCCATTGGACGATTGAAATTCGCGCCGGCAAATCGGTAGTACTGGGAGCCGGGGAGCACATCCGTACCCCTGGCCGGCGGTTTATAATAGCCGATTTCTTTCGGGTTATTGACGTCGTGGATATCGAAAATCCGCAGTCCCGCGCTGAAGTAGCTGCAGGCAGCCGTGGTCGCATTGTTCCTATCGTCGACGTTGCAGTAGTGGCTCGAGTAGCCAAACACGCTCACACCGGTGGCGGTATCCGCGGGACCGGAAGCGGTCTGTGAACAATTCGCCGGGTCGTTCATCTCGAGCATCAGCTTCGAGACGACCCTGGGGTTCGCCGGGTCACTGATGTCGATGATCCTCGCGAAGCCGTTGGGAGACTTGCCTGCGGCGCATCCGCTCGCATGCAAGCCGCCCTCGTCAGTGAAGATGATGTACGGCTTGCCGGCAATCTTCACCCGGAGGGGTTGCTGCGCTCCGATACTCCCGTCATCCCAGCTAAGCTGGCCGATGACGCGGATCTGGGGATTGGATCGTCGGGCCTGGATGTCGCTCGTATCCAGGATGAGCAGCCCGTTCTGTGCCGTGGCTCCCCCGAACTGAGTGAAGTAGCCGGTGTTGCCGTCGTCGCTGATCTCGAGGTCGTGGAAGATCGGATTCAATGGAGATGGCGCCGTCCAGAGCAGGAGCTCCCTCGGGTTGCTCGGATCCGACACGTCCACTGCCACCAGGCTCGGGGAAGATCTCAGAGGCGTGATGTAGTACGTCTTTCCGTCGGGAGCGAACTCCCCTGTATGGCCGAAGCTACCGGGCAGATTTACATCGGCCAAAAGGACCGGGTGCCGGCAGTCCCGGGAGATGTCATAAATGGAGAAGCCCGGGCCTCCTCGTTGCCCGCCTGCCAGCAGCTGGCGGCCCCCATGTACTTTCAGAGACTCCCAGGGATCCAGCATCGAAGCCGTGGTGAGATACTCAGTCACTACCGGATGGCTCGGATCGGAAGCATCGACCACCAGCGTCCCGAGATGCTGTTGGGCGGCGTTGTTCGACGTATCAAAGTAACCACAGGTCTTCCACGCGGTGAACTGCCAGCTCCCGCCCTCCCCCTGAAACTGGCCAACGAGGTCGGTGTTGCAGGTGAAGCCCTGTTTATTCGCTCCGCTGTCCTGCTCCGCCTGGGTCGTCATGCCTTGCAGGCCACTCTCGGGCCGGTCAGCCCTGCCACTGCGGCATGTCGCCTTGGGGACACTTGCGGCCGCGTGTACCGACGCCCAGGGGACGAGTGCGATCAATCCAGAGCAGATCAAAGCCTTGTTCCAAGTCATGCCATCCCTCCTCAAACATCTTTCACGGGTGAGCTGCACTTTCTCAAAGCTGTCGATGCTATTCCCCTCCAAAGCTGACTTCGGTGAGATTCAGGGAGCAACAAAGATACCACGGCCATCGCAAACAAGATCGAGGCGCTGTCGGGGAGCAGTATCGGCGTCGTGTCCCAATGCTGATGCCACGCGATTTCGGGCGGTTTATACGAAAGTCAAAAACCAGCAGGTCTAAAGCCGGGTACCGGTGATGAACCAGGCTTTGACCTTTGTTAATTCGACTCGAAGAGGTACAGAAGGCACCTCATGCCCTCACCCGGGAGGAACCATGACCAGTGCAAACCTCGCTTCTGACGCGGGACACCAACAGGACCTAGTCGGCCAAACGGTCGTCGTGATCGGCGGGAGCTCGGGCATCGGCCTCGAGACCGCCCGCCTCGCACGCGCCCGGGGCGCCGACGTCGTCCTCACCGCTCGCGATCCGGACCGCCTACGAGACGCGGGACGTCAGATCCACGCACGTAGCACGACGGCCTTCGACGCCACCGATCGTGCTCGCCTCGAACGGTTCTTCGAGGATCTGCCCGGGCCGGTCGACCACGTCATGCTCACGGGTGGCGGGCCCTACTACTCTTCGTTGAAGGACATGGACTTCGCGGCGGCGAGCCGCGCCATCAACGAGCGCCTGCTGGTGACGCTCGCCGTCGCCCGCTCCGGCGCAGCCCGGATGCGGCCGCCCGGCACGCTGCTGTTCATCGGCGGCACCGGCGGCCGCCGCGCCGGCGTCGGTCTCACGCTCATCTCGGCGATGACCGCGGCCCTCCCGGCGCTGGTCGCGAACCTGGCGCTCGAGCTGGCGCCGATCCGGGCGAACCTCATCGCCGCCGGCTTCGTCGACACGCCCCTGTCCGCGTCGCTCCTCGGCGACCAGCTCGAGGCACGCCGAGCGGAGCTCCGCGCCACGCTCCCAATCGGCCGCGTCGTCGGACCGGCCGACGTCGCGGCGCTGGCGGTCCATCTCATGACGAACACCGCGCTCACCGGCGCGACCTACGACATCGACGGCGGCCAGCAGCTCCTGTCCAACCAAGGAGGGACCCGATGAAGACCTTGCACGAGATACGGATCGACCGGACGAAGACGCTGGCCGAGAACCCAGGTACCGGACACAACCGATGGCACCCCGACATCCCGTCGGTGATCCGGTGCAATGTCGCAGCGTCGCCGTCGACCTCAAGATCAGCCAGCTCGTCGACGTCCCCAACATGCTGATGTCCGCGTTCCTGCCCGGAGACATATTGACCCGCTAGGTGACGCGAAAAGGAGGGGCGCTCTGGACGACCAGGCAACGGAGATGATCAAGGCTTCCCGCGAGCAGGTCGCGCTGGCGGTGTTGCGTGTGGCGCTCGGCGCGATGTTCGTCTGGGTTTTTTTCGAGAACCTG
>Ga0137388_10002447_pt1 | contig 11666 bp, 13 predicted proteins | sample 15con2h14AmetaG_FD_104644 | JGI IMG/M metagenome (GOLD analysis project Ga0137388, IMG submission 104644) | Vadose zone soil microbial communities from Angelo Coast Range Reserve, California, USA - 15con2h1.4A metaG | ecosystem: Environmental > Terrestrial > Soil > Vadose zone > Saprolite...
GAGCACCGCCACCCGGAGCACCGCCACCCGGAGCACCGCCTTCTGGAGCACCGCCGCGCGGTCCCCACCAGCCCGGCCGGCCTCCTGCACCGGGGTTGCAGCAGCGCGCGCTGGTGGGCCTGGTCCTGAGCCTGCTGAGCATGTTTGGCCTGCTCAGCGTCTCTGACCTGTTCAGCAGCGGCAATGTGCATCGCTACATCTACCTGGTGGCAGTCTCCCTGCTGGCTGGCGCCGTGGCGCTCTGGCTTGGGGTATCAGCGATCGTGCGGTCCCGGCGCACTGCCACCGGGCGACCCAGAGGCGCCGTCTCGGCAATCGTCCTCGGCGCAATCGGCGTCCTGTTTAGCGTCATGTTGCTGATTACCTTCGCCGTGCTGTGGAAGCAGCTCTCGGTCTACTCCCGGTGCATGGCGGGTGCCAACACGCCGACGGCCCAGCAGGTCTGCCAGCAACAGCTGACCCGGTCAGTGAACGCGGAAACCAGCAGGCTCCGGTCATCCCACTAGCAGACTGTGCCTGTCGATGCTGCTGCTTGCCAAACCTGCCCGCGAGCCTTTCGTTGGCATCTCGCCTGACTGCGCAAGCGAGCGCGAACTCCGAGCTGAATCGGAGGTGTTCTGGTCACTGCGCTCAGCCATGTGTCTGAGCGGCGGCGGAACCGGCTGTCTGGCTGACTTCCTGCAGCCTAGCTGGTTTGGCCGACCACGGCGGACCTGTACTCAGAAATTTATCGAAGTTCTTTTCGGCTGCGATTCTGGATGAGGCCGTTTTGTCGGTGGCTGTCGATAACTTGATTGAAGAACATGCATCCACCAGCTATCAGCCGGGAGGAGGGACCGATGCAAGAAGAACCAGCCGTGCCTCCCGAGCCGTCGGCCATACCTGCCGGGCCGCCGCCCGGAACTCCCCCGGACGCCGCCGCCGGCCAGGCCAGCGCGCCTACATCGCACTCCAGCCTGGCCGCCGCACAGCCGGCCGGCACCCCGCCCGCCGCCGGTCCTGCCGTGCGCGGCCGGCCCTGCCGGGCCCGCGGGCGAGGATGACGATGGTGAGCCGTTTGATGCGGAGGCGTATTTCAACCCGTACTTCGGGCCGCCGGAGGGGGAGGATGCGTGGCTGGCGCGGGTCGCCTCGCCGGTCGCCGATGCCTACCTGGACGGCCGGCGGCCGGCGCCGCCGCCGGGGCGGGAGGCGCTGGCGGCCGGGTTCACCCACGGCGACCGGGAGGAAGGTGCGCGGGGGTTCGCGGCCGGCGGGGCGCTGGATGTCATGGAGCCGGGCCCGGTGCTGGCCGGGTTCACCGGCGACGCGATCGACGATGGCCTGGGCGCCCTGACCGATGATGAGCTGATCGGGTTCCTGGCCGCCGCGCGCCGGATGGCGTCGTGGGCGGGCGGGATGGAACTGGCCGCGGTCAGCCAGCTGGACACGCGCCGGGCCGCGCACGCGGCCGCGACCGGTGACCGGCGGCAGGCCGATCATGTCGCCGATGAGGTCGCGGTCGCGCTGACCTTGACCTGCCGGGCCGCGGGCCGGCTGGTGTCCCTGGCCGCCGGGGTGCGGCGGCTGCCGGCGGTGACCGCGGCGCTGGCGGCCGGGCGGATCGACGTGCCCAGGGCGGTCGTGTTCACCGATGAGCTGGCCGGGCTCGGCGACGTGGCCGCGGCCGCGGCCGCCGCGGTCGCCGTCACCGGCGCGGCCGGGCTGACCACCAGCGCGCTGCGCGAGGTGCTGCGCCGCGCCGTGCTGGCACACGACCCCGGCGCGGCCCGCGAGCGGCGGCGCAGGGCGCAGAAGCAGGCGCGAGTGGAATGCTGGCCGGAGGACTGCGGGACCGCCGCGCTGGCCGGCCGCGACCTGCCCCCGGCCGAGGCGCTGGCCGCGGACCAGCGGATCGATGCCCTGGCCCGGCACCTGAAGGCCGCCGGGGCCGGCGGGACCCTGGCGCAGCTGCGCGCCGCGGTGTTCCTCGCCCTGCTCGGCGGCCGCCCGCTGTACACCCTGCTGCCCGGCAACCACACCGGCGACACCCGCGGCCAAGGCAACGCGGGCGAGGATCCGGCCGCAGGCGGCAGCGGGCAAGGCAGCGCCCCCGGCGGCCCCGGCGGCGGCCCCGGCGACGGCGATAACGACCCCGGCGATGACCGCAGCGGCGGCGATGACGGCCCCGGCGGCGATGACGGCCCCGGTGACGGCGATGGCCCCGGTGACGGGAACGGCGGCGGGGGCACCCGCCGGCCAGGACCGGGCACCCGGCCAGGCGCGCCGCCGGCGGCCGGGGTCCCGGGCGGCACCGGGTCACGGCTGGCCTAGTACGGCAGCCGCACTTGAGGGTCTGACCTGCGGTGCTGCGGGGCGGGCATAAAGGGGCAGCCGCCTGTCGATCCATGTGTTTGTGCTGACAACTGAATCGAAGGCGGCTGCTGCCGTCAGGATAGGCGCCGGGCTGGCGCTGGAGAAACGGGGCGAGCTGTCCGGGCTGCTGCGGCCGTGCTTCGCGCGGACGCAGGTGTGGCTGCAGGCGGGCAGGTACGTGGCGGCGGTGATGAGTGACCTGCCGGAGCGGAACGGGTGGAGCATCGCCCGGTTCTGCGGGGACGCGACGCCGGATAAAACGCAGCGGCTGCTGAATCATGCCAGCTGGGACACGCTGGGTGCGATGAGCGCGGTGCGCCGGTTCGCGGTGGCCGGGCTGGACGGGGCCGCGCGGCGGAACCGCCGGGCGGGCGGGATGCGGGCCGGGGTGCTGGACGAGACCGGGCAGGAGAAGCAGGGGACCGCCACGGCCGGCGTCAAGCGGCAGTACATGGGGTGCGCCGGCCGGGTCGCCAACGGCATCAATACGGTGCACCTGTCGTATGTGCGGCAGGGCACCGGGCACGCGCTGATCGGCGCCCGGCAGTGGATCCCCCGCGAGCAGGTCACCGATCCCGTGGCGTCCCTGGTCACGGGGCTGCCTCCTGACCTGCGGTTCCGCACGAAGGGGCAGCTGGCGAGAGATATCTGCGCGGACGCGTACGCCGGCGGGGTCACGTTCGATTTCATCCTGGGGGATGAGGTCTACGGCGCCAGCCCGGACCTGCGGGAATACCTGGAATCCCGCGGCCAGGCGTACGTGCTGCGGGTTGCCTCGAACTTCACGGTCACGATCGCCGGCGGGACGGCGGTCACCTGCGCGCAGGCGGTGAAGACGCTGCTGAAGGACAGGCGGGCATGGGAGGTCCGGTCCGCGGGCAAGGGCTCCAAGGGCCAGCGGTGGTACGCCTGGGCCTGGATCGGGACCGGCTCCGGGGAGCACTCGCTGCTCGTCCGCCGTCACCTGAAGACCGGTGAGCTGGCCTTTCATTACTGCTACGTGCCGGAAGGGCAGCCCTCGGGCAAGGCCCGGCTGATCAGGGCAGCGGGCCTGCGCTGGCCAGTCGAGGAAGGATTCGAGTTCGGGAAGGACTGCTTCGGCCTCGACCAGTGCCAGGCACGGCTCTACACCGCGATCCTGCGGCACATCGTGCTGGTCATGGCCGCCCTCGCGATCTGCGCGGTCGCTGCCGCCCTGCTCCGGGCCCGCACCGATACCCAGGCGCCACCGCCCAGCGCCCCTGGCCAGGCACCCCCGGCAGACCCCGGCATGATCCCGCTGACGGTCCCCGAGATCAGGCGGATCCTCGCCGCGCTGACCGCCCGGCCCATGCCGCCGCCGCTCGTCATCCACTGGGACGCCTGGACCCGCCGCCACCAGGCCCGCGCACGCTGGTACCACCAACGCGCGCGCCTAAAACGGGACTACGCCCTGGCCAGCTAGCAAAGTGCGGCTGCCGTACTAGAACGACCGGATTGACGCTTTCATCGGGGTCTCCGGTCTCGGTGGCGATCCTGCCTACCCCGGCGGCCTGGACTATCCGCTCCCGCCGCACCCGCTCGGCAAGGCGGGACGCAAGGCCGCCGAGGGCATGAATGCCCTCGGCTGGCACTGGTGGCCCGGGACCAACGCCATCCCTAGCCAGAAGTTCAAGGAACTATCCCAGTGCGCCCGCTGGGGAACGTGCGAGTGGGGCTGCCCGGAAAGCTCCAAGGCGTCCTCTGACGTAGCATTCTGGCCCCATGCCCTGCGGTCGGGCGCAACCCTGAACACCGGTGCCCGGGCACGCAAGATCGAAACCGGCAGCGACGGCAGGGTGACCGCCGCTCTGTGGATCGACCGTGATAGCGCCGAGCACCGCCAGCGAGCTCACGCCGTGGTCGTCTGCGCCAACGGCATCGGGACGCCGCGGCTGCTGCTGCTGGCGGCATCGCCGCGGCACCCGGATGGCCTGGCAAATTCCTCGGGTCTTGTCGGCAAGAACCTGATGCTGCATCCGAACTGCTCCGTGACCGGCTTTTACGACGAGAACCTCGACAGCTGGCGGGGCCCGGCAGGCCAGCTGATCCATTCCATGGAGTTCTACGACACGCGCGCCGAGCATGACTTCGTGCGCGGCGTGAAACTGCACGCACTGCCCACCCCCGGCCCGCTGAACGCGATCGAGGTCCATCGCGCATTGCCCTACGACCAGCTGTGGGGCAGTGCCATTCACGATGTAGCGCGATCCCACGCCCGTGGCATCCTGTGGGCGGCCAACACCGAGGACCTGCCCGACGAGGCCAATAGAGTGACGCTGGACCCGAACTTGACAGACGGCGACGGGGTATCAGCCCCCAAGATCCATTACCGGATCAGCGAGAACACCCGCAAGCTCCTACGCTGCGCCGTGCAGCGGATGGAGGAGATACACGCAGCCTCCGGAGCAGCCAGGACCTTCCCGGTCGAGCTGTGGGTCGACCAGCCGGGTCATCTGCTGGGCACGGCCCGCATGGGCAACGACTCCGCCACGTCGGTCGTCAACTCCTACGGCCAGGCGCACGACGTGCCGAACTTGTTCCTCGCCGACGGCAGCATCTTCGTCACCAGTGGCACCGCCAACCCGACGTGCACCATCTCCGCACTCGCTCTTCGGGTCGCCGAGCACGTCGCGGCAACTGCGAAAGACCAGAAGGTGAGTGCATGACAACCAATACTCCCGGCGGATCGCCGTTGCGGCTGTCGGTTCCCCCGAAGTTCGCCGCTCCCCGCCAGCTGACCAGAGCCGAGGTAGGCACGCTGCTGGCCATCGCCTACGTGCTCATCCCAGCCGCAGGCGATAACCCGGCGGCGACCGCAGAGCCAGATTTCGAGGCATGGCTTGCGCGCGCCATCGACGCCCGCGCCGATGCCTTCGATGCCATCACCGTCTTCGTCGCACAGATCGACGGCGCTACACCGGAGGTGATTGACCAGAAATTGCGAGCCCTGCACGCCGAGCAGCCCGAGCAGTTCCAGGCGCTGTCGGCAGTGGTCGCAGGCGCCTGGCTCCTCATCCCAGCGGTGCGCGCGAGGATCGGATATCCCGGCCAGCGGCGCGATCCCGCGCGCCTGGAAGAGGCGGCCGACCAGATCTCCGACGGCATCCTCGACCCCGTCCTCGACCGCGGCCGCATCTACACGCCAGACGCCACCAGCTGGGACTGACACCGCCATGCGCTGGACCAAGGTGCTTAACGTCGTGGAATGCCACGCGGGCGGTGAAGTCGCCAAGGTCATGACCGGCGGAGTCGTTGCGGCCGTAGCGCTCGTGATCGCCCGGGCGGGGAACATCCTCGGCTGACACTCCTGACCTGTCACTGGGTGGGCGAGCTGGCACGCGAATCGCCGGTCTCCATAGACGGGCACCCGGAAAAGATCAACAGGAAGGCCGGGCAGCGGCGGCTCATGTTCGCGGCCAGATGCCGGTCGAGCGACCAGTCACCGGCCCGAATCGGGTCAGGATGATCATCGCGGCTAGCAGCATCGGCGCCAGGGTCAGGCTGACGAGCTCCCAGCGCGCCAGGCCAGAGACAACAATCGCGCCGAGCATGTCAGCGGCAAGCGCCAGCGCGGTCAGCCGGGTCAGCAGGCCGATCGCTAGCAGCAGGCCGCCGGAGATCTCAATCACCCCAACGGCATACACAAGCGTGCCCGGCGCGGGGAGAGGGTAGTGGCGGAACGAGGCCAGTTCGGCGGCATGATTGACGAACTTGCTCACGCCGAAGATCAGGAACACGGTCGCCGCCGCGCAGCGAACGCCAACAGGCCACAGCGAACGCCCGCCCGCGCTCACACGGCCAATGGCAGCCGTCAGCAATGGCCTGCGTTGTCCCGTCACCTTCTGGCCGGCGCCGGCCTCAGGAAGACGTGGCCGCGATCCGTCGTGGTTCGCCGGGGTGGGTGTGATCTGATTCATCGCGGCTGCCTCTGTGCCGGACCTGTTCGGCCGGTTCATCCCGTGATCGCCGTGGCTTTCAGCCCTATTGGCGGGAAACCAACTGCGATCATGGAACTTGGCGGCAGTCATCCGGTACCGGTTAGGTTGCGGGACGCTCCTGCTTGTGGGCGAGATAGAACTCTCGCCGGATGACCCCCGCCTGCCTGGTCGCCTCCATGAACTCGTTCGTCTGGAGCCATTGCCCGGCCCTGGCGAGATCCTTGACGTGGATGTGGACGAACGCAGCGTTCGGGTCATCGACGTCGCGGTAGATGGGCCCGTCGGCCATGCCATAGCCGCGGCGCTGCCCGGCCTGCGACCGTGGCTTCGCAGCCACGTCTCGAAGTCTTCGGTACGACACGGGCCATCATCTCCGGCATGAATGCCTCCTTGCTGTCCTGCGCTGTCCTGCGGCTACCCAGTCAGTCACGGTAAGCGCTCGCACGTTACGGGCACGGGCGGTCCGAGCAGGCCCGGTCGCCGCCGTTGGTACGCCAGGTTGACGGCGAGGTGGGGGATGAGGATGAAGAACACGATCACCTGGCCGGTCCAGCCGAACGCGGCCAGGTAGCTGCCCTGCCATATGCCCAGCCCGATCGGGGCCACCGCGGCCACGGCCAGGGCAACCAGCTGGGCGTTCCACGGCGTGCGGCTGCGCGGATTGGCCTTGGCCAGCGCACCCGGCGCGAGCCCCTCGCGGGCCACGGCATACAGCGTCCGGCCGGCAGCAAGGGCGTTGGCGCCAAAGCAGGCCAGCACCGCGGTCATGCCGGTCAGCGGCACCAGGACCTTCAGGTTCCCGATGTAGCGGCCGGCGACCAGGTAGACCGGGGTCACCTGGCCGGAGCCCATGTACCGGTGGACGAAGGTGCCCACCGGCGCGGCCGAGGCGATCCCGTAGGAGGTGAAGATCCAATACAGGCCGGGCAGCACGGTGATCAGGATGGTGGCCAGCGGCAGCCGGCGGCTCGGGGTTCTCGTCTCCTCCGCGATCGGCGCGACCACGTCGAAGCCGCTGATCGCCAGCATCCCGAACACTGCCGCGGCGATGACCCCGTGGGCGCCGCTGGTCGCCGCAGCCGGGTCGAGCGGCGCCGTGCTGAGGCCACCGCGCATGGCCTGCGCCACGATGATGACCACCGCCAGGGCGGCCACGAAGGCCGCCTCGATGACCATGAACACCCCAACCACCCGCGCCGAGACCTGCACCTGCCTGTAGGTCGCGGCGGCCACCAAGGCCACCACGACCAGCCCGCCGGCCACCGCGGTGGTGAAGGTGGCCGTGGCCCCAACACCGGCCAGCAGGGCGTTGCAGAACAGCCCGAACATGATCGGCTGCAGCACGCAGGCCAGCGTGTACTGGGTGGCCTGAACCCAGCCGAGTCACGCGCCGACCGATGGGCGCCTTCGCCGCCCTCGACCAGCGGATCGCCACCCGGTTCTCCATCAAGCCGATGGACCTCGCCGAGTCGGCCGCCTACCTCCGGTACCACCTGGCGCTGGCGGGACGGGACGACCCGCTGTTCGCCGACGACGCCATCGCCCGGCTGCACCGCGTCTCCAACGGACTGCCCCGCGCCCTCAACAACGCCGCCACCGCCGCGATCATCGCCGCCGCCGCCGGCAGCAAGGACCTCGTCGACGATGCCTACGCCAGGAAAGCAGTCGCCGAGCTCACCCGTGACTAGCCACACCCTGCGAAACGGCCCGGCAGCCATCATGACCCCGCCGTCGCCGCCCGGATACGCCAGATCGCCGCCCAGGCCGATCACCGCCGCGCGATCGTCGAGTTCCGCGCCCGGCACGCCGCCGACCACCAAGCCCGCGTCAACGCCCTGCTGCTCGAGGCAATCGCCGCCCTCGCCAGCCTGCTCCGCGCACCCGATCAGCCCGCAACCCCGCAGCCTGACCACCGCCCCGGCAATCTCACCTGCCAGCCCCAGAAACACCACGGCCAGCATCACCAAGACCTGCCGTCACATGAACGTCAAACGCTGCCTGAGGTGCCCCGAGCCTTCCGGACAGTCCATCCAATAGGATGGGCCGTCTGGAAAGGTGAAATAATTGCCCCGACCGAAGAAGAGCTTCTCACCTGAATTCAAGGATGAAGCCGTGAAGATGGTGATCGAGACGTCGCGCCCGATTGCCCGAGTGGCGAAGGAGCTCGGAATCAACGAAGGAACACTCGGTAACTGGGTGAGCATCTACCGCCGTGAGCATGCCGGCGATGAACCGCCGCTGACCGTGAGCGAGCGCGCGCGGCTGCGCGAGCTCGAGCGGGAAACCCGGGAACTGAAGATGGAAAACGAGTTCCTGAAAAAAGCCGGTGTGCCACGAGCGCGGGAGGTCGCGTGAGGTAGCAATGCGATTGAACGCGGTGCTGCACAAGAGATGAAGGACTGATGGCCCTTCGGAGCCGCCCTTCGGGGGGAGGCTTCAAACTGCCCTCTGCTGCGTTAGCTGAAGACTGTCGTGGTGAGCGATGAGGGAAAAGGCATCCATGAGGTGTCAGGTGGGGATCAAGAAGGCGTTGCATCAAAAGTCCCTTCGGGGATTCACTGTTGAAGTGTCGTTATTTAGTGAAGTGGCATCGGAACCGGGTGTTACGGCTTAGCCCGGGATAAGTCTGGCGGGTGCCCGATGACTGGCCAGGCGGTGCCCGGCACGGAGGTGGCGCGAGCTTGATCTGCTGCTCTTGTGCGGAACGTGGGATGGCGCGTCCCGACATAGCTCCGGCCTGGGAAAGGGCCGGGGCGGCAGGGAGTTCCCCAAGCGTGTGAAGCGCGAGGGGGTGAGTACCGTCGCGGGGCGCGCAGGCGGACCGGTTCGTAGTAGCGCGGATGCTCCTGCCTGGTGCGGTGGGAGGGGAGCGAAGGGACCGGCTCAGCCGTAGTTCGTGCATCTGATCAACCGGGCAGGAGCCTGGGAGGAGTCGCGTGGGCGAGCAGGGACTGTCAGGCAGGTCGTTCGATATTTCAAGGCAGGAGGTGTGGGAGGCTTATCTGAAGGTGCGAGCCAACAAGGGCGCTCCGGGTGCGGATGGCTGCTCGATCGAGATGTTCGAAGCGGATCTGAAGAATAATCTCTATAAGATCTGGAATCGGATGTCGTCGGGCTGCTATTTCCCGCCCCCGGTGATGGCGGTGGAAATACCGAAACCGCATGGTGGTGGCACGAGAATGCTGGGCGTGCCGACTGTCGCGGACAGAATCGCGCAGACTGTGGTTGCCGCCCGGCTGGAGAAATCTGTGGAACCGAAATTCCATGACGACTCCTATGGGTACCGGCCGCGCCGGTCGGCGCTGGACGCGGTGGGCAGATGCCGGGAACGCTGCTGGGAATTCGACTGGGTGATAGACTTGGATATCCAGAAGTTTTTCGACAGCGTGCCCTGGGATCTTATCGTCAAGGCGGTTGAAGCAAATACTGACCAGCCCTGGGTCGTCTTGTATGTGAAGCGGTGGCTTGCCGCTCCCATCCAGATGCCCGATGGCTCGCTGGCCGAACGTGATCGCGGCACCCCGCAGGGGTCCGCGGTTTCACCCGTGCTCGCTAACCTGTTCCTGAACTACGCATTTGACATCTGGATGGCGCGGAAGTTTCCGGCCGTGCCGTTCGAGCGGTATGTCGATGACGCGGTGGTGCACTGCCGCAGCGAACGCCAGGCCCGCATGGTGGCCACGGCGATCGGGGAGCGCATGGAGCAGGTCGGGCTGCGACTGCACCCGGACAAGACCAGGATCGTCTATTGCAAGGACGGCAGGCGGCCTGGCTCGCACGAGCACACGTCGTTTGATTTCCTGGGGTTTACGTTCCGGGCTAGGGGCGTACGCAGCAAGAACGGGAATGTGTTCACCGGATTCGGCCCGGCGGTCAGCAAGACCGCCCGGAAGAGGATGAGCCAGCAGGTGCGGTCGTGGCGACTGCACCACTACACTACTTTCTCCGAGCAGGATCTCGCGCGATGGATTAACCCCATTGTGTCGGGGTGGATGAACTACTACGGACGGTATTACCGTACGGAGCTTTATCCGCTGCTCCGGCGCATCAATGCCTACCTGATGCGCTGGCTGCGAAAGAAGTATAAGCGACTGAGGACCTTCAAGAAGGCGCACGCGGCGTGGAAGCGGACAACAAGTCAGTACCCGCGCTTCTTCGCGCACTGGCGGTGGGTCCACGCGTTCTGGTAGAGAGGCTGAGAAGAGCCCGGTGACGGGAGACTGTCACGCCGGGATCTGTGGGAGCCCGGGGGTGAGATTCCCCCGGGCCACCCGACCAGCATACTTCGCCCGCGACCATCGGTGACCGAGAAGTTCGAGTTCATCGACGCGGAGTATGCGGTCTACCAGGAGTCTGCCGATATGTACGTGCCGTCGATCGTGAAAATGTGCAGGTGGATGGAGGTGTCCCGGTCCGGGTTCTATGAATGGCGGAATGCGCCGGAATCGGCGACGGCGAGAAGGCGGGGGATACTCGCCTTGATCGTGAAAAAGTCATTCGACGAGTCGGACGGGACTTACGGGTACCGGCGGGTCCACACGGACCTGGTGGCCTGGGGCGTGTCCGCGGGGCCGGAGCTGGTGCGGTCGGTGATGCGTGAGCTGGGCCTGGAGCCGTGCCAGCCGCGGCCGTGGCGGTTCAGCCTCACCGAGGGCGACGGCCAGGAGCACGACATTCCCGACCTCGTGAAGCGGGATTTCACCGCCGCCGCGCCCGGCCAGAAAATGGTCGGTGACATCACCTACCTTCCGACATGGCAGGGCTGGCTTTACCTGGCGACGGTCATCGACTGCCATACGAAAGAAGTGATCGGCTGGGCGACGGACGATAACTACAAGACCCCGCTCATCGAGAAGGCCATCGAGATGGCTGCCCGCAATTATCCCCTTGCCGAGAATGCTGTTTTCCATTCTGACCGCGGTAGCAACTACACGTCCCAGCAGTTCGCGAAGACGCTGAAGAAACTTAATCTCCGGCAGTCCGTCGGCCGTACCGGGATATGCTACGATAATGCGATGGCCGAGTCGTTCTTCGCCGCGCTGAAGAACGAGCGCGTCCACCGGACCCAGTATCCGACCCGCGAGCATGCGCGCCGGGACGTTGTGAGGTACATCGAATTCTGGTACAATTCAAAACGTCGGCACTCCGCGCTTCAGTACCGGACCCCACGACAGGTCCACGAAGAATACCTGGAACGGCAGCTCGCAGCGTGAATTAAACCACAAATCCGCTGTCCGGAATGTTCGGGGCAGATCACATCACCTCGCTGGGCACGCCTCGGTTGCGCGCCGCTGCAGCCCCGGCACTGGCAAAGCAGCCGGATCAATGCCCAGCCCGGGGGACCGCCAGCGC
>Ga0137388_10002448_pt1 | contig 11665 bp, 7 predicted proteins | sample 15con2h14AmetaG_FD_104644 | JGI IMG/M metagenome (GOLD analysis project Ga0137388, IMG submission 104644) | Vadose zone soil microbial communities from Angelo Coast Range Reserve, California, USA - 15con2h1.4A metaG | ecosystem: Environmental > Terrestrial > Soil > Vadose zone > Saprolite...
ACACAAACCCCCTTTTTCTAACAGTCCATATACCTCACAGGGTTGACGGGCATAGCTAAGCGGCTTCGCTGCCGGATCGGGCTGGATTCTCTTCCGGTTCTTCTCGGGAGCTCTCTGACTAACCACAGGAACGATTAAGAATTCTTTTTCTAGAACGGAGAACGTATTTTTCCGTCGTTGCGCGACTTTTGGATACGTCCAGTGTCAATTCTACTATCCTGCGTAATGCTTTCACTGTCCCATTCGTAAGCTGCCTCTCAGGACGACAGCGTTTATGTTGAGGACCCTTACTCGCGTCTATACTGGCCTCGAAATCATCGAGTGTCAGCGTCTCCTAGGCTAGTCTTGACGGGTCTTCCGCGTCTTATGCTGGTCTACGGGACGTGACGCCGAATGAATCGAGGTGTTTGAAATGGGAGTGATAGATAGAATGGCTCAGGAGGGCTCTGGTGAACAGGCTGATCGGTGGGAACTGTTGGCGAATATTCGCCGGCTGACAATCGCTGTCCTCGATAATCTCGAACAGGGGTCCAGGGACAAGACTTTGGATCAGGGAGAGAAACGGTTGCTCAGCAGCACAGGAGCAAGACTCTTGCGATTATGGAAGAGCGCTCTGAAAGACGAATGGACCAACCGGACAGTAGGGCGGGCAGGAAGAAGGAAGCGTATGACTGAAGATCCGAGTGGGACGGTGTCCTAGGCACTTGGCCGAGAAAGAGATCGAGGAGAATACTGTACGAACACGGATCGTGACTGAGCTTCTGGAGAGTCTTGAGGAGTCGAGGAATATGATGCTTGATCGTGAGAGAGATGTGAAGACCCGCGAACGCTGGACGCAGATACACAATAGCACCAGCCAGATACTCAACACAGTACTGCGAGACCTACAGATGAGAGACTGGGAGAAACGACTCAAGATAGTCGAAGAATACAGAAAACAGCAAAGGACCATCAGCATAGACCAGCAGAATCCTGATGGCAGGACCGCGTAGCCTTTGAAGGCTTTATCAGACTAGATCAGAAATCTCCCCCCAACCAAGCGGGGGTTGCCAAGACAGGTCAAAGGCGCGAGAACCCTGGCAATATGGTCCAGAGGACGCGATGCTCAGGACCTCGTCCCGTAGGGGTTCGTGGGTTCAAATCCCACCCCCCGCACCAAACCACCGGAAGAAATCACCCCCACTGAAAAAATTCCAACGATCGAAGTTCGCAAGAGGCTTGGTTCTACGAATCACACCAGCTCTCTATCGGTCGGCTAGTTCGAGATTGCTTACAGCTATGGACTGATTCCTGTATCCAAAGATCGCCATCTCAACCATTGCCTTTAGTACGCGTTTGAGGGCACGGCTTTTCGGTTTAGCACTCCTTGGTCCTGCTGACCGGAAAAACACCTGAGACTATAATGAATTCCAGAAAACATTCGAGAAATATTATTCTCCCGCTTATCATGGTTGTCCTAGCTTTTGTGACTGCTGTCCACACTGGATACGTTCCGTCGGTCCAAGCAACGACTTCAACTTCCTGGAACACGCGGATTCAGTGCACTCCACTGATCGTGCGCATTACTGACATAACCGCGAACCACACGGGGTCTGCCTCATTTTCTGCTAGTCCATTTACTCCAGGTATCACTACAAGCGTCACAGGTGGAGTGGCAAAACGATGGCTCACGCCAGGTCCAACACCGCCAGGCTGGGCCTCTCCAGGTCCATCCTGCACCGTCACCAATTCCAACGGAATAAAATCGGTCTTCGTCGAGATCGATGGTATCGAAAGGAGCAGCCTGACAACCGAGGACTCTGCCACCAGCTATGACGCCACAAATGGAGGAACTAGCCATCAAACGACATCCGACACCACCACCAACCTCATTGACCCCGCAATAGTTCCCAATTACGACACCTCGTGCACATCTCCATCAGACCCGACCTGCTACGGTCGCATTCATGGAGAGATAGATCATGACTGGAAGGCGGCCGGGTATTGCGGCTCAGGAACTGCTTGCGACGACATAGCCCTGGGCAGTCAGACGAGCCGTGCGTCCACGAAGATAGATGTTCAAGGCTTCATTTACTGGGATCCAGGCCGCGAGACCTCGCAAGGGCACAATTACAACGGCTGGGAAATACATCCACTGACAGGATGGCGCTTACACCAGTCCAGCCCAGACTTTACTGTTTCTACGAATCCATCCAGCCTATCATTCGGTTCGGGCGCTACAGGCTCATTCACGGTTACGATTAGCAGCCAGAACGGCTTCACTAGTAGTGTAACGATCTCGAAATCTATCAATCCCACCACCGGACTCAGCGTTGGTTGCAGCCCCACGAATATATCCGGGGGCTCCGGGTCGTCCACTTGCATTCTCAACAGCTCCACGCCAAGAAGTTACACGGTGACAGTCACAGGCACAAGCGGGAGTCTTGTCCATTCTGCCGTTGTTTCGGTCACAGTTACGCAACCACCGACACCAGACTTCGGGATTGCCGCGAACCCCGCTACGTTGAGCATAGTACGGGGATCCTCAGGAACATCGACCATCAATCTATCAAGCATCAACGGTTACTCAGGCACCGTCACACTGTCAGCCTCTATCTCTCCATCCGGTCCCATTACGAACCTTAACCCGACAAGCATCATCCTTGGTTCCAATGGCGTAGGAAGTTCAACCCTGAGTGTAACGAGTGGCACGGCTCCCCTCGGCTCTTACACTGTCAATGTTACGGGTACGAGCGGATCGTTATTCCACTCGGTCATTCTTACAGTCTCAATCACAGGACAACCCGACTTTACCATCTCCGCTAGTCCAAGCTCATTGACACTAGGTCAAACCACCTCTGCAACAATCACTCCCGTCACGGTCACCAGCAGCAACGACAGAACCTGGTTCGAGTCATCCTATCTAGCAGATTCTTTCTTCGCCCAGGGCCTCATCTGGATGTTCTATGAAGATACATCCGTGACGTGCGAAAATCAATCTGGCTGCCTGTTGTATGCAACTTCGTCAACCGGATCAATCTGGGCAACACCGACAAACGTCAATGTTCATGTAACTGACAGCGATTTCAGCGTCTACACCGACGGTACAAACGTCTACTACGCACGCTACAACGAGCTCACCTTCCAGACCGACTGCGGCAGAAATGTCCAGTTCCGTACAGGAAGCCTCGTAGGGGCATCGGGGACGATCAACTGGCAACCTGAGCAGACTGCCCTGAAAGCTGGATCGACTTTCACTTATCAGAATGAAGAGATTATCGTCGACAGCAACGGCCAAGCCTGGATTGCGTTCTTGAGCGATAGTCGGGGCAGCTGTGGCGGTGGTGGAACTGAATTGCCTCAAGTCATCCATTCTTCGGGAACAAACTATGCCTCATGGACAACACCTACGACACTCTCAACTGCTCACTCAAACAACTGGCATGTGGCACTGGCATCGCTCGGGGCTGGCCAGATCTATGCAGCCTATTGGCTAGGGAACAGTGACATGCATGGCAAGCTCTACAACAGTTCGACCTGGGGCGCGGATGAACAGATCTCCGCGACGACCACCAAGAACGATGTCAACGCCTGGCTCTTCAACTCTGGAACCAACCTCTACGCCGTCTACTTCGACAACAACCCAGAGACGTTCAACTTTGCCACACGCTCGCCAACTGGAACATGGACGTCGAACGTAATTGGAGTCGGTGAATCTCGAACAGGGACCTCGTTCTCGTCATCCTACTACGCATTTCCAGACGCCGCGAGCTACGACCCGACCCATAACAAGTTCTACCTCTTCTGGATGAACGCGACAAATCAAAGAATAGACGAGTGGACAGGCTCCGGGAACAGCTGGACGAAGACGACCAAGCTAATCGGCACCACCGCAACGCCTTACCCCGACAGCATTACAAGCTTCATCACATCTTCCCCGACAAATAGCCTTCCGACCACCGGTGGAATCTTCTACGTCAGCGGCTCGTCAGCTCCCTTCACATACAACTTTGCAGCCTTACCCTTGGGTCCAAGCTCAACAGGCACATCCACAATCACGGTAACCAGCCAGAACGGCTTCACAGGTACAGTAACCCTCGCAACCTCAGTCAACCCCTCAACGCGTCTCAACGTCACCTGTAGCCCAACGACCATACCCGGAGGCTCCGGATCCTCCACATGTACTCTCAATTCGACAACACCTGGAAACTACAATGTAACAGTCACTGGAACTAGTGGCAATCTTTCTCACTCGACCATCGTGTATGTATCAGTATCACCGTCGTCATCGCCCGACTACGCTATTTCAGCGAGTCCAACCAGTGCGACTGTCAATGCAGGCACGGGTGGCACTTCCACCATAACGATTGCTCCTATGAACGGCTTCTCTGGAACAGTCTCACTAACCGTAACGACCAACTCTACCAGCCTTTCGTGCACTCTCTCCTCGCTTGCCATAACAGGCGGTTCCGGTTCTTCGACTCTGTCATGCACCGGTTCACCCGCAGGCAACTATCTTGCGACTGTGACCGGGACCAGCAGCTCTCTGTCTCACTCAACCGCCGTGACATATCACGTGCAAGACTTCAAGGAATCCGCGACTCCAACAACCGTCGCAGTCACCGTTAACACTCCAGGAGCTTCGAGCATCTCCGTAACACCTCTGAGTGGTTTCAGTGGAACTGTCACTCTCGCAATTTCCACGAACTCTACCAACCTTGTCTGTACTCTGAGCGCAACCACCATTACTGGTGGCTCAGGATCATCAACGCTCTCGTGCAGTAGTAGCGTTGCCGGCAACTATCTCGCTACAATCACGGGTACGAGCACTAACCTCTCGCACTCGGCCGGGGTTGTATATCATGTGGCCAATGCACCGGACTTTACTGTTAACGCCGACCCGACCTCTGTCACGGTGAATGTGGCCGCCGCTGCGAATTCAACGATGACAGTCGCGCCTCTGAACGGTTTTACTGGTACGGTGTCTCTCGGCGTTACTACAAACTCTACTAACCTTGTCTGCAGTCTGTCTGCAACCTCGATCACTGGCGGGTCTGGGAGCTCTACCTTGACATGTACCGGTTCGAGTGCTGGTAACTACTTGGCCACAATAACTGGCACTAGGGGAACTATCTCTCACTCTGCAACTGTGATCTATCATATCATCGGATCTCAAGACTTCACGCTATCGGCGAATCCCACCTCGCTCAACATCCCTGCGGGCTCTTCCGGGACCTCAACGATAACTTTGAGAAGCCTGAATGGTTTCTCCGGGACCCTAAGCGTCTCGGCATCTGTCTCTCCGTCTGGACCCGTGGCTAGCCTCAGCCCAGCTAGCGTGGTCTTGAACTCGGGAGGAACTGGAATCGCAACCCTAAACGTCACAACTAGTAGCGGCATGTTGGGCAGCTACATGGTGAACATCAACGCAACGAGTGGGACCTTCTTCCATTCGATCTCTCTCAATGTGACTGTAACTTCATCCGTTGTAACAATCAACACTGCCCTATCCTCGACGAGCATTCGAGTGGGCCAATCGGTAGTAGACTCTGCGAGTCTGCAAGGAGCAACTGCCAACGCGAGCGGAACGGTTACCTATTTTGGCTACGGTGTTGGAAACTGTGGAGCAGCCGCGACTGTCGTCTCCGTTGTACCAGTAACCAATCGAGTCATCCCCAATAGCAGACCCGTCGTTTTCAATTTCACCGGTAGCTTCAGCTTCCAAGCCAACTATAGTGGCGACACCAATAATCCTGCAGCAATCAGCCCCTGCGAGCCGTTGACTGTCAATCCTGGACCGCCGAATCTTACAACCAGTCTGTCAGCGACCGCAATAATCGTGGGAGGGCCTGTTACCGACTCTGCGTCCCTTACGACAAGCTGCACTGATCCCGCTTGCGGGTCAGAGGTGGCTGCCAGTGGGACAGTCACTTACAGTGTTTTTGCAAACGGCCTTTGCACTGGCGCAGGCACCCCTGTGTCGATTGTCAGTGTCATCAACAACGGTCGATACAACATCGTTCCGAACTCTAGAGCCGTAGCATTCAACTCGACAGGCACCTTCGCATTCAACGCTGCCTACGGCGGCGACACAAATGGCAACGCCGCCGTTAGGTCACCCTGTGAACCCTTTGCGGTAAATGAGACGACCCCGACGATTACAACAATTCTTTCTTCCAGTACGATTACTGCCGGCGGCTCAGTAACAGACTCGGCCACGTTGACCAGTGCATTTCAGGCGGGTGGGACGGTAACTTACGCCCTGTTTTCGACGAAGGATTGCAGTGGGACGTCGACGATAGTATCTACGGTCACAGTGACCAACAGCGCTGTGCCCAACTCCGCATCTCGAACATTCAACACTCCAGGCAACTACTGTTGGAACGCGGTATACTCAGGAGACACCAACAACAATGGCACGACGAGTGTTTGCGAACCGCTAGTCGTCAATTCCTCGACAACCACGCTTCCATCTTATGCGCTGGTAGTTTCATACGAGGGATTCGTTTACAAGCTCTACCCGAACGGGACGCTCTCGCTGATCGGTCAGCCTGTCACCAGCCAGCTACGCGCGGTCTCATGGAAGCCCGACGGCTCCTACGCCCTGATAGTCGGTGACCATGCCGTGCTCATCAAATACGACGGGACCAGTCTCACGACAATTCCGACAGGAATCGCGACGACGGTCAACTTCCTCTCGATCTCGTGGCGGCCTGATGGGTCCTACGCGCTGGTGGGTGGCTCTGGAGGAATTCTCCTAAAGTACGACGGCGCAACGGTCACTCAGATTCCCAGCTCTTACGCTGTATCGTTCCGCGCTATCAGTTGGAATCCCAGTGGAACCCAAGCCCTTCTTGTGAGCTACTTTGGCCAAGTGTTCCAGTATCAATCGACAGGTCAGCTGACCAAGCTCAACTCTGGAGCGAGCCAGAGCTTCGACGCTGTCGCCTGGAGCCCAGACGGGTCCTACGCGCTCATCGCTGGAGAGGGCGGTGGAATCCTCAGGTACGATGGAACGACGTTCCAGGCACTCAATACAGCGGGTCTTTACAGTTCAACCCTGACGGTGCGATTCATATCCTTCAACCCTGCCGGCACCCTCGCCCTACTCGTTGGAGATTCAGGCCTAGTCCTAACATACAACGGATCCACTCTCTCAGCCCTCCCAACGCTTACAAGCAACACCCTATACTCAGTCAGCTGGGCCGCCGGCACGGCCTACATAGCAGGAGGAGCAGGAACAATGCTCACATACTCAGGTGGGACACTGACGAACTCACGGACTGGAACATTCTCAGGGTTCCGAGGAATAGCCTGGAAACCCAACTAATCTCAAATGAGCTCACGCGAGCCTGTTCAGTCACTGAGACAATAGCTGGATTCGTAGCCAGTTATGCATAGAAGGTAGAGCACCACTGGAAACTGTTGGATGAACACCTAACGGGTTGCGATGATTTTCTTCGCGAGCTGATCGTAGATTTTCAAGCGCTCTAGGGCGATGTCGGCTCCGATAACCTTGTGTTCATTGAAAAATTTCTCGACCTCGGCTGCGCGACCGACACCGATAATCGAGAAGTACTCACGCAGGATTATCGAGAATTGGGCCGTCCCTGAGTACATCGCTTCCAACTTGGCCATGTTCTTCTTGAACCACGCTCAGGCCACATTTCTTGCGTCCGGGTTGGCTGTCGCATAGAGAATCACGTTTCGAACGTCCTGTCTCTTCACCTTGCCGCCTACGGCAAAATCTAGTGTCCTTGCTATGAGTTCGGGATTCTTGAAACTGACTAATCCTTCCAGAAATCTCAGCCGTTCTTCGTCAGTCGTGCTCTTCAAGTATCCGCCGATTAGTCCATCGTAATCGTCCGAGGATCTAGCGTAGCCCATGACCACGGATCGTTTCATGTCCGGCTCGACATTTGCCAGGCCCTTGAACTTAGAACCGGCCGTCTTTGCATAGGCATCGTCTAGAAGTGTGAGGCGGGCGGCGACGATGCCCTTGAGAGTGGTGCTATTGTCGTCCTTCTTACTCTCGAAAATCTTGAGTCCAGCATTGTGGAATTTGCGAGAAGTCTCGATTAATCTAGAAGGCGCGATCTGGTAGAGGAATGAGAGCTGGTCGGAGACTTCAATGGCTGGAAGATACTCCTCCTCATTCTGGTACTTCTCGACTAGACTGAAGTATTCCACGAATGATACGCGTCCCGATAGAAGGAAGGCTTTCGCGTCGTTGATCAATCCCCAACGGTCGAGCTGAGAGAGTCTGCCCTTCCACACGAGATCTTGCAGTTCCTTTCCGTCGTACTGCACAACGTAGAACCCCGTCTGGTCCACGTTCACTTTTAGGGACCTTGGCTTTGTGGGCAGATTGACCTCGGTCTTCTTCTTGTCGAGCAAGAATGACTGCGTCTTTCCATCAACATTCATTGTGACCGGTATCGGCCAAGTTTGGTTCGAAGTCCCACCCGCCAGTAGAAACCTCTCCTGTTCAAGCAATAATTTACCCCCCGCCAAAGAGGCCTTGACGACCGGGAAGCCCTCTTGGCTGATCCAGCCTTCCATTATCCGACTGACTTCTGTCCCAGATGCTTCTTGGAGGCTTGACCAGAGATCGTGACCAGAGGCGTTACTATAGCGGAATTTCTGCAGATACTGAGCAACACCCCTCTTGAAATTCTCTGAGCCAATGTAGGCCTCAATCATTCGCAGGATGCTGGCCCCCTTGCCATAGCTGATCTCGTCGAATAATTCCTCGATCTCTTCAGGGTCGTGGACCTTAGCCATAATGGGATGGGTCTTAGTCAGGGAGTCGCGGCCCATTGCGCCGGAGGTGGAGGTGCGAACGAAGTCCTGCCAGACCTTCCATTCAGGATAGGCGCGGTCGGTGGATTTGTAGTCCATGAATGTGGCGAAGCTCTCGTTCAGCCAGAGGTCGTCCCACCATTTCATCGTGACTAGATCTCCGAACCACATGTGAGCGATCTCATGGGCGATGACATGGGCTACCGATTTCTTCGCCCGTATGCTCGTATCCTTGTCCACATGTAACAGGATTTCTCGGTAGGTTATCGCTCCCCAGTTCTCCATCGCGCCATAGGCGAATTCTGGGACTGCTACATTGTGGAGTTTCGGCAGCTGAAATGGGATGCCGAAGTATGACTCGTAGTAATCTAGAACCTTCTGAGTAGCTTCGAATGAGAATCCTGTGTTGATCTTTCCCGTCGGCCGGTCAGCGTAGGCCGCGTATAGATCTGTCTCTCCATGTCGGCCCTTCTCCTGGACGAATTTTCCAACGCCCAAGTAGAGTAGGTATGTGGACATTTTCGGCGTCTTCTGGAACGTGACAGTCCTATCGCCCCCCTCCTTTGTCTCGGATTCCTTGGGCATGTTCGAGATGACGGAGAGGCTCTCATCGGTTCGTACTTGCACCTTGAACACTGCCTTGAATGCGGGATGATCCAAGCAAGGGAAGACCTTGCGAGCTTGAACTGCTTCGAGGTGTGTGGAGAGAATGTAACTGTCTCCGTAGGATGCTTTGTAGAGCCCGGTGAAGTTGTCAGAGACGTTTCCAGTGAACTCGATTTCTAGTGGACCCGAGAACTTGCCGGTCTGAACTTTTAGAAGCTTCCCCGTATGTTTGAATGGAACCTTACGGTTTCCGGATTTTACATTAGTGATCTGTAGGCCTACAGCGTCGAGGGACACGTCGCCGACTGATTCTAGATCCACCGTTACCTTCCCGCTGTATTTGAGACCGGCAAAATCAACATCGAGGAATAGGTCATATTCTCGGACCTCTAGAACATTCTTCGCGGGCTGAGTTGTGGCCAGCTGCAAGAGTACCGTATTTCGACTGCGATTAACATGTACTTAAGAAGGAATCATCGGGAGATTCCCGACAAAGCTTGTATTTTCGGTACCAGCCGCGCCTTAGCGACAACGGACCCGTGAATCCACCGGTCGGACAAACGTTATCATCCTTAGACCATTTTGGCCTAATGCTCCATGATCAAATTCAAATGCAAGGATTTCCTCTTGAAGGAGTGCGAGTTCGAAGCGAAGGGCACCCATTCAGTAGACGAAATGATGAAGCTGGTCGAAGTTCATGCCGGTGATGAGCATAGAACCCTCAAGCTCCCGCCTGAGACTATTGAAAAGATTCGCAGTTCTTTGCAGAAACAGTCTCTCTAGAAAAATCTCGACTGTGTCTTTGGCTTCACGATGACCTGAGTGGCGAAGTGCGCCTGGCTTTTCGGGACCGACGCCTTAGGAATAGGATGACTGATACTATTACGACGGCGCCACCGGTTAGTCCTGCGATCACGTACAGTGTCATGTCAGAAGAAGGCGTGGAAGCAGGTGGAGGTTGGAGGTCTGTCCCGGTTACGTTAACCCATCCGTTCATCGTTGAGATTGTGGGATGGAGGGAACACTGGATAGGGTAGATGCCGTGCTTGTAGAAGGTGTATGAGAAGCTCTGTCCCGGGTTTAGCTGTCCGCTACTGATGAGCGGTGTTCCTCTTTGCGTTGTGTTCGTCTGAGGTGATGAGGTGACCGTGTGTACTGTTTGTCCATTACTCGAGTAGGTCCAGGTTACTTGCGTTCCTGTGGTTATGTTGATGTGTTGTGGTTGATAAGCATAGTCGACTATCATCGCGGAAGAGGTGGGATCATTAGCCTGAACTGGTCTTGGAGAATTCTGAGGCAGTGTGAAAACCGTAAGACTAGCAAGGAACAAGGCGAGTGCAATCTTGAAGAATGACGGCTCACAAAAATGGGGCAGGGTCCCCATTCGCAGGTGACCCTTATGGTTTCGACTTTGGCTTGAACGCAACGTACGCCACTAGAATGACGCTTACGAGGGAAAGTACGAGGGCGCCGAGACTGTAGTACATCGCGTTGCTAGCATTGTTCTGAGCATTGTTAGCGGTCGCTTGAAGCGGCGACTCCAACACATTTACGGTCGTTGTCGCGTTTACTCCAGGGCTGAACGTTTGGTGAAAGTCGTTCACTAGATCCAACCGGATTGTATGGCTGCCGGCCGAAAGTGTCAGAGGTATGCCGTTCGGACTCGTCCAGATCGTGATATAGCGACCGTCAACCCAGACGTGGATGTGACCCTCGTTATGCGCCCCGCCACCAGTGGTTGTCGTGTTGACATCACTTGTCGTTCCTGGGTTTTGTAACGTGAAATTGTGGACCGCGAATGACACTAGGAAAGATGAGTTGACGTTAGTGTTCGAGTTCAAGGCTCCGCCCGGGGCCAGTATCGTTATGCTGCACTTTTGCAAACATGGAGCCGCGGCTCCATATACGCGGGGAGTTGTCGAAGGAATCGCAACAATGAAGATAGCCAGTACTAGCCCTACTATAGCCAATCGTTTGTGGTTCAACATTTTTCTCTCAGCTCGTGTCGGTCGCAGAGTTCATTAGTCTTATTCAAGTAGTGGGAATGTGGATTTCACGAGACATTCGCCGTTATCGCTGAAGTCTGCGAGTCCACTCTACGAGGCTTGAGAGAACATCCCGTAAAGTCTGGCGAGACTCCTCGTCAGTCAATTGCAGATTTTCATTGAATTTGTCTTTAGCATTCGCGACCAATAGCAGAGGCCTGTTGATCGAGTGCATGTTTAGGTCTATCATTATCTGTCGAAGGTGCAGCTGGGCTCTCGCTCCTCCTCGCAAC
>Ga0137388_10002450_pt1 | contig 11664 bp, 10 predicted proteins | sample 15con2h14AmetaG_FD_104644 | JGI IMG/M metagenome (GOLD analysis project Ga0137388, IMG submission 104644) | Vadose zone soil microbial communities from Angelo Coast Range Reserve, California, USA - 15con2h1.4A metaG | ecosystem: Environmental > Terrestrial > Soil > Vadose zone > Saprolite...
GATGCAGCTCTTATGCTCCACGGGGACATTCAGCCGGGACCCGGACTATACCGACTACCGGGCCGTGCTGGCGTACGGTCCGGGATTAGAGGTAGATGGATTCGAGGTGATGTTCTATGCAGGCTGGTATGCCGAGGTTGAGCATATTGCGGCAGAGCTGCGAAGGCCGGGGCTGCGCTTCCCTGCCGTTCACGTCGAAAAGAGTATCGGCACTCTGTTGGGAAGCTCGCAGCCGGAGAAACGCGAGCAGGGCATAGAGCGCTTTGCTGCGAACTGCAGACTGGGGAGGCTGGTTGCGACAGGAGTGCTGGTACTGCACCTGTGGGGTTTGCCGGAACTGGACGAGCAGCTTGAACGCAACCTGCAAGGGCTCGAAGCCTGCCTTATGCTGGCGGAGCAGTCCGGGTTGCAACTGGCGGTGGAGACGATACCGGGCAGCCAGGCCGACCCATTGAGCAATGTGCGCCGGGCGGTCGATCAAGACGAGCGCTGTGCTGTCGCGCTCGATACCGAATTCCTGGGGCTCTACCACCAGTTGGATACAGCTCTGAACTCGGACTGGTTATGGCAAGGCAACAGGGTACAGCATATACATATCAAGGATTTCGATGGTCGCCCATTCACTGACGATCAGCGGCGCCGCTACCTACACCCGGGTGAGGGCTATATCGACTTTGTTCATTTCTTTGATGCGCTCAAGCAGCGCAGGTTCGCGGGAAATATCAGCCTCGAGGCTTCGGCCATCCAACGCGATGGCAAGGTTGACCTGGAGCGATTGAAGGCAAGTCTGGCTATGCTGCGGGAATGGATGAGCACGTGAGAGTCAGGTATTCATATCCTTGGTGTTACGATCAACCATACATCGCCTGTCACGTCCTGAGCGGTGACATGCAGGTCCCAGCAGCCTGCGCCAGGAAAACAGTATTATTATTTTAATTAATTAATATATTAATAGTTGACAAATATCTATTCATGATGTATCTTTGAGGAAGAGGAAACGTTGGCGATCTCGATGTGCGTTTAGCTTCAATAGGCTTGTTCATTACCTGGAGGTATACAATGTCAGATTCTTCTTCCTTTTCCTTTCAAGAAGGCTCTTCAATTCGCGTTCGATCCTACGATCCTACCGATGAAGTGTTTGTGCTGAGCCTTGCGCCGCGACTGGTTATCGGGATACCTGCCTGGCGCGATGCTGACAAGATGCTGGTGACGGTACAGCGCTGGCTCACGAAGAGCATCGGGCAGCACGGAACCGAAACAATGCTTTTCATTGTTGAAGATGAGCAGGGAGAACGACTGGGCTTCGCAAGCGTTTCACACGACAGCCACTTCACGGGTGTAAGGCAGGCCGAGATCGGGGAGCTTGCTGTCAATGAAGCTGCGGAGGGTCGCGGTGTTGGGCGTGCGCTGGTTATGGCCTGCGAGCAGTGGGCACGCGAGCAGGGGTATCGCTTCCTCGCTTTAGGAACCGGTGCCGCTAATGCGCGAGCGCGTGGATTCTACCGCAATCTCAATTTTCTGGAAGAGGATGTGAGGCTGGTGAAGCTGCTGTAATATCCTTTAACCTTCCCAGCAAAAGGAAGAAATAACCCGATTTGCATATTAGATAGAAATACGCTACACTATGATAGGTCCGTAAAGTACGGGGCAAAAAAGGCGAGATAAGACATTAGATCGACCTATGGTTACAGTCGTCAAACTGAATGCGCTGGGGGAAGTCAAGATAACATACGAGGGCGAGGTTATCGAACAAGTGGCGGATGGGGTAGTCATTCAAGCTTACTGGACGCTTGCAGCGAGAGATTTGGGCTACACGCGTTTTGAACCGGGAGACCGGTTTATAGAATACTATTACACCAGGCGATGGTATAATATCTTCGATATTGCCAGGGCAGACGGCACAAGAAAAGGCTGGTACTGCAACGTCGCAGAGCCAGCAACCATCTACGATGATCACATAGAGCAGGTCGATTTGCTGCTGGATGTGTGGGTTGATGCGACGGGTAAACCTCTCATACTGGATGAAGATGAATTTGCCTTGGATACGACGCTCAGTGAGGAGCAGCGCGAGGGAGCGCAAGCGGGGCTGCACGATCTTTTAGAAATGATCGCGGCGCAGCGGGAACCATTTTCGCGAACGGCTCTATCCAGACCTGGTGGGTAGTCCAATCTTTGTAGTGTGTTGATGCAACACGGTGGTGGAGCCACAAACAACTCCGGGAAGGCATAGCTTGATGGGAAAGAGAGACGCCAGGCAGTTCCAGTACGCGGCCGATACCAATAAACAGCGCTGGAACATTGTGGAGCTTGAGTCTCGCAGACAACTGCGCCGGAAAGTAAACGAGCTGATAGAACTCGTCGACGATCCCACTATTACTAGCAGCGACATGCGAGAGCAGCTGCTCCTCGGCGTAGCAACATTTGGCGAGCAGTTTGCTATGCAGCTTGTGCGTTCGCTTCACCGCGACGATCAGCATGAACGCCAGTCTATTATCTGGCTATTGACCTTACTTGACGATCAAACAACTATTCCTCTGCTCGAGCAGATGTCGCGTGATGAGTGGCAATCGCGGTCCATACGGCTCTCAGCAGCGCTGGCCCTGGCCGGTATGGGAGCAACGGCAGAGATGATAGACGACGACACGTGGCACAAGCGATTGTATGCCACAGGTTGAATATAGATATTCCTCATGGAAGACATCGAAACACCTGCGGCGTCATCGCCCGCAGTAACAAGGGTCAAGCAATCGTGGCAAGGGCTGCTCTACGTTTGCGTAGCAGTCTTCTTTTTCTCCACCAGTCCCATTTTTGTGCGCTGGTCGGCGCCGTTCAACGCGTTTGAAATTGCTTTCTGGCGGCTGGCGATTGCCGCGCTGCTGGTAGCGGCACTGGGTATTATCACTCGTCAACGCCTGCTGCTCAAACGGCAGGAAGTACCGCGTTTTATCTTCTATGGATTTGTTACCGCCCTCCACTTCCTGTTTTATGTTGCATCGCTCAGTTTTACTACCATTGCCCACTCGCTGGCTCTTATTTATACCTCGCCCATCTTTGTGACGCTTTTCTCTGCCATCATGCTGCGCGAACCCCTGCCGGTGCGCAAGTACGCCAGCATCGGGGTGGCAGTAATCGGGGTGGCAATCATGGTTGGCTTCGAACCGCACTATACCACCTGCTCGCTGCACGGCCAGTGCATGCTGCTGGGCGATGGGATGGCGCTGCTAGCCGGGCTATGCTTCGCTATCTACTCGGTGGCAGGACGCGGCGAGCGAGACCGCCACCCGCTTTTCCGCTACACAACGAACGTGTATGGGTTGGCAGCCCTGTGGCTCTTACCTGTGATGCTGCTGTACGCATTTCAACATGCCTATCCCCTGGCTGCGGTAGGAGCTGTTGTCGCGCTGGGTGTCTTCCCGCTCGGACTGGGGCACACGCTCTACAACGCGGCCGTGCGTAGGATGCACGCTACCTATGCCAACCTGATCGCCACGCAGGAGGTAACGGGCGGCATCGTGCTGGGTATTTTCCTGCTGCACGAGGTGCCGTCGATGGCGGCGGTGATCGGGGTGGTGGTAACGTTAATCGGTATTGTTGGGGTGCTGATATAGAGGGCTATCTTAATACGATTTAACAAATTTATGTGGGTTTTGCCCCACCCCCGGTCTTTTCACGGGTAGGTTTCTTTCTAGGGTGGCTGAGGAAGGGGTGCGAGAGGTTCCTGAGCCACGAATAAACTGGACGCCGGACGCGGTGATGCGAGGGCTACTTGTGCACGGCGTTCGGCTCGCTCTTGTTTGCGAGTCAGGCGACGTTGCCGATGGCGGGCAATCTCCTCGTGTCCGCGTGGGCGTTGTGCCCGTTGCTGTGCTTGCTCCCAGCGGCGCGTCTCTCGTTCGTGCTGCCGCTGCTGCTCTCGCGTTCGGCGTTTTTCCTGCGTCTGCTTGCTTTTGCGCTGCCGTTTGCGCTCTTCCTTGTGCTTGCGCTTCCTCACCCAACTGCTGGCCGGCTTTCCCACCGCGTAGGTGTGCTTGGGCCACGCTTCTGCCACCACGTGTCCTACTGGTACCTCTTCCCCACGCATCGCTGCCGCGCTGATGGCTTGTTGTCCACGCACCAGGCAACTCTGTTCTCGCGCTCGCGGTCGCCTGATCGGTTTGGGTGGCCTGCCCACTGGTTTTTTCCTCGATCCCCGTCTTCGGCCCTGCTGTCCCCCCTTGCGCGCCTGCCTTTGCTCCTCATCCTCCAGCTTCCCTCCCAGCAACACCGCCACCTGCATCGCCACCGCCATCGCCAGCCACAACCGCTTCGCTCGCCCCGGGTCCGTCATTTTCGTCTGTTCCCAGCGAAACCCTCCTCGTTTGTGATCTTTGTACTCGTCCTCGATCCAGAAGCGCATCTGGTACCAGGCCACCTGCGCTTGTGCAGGGGGCAGATCGGTCACCACCGCCAGTTTCTCTTCGTACCCCTTCTCCCAACGGACCAACAGCGTGCCCGTCATCCGCTCCCCTTGCTCGCTCCATTCTCCCGCTCCGCTCCATCCCCGCCCGTGTCGGTTCACCCGTTGCCCCATCGGGCGAAACTCGTGCTCGTCTTCTCCTCGAAAGCGCAGGTTCTCTTTCACACGAAAAAATGGATGCCATCCCAATGCTTGCACCTCCCGATACAACCAGGAGGCGTATAACCCTCGATCCGCCATCATCAGCACTTTCCACTCCTTTGGCACCACTCCTCCCAAGCGCCTCAGCATCCTCTCCCAATGCTCTCTCCACTCCCCCGGCTGATTGGCTGGCAGGATCGTCCAGGCCACTGGCATGCCGCAGCCACGATACACTACGCTGATCGACAGCACGGTGAACCGCTCCCCAAGCGCGCTCGCATCCAGCGCCAGCGCCAGTTCCTTCGAGCCGCTCCAGTTCTTGAGAATCCCTGCCAACAAATCGGCAAAGCATCCTTCCACCTCCACCTCTTGGCGCTTGCTCCCGCGCTTTGCCTCCACTTCGTAGTAAAACTCCCGCAGCCGTTGGCGCAGTCGTCCTGCGGGAACCTGCTCCACCTGCGCCAGCCAGGTGCTCAGACGCGTCAGTCCGCACCCTCCCGTCAGGATGATCGCGTAACTCAACATCCCCAGGACCTGGGCCTGTGGCTTGCTCAAACTCGGCAGCAGATCGGCTACCTGCCCTTGCCAGTGTGCTATGCTGGGAACAGAAGAAGACATCGCATTCTCCTTTCTGAGAATGATGCTTATGATCTCTTCTTCTTTTTTCGACGCTTTCTCGCCTCTCGGCAGGCTTATTCCTCTTTGGATATCGCCTCGCTCCTCTTCCCAGGCTCCCTCACAAAATACCTACCCGTGAGAGCACCCCCGGTCGCCATAAATGTCGCGGCTACGCCATACATGCGTCTCTTCAATGAGGAACGGGGACCTCATTCGCCAAATGTGTCAGGGTGAGAGCCTAGCACAGCGGGATCGACAATCCAGCCTTCGAGGGGATCACAATGAGAAGGTATGCCGTAGCCGTTATTACGCTGAGAGTAGGCCCATGCAGCCTGAACGGCGCACAAAAGGGCATCAAGGCTGTCGGCCTTGGGATCTGCAATGAGGGCATCGGCCAGTGCTGTGGGTATTTCAAGTGTATAGCCGTAGTAGTCGAGCAATTCAGGGGAACACAAACCACGCAAGATGGCCTGGCGCTCGGCAGCTTTAGCGGCGGTTTGCTGCGAACGTTCGTCGCTTTTGTAGCTGCGCCTGTCGATCCAGAGGCGGGCGACGAGGGCGGGGTAGCCTTCGACAACCATGCGATTGTCGTTCGTTGGGCGAGAGGGAAGGATATTGACGCCTGATGCCAGCAGCCTTGGCGCGCCCCGAAAAAACATCTTCGCCACGGGAACGCGGTGCAGCATCATTGGGCTGCGCGAAGACGCTCGCACATCGGTTACGCGCAAGTGGTGTTTATCGCCAGGTGGGCGACTTGCGCAATACTGGATAAGAGTATGTTCAAAGGATTGTTTGCCCATTGTTGCGACAAGCTGTACATAACCTTCCCACGTTTCAGGCCAGTCCAGGCGGGAGATGAGTTTTCCCGGCTGGCCGAAAGGAAAATCGAGGGCCGCGAGCCAGGGGCCTTTGCGATGTAGAAATGTTTCAAACTCTTCAAAGTTATGGAGCTTCACACATGTATGGAGTTTCAGGGTACTCTCGAGAAGCTCGCATACGGCGCAGGTGATGGGCTTTCTGGGGCGCGGCGCGCTGGTGAAGTCAAATCCATAGATATTCACAGTTGGGTAATGACGGTCTTGCTAATGCAGCGCAGGGTTGCAAATACGCCTCTGCCAGCAGAGGCGACGGCCTCGAAGCTGGGCACACGGCGGCGATTGAGGTAGCGATCAAGGACGTGGACGGGCAGCGCGGTAGACAGGTCACGCTTGTTCCACTGCATGACGAAGGGAAAGCCGCCCAGGTCTTTGCCAGTATGACGCAGATTCATCTCCAACTCGCTAATGCTCTGCATGTTCTCTTCAAACTTTTCGGCCTGGGAGTCCACGACGAAGACGATGCCATCGGCGCCATTGAGCACGGCCATGCGGGTGCGCTCGTACAGGATTTGACCAGGGACGGTATAGAGGTGGAAGCGCGTACGAAAGCCATGCACCGTGCCAAGATCGAGCGGCAGAAAGTCGAAGAACAGCGTACGCTCCGTCTCGGTAGCAATGGAGAGCATGTCACCACGAACATTGGGGTGAATGCTCCTGAAAACATGTTGTAGATTGGTAGTTTTGCCACAGTAACCTATGCCATAGTAGACAATCTTACAGTGGATCTCATGGGTAGCGATATTGATGAGCGCCACAGCACAGTACCTCTAGTCCCGGAAGAGCAGATCAATGGTATCTTCGACCGAGGAACGGAATTCCACATTGATAACCGAAGATTTCTTGCGGGTGGTATCGGACTTCACCCGCTCGAGTACACGGCCAAGCTCGTCGGAGGCTTTTTTGGAGAGCACTTTGACCAGGCCGATATGTGTGAGCTTGTCGAAGACGATCACCAGTAACCACTGCTCTTCAACCAGCGTGGTATAAATATTTTCATTGACGCCCTGCTGAAAGATGGTACGGAAGTCCTTTTCGCCAAGTAGTTCAGCGATATGGCGCGAAGAGGAGAAGGCGCCGGCGAGCAACGCACCCAGCGAGGTAGCGTTACGCCGCACTCCCGAGCCCTGGGTAGCAACGACCTGGCCGCTCTTGTCAATGAGCATGACCGAGCTGGCGCTGGTATCAAGCACGAGCTTATTCAGAGCGGTTGAAATGATAGCAAGCTCACGATCTGAGATGATGAGGTTAGTAAGTTGTTCCATGTACGCGCTGCCCTCCGTGTACGCGCCTGGCAAAGGTTATCATCTATATACACATTTTACATTAAGCAATATCAAGAGCCTCGAGAATTTCACTGCGGCTTGCCTTCACCAGGTGGCGTACGCGGCCAATGCTGGAGGCACTGTCCGAGAGGGTGACCATCAAGGCGAAGTCACCCAGTGGATCGACGCTGACCAGGCCATGCTCGTATTCCATGAGGGCACCGACGACGCTGCCACGTGAAATCTCCTGGCCGAGTGCTTCCGCCGCGCCCATGCCCGTGGTCATAATGGCTCCCACAGCCTCCATGTCCTCTTTACCGTCGCGGGTCAGCCCTTCGATCATCAGGCCATCACGCCCCACCAGGACGGCCAACCGTACTCCAGGGATTGATAAAAAGCGGCTTAGTGTCTGTTTGAGATCTACCATTGTCTCCTCCCCGTTCGACGGGTAGCGCTATTGTTGAGCCAGCGTGAATTGTTGCCATTCTACCTGATCGGCGGTGAGTGGCGCAACAAGATGGGACATCTTGGCTAGTGGGCATGATACCTGCTCTTGTAACATGCCCATTGAAGGTTTTTAACAGGCAAGCTATTACCTGTGTTTGACGGCGTAGTTGGGAGCCTCCTTGGTGATCATTACGTCGTGGGGATGGCTCTCGCGCAGGCCGGCGCCGGTGATGCGGACGAAGCGCGTCTTCTCCTGCATCTCCTGGATGGTGGCGCAGCCGGCATAGCCCATCGACTGGCGCAGGCCGCCGACCAACTGGTAAACCAACGGCCCCAACATGCCCTTGTAGGGCACACGCGCCTCGATGCCCTCGGCGATGAGGCGGCTCTCATCGATTACGCCGCCCTGGAAGTAGCGGTCCTTGCTGTAGCTGCGCTGCTTCATGGCCCCGATCGAGCCCATCGCCCGGTAGTCCTTGAAGCGCTCCCCGTGGGAGATGATCAGTTCGCCAGGGCTCTCGTCGACGCCCGCCAGCAGGCTACCCAGCATGACGGTGTCCGCGCCGGCAGCGATGGCCTTGGCGATATCGCCGGAGTACTGGATACCGCCGTCTGCAATGACCGGCACATCATACTGGCGGGCAATGTTGGCGCAGTCGTAGATGGCGGTTATCTGCGGCATGCCAACGCCTGCGATGACGCGCGTTGTACAGATTGAGTTATGCACGATGGCATTATCGGCGATGAAACTGTGTGTCGGACAGTCGACTTCAATATCATAGACTGGAACTGCTACTCCCAGGGAGCGATGATTAAGCACTTTGACTACCTGGAAATCGGTGGAGTGACGCTTTTCATGGGTAACATCGAGCCGCGAGCGATAGCTTTCACGGCATTGATCAGTACTTGTTCCTAGCAAGCCTCCTGCAGATGGTCTCTCTGTCGCGCAATTGGGGAAACTACCTTTCACCAGGAAACAGAGGATGTTGAACAACTCAGCGAGCTGCGGCGAGGTATTATGGAAGCATAACCGCCCTCCCTGGTCAATGTGGCCGTCGCTATCTAGCAAGCCATCTAGCAATCCCTGGAGATAGCGGGGATCCAGGCACAAGTAGCGAGTGGGGAGACGCTTTTCATGGCGCTTGCCGAATTGGGCGAAAAGCCGCGCCCACTGAAGCGAATAGAAATGAATGTTAACGACTTTACTGCCAGATGTGGGGATGACATCTACACCTGTCACTTCTTTCAGGCAGTGGATCAATTTCGCAGTGATCGCTTCCTCCCGAGGACCGAAATACCAGGAAACCCGCCCCAGTTCTGAGTTACGCGATGGTGCAATGAAGGGGTGACCATCACCGAGGAACGCTCCAAACATATAGCCTAACTCGTAGGATGCTGGAATTTCCGTCCGGTATCGCGCAAGTTGCAATTTCTGGCGAATAGCAAACTCGCGGAGATCGATAGTAAAACTCTGGGGCAGTTCAAATGTGATGTGTTTGGGAAGGAGACAAACATCCTGTTGGATCGCGCCAATCTGTTTCCATCCATACTTCGTTGCGCCTAATCTTGTAGGTTTCTCCAGTATTGCAACATATCCACTGCTGGCAATGGTTGAGGTGGCGACGGTATTCAGGTCGCCAGTGTAAAAGCGGTGATCAGGAGTAACAACAGTTTCCCGATAGGAAGCCGTATGCCGGAGAGACATAACCTCACGCACACCGGTACACCAGACGTTAACAACCGTAACTGGCTGACCCTTCATATTGATAACGCGATCACCGGGTTTGATATCTTCAATGTTCTTATATGTCGCATCCGCCATCAGGATACGAGTGCCAGCAGCCAGGCAGCCAGGACCAATACCTACCTTTACAGCGTCAGCACCTGCCTGGATAAGCGCCTCGGTCGCCTCAGCAGTAGCGACGTTTCCGGCAACTAGCTGCGCCCGTTTCCCGAAGCGATCTTTGATGCGCGCCACGGTCTCGATGACCATGTGAGAGTGAGCGTGGGAAGTATCGACCACGAGCACATCTACGCCCTCTTCGACCAGCGCGGCACAACGGTTGTCCGTATCGGGTCCCACACCCACGGCAGCGCCAACGCGCAGGCGGCCATACTCGTCTTTGGCTGCATTGGGGTAGAGGATCTTCTTCTGGATGTCCTTCATAGTGATGAGGCCCTTGAGCATGCCGTGTTCATCCACCACGGGGAGTTTCTCGATCTTGTAGCGGTGCAGGCTGTCGTGGGCCTGTTCTAAGGTTGTCCCAACAGGCACGGTGATCAGGTGGTCTCGCGTCATGAGATCGGACACGGGACGGTCCAGGTTGGTCTCGAAGCGGAGGTCGCGATTGGTGAGGATGCCTACAAGTCTACCATCCTCGGTGATGGGGATGCCCGAGATGTGGAAACGCTGCATAGAGGCCAGGGCTTCACGCAACAAGGCGGAAGGGCCCATGGTTACAGGGTCTGTAATCATACCTGACTCTGAACGCTTTACTTTATCGACTTCCTGGGCTTGATCTTCGATGGATAGATTACGATGAACGATACCGATGCCGCCCTCGCGAGCCAGGGCAATCGCCAGCCGTGCTTCGGTGACGGTATCCATGGCGGCGCTCACGATGGGGATGTTGAGATTGATGGTACGTGTCAAGCGGGTGCGGGTAGAAACATCGTGAGGGAGTACGGACGAGGCGGCGGGAACAATGAGTACATCGTCGAATGTGAAGCCTTCCAGGGCAAATTTCTCATCGAAAGTGCCCTGGTTATGCGCCAGAGACATGATTGCGGCGTCCTCCTTATAAAAAACGCCCAACGCGCGCTCAAGCGTGCGCCGGGCCTCCACCGATAGTGAGCCTGAGCGGCTCGCACATCGCTATTGATTGTCGGTGGGCAAGTGTCATGAATATTTCTTCATAGTGTAACATCTGAGATGAGGAACGTCAAATGAAAAATAATAAGGATTAATTTTTCGCAATCTTGTCATCTCGAGAAAACTGCTGTACTTTATACAGAGTGGATACCAATCCTTAACAGTCAAGGAGTGATATGCTATGTCTGCTGATGCGCAGGCAACGGCGCAGACGATCAACCAGCAGGGGAGTGGAATGCAAGCTGCTGGAGATGAGGCCATCGTCGTTGATAAACTTACTAAAAGTTACGGCTCGCTGCGAGTCGTTGATCAATTACAATTCACCGTACACAGGGGCGAGGTCTTTGCCCTGCTGGGGCCAAACGGCGCAGGCAAGACGACGACGGTTGAGACGCTTGAAGGCTACCGCACTGCCGATGAAGGGGCTATTCGCGTGCTAGGCATAGACCCCAGGCATGATGCAAAGGAACTAAAGCCGCAGATCGGGGTGATGCTGCAGCAGGACGGCCTGTACCCGGGCCTGACCGTGCGCGAGGTGCTGCGGCTCTTCGCGGGCTACTACGAGCACGCGCAGGACATCGACCAGTTATTGGAGCGTGTTGGGCTCACAGCCTCGGCGAAAATGCGCTGCCGCAGGCTCTCGGGTGGTCAGAAGCGCCGCCTGGCGCTGGCCCTGGCCCTGGTGGGCAATCCCACGCTGGTATTTCTGGACGAGCCAACGGCGGGGATGGATCCCCAGGCCCGGCTGGTGACATGGGAGATCATACGCGATCTGAAACGCAATGGAGCAACGATACTGCTCACCACGCACATGATGGATGAAGCTGAGCGACTGGCGGACCGCGTCGCCATTATCGACCACGGGCGCTTGATCGCCCTTGATACTCCAGCAGGGTTAACGGGCACACAAAATGCGACGGTGGTGCGCTTCATCGCACCAGCGGGGCTGGACTGCGCTCAACTGGGGGCGCTGACTTCCGCACGCAAAGC
>Ga0137388_10002465_pt1 | contig 11635 bp, 12 predicted proteins | sample 15con2h14AmetaG_FD_104644 | JGI IMG/M metagenome (GOLD analysis project Ga0137388, IMG submission 104644) | Vadose zone soil microbial communities from Angelo Coast Range Reserve, California, USA - 15con2h1.4A metaG | ecosystem: Environmental > Terrestrial > Soil > Vadose zone > Saprolite...
CCCTGGGCCGGTTCAGCGGCGCCAATCCGAACACGTCCGCGTAGAACTGGGAGCAACGCTCGGCGTGGCGCGTACGCAGCGCGATATGCGAGATCGTGCGTGGCTGAACCCAATCGTTCTCGGCATAGACGTCCTTCTGCCCGCCCGAACTCTTCTGAGACAGATCGAAGATGTTGGTGTCGGGATCGTGCGCGCTGTAGGCGGCGAAGGGGCGGATGGGCGGGCGCTTTACGGCGCTCAAAGACGAATCGAATTTCGCGATACGCGCAATAGTGTCCTCGACATCGTCGACTTCGATGCCGAAATGATCGAGCCCGCTGGTGCGCCCGTCGCGGCGCGGAATTACGTTCATGCCGACATAGCCGTCTCCCAGCACGACCGAGCGCGCGGGCCGGGGCTTGCTCGACGGCTTCATGCCGAAGAGGGACTCGTAGAACCGGCCGTCCAACGCATATTGGTCGGACGCGATGGCGACGTGATTGACGCGCGAGGCCACTCACCGCCTCCCCGAAGAAACGATCAGGCGGTCGCCACCGCCGGCGCCGCAAGCCCCGGCATCTCGAAACATCGCGCTTCGAGCTCGGCGATGAGCGATTTGCTCTGAGCGGGCGTGAGCTCGACGAGCGGCGGCCTCACCGTAGCCCAGTCCGGGTCGCGCCCGAAGTGCGCGATGACCGCTTTCAGCGCCGCCATCATCGGGTACTTCTGCATGATGCCGCGCGTGGCCGTGATGTCCTTCTGAAGCGCGTCCGCGCTCGGGCCGCGCCAGTTCTCGTAGAGTTTGTTGATCGCGCCGGGATTGATGTTGCCCGTCGCCGTGATGCAGCCCACGCCGCCTGCCCGCATGTTGTCGAGGAGAAAGACTTCGCTTCCCGCGAACACGTCGAAGCCGGATTTCGCGAAAGCGTCGAGCATCGCCTTCGTATTGCTCCAGTCGCCGGAGGAGTCCTTGACGCCCGCGACGGTTCCGGGAAAGTTCTTCAGCAGCCGCTCGATGAGCGCAAGCGTGACAGGCACCTGCGACACCGGAGGGATGTGATAGAGATAGAGCTGCAGGCGCGCATCGCCGACGCGCTCGATCACCTCGGCGAAATTCCGGTACAGGCCCTCGTCGGACACGCCCTTGTAGTAAAAGGGCGGCAGCATCAATACGCCCCCACAGCCGAGCGCCACCGCGTGCGCAGTGAGACGCACCGAGTCGCTGAGCGCGCAGCAGCCCGTGCCCGGCATGAGCGCCGCGGCGGGGACACCCTCCTGAATCAGCGTTTCCAGCAGGACCATGCGCTCGTCAACCGAGAGCGAGTTCGCCTCGCTGTTGGTGCCGAACACGGCAAGACCGCGGCAGCCGTTCGCCAGCAGCCACTTGCAGTGGCGCACGTAGCGCGCGCGGTCGGGCGAGAGATCGCGCTTGAAGGGCGTCACTACCGGAGCGAGGACGCCTGAGAGTCGTTTCGGAGAAGTCATGGTCGGGATCGAACGAGAGGTTTGCGCGATTATGGCATCGAATCCAAGCCCAGTGTCATCGCGACCTTCACCCGGTTCACCGGCCGGGCCCGTCGACGATCAGCGCAGCGCGGTCATGAAGTCCAGGATCTCCCGCCCGAGCAGGTCTTCGCCGGTGTTGAAATGCGCGACCAGGGAAATGTGGTTGTGGTCGCGCAAACGCAGGAATCGCGGCGCCCTCCCGCGCGCAGCGGCGAGCTTCCAGAAGAACTCCGCGCCGTAAACGTCAAGCAGCGGGTTGTCGAATTCCGCGATGGCGATCATGACCGGCAGCGTGCAGCGGCCGGCCCAAGTGACGGGCGAGCGCTCGTCGTACCGCGACGCGTCGTCTCCGAAATAGGCCCGCACGCCCGCCGCGTTGGGATTGTCGGGGCGTGCGTCGGCGCGCAAACGGCCGCTCAGGAGCACGAGGGCGCGAACGCCCGCGGGCGGTTTGGCGCCCGCGTTCGGATCGCAGGCGTAAGTCGCAACGTGCGTCGCGCCCGCCGAATGGCCGATCAGGAAAATCCGGCCGGGATCGCCGCCGAACTCGGCCGCATGCCTGTCCGCCCACTCCACTGCGGCGGCGACATCGTGGGCGCCTGCGGGAAATGCTGCCTCGGGCGCAAGCCTGTATTCCATGTTCACGCCGAGACAGCCGTTCTGCGCGAAGTAGTAGAGGATGTTGGCGTAGATCTCGTTGTTCACGCGCTTGTCCCCGCGGACGAACGCGCCTCCGTGCACGAAGATCACGACTGGTATCGGAAGCTTGCTCTGCGGGCGATAGATGTCGAGGCGCTGCCGGGGATGCTCGCCGTAGGCCCGGTCGCTCTCTACCGTGATACCGGCCTTCGGCGACCGCGCGAGCAGCGGCGCGTAGGCCGCGAGCACGATGTCGCGGTGTTTCTGGATATCCGCCCCCCACACAGGGCCGACGGCCGCCATCTGGAGGCGGACCTCTTCCGGCAGCGCGCTCGTCGCCTGGACCGACGCGAGAGATTTGTCCATGGTACGAGTCTAGCAGCGTTCAGTACCGGGCTCGCCGCGGTGAGGCGGCCGAGCGACCCAGGAGCAACGAGCAAAAATAATCTATGGTGGCGCCGTCGCAGGGTCCCCCAGGATTGAGGTGGTGATAGACGATGAAGCCGTCGAAGGCCATCACCATCAGATGCGCAATACGCGCCCGCCCAAGCAAGCTGCGGCGGTGCGCGGGGAGCGCCGCGGTCACCATCTCCGCGAGCTTCTGCTCCATCCAACGCAGCAAAGTCGGCTTGTATCCCTCCCCGGGCGTCGCCGTTGAGATCGCCTGCATGATGTTGTTGGCAAAACCGTTGTCCTCGGCCGGAATGTCGCGCCACAGCGTGCGGAAGATCTTTTTCAGCTGCCGGCGTGGGTCGCGGATTCTGCCGAGATCCCGTTCCAGCCGCGAAAGGCGGGCGCGCATCCAGGGATCGTAGATCGCGTACAGGATCTCGATCTTCGAGCGGAAATAGACGTAGACGTTCGAGGTCGAGATGCCGGCATCGGCGGCGATGCGCGCAATCGAGGTGTCGTTGTAGCCGTTCCTGCCGAACAGGCGATGCGCGGAGGCGAGGATCGCCTCCCTCACTTCGGATTTCTTGACTTGCCCCACGGTTGTCGAGATCGCAACTTGACCTGGCTCATTCACGGCGAGCATGATTTGCCGCAAGTATGAGTGTAGCTCTCGCCAGGGCAAGCCTGTTGCTCTTCGTGGTGCTTCTTTGGGAGCTCGTGTGGATCCGGGGGCTCCCGGCTTACATCCTGGGGCCCTTCGAAATCCTGAAGCATTTCTTCGCCGCACTCGGCTCGGCCGAGCTCTACGGAGACATCGGATCGAGCCTGATGCGCTCGGTGCCCGGCTTCGTCATCGGCGCCGTGCTGGGGAGCGCCCTCGGGCTGGCGGCCGGAATCTCGCGCGTGCTCGACCGAATGCTCAGCCCGATGATTTTCCTCAGCTACCCGGTGCCCAAGATCGTCATGCTGCCCCTGTTCATGCTCTGGTTCGGGATAGGCGACATCTCGAAGGTCTTGATCATAGCCCTGGCCTGCTTTTATCCGACCTTCATCAACGCCTACTATGGCGCGAAATCCACTCCGAAGATTCTCGTCTGGTCCGCGCTCAACCTGGGTGCGACCCGATGGCAGGTCTTCTGCAGGGTGGTGGTGCCGAGCGCCCTCCCGCTGATCTTCGCGGGCCTGCGAGTGTCGCTGGCGCTGTCCTTCATCGTGATGTTCGCCGCGGAAATGATCAACGCCAACTCGGGCCTCGGGCATCTCATCCGCGTCGCCGAGAGCGGGCTACGATTCGACCTCATGTACGTTTCGCTGCTCAGCATCGCGATCCTCGGCTACCTGAGCGACTCCCTCCTGCGCCTTACGCGCCAGCGCGTCCTCGCCTGGAAGGAGCAGGGCGCGTGAGCCGGCTCGTGCCCTTTGTTCTGATCGGCGCGGCGCTTGCGGGCTGGGAAATCGCGGCCCGCAGCGGCATGTGGAGCCCGTTGCTGCTTCCTTCGCTCGCCAATATCGGCTACGAATTCGGTCTGTTCTTCTCGCGAGCCGATCGCCTGTTTGAGGCGTGGACCTCGCTGCATCGGGCGCTCGGCGGATTCGCGCTCGCGGCTATGACGGGAGTTATCATCGGCATGCTGATGGGACGCTCCGCCTTCGTCGCGGGGTTGCTCGATCCGCTGTTCTCCGGGACTTACGCGGTACCCAAGCTCGCGCTGTTCCCGATTTTCATCTTCGCTTTCGGCATCGGCAGCCTGTCGAAGGTGGCGTTGGTGTTCCTGGAGTGCCTCTACCCGATCGTCATCATCACCTGCCACGGAGCGCGCGGCGTCGACCGCGTGCTGCTCTGGTCGGCGAAGAACATGGGAGCCTCCCGCGGAGAGATCCTGCGGCGCGTCGTAGTCCCCGCCACGGCGCCCTTCATCTTCGCGGGATTCCGCGTGGCCCTGCCGGTCGCGCTGATCGTGGTCATCATGACCGAGATGGTCAGCTCCGCCGACGGGCTCGGCTACCAGGTGATTTATGCGCTCGCGTCCCTGAAGACCGACCGCATGCTCGCCTTGGTGGTCGTGATCGCGCTCCTCGGCTGGCTGCTCGACAAGGCGCTCGTGGTGCTACGCGACCGGTTGGTATACTGGGAAAAACTCGAAACCTACTACGTTTGAAGGAGGGGTCCGTGAAGCGATCACGCTGTTTCCTCGTTGCGCTCCTCGCGGTCACCGCGTTGAGTACCTTGAATGCCGCGGCGCAGGAACCGCCGCTGATCCGCTTCGGCCGCGGCTTCGCCGCCGAGGAGCAGGTATGGCTGATGAGCGCGCGGCCGGATCTGACTCCGAGCCAGGGCAAGAAATACCAGCTCAAGCAGATCCTGTTCCAGGCCAATCCGGAGCGCTTTCAAGCCTATCTCGCCGGGGAGCTCGATGGGGGCACGGCCCCGGGCCTCGCGGTGATCTTCGCCCGCGCGCAGGGCGTCGATATGAAAATCGTCGCCAGCGTCTGCGTGGAAGCCGCGGGCAGGGAGTGGTTCAGCACCACGTACATGGTGAAAGACGACGGACCGGTCCGCAGCGCCAAGGACCTCAAGGGCGGGACAGTCGGCGTAGTCGGCATCAAGACGGCGACCGACCTGTGGGCGCGCGCCGGGCTGCTCAATGCGAGCGTCGTTCCCGACAAGGACGCGAAGATCTTCCCCATGGGCTTCCCCGGCATGGGCGACGCGGTGCGCACAGGCAAGATCAACGCCGGTACCTTCGTCGAGCCGTTCTACTCGGCGGAAGTGGCCAAGGGGGGGCTGCGCAAGCTGTTCACCGCGGTCGAGGCGGTCGGCTACGACCACGAGCTGCTCGACATCTGGTTCGGCGAGAAATTCCTCAAAGCGCACCCGGACGCGGTGCGCGCTTTTCTGGCGGACTACGTCGCGGTGACGAAGTACTACCTTGCCAACACCGCGCAGGCCAAGCGCGACCTCCACAAGGCCGGGTTCGTGCGCACGCCGCTGGATATCTATCTGAAGAACGCCGACTGGAAGCGCGATCCCGCCGCGCGCGTGGACGTGGCGAGCCTGGACAAGCTGTCGAAGTTCATGCTGGAGAAACTGCAATGGCTGGAGAAGCCGGTGGACGTCCGGCAGATGGTCGACGAGAGCTATCTGCCGCGTCAGTAGTTGTGCGGCGGATGAATCCGGGCTTCGGCTACGCGGACTCGCTGCGGATCAGATCCCAGATGTAGTTCCGGTATTCCAAGCACTTCACTGATTTTTTGACCGTGAGGTCTCGCGGTCGGGGCAGGTCGATGAGTACCTCTTCCCGGATGCGCGCCGGACGGGCGCTCAGGACGACGACGCGGTCTCCCAGATAGACCGCCTCCTCGATGTCGTGGGTGACGAATACGATCGTCTTGCCGGTGCGCTCCCAGAGGCGCGTCAGCTCCTCCTGCATCGCTTCGCGCGTCTGCGCATCGAGCGCACCAAACGGCTCGTCCATCAGCAGCACCTTGGGGTTGAAGGCGAGCACTCGGGCGAGGGCCGCGCGCTGCTTCATCCCGCCCGAAAGCTCAGCGGGTAGGTGATTGCGGAAATCGGCCAGACCCATCATCTCCAGATACTTCCCTACGGTCGCCTCGATCTGTTGTCGCGCCACCCCCTGAGCCTCGAGGCCCCAGGCGACGTTGCCCGCGACCGTCTTCCACGGGAACAGCGCGAACTCCTGGAACATCATTCCCCGGTCGGGGCCGGGCCCGCTCACCTCCTCGCCGTACACCCGGATGCTGCCGCCCTCCGCCTTGATGAAGCCCCCGACGATATGCAGGAACGTGCTCTTGCCGCAGCCGCTGGGGCCGATCACGGTGATGAACTCGCCTTCGCGGACGATGAACTGCTCGACGTTGAGAACCTCCAGCGTCTGGCCGTTCTTGGTGTAGACCTTCCTGACCCCTGCAGCCTCCAGCGCGATCACGCTCATTCCGGTGCGACGGGCCAACCATGGCTCGACAGATCGAACTTCACCCCCGCGAGGGTGTATTTCTTTTCGAAGAAGAACCGGCCGCCCAGCTTGGACAGATCCACCTTGGGCGGGGGCTGGAGTGTGGCGCCGGTGTCCTTGACGCGGGCTTCCGCCGCATCGAGGTCGTCGACCTGCACGCCGAAGTGGTCGAGCCCGTAGCCCTCGGGATAGGGATTGGGATTCTGCTTTGTGCGCTTCCAGCACACGATTGCGAGATTGATGTACCCGTCCGTGAGGTAGACCTCGCGCGCCAGGTCGCTGTCCCCCCGGCCGATCTCCCGCAGACCCAAGCCCTGCTTGAAGAGCTCGGCCGTGACGAAGGGATCTTCCGCGGTAATTGCGATATGCCGAATCCTCGCCATGCGCTTCTCCTTTTCAGTTAAGCCGGGTAAGCCAGCAGACGCTCCAGATCCGCCAGCATTTTTCCCTTATCGCGGCCCGCCCGGTGCACGCGGCGGTTCCTGAGCCAGCAGGCGAACACGCCTGCCAATTGTCCCTCATCGCCCACTTCGCGGGATACCCGCATCACAGTCTCGACCCGGGATTTTCGCCGCGCGACGTAATTCTCCAGGCCCTGCGCGAGTCCCAGCCCGCGGGCGCGAACCGCCTCCATCTCGGCGGCAAGGACGGCCGCGTCCTCCATCGCCATCCCGGCTCCCTGGCCGATATTGGGAGTCATCGCGTGGACGGCGTCACCCAGCAGGACCGATCTTCCCTGCGCCCAGCGATCCAGCCTGATCTCTTCGACTTCCGTCGTAATGATCTCATCGGGGGAACGCAGCTGCGAGAAAATGCGCTTGATCCGCTCGTCGGTGAATTGCGCGAACATCGCGCGGAATGCGTCCGCGCTGTCGAGGACGGGCGGCCGCTCGCGCGGCGAATTGAACGTGGTCCACACGTAGAGCCGCTTCTCCGAAACCGGGACGAGCCCGATGCGCTGGCCATGGCCCAGGAACTCGGTGAAATTCCGGACCCCGGCGGCATTGTCCACGACCATGCGATGAGAACGGTATCCCATGTACAGGGGCTCGATCTCTCCGAATGCATGCCGCCTCACCTGGGAGTGAATCCCGTCCGCCCCGACCAGGACATCCGCCTCGAAGACTCCGTGATGCTCGGTCTCGAGCCGGACCCGGTCGGGCCTGAGATCGATGTTCCTTACGGCGACGCTGAAGCGCACCGATTCGCGCGGCACGCTGCGGTAGAGCACCTCGAGCAGGTGCGCGCGTTGCACCAGCGCGCCCGTCGAGAGCCTGCCGGAATCGTATAGGGGACGATAGTCGCGGACCGCAAGCAGCCTGCCGCGGTGGTCGCAGGTCTCGCGCATCAGATACGGCCAGGCGTCCCGGCGCAGCACCTCGGCCAGCCCGTTTCGCTCGAGGACGCTCATCGCGTTGGGGTTCATGATGATACCGGCCCCGATCGGATTCAGCTGCGCGGCCTTCTCGAGGACCGTCACCGGCAAGCCGCGGATCGTCAGCTCGCGGGCGAGGGACAGGCCGCCGATTCCGCCTCCGACGACCAACGTCGAGATCATCGCCATCGCGGCATGTTTGCCATACGCGCGGACCTTAGAGAAAAATCATTGACCAGGGCGGCTAGGGCGAAATCTTGCATATCGCGCGCCAAAGTAGAAGAATAACGAACGGCATTCGTTTGTCAATCGCGGCGGAGGCCGTCCGGGAACGCCGCGCAGCCTTCGGAGAACACCATGGGAATGTTCGGCCGCGAACAGCTCGCGATGATGGTCCGGCCCGACCGGGTGCACCGCGCGCTGTACTCCGACCCGGCGATATTCGAACTTGAGATGCAGCGCCTCTTCGGGCACGCCTGGCTCGTGGTCGGCCACGAAAGCCAGATCCCCGCAGCCGGTGATTTTCTTACCACCCGCATGGGCCGCGAGCCTGTGATCGTGGCGCGGCACGCCGACGGTTCGGTGAGAATGATGATCAACCGCTGCAGCCACCGCGGCAGCACCGTCTGCGAGGATGCTCGCGGCAATTGCGTCGAATTCGTCTGTCCGTACCACGGCTGGACCTATCGTACCGACGGCAGCTTGCGCTTCGTGCCGCTTGCGCAAGGATACGGACGGGACGCCGAACGGAAGAAGAGCGAGCTGGGTCTCGCCAATGTGCCGCGAGTCGAATCCTACCGCGGCTTTCTGTTTGCTTCGCTCACCGCAGACGGCCCGACTCTTGCCGAATTTCTCGGCCCTCTGAGCAGCTCGTTCGACGACATGGTCGACCGCGCCCCGGACGGCGAAGTCGAAGTCGCGGGCGGCGTATTCAAACATGCCTACCACGGCAACTGGAAGCTCGTGCTCGAAAACCATCTCGACGGCCTGCACCCGAACTACGTGCATGCGTCCTCGGTAGAGGCGGCGCGCGATGCGCCCGATCCGTCCCAGCCCGAAAAATACGCCGACATCGCCATCCGGCAGATGCGCCAGAACGGCGTGCCGGAATCCGTCTGGGAATCGATCGGCATCTGGACGACGGACTTCGGCCACGGATACATGGCCGACTACCACTCGGACAGCCGGCTCGTGGTCGGCATGGACAACCCGGTGTTCGCCGGCTACCGCGAGCGCCTGGAGCACAAGATCGGCAAGGAACGCGCCGCGAAAGTGCTGGGCGTGACCCGCTGGAACTCGATCGTCTACCCGAACTGCTCGTTCATGGGCCAGTTCCGGCAGCTGCGTATCGTGCACCCGCTCGCCGTCGACCGCACCGTCGTGTACACCTATTCGTTCCGCCTGAAGGGCGCTCCGGAGCAGATGTACCGCGACACCGTAGCGTTCGCCAACGTCGTGAACGGCACCGGCTCGTGGGTCCTGACCGACGACCTCGAAGTCTACGAACGGGTGCAGAAGGGGCTCACTGCGCAGGCGGGCGATTGGGTCTACGTCGCGCGCGGCTACGGCGCCGACGCCGACGACGCCGGACCGACCCGCCGCGGCGCGACCGGCACGAGCGAGCTCCACATCCGCAGCCAGTTCGCCGCCTGGCTGCGCTACATGACGGCCGAGTAGACGCGGCATGGGCGCCATCGAAAACACCGGTGTAACGAGCGAAGCGATACTGCGCGGGGCGGAGCGACTCCTGTTCCGCGAGGCCTGGCTGCTGGACCAGCATCGCCTGGACGAGTGGCTTGATCTCTTCACGGAGGACGCGACGTACTGGGTGCCGCTCGAGCGCGGCCAGGAGGATCCCTGGAATACCAGCTCCATCATCTTCGACGACCGCACCCTTCTCGAAATCCGTGTGAAGCAGTACACTCATCCGCGCGCGCATGCGCGCTTGCCCGCCGCGCGCACTTGCCACCAGGTCGGCAATATCATGATCCTCGAGTCCGATGGGAGCGAGTTGCGCGTCGGGTCCTCGCTCGTGCTGGTCGAATACCGCAAGGAGCGGCAGCGCGTGTTCGGGGCTTCGGTCGAGCACCGGCTGCGGCGCACCCCGGCCGGGCTCAGGATCGCCGCCAAGCGGGTGGATCTCGTGAACTCGGAAGCCGAGCTGGATGGCATTGCCTTCCTCTTTTGACCTTACTGCTAGGCGCCAAATACGCTCAACCTGCACCCGTTTGTATTCCAGACATGCCCGTATTAAGCTCGAATAGATTTTTGTGTTGTTCCTTGAACGTTACCCAAGGAGGGAGAAAAACCATGTCCAAACCTATGATTGACCCCTGCCGTGTCGCGCCCTACCGTCACACCGCCCGTGCCATACTCGCGGGCGCCCTCGCCGCATTTTGCCTGACCCAGTTTGCGCCGGCGCTGGCCGACGACGACTCGGGGCAGATTCAATCGTTTCTGAGCACGCTCAAGAGAGCGCGCCTGATCGACCTCTCCCACAACTGGGAGATCACCTCTCCCGTCGCATCGGTGAATCCGTTCTATTCGTTTGGCCTCACTTCCACGCACGCCAACACGCGCGGCGCCTTCGGCGACGGCGGCCAGCTTTCGTTCGCCGCCGAGGTGCAGCATTTCAGCGGCCAGCACGGAGCGCCGAGCATCGACGCGATCGGGCATATCGGCCGCGACGGAAAGCTCTTCGGCGGGCTGGATGCCGCGGCGGCGACCAGCAACCCGGATGGCATCGGCGCGAGCGGCGTCGGCGCCAACCTCTCGATCGACAAGTTTCCGGTGGACCTGCTGGTGAACCGCGGCATTCTGCTCGACGTCGCGCGGATGATCCAGGGCGACTCGAGCCCGCTGCCTGCGACTTTCGAGGTCACGGCGGCGCACCTCGAGCAGGCCGCGAAGCGCCAGCACGTCAGACTGAAGAAGGGCGACACGGTCTTCATCCGTACGGGCTGGGGCCAGTACTTCAAGGCGAACACCGCCCTCTACTCGGGAGCAAACTCACCCGGACCGAGCCTCGACGGCGCGAACTTCCTGATCAAGAACGGCGCGCGCGTGGTCGGCGACGACACGCTCACCTTCGAGCAGCGCCCGCCGATCGTCACCAGCCCGACCTTCCAGGTCTTTCCGGTGCACATGCGCGTCATCGCCGACTCCGGCGTCTTCATCATCGAGAACCTGAACCTCGAGGAGCTGTCGGCGGCGAAGGCGTACGAATTCGCAGTTGTCGTGCCGCCTTTGAGAATTCTCGGCGGTACGGGTTCCGCGCTGCGCGCCTTTGCGCTGGTGCCGCGCGACGACTGAGTCTAAGGAGCGTACTCGCCCGGCAAGTCGTCAAGCGGCCTTCTTGCCGGGCCCGCCGCCGCTCTTCGCGCTGCGTTCCTCCGTCGCCTGTTCATCCTCCACTTCATGGCTGGGCGGCTTCGTCGCCTGGCGTCCCGCCGTCCATTCTTCGCGCTCGCGGACCGCGAGCCGGTACGCCTGATCGCGGCCCGGCCAGTACGGCCTGGGCCAGAACTGGCCCGTGTGCTGGTACCAAGCCGCCGCGTGCAGCGTGAAATACGGATCGGCCAGGTGGCGGCGCGCGAGCGCAACCAGGTCGGCGCGGCCTGACACGACGATGGTGTTCACCTGGTCGGCGCTGGTGATGTTGCCTACCGCCATCGTGGCGAGCCCGATTTCGTTACGGATCTTGTCGGCGAATGGCGTCTGGTACATGCGCCCGTAGACCGGCTTCTGGTGCGGCACCACCTGGCCGGTC
>Ga0137388_10002469_pt1 | contig 11632 bp, 20 predicted proteins | sample 15con2h14AmetaG_FD_104644 | JGI IMG/M metagenome (GOLD analysis project Ga0137388, IMG submission 104644) | Vadose zone soil microbial communities from Angelo Coast Range Reserve, California, USA - 15con2h1.4A metaG | ecosystem: Environmental > Terrestrial > Soil > Vadose zone > Saprolite...
ACGGGGCTTCTGGCAGCAACCAGCGTCAAGTTCAGCGGCGTGCCGGCGACCAATCTACAGCCGAATGCCACCGGGATCTCGGTGACAGTGCCGCCTCTGCCGGCGGGGACGCCGCCGCCCTCGCCGGTCGAAGTGGACATCGGCTCGCAGGTGTTGGCTGTCGGTCTCCCGATCGTGGTCTATCCGGCGGGGGTTCCCTACCCGGCGATCTCGGGGGGCCTCTTTCTTCCGCAGAAGACGTGGGTCGTCGATGCGACGGGCGGCCGCGTGTCGACAGTCCGCCCTGGTGATGTGGTCACTATTCTAGGGCAGGGGTTTGGCGCTGCCCGTGGGAGCGTTTGGATTCGACACCAGCCAGTATCCATTCAGGCATGGACGGACGGCGCGATTGTAATCCTCGTGCCCTCCCTGTCGCCCGGGTCCTGCGATCTCGATATCCGCCGCGCTGACGGGCTGCATACCTCCGGCTTTGCCTTTCAGGTGGCGCCATGACCGACTCGCTTATCCGCTATCAGTCCGGCCTGGCGCCGGTGCCGCCGCATTGGCTCGGCACCGGCTCCCTGCGGCTGCATCCAGACCCTCGCGACTTCGCCCTCCGGGACCATCCCGCCATTGCCGGAATGCTAGCTGCGGGCGTGCCCGAGACCGCCGACCTGACGCGATGGGTGACCGGCCAGCCCTACAATCAGGGCAACACTGGCGCCTGCGTGGCTGCGTCTACCTGCGGACTCTGCAGCATCGATACCCAACACAACCAGGGATCATGGGATGTCTTCAATTGGCTCTCTCTTTATCGTGAGGCAGGCGGAACGGGGCAGAATGGTGTCGATAGCCGGCTCGTGCTCCAGTTGTGCCACGATCGTGGCACGCCCCTCCTCGCAAGTGGCACCGAGAAGGTCGTCGCCTCCTATGCCTTCGTCACCCAGCAGCCGGGCCCGTTCCGCGAGGAGATCAAAGCCTGCATCGCCTCCGGACAGCCCGCCGTGATTGCCCTGCTGCTACCCTCTGACTTCGGCTGGCAGAGCGGCCACGGACCGGCAACTAGTGGATACCACCAGGTGTGCGCCGTTGGCTATGACCGCGAGTACGTGACGATTCTCAACTCCTGGGGGCCGGGCTTTGGGCGAAACGGTCTGGGATCGATTCTGTGGGATTATCTGGAGGCGGATGGACTACAGCACGGCTACGTCTACAGCTACTCGACAACCTCGCAGGGAGGACCTGCGCCTACTCCGACACCGGCCCCCACTCCCACGCCAGCGCCGACACCGAGTCCAACTCCCAGCCCCACGCCAAATCCCACGCCAACCCCTACCCCGGCGCCGGGGCTCGTTCTCTCGGTGACCGTGCCGCCGGGCCATCATGGCTCCCTGGTTTTTGCCAGTCTACGCCAAACGAATGGCTCTTACCCTGTGCCGGGCACCGTGGTTGCCTTTTCGGCGATCGCGCCGGGCGGGCAGACGGCGAACGGGCAGGTTGTCCTGTGAGAGAGGCGGGGTTAGCTCCCCGCCCCTTATGGCATGATCGTCTCTACGTCCCTGACCCAATCGACACGGGCGCCCTCCGAGATCAGCTTTTCTCTCACCGAATCGAACCCCATACCGGTCGCCCAGTTCAGATGATTGGTGGTTCTCCGGACACATCCATTACAGACAACCATCAGGTTCGCCTCCCCGTCCAGGAAGACATAGTAAAGGCTTTCGATGTAAGGGCCACAGCTCATCTCTCCGTCTCCAATTCTGCCAGATGCGACCATGCCGCGTCAAGCTGAATGCTTACCTTCGCCGCCGCCGCCGGAAACCCCTCCCGATAGCAGCGGAGCGAGCACTCCAGGGCGGCGATGCGGCGCTCGGTGTTTTCGATCGCGGTGGCTTGTCGGGCGCTCATCCTGCTTGTTCCTGTGCCGCCCGGGCGGCTTCCTTCGCCAACTCCAGCGAGAGCAGGGCGCGCCGAATGCGGCCCTCATCGCCCGATTTCATCGCCCGCTCCGCTTCAATGCGGGTCTCGCGAAGATCTGCCACCGCGCCGAGAAACCGATCCACGTCCTCGCCGAGCCCCAGAGTTTGTTTCGCTTTCATCGTCGTCTCCTCCCATCTCTCTCATCTGTTCGCTGGCTTGCCAAGCGCTCTACAGTTGGGTCCTCGCGCAGGCGGCGAGCAGAGCGGCAAACCAAATCAGAACTCCCAAGATGATTCCAAGAGCTTCCATCGTCGTCTCCTTCTACTTCGGAACAGCAAGTCTCCGTTCCACGACTAGAGTATACGGGTTTCGCAGAATGGTGCTATCCTCCGCAAGGAGGACATTGGGGTCAACTACGCCGTATTTAGGAATGTCTGTCCTGCTCAACCCCCACGGCTTTTCACGCCTGCGACCGTCTCTTTCACCCCGATTTCTGGCGCTAGGCGAGGCCGCGTCCTCAGGTACAGATCAACCGCCGTCCGGATGTGCGCCGCCAGGCTATTGCCATCGGCGGCGACCAGCTCTGCCAGGCGAGCCTCCTGGGAGGGGGTGAGCTGGATCAATCGTCGCTTCACGATCCCTCCTCTTCAATCCACACCATCTCATAGTGTCGGCACTTGCTGCCATCCGGCGCAACGCCCTCTTCGAACCGGTAGATGACGCCCTGCTCCCGATGGATGCGACCGGAGAGTGAGTTATCAATCACCGGCTCTTGCCCATTGTCGCGGCAGATCGCCTCATACTCCTCGTAAGTCTCGGCGGCTTCTGCAGGGAAGCCTTCCACCCAATCCCATTCGCCAAAACCGCCAGACGCCGGCTGAAGTGTTGCACAGTAAACCTGGGGCATCGTCGTCTCCTTTCGTATCATCCATCCTACAATCAGAGTATAGCATAGTGATATCACTTCGTCAACCCCCTCACCGCAGGAATCTCCGAAATACCTCCTTGATCCTTACCTCCTCCACCTCCCGCCGCCAGCGGCCCGAGCCCGGGATCGGCTCCACGCGGCAGACCACGGCCTCCAGCATCCCCGAGACCACCTGCCGCCGCGCCTGATCGTCGAGAGCCCCCCAGACGGCGGGCAGGATCTCCCCGACCTGATCCAGAGCGCCAAGGAGGTGGGCCAGGTCGTCAACGTCCGGATCCGGCGCTGCGCGCGTGGAGAGCGCGGCAAGGCGCTGCTCGGCGTCGGCCAGCTCACGCTTGTACCGCTCCCGCTGGCGCACGATGGAGGCTACCTCCCGCAGATCGCCCGCCTCGGCAGCCCGCAGCTCGCGGTCAAGCAGGACGTCCAGGAGGCTCTCCAGGCGACCCGCCTCCTCGGCAAGGGCCGCCGTGTCCGCCATGGAGGAAGGGGCGCAGCGCCTCGCCTGGTAGGCGGCGATGCCCTCGCGCAGCACGCCGGGCCGCGCCAGGAGGTCGAGGACGGCGGCAGCAGCGGCCTCGTGGACGAGGGGGCGGGCAATGTAGATGCGCAGCGGCTGGCCGTGCGAGCGGGAGAGCTGATACAAGGGATAGGTGAAGCCGCGCTTGGGGGCTTTGCTGGCGAGGGAGGCATGGCCCGGATGGCCCAAAAACTGCACCACGTCCCGACACCAGCCATTGTCTACCGAGCCGCGGCCGGCGGCGGCATTGCGGCGGCCGTCAATGGCGACCTGGATGGCCTCCCACTCCTCTCGAGTACAGGCCGACTCGTAATCGCCCGGCTGATTGGGCCAGATCCAGCGATCGCGGGAGGTGTAGGCGCTGGGGTTCATCCATTCCTCGCCATTGTCGCGGCGGGTGCGCTCGCCGCGATGAGGGAAATAGCGGCGCGCTGGCCAGCCGCAGATAAACGGATTGCGGAGCAGATCATAGATGAGGTCGCGCGACAGCCCGAAGCGAGACTCCAGCGCGGCAGCGGAGAGGTGGATGGCGTCGCGGCACAGCGCCTGCACGATCGGGAACGCCAGCGGGTCGGGCACCGATCGGCCCTTGCTGCCGTCGTCGTTCTTCGCGTTCCGATCCCACACCCAGCCGTACGGAGGCTTGCCGGTCGGGATGCGAGCCTCCAGCGCCATTTCCAGTCGGGCGGCCGCGACCCGGTCCCGGTAGACGCCTAGCTCGTGATGAGCGATCGTCGTCTCGATTTCCCATCTCATCAGATCGGATGTCTGGTTCAGGTCATACGGTCCATTCCGCGTCCAGTGCCATACGCCGGCGCGAGAGAGGGTTTCGAAGACCCTCGCGCGGTCGGAAAGGCTGCCCCGAGTCAAGCGGCTGGCTTCTACCGTCCAGAGCGCACCGCCGTGGCCGCGCGGGAGACGCGCGAGGGCCTCCAAGAGCGCGCGGCAGATCGGGCGGGCGCGCAAGGTATCGCCACTGCCGACCTCCTCAAAAATCCGATCCGGGCGCACTTCATGGCCCGCCTCGGCGGTCAGCCGCATCAGTTCCCGGCGGTGCTTGTGCAAAAGACTCGGGTCCGATAGTTCGGTCTTGTCCCTGCTTTTCCTCAAATAGATCCAGGCCATGAGTGAATCACTCATGGCCTGGATGTTTCTTGCCTCGCCCAGCCCTGCCGCGCCGCGCATCGCCCAGCCAGGCCCACCCGTGCCACGCCCCGCGAATTGAGATGTTGCAAAGGTTGTGCCATTCTCTACGGTTTCCGGTCCAAGGAACCTATAATAGGCCAGAGAAGCGGAGGAGCAGAAAGCGAGACGTACCAAAACATGGACGAGATACCTGCCCAAACTGAATGGATAGAGACCCTGCGAATGGTCATCGGCGCCCTGGAGCAGGCGATCTGCTCTGGAACGCGCGCTGTCATGTTCGTCACTTTTCCGGGTCCCGGAGAGCCTCCGCAGCCAGTCGGTCGACCACCTGACGGCGACGACGCGCGGGCTGCGCATGCCAATGGGGACCCACCTCCTGGGTGATCTGCTCCCGGAGTGGCGCAGTTCCCCGGGCGAGCCGCTGCCGCTCCTGGTGGCCAAAGCGGCTCGGCTCGCCCGTCACCGCCTGATGGGCTGCCGCCAAGTCCTTGCCCGCCATAACGAGGCTCACGATTTCTGTGAGCGCATCGGCCACCAGGTCAAACTCATCGTCGGTTGAGTCCACGTAGAACCACCACCTCCGTTTGCCGACGAGATCGGCATAGCGCGCCATATCCTCCATGTTGGGCAGATTCTCGCCGCGCCACCACCGACTGACCACGGAGTTGGCGACCCCCATGGCCTCCGCCATGGCAACCGTCGTCCGGTAGCCGGCCTGTTCGGCGGCGAGGTGCATCCGGTGCCCCGTCAGTCGCTGCAGCGGTTCTGATTCAGCCTTGCGCCCGGTCCTCTTGTTCACCTCTCGGCCCTCCTCCTCACGCGTAATGCAATATTGCTGCCATTATCGCACAAAGGGGAGGGTTCCGTCCAGTCAAAAATACAAGCCCTCGCCCACTTGCACATTTCTGCGTTTCTGGTAGAATGATTGCATAACTGCACTACGAGAGGAGGCACCATGTCACGAACCAAACTGCTGACCACCGAGGAGATCGAGGGGACATTGAAGTTCCAGGCCAAGCGCGGCCTGACCCCCGAGCAGGGGGCGGCCGAAATGGGTGTGAGCGTCGATACCTGGAGGCGTTATCTGTCAAGCTGCGGGGGCGCGATCGTCACTAACCGCTGTATCTATATGCCGGACAGGAAGAACAATGACAAAGCCACAGGAGGCTGACGAGAGCCCATCACTTGACCCCGCAGCCATCGAGGCGCTGCGCATCATCATCGACGCCCTGCTTGAGGAAGCGCGGAAGCGCTGGAAATCGGAGCTGTAAGATGTTCGCGAGTGAGGTCATTGCCACTGATGGAACGTGCATTCAGTTGACGGAAAGCCCCAGGATTTGGGCTGTGCGCGGACGGTTGGCATGGTATCGCTGCGACGCCGATCGGAGGACCTGCTCCTGCCAGTCGTTTGTCTTATCCAATCGCCAGGCGAAGGCGTCGACAGGCTGCCGGCACCTGCGGATGCTGACGGCCTACCTGATCGCCGCGGCATCGCTGCGGGAACTGTTGGCCTCGGAGCGAGACGACGCGCCGCTTCCGAGTGACCAGGAGCTTAAGGAACTATTCCGATGACTGTCAGAGAGTTCCAGGGCCTGAAGATCGGGGACCGGGTGAGGCTTCGTGCCGGGCATCCATGGTCGGGACACTCGGGGAGCGTCATCGCCTTTGAGCCGCTATCTCATCTGGGCGGCGTCGTGCGGCCGCGATTGAGACTGGACAACTGCGATGAATGCTATCTGGTCGAGGCGCGGCACGCGGCCCGGGAGATCCGAGAGGTGAGGCGATGACGCAGTTATGCGACGCTCTGCTACTGGTCCTCGCCGCGCTGGCGCAGGGAACGGTGATCATATGGACGATCGGCGCGCTCTCCGGGCTGCGGCCGCAGCGACGCGCTGCGAATGATCTGACGAACTGTCTGGAGGAGATGGGTGGATGAGTAAAATAGACGCCGGAAAGCTGAAGAAGTGGCATCTGGCCGTACCTGGACGGCTCTGGGGGCCGTGCGGGAAATCGGCGCGAAGATGCCCCAGGACAACATCGGATCGGTCCTGCGTGACCTGTGGGCTCTGTCTGAAGTACATCAAAAAGCACCCAGAGGACCTGAGCAAATGAACACTGATACGGTAAACGAAGACGGCCGCAACCTGCCGGCGGTTGCGGATGCGCCAGCCCTGCCGCAGCGCGACTTCCGGGCGGGGACCGCGGCGCTGGCGGAGATGCCAGAGCGGGAGTTTCAGGAGAGGCTGACCTCGATGCAGCGGGGCCGCGACCGCCTCAAGGCCATTCACTTCGACTTGATGACCGCCAAGACGGACTACGACGTGATTCCGGGGACGGCTAAGCCGTCGCTTCTAAAATCCGGCGCCGAGAAGCTGCTGCACTTCTACCGCCTGGCGTGCGAGTTCGTCCCTGGGATCAGCTACGGGGACGGGGAGGCGCTGCCGTGGATCTCGGTTGTCACCGAGTGCCGGCTGCACGTCGGCGACCTGGAGGGCCCGGTGGTCAACACGGGCCACGGCGCCGCAAACTCCTGGGAGAAGCGGTACCGCAGGGGTGGCGGGGACGTGGCCGCGGCCCACGACATGCTCAACACGCTGATCAAGATGAGCGCCAAGCGGGCGATGGTCGACGCGACGCTGCGGGCCACCGCAACCAGTGGCATCTACTCGCAGGATATGGAAGATCTCGCGGCACCGCCAGAATCCCCGCAGGCTGCACAGGACGGCAAACCTGGGGCTCGGCCGGCGAAGTCGGGTAGAGAGAGGGATAAGCCTGTCAAGGGGCCAGAATCGCCTCCTGTGATATGCAGCCAGGATGGCTGCGGGCTGATCCTCTCGACGGACGAGATCAAGGCCGCGGAGAAGTATCACGAGGAGTTCTACGGAGACAAATTCTGTTCGATCCATGGCCGCGAGATGCTGGCCATCTGGAGAGCGAAGGACGCGACGCCGGCTGCGGAGGAGGAGGACGAGGATCCATTTTCCAATGAATGAGTGTATCAACTGGGGAGGCCAATTCTGGCGGAGTGGATATGGCCGCTATGGACGCCGAAGGGCTCATAGAATAGTCTGGGAAGATGCCCATGGGCCAATCGCCAATGGCATGTTGGTTTGTCACCACTGCGACAATCGGGCATGCGTCAATGTGGAGCATCTCTTCCTTGGAAAGCCGAGGGACAACATCCGGGACGCCATGCAGAAGGGACGAATGGCTGTTCAGCAGGGCAGGGGGCCGAATCGAACGAGGAGTGGTCGGCTTCGTACTCTGAATGAATGGCAGGTTGTTGGAGTGATGGCTAGGTGGCTACAGAGGACTTCGACACAGGTTCAGATCGGGAAAGAGTTCGGAATCGAGAATGCCCAGGTTGGGCGAATAGCCTCTGGAAAAGCTCATGCAATAGCCTTCGCGGAGGAGGAGGAAAAAGGCTTCGCAATGGATGATCCTGGATGCGAGTAGCAGTGTCCCTCCTTTCATCCTACTGGTTAGCCCGCCTGCAGAGGCGGGCTGTTTTTTTGCGCCTGGGGTTGCGCGGTCTGCGTTTCTTGCATATAATAGGTTTTATTGGCATAACGCAAGGAGACAGAACCATGGAATCCGCAGTGCTTGAAAAGCGATTGCCGGGCCGGCTGATTCGGCCCAAGGTACTGACGACGATACACCTCCGCGTAGACCAGGCTGAGCGGCTGCGCCAGCTCTGCAACGAGCGGCAGATCTCTCAGGCCCACGTGATCCGCACCGCCATCGACCGACTCCTCATTCAGGAACTGGGCGAGCCCGCCTTGACCGATCTCTAATGACCGCCGACCAGCTCGCAAACCTGATGGTCCAAAAGGGCTACAAAGTACGCAAGGAGGGCGACGGCTACCGCACCTCCTGCCCAGCACACGGTGGCACTGACGCCAACATGACCATTCGCCCGCATGCCGAGGGCGGTGCAATCACGACCTGTCATAGCCACCACTGCCTTCGGCCGGACATCGCCAAGGGGCTAGGCCTGACGATGGACGACCTGACGCTGGCCAAGGCCAATGGAAATGGCGGGGAGGCGCACGACCAGCGTATCTATCCGTACCGGGACGAGGCGGGGACGGTGCTCTTCGAGGTGGTCAGAGAGGTCGATAAACGCTTCTGGCAGCGGTTGCCGGGGGCGAAGCGGGGAGGGATCGGTGACGCGCGCCGCGTGCTGTTTGGCCTGCCGGAGTTGCTCACGACGAGCCCGGGCGAGCTGATCTGCATTGCCGAGGGGGAGAAGTGTGTTGTCGAGGTGGCCAAGCTGGGAATACGGGCGACCACGAACCCGCACGGCGCCGGGAAGTGGCGGCCGGAGTATACCGAGTGGCTGAAGCAGCGGCTGGCCGACCGGAAGTTCCTCGTGCTACCCGACAACGACCTGGAGGGGAAGAAGCATGCGGTCCACGTCTGCGATAGCCTGCAGGCGGCTGGCCTCGCGGTCTTCCTGGCCGACCTGGGACCGCTGCCGGAGAAGGGCGACGTGGTGCAGTGGATCTCGGCCGGCGGGACCGCGGAGAAGCTGCGGGCGATGGCAGCGCCGAAGACCCTGGCCGAGCGGCGCGAAAGCGCTGGCGTGGAGATCATCCGGGACATCGAGCTGGCTGCTATGGTAATACCGGAGCATCCGTTCGTGATCGAAGACATGCTGCCGATAGGGTATACCCTCCTGGCTAGCAAGCCCAAGGTAGGAAAGACGCGCGGGGTAACAGGATTAGCCGTCGCCGTGGCTCATGGCGGGAAGGCTATGGGGCAGATTGACGTGCAGAAGGGCGAGGTGTTGTTCTTGGCGCTTGAATCTGACCTATCCGACTTGCAATCACGATTGTCGGACATACGTAATGGTGATCCCCCGAACGGAAACCTCTACGTGGTCACGGATTGGCCCAAGTCAAATGCCGGCGGGCTCGATCTGCTTGAGGAATGGCTGGCCGAGCATCCGTTGGCGTCGATGGTGATTATAGACACCATAGGGAGGCTAAAGGCACCTACGCCAAGAAACTCTGACATCTATCAGGTGGACTATGACTTCGGTACGGAGCTGAAGAAACTCGCCAGCAGGCACGCCGTCGGCCTACTGGGATGTCACCATCAACGCAAGGCAGCCGGCGAGGATACGTTCGACACCATGAGTGGGACCCTGGGGGTAACAGCAGCCTGTGACGCTCTTTGGGTGCTGCAGCGTACACGCGGGCAGGCGGATGCGGTCTTGAGCTTGACTGGCAGGAAGATCCGGGAGCAGGAGATGGCTCTTCGGCAGGATGAGCACATCGGTACGTGGTCATACATGGGGAACGCTGACGAGTTCCGAAAGAGTAAGGAGCGGGCAGAGATCGTGCGCCTGCTGCGCGAGTCGGAGGCGCCGCTGTCGCCGACCGAGATCGCGGAGGGGATCCAAAAGCGACCCGATAGTACACGCGGGCTGCTTCGCAAGATGGTTCAGGCGAAGGAGATCTATCGCACCGACAAGGGCGGCTATGCAGTATGGGACGGAATGGAGACAGGGACATGAGCGTACACGCGTACACGCTGTGGCTAGGAATGGGGAAGCCTTACCATGGCGTACACGCGTACACGCTGTGCCTGGAATAGGCACAAATCGCCGTACACGCTGGCGTACACGGCCGTACACGGGGCGTGTACGGCTCATATAGGGCGTACACGCGAATCTAGGCAGGGGCTGTGCCTAGCCGTGTACGTGTACGCACTTTATAGCGAAAGGATGGCCCGATGATGAAAACCGACGAGACGATTGCGCCGAAAGTCGAAAGACATGCCGGGAGCACGGTGAAGCGCCTGCCTCCTGGCAACAGGCCGAATCGCCAGCAGCGGCGGGCGATGAAGTATGGCCACGTCGTCAAGGATAGGACAAACGGCCAGGTCGTCTGCGAGACCCGGCCTCATCGTCCTGGCAAGGATGGCGAGATTAGATGACCGAGAAAGCCAACGCCAATGACGACGCCCTCGCCCGCGTGAACGCGCTGATGAGCACCCGCCGCAAGGGCGGCCGGCGGATCACCGAGGCGGCCATCCGCGCCCAGTCGCCAAACTATGCAGCGGCGAACCGGGAGGTGGGCCCGGAGGAGGTCAGGGAGAAGAAGAGAGAGATTCTGTCTTCTCTTGTTCCTTAGTATATACCTTCCGCTTTGGTTCTGCGTTTCTGGCATACTTCTTGCGCCGAACGCAGAGGAGGATCAACCGATGGACGCTGGAGACCGACCGGATTCGCCGCCCCTGCTGGAGGACTGCGTCGGCAAGGTAGTGCGCCGCGTGTGGGTCGGTGACTGCGTGATCATCATTGATTTCGAGGGTGGCTTGACAGTGCAGATCGAGGCAGATGAGGGAGAGATGGATGTCTACGTGTCGAGGGAGGCGGGGAAATGAATGCCACGCGCCCGAGAGGGGGTGATCTCATTGAGGCCTGAAATCCTCACAGGGGACTGTCTCGATGTGCTCAAGACACTCGAACCAGAATCGGTTCATTGCATCGTTACGTCCCCTCCTTAACTTTATTGGGGACTTCGAGACTATGGTGTTGAGGGACAGATAGGCCTGGAGCCGACCGTGGAGGCACACCTGGAGGCGATGGTGGAGGTGTTCAGCCTCTGCAGAAGGGTGCTCCGTAAGGACGGAACAATGTGGATGAACTACGGCGACTGCTATGCCTGCGCGCCGAATGGGCGAAAGGCAGCGGATATCGTGGGCGACGATCGCTGCTTTAGGGACAAGCCGTTCTCGACGGTGACGAACGGCCGGCGCAACGCCAGCGGTGGGGCGCAGATCGCCGGCGAGGGACGCTTCGCCGCGGCGAACCTGAAGCCGAAGGACCTGGTCATGATGCCCCACCGCGTGGCGATGGCCCTTCAGGCGGACGGCTGGTACGTGCGGCAAGACATCGTGTGGTACAAACTGAACCCGATGCCGGAGAGCTGCCAGGATCGACCTACGCGGTCGCATGAGTATGTGTTTCTGCTGACGCGCTCCGAGCGCTACTTCTATGATGCGGATGCGATCCGGGAGAGGACCGGAAACGAGATGGGTTCCGACGAGTACTCCGCACAATGCAAGAAGTGGGAATACGATGCAACACTTCGAGGGAAACAGCATTCTGGAAATGGAAAGCACGACGGTGG
>Ga0137388_10002475_pt1 | contig 11621 bp, 11 predicted proteins | sample 15con2h14AmetaG_FD_104644 | JGI IMG/M metagenome (GOLD analysis project Ga0137388, IMG submission 104644) | Vadose zone soil microbial communities from Angelo Coast Range Reserve, California, USA - 15con2h1.4A metaG | ecosystem: Environmental > Terrestrial > Soil > Vadose zone > Saprolite...
TACCTATTGGGAACTTACTTCCGCCAGCTTCCTTCGAACCAGCGCAAGCGCCTGGATATCATTCCCGTGGACGCCGTTTGCCGGGGTATCACCCTGGTTGCCGCTGCGATTATCGAACGCCGGAATGAGCCCGTTTACCAGCTCGCCACCTCGGTGACGAATCCTTGTGACATGCGGCGATCCATTGAGCTCACCTCTCTCGCGCACCGCAAGCACTACCGTGCGCAAGAGGGCCTGGAATACTGGCTGCGCCTTCGCTTCGACGCGATATCGGTATCGAAAGAACGCTACCGCCGGATGTCGGCACCCGCACAGATCGCGATCATCAAATCGATCCAGCACATCATGTCGCCTTTGCCACTGAAACGTCCACCGCTGGCCCGTGCCGAACGCAGCCTAGAGAAACTTCAAAAGCTCATTGAGCTCTTCGAACCTTTCATTCTGCATAACGAACACGACTTCGTGGCGGACAACATTGAAAAACTCTCGCATGCGTTGGAACCGAGAGAAAAAACTGATTTTGGCTATGACACGCGTTCCATTGATTGGTGGGAATACTGGATCGACATTCATATACCAGCGCTGCGCAAATGGACTTATCCTCTGATTGAAGGACGTGCGCTGGAATTTCGTCCGCGGCGCGCTTTTCAACTCACGGCTGAGGCGTCAACGAACGGCGAGACCATCAAGACCGGAACCGACGGGGCAACGTGGCGATATTCCTGACCGGTTCCACCGGCTACATCGGCGCGCACGTAGCTGCCAACCTGCTGGAAACCTATAAAGACCCGCTGAATCTCTTAGTTCGGGCGCAGGACCCGCACGAAGCCGAAGTGCGTCTCTGGCACGCGCTGCAGTTGCATCTGGATTTCCCGCGTTTCCACAACCACCTGCACACGCGCATTCACATCTTCCGGGGCGACCTTACCGGTCCGCAGTTCGGTATCGCAGACGACGATTACGGCCGGCTGGTGCAGACAACCGATTCGGTCATTCACTGCGCAGCCTCTTTGAACCGCAAATCCGAGAAGGCTTGTCTGAACGTGAATCTGCGCGGCACGCTTGAGGTTGTCAAGGTTGCCCTGCATGCTCGCGATGAGCATGGACTACGCCGCTTCAGCCACGTGAGTACGGTGGCGGTGGCCGGAAAACGGAGCAATGAAGTGGTTACGGAAGATAAGTCCATTGAGTGGGACCGTTCCGATTACGATCCGTACGCACGGACAAAGAAGTTCTGCGAGCACATGATCCGGCAGCTCCTTCCAGGCACGCAGAAGACGATCTGCCGGCCCAGCCTTGTGCTCGGATACAGCCGATACCCGTAGCCCACGCAATTCGACATGGTGAAGGCTTTCGTTTTTCTAGCGGGCTTGCCGGTGCTTCCATTTCGTCCCGACGACAAGATCGACATAGTCAACGTAGACTTCGTTGCCGATGCTATCGCCACGCTCCACCAGAAACAAAATCCGCAGTACGATACGTACCACCTTTCTTCCGGGACCGATTCGCAAACCTTTCGCGAATTAACCGATGCGCTCGCCGCAACGCAACACAAACACGGCCCCTGGTTCGCGCCCGGCTTTGAGCGGCCTTTTTTGGCGATCGTCAAGATGCTTTCCAATCACAAAGGGTCAGTGGGATACGGCGCATCATTAATGAACGTCTTCCTGCCGTACCTGACCTGGAATACGGTATTCGACAACACCCGGGTCACGACCGAACTGGACCGCAAACCTGTGCCGTTTTCGCAATACAGTTATCCCTTGCTGAAGTTTAGCCGCGAAAACGACTTCAAGTATGCTTACCAGGAGTGGCCCACCGCCAAGGCGGGAGGATCGGCCACATGATGGACTTCATGCTTGAGGCTTGGGTCAGCAGCCTCATCGAAATTTCCAAGCTCCGCTGGATGCTGGGGAAAGGGAAGCCATGGCAGCCCGGCCAGAAGCTCAAGCTGCTCTTTGCCGGTTACAACGGCGCCCGCAACACTGGTTCCGATTTGCGCGTCGAGGAAATGTTGCGCCAGATTCGTCAGATTCTCGGCCCGGAGAACGTGGCCTTTAGCGTAATGACGCAGAATTTCAAGTTCACTCCCGGATATTTCGAGGGCACGGCGCAGGTGCGTCTACCCGACATCTTTCCGCCATTTCTTTTTGACGAAGTCCCCAAGCATCATGGTGTGGTCGCTTGCGAAGGCTCGATGTTCAAGAGCAAGTTCGCCAATGCGCTGACCACGATGATGATCGGGTCTTTGGGAATTGCGGCGGCAGAGAACAAGCTCTCGGTTGGCTACGGCGCCGAGGCTGGATATATGGACTCACCAATCGCCAAGATGTGTGCACGCTATTGCCAGAATTCGCTGATCATCACCCGCAATGAAGAATCACGAACTGTTCTACGCGAGCTCGGCGTACCCACTGAATTGGGTACCGACACTGGCTGGACCTTTGAGCCGCATCCCGCCGAGTATGGGCAAAAGACCCTGCGACAAGTGGGTTGGGACGGCAGCACGCCCGTGCTGGTCGTATGCACGATTAATCCTTTCGAGTGGCCGGTCAAGGCCTCAGTTGTCAAATTCGCGATGCGCGGTCTCACGGGCGCGTACAAGGACAGCCACTACCGATCGCTGTACTTCCACAACTCTGGGCCAGAGGCGGACCGAGCTTACGAGCACTACCTGACGGCCATCGCCAACGCGGTGGACACATTCCGTAAGCGGCGGAACGTGTTCGTAATCATGGTTGCGACTGAGCGCCTGGACGCGCGTCCGGGCTATCGCATCTCCGAGAAACTCGGTGGCGTGCCCGTGCTCACCTCGGATGACCACAACATGTACGAACTGGTGAGCATCCTGCGGGCCTGTCACATGATGGTCTCCTCGCGTTATCACGGCATCGTGACTTCCATGCCCGCGTTGGTACCTTCCGCCGGAATCACGATGGACGAGCGCATCCGCAATTTAATGAACGAGCGCGGCCACCAGGATCTGTTGATGAATGTCGATGACTGTGATCTCGAGTCGAAGCTGCTCGTGGCGCTCGACAAACTCTGTAAGGAACGCGAATCGATTGCCGAGGGAATCGGCCGTACTGTCGTGAAGAACCTGAAAGTCATGGCGCGCATGGGTGTCTACTTCGAAGAAGAAGTGCAGCGGCGTTATCCAGAGTTTCCGACGCGCAAAGGCGAATGGAGTTGGGAAGACTACTTGCCACCGCTCAGCCCAAACCTGCGAAAGCTGGTTGAGGGGTACGGCTGATGGTTGCACAGTTTAGTTTTTTCAAAAATTGTCATTCCAGACGTTATGCCCAAATCCCGTAGGGACTGAAAGAGCCATCTTGCTCCATGAGTTTTCCGGAAAACATCTTCGTCCAGCTCGAACAGGCTCGCGACATGCCCATCCTTCAGGAGATCCGAGACAGCCAGCTTACGACTGTCACCGGTCGCGAATTATTAGGACACGTGGAAACCGCGCGAGCTTTCCTGAAGCGACAAGGCATCAAACGTGGTGACCGCTGTGCACTGCTCGCCCACAACAGCATCCGCTGGGTCGCGATGGATCTGGCCATCATGGCCGAGGGCCTCATCGTCGTGCCACTCTATGCGCGGCAGGCGACCGCAGAACTTGTTGCGATGATGAAGGACTGTTCGCCCGCTCTCATCTGCTGCGCAGATGCTACGCTTCGCGACGGCATTGTGAAGGACTGGCGCGACGCGCCGGCGCGACACCTGTTTGACGATATCTTCACCTCTCGAAACATTGGTGCGGCTGAGAACACGATAACGGTCGGGACGACAGAACTCGCTGACTCCGATGCTGTCACCATCATCTACACTTCCGGCACCTCGGGCGAGCCGAAAGGCGTCGTCCTCACTGCCGGCAATATCACTCACATGCTGAGTTGCACCTCTGGCCGGCTCGATATTCTGATGGAGAACAAATGCGGCCACGATCGCGTATTTCATTATCTTCCGTTCTGTTTCGCTGCATCGTGGATCGTGCTACTCACTTGCCTCCTGCGTCGCAGCCTGCTGACCTTGAACACCGATCTCGGTAAGCTGGCGCAGGGCACGCGGGCTGCTGCACCGGATTATTTTCTCAATGTGCCGGCGCTCCTCGAACGTATGCGCAAGGGGGTCGACGAGCAGCTATGGCAGACTGGCGGACTGGCGCAAGCAATCTACGGCCGGGCGAAGGCTGCGTGGATTCGTCTCCAGGAAAGGCAGCCTCACCCCGGCGATAGCTTCTGGCTGTGGCTGGCCCATGCGCTCGTGTTTCCGACGATCCGCAAAAAGATGATTGGCTCGAAACTGAAAGCCCTTATCTCTGGCTCGGCTCCGCTGAATGTGGAGACCCAGTGCTACTTTATGATGCTCGGCATCCCGGTATTGCAAGGCTATGGACTTACCGAAACTACTGGAATCTGCACCTTGGACGACCCGCGCCACGTTGAACCCGGACGCGTTGGCCCAACCATCGAGGGAATCGAAATGAAGCTCGGCGAGAACGATGAAATCATCGTCCGCGGGCCGAACATCTTTCCTGGATATTGGAACCGGCCACAAGAAACCGCCAAGGTGCTGCGCGACGGCTGGTTCCATACTGGGGACCAGGGCGAGGTCAACGCAGAAGGCAACTGGCGCATTATCGGCCGAATCAAGAACCTCATTATTCTTAGCTCGGGTCACAACGTCGCTCCTGAGCCGATCGAGGATAAGCTGCTGCAGCACATTCCTGGAGCGCAGCAGGTTGTGCTTGTGGGAAATGGGCGCGGATATCTTTCTGCAATCGTGACCGGCGGCGTAACCCGCGAGCAGGTGCAATCGGCGCTGGATGCTTTGAATCGGACACTGCCGCACTACAAGCAGGTTCGGGCATTTCACATCCATGCAGAGCCGTTCTCGATTGAGAACGGGATGCTGACGGCGAATGGCAAGCTAAAACGTGATGTGATTGCCCGCCATTTGCAGGCGGAGATCGAAGACTTGTACAGCCAGAAGCAAGCAGTCGGTTAGATTGATGAACCATTTTCAAGGCGACTCCCTCTCCTGGGACCTAAAAGACGGCGTCATCGAGCTCGCTCTCCACCGCGCGCCGTGCAACGAGTTAGGCTCGCTCACTCTCGACGAATTCGAGAAGTTCGCCAATGCCCTTAAGAATCTCGCTCCCGAAGCCCACGCACTCATCATTTACAGCACGCTGCCATCCGGTTTCTGCGCGGGGGCCGACCTTCGCGAGCTCTATCACCGTTCCCAGCAGATGGCCAAAGATGAAGCTATCAAGGGCGTCCGCGAATTTCTGGAACGCACCCACCGCGTGCTGAACGCCATCGATGCCGCGCCGCTTACTACGATTGCCGCGGTGCACGGCGTCGCTTTCGGTGGCGGATTCGAACTCGCCCTCGTTTGTGACTTGATTATCGCAGACAAGATGGCCCGCTTCTGCTTCCCGGAGCTGCGTTTGGGACTCATCCCCGGCTTCGGTGGCATCCCACGCCTGAAGCGGGACTTGGGGAATAGCGTCGTACGTGACTTGCTTCTAACGGGCCGCAGCTTCAATGCCACTAAGATGCAATCGGTCGGCTTAGTCAGTCAGGTTGTCGCGGAAGGCGAAGTTCTCAAACTGGCTCGCGTAACAGCGGCGCAAATCGGCAAATTCGACCGTCATACTGCGAGTGCGGCCAAGCAGTTCATCAAGCCGATCCCGTATGAGGAGTTACGACGAGAGATTGATATTTTCTGCGAACTGTTCACCCGGCCTTCGGTGGAAGCCGGCCTGCGCAAGTTCACGGAGAGCACGGACGCGCAGCCGTATTTACCGTGACTCGCTTCGAGCCACTTTATAATCAGCAACGAGCACAAAAGAACCTATGCCGACTACTGACCAGACTCTTGAGGAAATCCTCAGCCTTGCCGCGTCCCATTTCAAAGTGCCGCGGGAGAAACTCTCTGCCGACGACGATTTCTTCAAGACGCTTGGCATCGACAGCCTGCAAACACTGGATCTGCTTACGCGGCTCGAGCACCATTTTCAAATCGAGCTCCCCGACTACGACCTGCAGGGAGTCTCCGACTTCCGCACCCTGGCCAACCGGATTCAGGCAAGATTGTAGATTGATGATTCTTGATTGTTGATTGCGAACCACCCGCAAAGACATGATTTTCAATCTCCCATCCACAATCTACAATCAACAATTCTCTTGATGCTCGATCTCCGCCAATACCAGAGCCTGGGTGCTGCATTGCGTGACGCCTTCGACCGCTGGCCCAACGAGACCTGCCTGATCGAAGCCGATCGCGACCGGGAGAAAACCCGCCTTACTTATTCGGATTTCAAGGAAATGGCCCTGCCTCTGGCTCGCGCCCTCGAGGACACTGAATTCGGTCCAGGTGATCGCGCCGCCATCATCATGACTAACCAGTCCAAATGGCTCATCTCCGCATACGCCATCTTTTATGTGGGCGGGATCCTCGTGCCGCTGGACTACAAACTAACCGCGGCGGAGCACCTGCAACTTCTGGCGCACGCGAAATCCAAAGTTCTGGTTGTCGAATATTATTTGTGGCGTGCCATCATGCAGTCACCGGAATTCAAGACTTTGAAAGTAGGGACAGTTCTGGTCACGGAAGCGCCCGCGAGTGCCGAACTGGCCGGCGCATTTCGCTGGGAGGAGTTCCGTCGCAGGGGCGACCCGGTCTTCGCTGCGCGCCGCCGTGAAGATGTCGCCTGCATCGTCTATTCCTCTGGTACTGGTGGGCGACCGAAAGGCTGCGTGCTCACCCACGAAAATTATCTCGAGCAGTGTACTTCGCTAACGGCTTGGTATCCCTTCTGGCCCGGAGTTCGTTATCTCAGCATTCTTCCCACTAATCACGCGATTGACTTTATGGTGGGCTTCATTGGGCCTTTCGTTTGTGGCGCTTGCGTCGTGCACCTGCGAACGCTGCGGCCCGAGTATGTGCGCGATGCATTCGTGCGATACCGGATTACCTACGCGAGCTTGGTTCCGATGGTGCTCAAAAACCTGGAGCGTGGACTGCGCGCGAAATTCGACGAGCTGCCCACGGCCAAACGTACCCTGCTCAACGCCATCATCGGACTGAATAAACTGCTCACGCGCTGGCGTCCCAACCTGCCGCTCAGCCGCAAGCTCTTGCCGCAGGTCCACAAGGCATTTGGCGGGCAACTACTCGCGCTATTTACCGGTGGCGCGTTTATGGAGCCTTCAACCCTGCAGTTCTTTTACGGCTTGGGAATTCCTGTGGCCAACGGATACGGTCTGACCGAAGCTGGCACCGCGCTCACCCTGAATGACTTCAAACCCTTCCGCGCGGATACCGTGGGCAAGCCGCTTCCCGGCATGGAACTGCGCATTCTCAATCCAGATTCCGAAGGCATCGGTGAAGTGGCGGCGCGCAGCAAGACGGTCATGTCCCACTACCTCGATGATCCGGAACTGACCGCGCAAACCATCGTCGATGGCTGGCTGCTCACCGGAGATTTGGGCCGCTTCGATGGGGCTGGACATCTCCAGCTTTTCGGCCGCAAGAAAAACATGATCGTCACCGAAGGCGGCAAGAATATCTATCCCGAAGATATCGAAAACGTTTTCGAAGACTTGCCGGTAAAGGAATACTGCGTCTTTGCGGCGAACTACATCTGGCCGACGAAAGCCCTGGGGAAGGAAATGTTAGTCATCGTAGTGCGCCTGGAGCAAGGTCAGGAATTTACCGAATGGCTCCGCGATAAACTGGTCACGCCCAATCGCCGCCTGCCCGACTTCAAACGTGTGGGCGGGTACGTCATCTGGAATAAGGATTTTCCGCGCACTGCATCCATGAAAATCAAACGCACAGTTCTCGCCGAAGAGATTGGCAAGACGCTCGACCGTGCCGCCGCCCTGGTCGAGCTGTGAGCGATACGTTCTTCGCAATCGTGAACCCGGCGGCGGGCGGAGGCCGTTGCCGAAAGCTCGCAACACCGGCGCTAGATCGTGTGCGGGCTGCAGGAATCAAGCTGGACATGGTGGAGACGAAAGCTCCCGGCCAGGCAACAGAGCTGACTCGTGATGCCTATGCTCGCGGCTATCGGCGTTTTCTTGCGGTGGGCGGGGACGGAACTTCCTATGAGATTGTGAATGGTCTTTTTCCCGACGCCCAGATGCAGCCCGGCGCGCATACTGGCGAGCGTCCCACGCTGGCCTTTCTTCCGCTCGGCACAGGGAACTCTTTTCTGCGTGATTTCAGCGATCAGGGCGTCGACTTCGCGATGGCAGCTTTGCTCGCAGGTCGCTCCCAAGGCTGTGACGTTCTGCGCATGACCCACAAAGACGGCGTGATCCACTACATCAACCTGCTCAGCATGGGATTCGCCGCCGACGTGGCGGCCGTACGCGCCCGCAGGTTTCAGCGTTACGGGCAACTCGGCTACATGCTAGCTATCTTTACCGGCCTGGTTCGTCTCGATCGCCGCCCGCTTCCCCTGCGTCTCGATGGCGAAGGCGAGATCGATCGGCGGCGCTGTCTCTTCTTCACTTTCAACAACAGCAAGTTTACCGGCGGCACCATGAAGATTGCTCCCCACGCGGCGGTGAATGACGGGCTTATCGAATATGTTCGGTGGGGACCTGTCGGACGCCTGGGATTGATCCGCAATTTGCATACGCTATACGACGGCACCCATATCAATCATCCACTGGCGGAGCGACATTCGGTCCGGCTAGTTGAATTCTTCCTCGATGCACCTGTTGATGTCATGGTGGACGGGGAGGTCCTCACTTTGCACTGCCAGATGCTCGACGTCCTGCCCTCGGCCCTGAACGTCGTGGTATAAGAAAGTTTTGCATGTCCCAAGAGCGAAGAAAACGAAAAGCTCAGCGAGAACAGCAGCCCCAAAGCAGCAGGCTGCGGAAACTTCTGGTGGCAGTGCTAATTGTTGCGGCGTTTGCAGCTGCCTACTACTTAGGCCACAAACGAGCTCACAGGTATGATGTCTTCGCTCGGTGCCTGGCGGCAAAGCAGGTGAAAATGTATGGGGCTTACTGGTGCTCGCATTGCGCAGAGCAAAAGGAGATGTTCGGTACTTCCTTTGGGCATGTTCCGTATATTGAGTGCGGCATTCGCGGTCAGCGCGGCGAGACGCAACAGTGTAAAGATGCTGGCGTGAAGCGGTTTCCCACGTGGAAGTTCCCCGATGGAGACGTACAAGAACGTGTGTTTCCCCTGCAGGAGTTGAGTGAAAAGACCGGATGCGCCCTGCCATGAAGCCTGCATCCCGGCGCATCTGCCTTGTGATTGCGGTGCTGGCTCTCGCCGGAATTGCGGTATCCTCACTTGCTTTGCAGAGCCATTATGCGAAATCGGCATCCTCCTACTGTGACTTGGGAGAAAGCTTCAATTGCGACATCGTCAACCGCAGCACCTATTCGGTTGTGTTGGGACTGCCGGTCGCGCTGATTGGCATTATTGGTTACGCCATGTTGTTAGCTCTTTCGACTCTTTACCGAGCGAAAGCTGAGACTCCGGCCATGCTTCTCATCGGCGCTCTGGGAGGCCTCGCATTTGCGCTTTACCTCACCTACGTTGAAGCCTTTGTGTTGGCGGTGTGGTGTCTACTTTGCCTTACCTCGTTAGTTCTCATTTTGAGCATCACACTCCTGTCGTCGGTGATGGTTTTACATTCCATCCGTAATCCCTGAAACCTTTCTGTGCTGATTCACTCCAATTCTCAATGTCAGAAACCACCGAACAGCAAAAGTCGGCAGCCGCACAGCAATTCGGAACGAATCAGAATTCGTCTGTAACCGGAGACCTGCGCCTGCACGAACTCAGGAGCAGGGTCTTTCACAACATGCGTCTGCTGCGTGTTTGGCTACCGCCCGGCTATGACGATCCAGGAAACGAGCGGCGCTACCCGGTGCTCTACCTGAATGACGGACAAAATCTATTTGACCGCACCACGGCCTATACCGGCATCGAGTGGCAGGCAGATGAGACCGCCAACCGACTGATCCGCGAACAGAAGATCCCGCCCATGATTATTGTGGGCATCGATAACGCGCAAAAAGACCGCATGAAGGAATACCTGCCATATCGCTCCTTCAGTCCGCCCATTCTGCGACCGCAGGGCAAAAAATATCCAGATTTCTTGTTGCGGGAAGTGATGCCCTTTGTCCAAAAGAACTACCGTACCGCCAAATTGCCGGAGCAAACGGGGTTGGGCGGTTCATCTTTGGGAGCGAGCATTTCGCTTTACACCGCTATGGCCGTGCCCGGCTTTTTTGGCCGCTTGCTTCTGGAGAGCCCATCATTGTCCATTTCGAACCGTCAATTGCTTAGAGATAGCCGGCATGTTCGAGACTGGCCTGACCGTGTTTTTCTCGCGATTGGAACGAAGGAAACTAGGCGTAAGGACAAAGATCAAGAGGTCGTGGACGATGTCCACGAATTCAGTAAAATCTTGCGCCACGCAGGACTTGGTGACCGGCGATTGCTCTTGAAGATTGACGAAGGCGCCATTCATGATGAATCCGCTTGGGCCTCGCGTCTTCCTGAGGCGCTTACGTTTCTGTTCGGCAGGTAGAGTTCTTTTGCGCCAACTGCCAAGCGAGCCATAACACAGCAGTAAGTGCTATCACAGAAAGCTGCACATGTGTCCAGCGCGCTATTGGCCCAAGTAATGGGAGCGTGTAGGAGAGATACAGGAGTATCTTCAACTCGTCACTGAGCTGATTTTCCGGATTTCCGATCACCCAATCCGCGAGCAATAGAAATGCCGGCGCTACAATCACGAGGTCGTATATGGTCAAATGCGGCGCCACCAGCACTGTCGCCAGCAGCAACCCCGAGTAACGCAAACTCAATGGCGCCGTGGTACGCCATAATCTGAGCGTGAGTACTAATGCGATCACCACTGTGATCAAGTACACCGCAAATGCCAAACCCGGCCACGGCACCAGCAGTGACCAGAAAGCCCGCAGCGAGTGCATCTGGTAAGGCTTTGGTTCAAGTAAGGGGAGCACTTCGCGAACGTGCAACAGATGGTGGGCGTAGTCACGCATCACGGGCGTGCCGTAATAGAGCCAACCAGTGGCCAATTCTCCCAGCGACGCCAGCAGAGCTCCCAAGACAATTTTCCATTCCCGCGCAAATAGAAATAGAGACGCAGCCACCAGTCCCAACTGCGGTTTGAAGATCAAAAGCCCAATCGCCAGCCCCGCCAGGAACCGCCGGTCCGACCGCAGCGCCAGGAAAGCCAGCGTCAAGCATGCCAGCGCCAGTGCCGACGTTTGCCCCCACGCGATGAGATGGAAAAGAGCAGGACAGGCAATCGCCAGAAGCAGCACAGTTGATGCTTCAGATCGCAGGTGCGCGCACGTTCTCCATAGCGCGTAACAACACAAACCATAAATGAAAATGTTGAGCAGCAGCCAAATCGTGAGTGCGCATGCATACGGTAGCCGCGCAAATGGAGCAAAGAACAATGACACCTGCGGACCATAAAGCGGCAGATAAAATATTCCGGCCGACTCCGGCACGAGTTTATGCGCCAGGGCCGCCTGCGCGTTCATGTCGTACAGGTCGGACCCGTGTCCCACACGTGCGATGTATCCTATTATGTAGAAGTA
>Ga0137388_10002476_pt1 | contig 11616 bp, 8 predicted proteins | sample 15con2h14AmetaG_FD_104644 | JGI IMG/M metagenome (GOLD analysis project Ga0137388, IMG submission 104644) | Vadose zone soil microbial communities from Angelo Coast Range Reserve, California, USA - 15con2h1.4A metaG | ecosystem: Environmental > Terrestrial > Soil > Vadose zone > Saprolite...
CAAGGACACCGGTACGGGCATCCCCGCCGAAGAGCTTCCCAAGGTCTTCGACCGGTTCCACCGCGTCGAGGGTGCGCAAGGCCGGAGTTTTGAAGGCACGGGGATCGGGCTCGCACTGGTCCAGGAGCTTGTGAGACAACACGGAGGCTCCGTCCGCGTAGAGAGTGTCGTCGGCATGGGAAGTACGTTCGTTGTCTCAATCCCGAGAGGCAGTGACCACCTTCCGAAAGAAAGGGTTTCGTCCGGCAGCGGGCTCGCGGAGGAGGTGACCGGCCCGGCTCCCTTCCTTCTCGAAGCCACGCAATGGGGTATGGCCGGAAGTCTCAGCCCGACCCATGCCGGTTCGGTCGGTGACCCAGCCTTCGTGGCCGCGAATGCGCCGTTCCTTCATACCCCTGACGCACGCGTGCTCGTTGCGGACGACAACGCCGACATGCGCGAGTACCTCATACGGCTCCTTGCATCCCGATGGACCGTCGAAGCTGTTCGAGATGGCCAGGCGGCCCTCGAATCGGCTCTTCAACGGCCACCTGATCTCATCCTCAGCGACGTGATGATGCCGCGGATGGACGGAATCGGTCTGTTGCGAGCGCTTCGAGCGAACGTGAAAACAAGCACGATCCCGGTCATCCTCCTCTCTGCTCGAGCGGGAGAGGAGGCCATGGTCAGCGGACTTGAAACCGGAGCCGACGACTACCTGGTGAAGCCATTCTCCGCCCGCGAGCTGCTCAGCCGCATTGCCACGCATTTGGAGATGGCTCGGCTTCGTCGCAGAGCGACCGAGGCTGCGACTGAACTGGCTGAAACGAGGGCAACACTGCTTGAGGATCTCGATCGCAAGAACAAAGAGCTGGAGACGTTCAGCTATTCTGTCTCCCACGACCTTCGTGCCCCACTTCGCAGCATCTACGGTTTCAGCCAGGCCCTTCTCGAAGAGCATGGAAGCCAGCTCGGGGCGAAGGGGCAGGACTACCTTCGACGCGTACGCTCTTCGGCTGATCGGATGGGCCAACTCATCGACGACCTGCTCAAGCTCTCGCGGGTGGAACGGACGGAACTGCACCGCGAATCGGTGGACCTCTCCCGGTTGTGCCTACATGTTGGTGACGTACTTGCGAAGGCTGACCCGCATCGAGGCGTGGGATTCATCGTCGAAAACGGTCTTGTCGCCGAGGGCGATCCGCGTCTTATCGAGATCCTCCTGGAGAACCTCCTCGGCAATGCCTGGAAGTTCACGACCAAGACGACCAGTGCCCGCGTGGAGTTTGGTTCGCTCCAGAATGATGGTCAGACCACCTTCTACGTGAAGGACAACGGCGCCGGATTCGATCAGGCGCACGCGAAACGACTCTTCGCGCCATTTCAAAGACTTCACACGGTGAGCGAGTTCCCCGGAACGGGGATCGGGCTCGCGACAGTGAGCCGGATCGTCGACCGCCACGCCGGGCGCGTATGGGCCGAAGGAAAGGTGGACGGCGGAGCGATCGTTTACTGGACGCTGCCCGCGCCCAAGCAGCGAAGTCAGGTGGTATGACGATGCGAAAAAAAAACGAACAATGTTTCATGTTCGACCGCCGGGGCAGCGCGACGGCGTACGTCAACGGGTTCTGGGCTGCGGCCCCGACTTCTCGGCGAACCTCGGATGTTGTGGGCGCACCTGAATCGGAAGGCTGCACCGCCACCATCTCGGAGGGTGATCGACGTGGACGCGACGCTCGTCGTCGGCAAACGAGCGACCAGATGGCGGGTGATCGTGCGCCGGCCGGATCTCCAAACCAGTAACACACTGTTTGCGTAGAATTGACCTTCCCTCATTGGCGGAACCCGTACCTTCTCGCTCGGCCCGGGGGACCCGTCCAACCGTTCGCTTTTGGCAGGAGATGGGCGCGTGGCGTTTGTCGTGCTAAAACCGAAGTCTGCCGGCTCAAGGCAGGGGGAATAAGGGGAGGGGTCCATGCGAGGAATATCCGACCGGCGATTCCATCTCGTCTGCACAATTGTCGCATTGACGCTGATCGCGTTTGGCTTTGTGGCGGGGAAGATCGCCCGCGTCGGTCGCCAGGCGGACGGAAGCATCATCGTCCCCACCGGACAGCGCCTCACGCCGGCCGGAACCCAGATCGAGGTCGCCGATCGGCCGCTGGGAATGGCGCTCAGCCCAGACGGTGCTCTGATGGTGGTGGTCACCGGGAGCAATTTCGCGTCCCGCCGGCTGCACGTGATCGATGTCGCCTCGGCATCGGTCGTTCAGACGATCAACATCGGCGATAGCTTCGTCGGCGTGGCGTTCAGCTCCGACGGACAGCGCCTCTACGTCGGCGGCGGGCGCGACAACGACGTGAAGTTCTTCCGCCGGAACAGCGCCACCACCTTCATCGCCGATGGAACGGTGTCCATCGCCGCCTCGGAGCCCAGCGGCCTTTCCTTGAGCCCGGACGATTCCACCCTCTACGTCGCGCTCAATCGCAGACACTCGGTCGCGATCATCGACACCGCCAGCCACGCCGTTCAGGAAGTCCCGGTCGGCAGCTATCCGTACACGACAGCGTCCACGGGATCCAAGATCTACGTGAGCAATTGGGGCGGGCGGCAACCGCTGCCCGGCGACCAGACCGACGGGGTCATTCCCGTCGTCGTCGATCCGGAAACGGGCATTGCGAACAATGGCACGATCTCCGTCCTCGATGCCGCCTCGAGGAAGGTCGTCGCCAGCATCGAAGTCGGGCTGCACCCGAGCGCCTTGCTCCTCAGCTCAAACGGCTCCCGCCTTTATGTGACAAATGCCAACAGCGACAGCGTTTCGGTGATCTCGACCTCGACGGACCAGGTCGAGCAGACGATCGACGTCAGGCTCTTTGTCGGAGCCCCGCTCGGCAGCGCTCCGAACGCGCTGGCGATCAGCCCGGATGGGCAAACACTCTATGTGGCCAATGGAGCGAACAACGCGGTGGCGGTGGCGACTCTGGCGGATGGGAAAACATCAGTGACGGGTTTCATCCCCACCGGTTGGTTTCCGGCCGCGCTCGGCCTGAGCGCCGATGGCCAGCGGCTGTTCGTCGGAAACTCCTACGGCTTCGGCTCGATCGCGCCCGTTCCCAAAGGCCAGGGACGCAGCTATGCCGATCGCGTCGGCATCGTCTCGGTGATCGACCTGCCGGATTCGAATCAGCTGGCGAGCTACACCGACGAAGTGCTTCGAAACAACCGCGCACCTGGGACGGCAGACGTCGCGGGATCGGAGCGCGGCAGCCGGGCGATCCCGAGCAATCGCGCCGACGGCTCGCCGATCCGGCACGTTTTCTACATCATCAAGGAGAACCGCACCTACGACCAGGTGTTCGGCGACCTTCCCCAGGGAGAAGGGGACTCGCGGCTGGTGCAGTTCGGTCGCGAGTCGACGCCCAATCATCACGCGCTCGCGGAGCGCTACGTCCTTCTGGATAACTTCTACAGCGCTGGGGATCAGTCTGCCCTCGGGCACCAGTGGTGCGACGAGGCGTATGCCAATGACTACGTGCACAAGTACGGCAACGCCCGAAACGACTTCGCCGGCACCAATCCGATGGCCTTTGCCCCGAGCGGTTTTCTCTGGGACCACGCGAGGCGCTTCGGGAAGACAGTACGCGACTACGGCGAGTTCGGGCTCGTCACGATCACGCCGTCGACCGCGACCTGGACCGATATCTACAACGACTGGAGAAACGGAACCGGCCGGATCCAGATCAGCGCCCGCTCGCGCGTGGTGGGCCTGCGCGACATCCTGCCTACGACCTATCCGGGCTACGAGCTGCGCATCACCGACCAGCTTCGCGCCGACGTCTTCCTGCGCGAGCTGGCGCAGTTCGAGCAGAACCGAGATCTCCCGAACCTGATCTTCATCGGCCTTCCGGTCAATCACACCCAGGGAACTTCGCCGGGATTTCCCACGCCGCGCGCGATGGTGGCGGACAATGATCTCGCGCTGGGACGGATCGTCGATGCCATTTCGCACAGCCGCTTCTGGCCCGAGACCGCGATCTTCGTCACCGAGGATGACGCGCAGAACGGTCTCGACCACATCGATGGGCACCGGACGGTGGGGTTGCTGATCAGCCCCTACTCCGTCCGAGGCGAAGTCGATCACACCCTCTACAACCAGATCAAAATGGTCTGGACCTTGGAGCAGATCCTCGGCCTGCCGCCGATGAACCAGTTCGACCTCGCCGCCGATCCGATGTTCAGCGCCTTTACCGACGAGCCCGATTTCGCTCCCTACGACGCCCTGCCCAACCAGATTCCCCTCGACGAGATGAATCCAGGCCTCGCCGGCCTCACCGGCCTGCAACGAGAGCTTGCCAGGGCGTCGATGGAGATGGATTTCAGCGAGCCCGATGCCGCTCCGGAAGAGCTGTTGAACCGGGTCATCTGGCACTCGGTGAAAGGGTATGACACGCCGTATCCAGGCAAGTGAGCTTCGGCGCAGTGTCGTTCGAGCTCGCGGTGCCTCGACGATTGAAGACCAAATCGCCGCTTCGTGCGGCTTTCCAGATCGGCGTCCTCCTCAACGGACCCGACGGCGTGGCCCAGATCATCGGAGCCTCGCTGCTTTTCGTCGTGCCGCCTGATGGGGGGAACAAAATCGGGATCAGCGAGCCGCCGCCTGATCCAGAAGGTTGGCGACCTTAAGGTTTCCTCGAGCCCGCGCAATTTCCGCGGCAGTGAGCCCAGCCTGATTCTGATGGGATAGGTCTGCTCCGTATTCTAACAAAAGACGGATCAAAGTAAGGTCGCCGCCGTCCGCGGCGCCCGTGAGCGCTGTGTTTCGAGTAACCTCGGTGGCTGCATTGGGGTCCGCTCCCTTTTTCAGTAGGAGCGCTGCAACCTCCCGCTTTCTCGAGTAGACCGCCGCAATGAGGGGTGTAACTCCGCTGAAATTGCGAGAATTCGGATTCGCTCCTGCTGCGAGAAGGCGGGCGACGATTGAGAGGCGATTATCGCCACCCATTTCAACAACCAAGAAAAGGGCCGTGTCGCCATGCTTGTTCTTCGAATCCGCCGGCACTCCTTGGCTTAGAAGATAGCGGACGATGGTCTCGCGGCCGACATAGACCGCCGCGATCAAGGCCCGCTCGGCGTCGCGGCCAGCCGGTCCAGTCGCCAATAGGCGTTGCACCTCGGCAGTGTTCCCTCGAATTGCGGCCCAAAACAACGTCGATTTTGGATCGTCCCTGTCAATACACTCGCCGACGTATCGGCAGCTCTCGTCGTCTCCTTTTCGGCATTCGGAGTAATCTTGCGCAGTAAGCGCGCAAAAGCATCCGCGCAGCTTGCCGTTTTTGAAACGAGCACTGCACCCCCCAGTCTCTGACCTGACGTCGGCTGCTATGGAAAGAACCGCGATCGCAGCGATGAAGACGCAATTTCTCAAATCCATGGAACCCCTATAGAAGTCGTCAGCGCTTCTCGGGGAAGCACGCGAACCGATATTCTCGCGAATCGTTGTCAGCGAGGCCCTGCAAGTTACTCCGTGCTCCAGTCGGACGCGGGCAGGATCTTCCAACCTGTCTCCAGATTGTCGCTGCGAAAGCGAAGGACGCGCAGCGGCCATTCGCGCGGGACCTGGCCCGGCCCTTCCCGACTTTCAATCTTCAGCCGCTCAAATTGGAGGGAGTAGGTGCCGCGCTTGCCCGATTTCGCGAGCAATGCGCGAATCGGATTCTTCGGGTGCCAGTACAGCTCCTTGCCGACGCGGGCGACATAGGCCAGCACCGGGTATGCCTTTGAAAATCGTTCGGCCTTCTCCTTGGTGGGCGCAAGAAGCGTCGCGGCGTCGGTTTGCGACAATTCGGTCACCTTCATCCCGCTTCCCTTGGCTTGCCCGTTCATCATCCGGCGCAACGCCTGATGGCCCGACTTGTCCAAATCCTCCATCAATTGAACCGCGCGCCGCAGATCTCCTTCTTCGGTCTTGAGCGGCTCTTTAGCGACGATTCGCCAGTTCTCGAGCGAGGACATTTGCGCATCCATCGTGACGCCCCCCAGCAGAAGCTCGCGCGCGCGCTCATCGCCCGTGCCGGTCAATGCGCTCAAATAGGCCTCGGCTGCCTTTGCCGCCTCGGCCTCTGATGCGGGATCGGCCCAGGAATTCGTAGACAGCAAAAGCAACAAGAACCAATAGCGGGAGATGCTCATCCGGACATCGTCGCAGACTTCGGCCGAGCCATGGGTCTGGTCAGGTTGCGGTTGTTCTGCCCCTTCTACCGGCCCACTCCCACACGTCTTCCCCGGTCGGCGCTCGGAGGCGCGGTGCCACTCCTACTCACACAAAGTGGCAGAAGTGGACGTGACGAGGAGGACCGATGAGGGTCTAATTCCGAACATGAAAAACATCGCGCTCGCACTTCTACTCAGCATCGCAGGACTCGCCGCCGGTTGCGGCGGGCACAATTTGTTTTCCGCTCCAGTCGGCGTCAATCTCCACGCCCAGTCGGGAGACGTCAGCAGCGGAACCATCACCCAGGACAAGCTGATCACCAACCAATCCGGGAACCCGTATTCGACGTTCCTGGCCAACGCTCGGGCGAAGTTCGGGAAGGATCCATCGGACGTCGGAGTCGGCGGGCTGACGCTGTTTCTTGGAGCGGGGTCCACCGGAGTCACCAAGCTCGAGCAGGTCTTCACCGGGCAGGTGGACGTGCTCTTCTTGATACCCGCCTCGGGGAACAGCTTCAGCGTGGGTCACGTGGTGAACCCGACCGGAACAGGCCCCGTCAATCTGAACGTCGATTTCGATTCCACCAAGTTGCTGGGGTCGGACCACCTCGCCTTGATGGCCGGCAACTTCAGGGTCGTCATCCGAGGCAGCGCCGCGGGCGGGTTTGCGTCGCAAAATGCGGACGCCGATCTGCAGAACACCTTCACGTTCAACGCGGCCCAGTAGAATTCTCAACCTACATCGGCTTCGGTCTTCGTCTGTCTTCGTCAACCCGACTTTCGTGAATCGCGGTCGCTAAATGCAGGTCCCCGCTGTCCCCGACTGGTTCAAGGTAGGGCGGATCGCGCTCTACGTTCTGGCTGTGGTGGCGATGCTCATTCACCTGGCGCTCTTCGACGACAAATCCAGGGAGCGCCACCACCAGGCCTTGACGCGGTTTTCGGAATCGATCCGTTCCAAATCGGTCAACCTCTTTGAGATGCTGACCGGCGCGGCGCGCCTCGCGCGCGAGGGGCTGATCAAGATCTACGGCCGCTCGTTCGGCCGCCGATTGGTGGTCAGCACCGGCCTCGCCTTGGGATACATCCTATTTGCCGCCGCGCTGACCTTTATTGACTCCCGGCCCGTCCTTCCGAGAGCCCGCGCGGAAAAGGCTCGTCTGGAAAAAGCGATCAATCCCCACTTGAAATACAGCGAGACTGAACGCAACTACGCCTTCGACGGACGCACCATTGGAGTCAGGGATACCGTCCGTTTCGAGTACAACCACAACGACCCCAAATCGATTCAGATCCGCGACAGCGTCCATAATTTCGATCAGAGCTGGGAGGAAGCTCTGGCACGTCATCCGCTGTGCGAAGTCCTGGCCTGGCTCACCATGCTCGAGGGACACCCGAACGAGCCCGGGCTGCACCTGGCGCCCGCCGTCTCGGTGGTCTTGTCGACCGTCTTCCTCGACCTCTTGAGCTTGCTTTGCGTGCTCGCCTTCCTCAATCGGATGGTGAAGTGCTCCTCTTCGGCGCGGTTTGCCGCCTGGACGCTGGCCATGGTCCTCACCGCGGGAGCCTTCGTGCTGGTTGCCCTGATCTGCTCGAGCTACTTCTTGCGAGGCACCCAGTGGGCCTACATCCTGATCCTCCTGGGGGCGCCGCTGGGTTTGATTTTGTTCATTGGCGCCTTTGCTTCGGCGCTCACCTTCGCCTTGAAGCTCTTTGTGAAACGGCAAGCGATCACCCACGAGGATTTGGCCAGCGCCATCATTGCCCCGCTCGCTGGCGGCGGCGCGCTCGTCTTTCTTGTCTACATCGTCCAGCGACTGCGAAGCGTCGGCGCGGCGGCAACGTACCTCCCACCAATTCACCACGCACCCCCGTGGATTCTCGCCTTCGCCTGCATCGGACCGGCGCTGTTGTCGCTGGCGATTCTCGTCGTTGCCTGGCTGCTTCGGGTCACGGGCGGAATACTTCTGACTCCGTTGTTCACCTACGTCCTGATTTCTCTCCGGGCCAACAGAAATATCGGCATCGGATTGTTTGCCTTTCCGATGGTGTTTCTCACCGCCCTCTCATTGGTCTGGGAATACCTGGCGCGCAGGAACTAGCCGGAAGTACCCCAGACACTCTTTATCTTGTCGGCCCGCGTGCGAATCTGCGCTCCTCGAGCTGTGTGACAATTTGGGTCCTCGCGGCACGCAAATGTCAGTCACTTCGCCCCAAATGGGCGGCCGTCGTAGAAAACGACCTGGGAAGAGGTGGCGGGTTGGGAAATGCGGCCGGCCCGAGCTTTCGCAGCGCCGCTCGCCGGTGACCGGCCTGTCTTCAGTAGACTGCATCACTGCCCTGCCACTGCCCTGCTACCGTCTCAGGCGGTAGCACCCCGCCAACTGGTTCTCGCTGATCTGCCGACGTGGAATGGGGGCCGCTTGCCCAGGTCTGCTCGGTGGCTTGGGCTGCCTCCGCCCAGCGCCTGCCTCGACTACCTGCGTCGCTGATCGCCCAGTGATTGCACCGCCGCAGCGAAGCTACCGAACATCGGGAGACCATCGTTTGGGTCGAGACTCTTCCCGCCCGTTCGTCCGTTGTGGATGACACACGTTTGATGTTCAGTGCGCGCTTGCAGCAGCCACAACTGCCCCACGTGAGGAGGACGCCATGATTACCGGCCGCGCCGTTGCCCCCAAGTACGGTCAGCTTAGACCTATGAAGGAACCCACGTCACCCACGTTCCCGGTCTATCGCGACCTGGTGGACAAGCTTGCGAATACAACCAACTCTCCGGATAGGACGGTCGCCCACGCCCTTGGGACCTGTGCCGGGTACGCCTACTCAGACCACGAAACGGTCGCGATGATCATGGCCAGGATGGGGCTCGAAGACAATCGCTGCCTGATGGTAACGGAGTCGGTGGACGCGATGTTTATTTGCTCGACGGCGTTCCTGGTCCAGAGCAAGTGCGGACGCATTGTGATTCTCGGTTATCGAGGCACCGAACCTTCGAATTTCATCAACTGGCTCACCGATGCCGACGTTCATCCCGAGAAAGTCACCTTCCCGTTTCCAGAGCAGGAGACGCCCGCCGAGATCCACGGTGGGTTCTATCGCAACGTGCGTGCAACACGCTATGCCGTGGTGACCGCCCTGCAGCTCGCTTTGAACGGACAATCCGTGACGGGAAACGGCGAAACAATGAAGAACCGGCTCGAAAAAATCTACATCACCGGACACAGCCTGGGCGGAGCCATGGCCGCGCTGATGGGCGTGATGTTGAAAATGGAGCCGGCGTACCAGGCGATTGCGGAGCGAATGGGCCCAATCTACACGTTCGGTCAACCGATGATCGGCAACCAGGCCTTCGCGCGGGCGTGCGCTCAAAATCCATTCCTGGGAGAGAATATCTTCCGGTACATCTTCGGACACGACATCGTTCCGGCGCTTCCGCCGACAACTTCGGGCGACTTTGCTCATTTCGGAGCCGAGTACGGGCTCGACGTCAACAGCCACGGCAGCCCAAAACCAAACCCCAAGCCGACCACACAGCTATCGAACCTTGCGGAGTTGTTCGGCGCGCCCCTCGAGTTTTTGGCGCAAGGAATAAAGGCGCTCCGCAACATGCCCCTGCAACATTCTTTGTATGACCATGGGCCGCAGCATTACATTGCGGCGCTGACCCCTCCCAACATTCGAAGCGAATTCGGCGATTGATTCTGCAATGGGTTCGAAGACGGTGGTCACCTCACCCGATCATGTGGCGGGCGCGAGGAGAGATCCGGAGGTCGTCCCAATGCTCCATCTGGGCGATGACGATTTTCTCCAGGCGTGCGCGGTCTTCCTTCTGTTCGCGGAGGAGGTGCGGCTTGCGCCGGAGCAGAGGGAGGCGGGCATCGAGGTCGTGTATTTCGCCCAGCGCGTATTGGAGGGGCGGAAACTCGGCGAGGAGGAGCTTGGCGGCCTTGGGAAACTCCCGGCGGCTCAGCTCGAACAAGTAGCGAACCTGCTTCACTGAGATGCGCGCGCGGTGAAAGGCAATCGGGCTCGGGCGCTCGAGGGCGACCCCGAGGCGCTGCTCGAGTCGGCGCAGTCGCTTGCGGAGAATCTTGCCCGTCCTACGGGCCGACACGTTTGGCGGCTTCTCGAGGGCCTTGAGCAGGCGCGGCAGCGTATTCTCGTGCCACTCCCGCAGCGCCAACCGCAGCGCGCGTTCCGCCTTGGAAAGGAGCGCCTCGTGGCGGCGCTTCAGCGCGGCGTCGCGGCCTTCGAACCAGGCGATCTGGAGCTGCAGATCGCGGACGTTGCCGAGCGCGTCCTGGAGCTTCTTCACCGGCGGATCGAGCTCGTCCAGCCGCAAGAGCCGCAGCGCCGCGCGCAGCCGTCGAGATGCCACGCGCATGTCGTGCACCGGGTTGGCCGCGGGTATCCTGGGTTCCGCGCGCTCGATGTCGCGCAAACGCGCTGCGAGGATGCGGGTCGGCTTCAGCATCGGAGCACGCACCTTAACGCGGGCTGGTTCGGGCGCGCAGGTAACTCGGATGACGGCCCGGTCTGCTTGACCGCCGCGGCGCCGTTCGTGCCCGCGCTGACGACTGGGTTACGGCCCGACGTGCTTCGACCGTTGCGGCGGGCATCGTGCGGGGTGCTTACGGCCCGGTGTCCTTGACCGCTGCGGCAGCGTTCGTGACCGGCGCCGATCACTGACGTAGGGCCCGGCCTGCTTGACGGCCTGCGACGCCTTTCGTGCCCACACTGACGACTGGCTTGCGGCCCGATGTGCTTAACCGCTGCGGCGCCGTTCGTGGCCGCGCTCATGACTGGGCTGCCGGCCCGACGTGCTTGACCGCTGCGGCGCTCGCCATGCCCGCACTGACGACGGGCCCGATGTGCTTGACCGCTACGGCGCTCGTCGTGCCGCACTGACGACTGGCTTACGGCCCGATGTGCTTGACCGCCGCGGCGCCGTTCGTCGCGAGCACCGCCGGCATACGGAACAGGTCCATCACCCGCTGAGGGTCGACTGGCTTGGACAGACATGCGACTGCGCCAGCTTTGATCGATTGATCCACCAGCTCCGGTGAATGGCGCGCGCTCATCGTGATCAGCTTCACCGATTCGAGCTGCTGGCGAAGCCGGATTCGCCGGCACACCTCGAAGCCATTGAGGTCAGGCATGCTGAGATCCACGAGCAGGCCATGCGGCTTCTGTTCGCTGACCAGCAGAAGCGCCTCCACGCCCGAAGTCGTGATCGTCAGCTCCACCTGAGCGTCGAAAGCCTTGAAGGCCCGCTTCAGACCGTCGAGAACCGGCTTCTCGTCATCGACCACCAAAAGCCGGATAGTCCCACTGCCCAGCTCTTCGGGAACTGGCATCCGATGGGCGATCAGAAAGTTTCGCAAATCCGCCGAGCGGACCCTTCGATGTCGTCCGGGAGTG
>Ga0137388_10002477_pt1 | contig 11613 bp, 11 predicted proteins | sample 15con2h14AmetaG_FD_104644 | JGI IMG/M metagenome (GOLD analysis project Ga0137388, IMG submission 104644) | Vadose zone soil microbial communities from Angelo Coast Range Reserve, California, USA - 15con2h1.4A metaG | ecosystem: Environmental > Terrestrial > Soil > Vadose zone > Saprolite...
CGCCGGTACTTGCGTCCGCAAGCTGGGAATCAAGTTTCCGGCGGTGATTGATGGATTCGAGAATGCAACCGAGAAGGCCTACACCGGGTGGCCTGAGCGCATCTACCTGATCGATCAGCACAACCGCGTGCTCTACAAGAGCAAGCCTGGCCCGTTCGGATTCAAGCCGCCGGAGCTTGAGCGGGCGCTCAAGCAACTTACGAATCCGGTGCCAGGGTCCGCCGTGTCGCAGCTAGAGGCCCAGTGAATGGGTGGCGCAGCGCTTCAGCGCTGCGATGAGGGCCGTGCACTTCGCGGTTTTACAGATTGCTAAAAACTCACTCGCTGAGCGGATGTGCCCTCAGTGGCTAAAGCCACGGTTGATTTTGCGGGACTTTACGGCGCGGCTAGAAGCCGCGCCCTTTCAAAGCAGAACCCGCCCTTTCAAAGCAGAACCCGCCCTTTCAAAACAGAACCCGCCCTTTTCAAAACAGGGCCCGCCTTCAAAACAGAACCGTGATCGAGTTTTTCAGCAAACTGTTTAGCCACTAAGGTACTTCACAAGAAACTTACGATTACGGGCCGCTAAGGCCGAGGTGTGGTGATCGCCCCCTGCGACGCTGACGACACTAGCGCCGCATATTTTGCAAATACTCCGGTGGAATACCGCGGCTGTGGCGGCTTCCAGGCAGCCATGCGCTGGCGCAGAATGTCGTCGCTGACTTCCACTTCCAGCACGCGCTTGCGTACGTCGAAGCGGATCATGTCTCCATCGCGCACGCCGCCGATGGGGCCACCCAGCGCCGCCTCCGGCGAAACATGTCCTGCCATGAGCCCACGGGTCGCGCCACTGAACCGCCCGTCAGTCAGGAGCGCCACCGAGTCTCCCAAGCCCTCGCCGACGATTGCACTGGTTACGCCAAGCATCTCGCGCATTCCCGGACCGCCCTTCGGGCCCTCATTACGGATCACGACGACGTCACCCGCGTGAATCTTTCGGCTCGTGACCGCGGCCATCGCTTCTTCCTCAGATTCGAACACACGCGCGGGACCGCGATGCTCCAGCCGTTCGTGACCGCTGATTTTGGCCACGCAACCCTCCGGTGCAAGATTTCCCTTGAGCACTACGAGCCCGCCAGTTGCCTTCAGCGGCTTATCCAGCGGCACAATCACTTCCTGGCCCGGAGTCTCGGTTGCATTCTCGCTCTCCTCCGCAAGGCTGCGCCCGGTGACCGTCAGAGTTTTCGGATGCAAATACTTGCCCTCGACCAGCCGCCGCGTGAGCAGCCGTATCCCGCCGGCGCGATGCATGTCCGAGGCGACGAACCGTCCCGAAGGCTTCAGATCAGCCACCAGGGGCGTGCGCGCGCTCACCGTTTGAAAGTCGTCGATCTGCAAATCGACGCCCATTTCCCGCGAGATCGCCAGCAGATGCAGTACGGCATTCGTAGAGCCTCCCGTCGCCGCGACGCCGGCAATCGCGTTCTCAAACGCCTCGCGGGTAAGAATGTCCTTCGGACGAATTCCTTTCTGCAGCAGATTCATTACCACCTTGCCGCAATCGAACGAGATCTTATCCTTCTGCGGGTCCATGGCCGGGACGCTGTTGAAGCCCATGGGCGACAGCCCGATCATCTCCATCACGGTCGACATCGTGTTCGCTGTGTACTGTCCGCCGCATGCCCCGGCCCCCGGGCATGCCACGTTCTCCAACTCGTGCAGTTCCTTGTCAGTTATCTTGCCGGCAGCATTCGCACCCACCGCCTCATAGACATCCTGAATGGTCACATCTTTTCCGCGATAGTTGCCGGGCGCGATCGTGCCGCCATACAAAATCATTCCCGGAAGGTCCATCCGCGCCAGCGCCATGGCGGCGGCAGGAGTCGTTTTGTCGCATCCCACCACGCACACCACCGCATCAAAAAGCTGCCCGCGGCAAACCAGTTCAATCGAATCGGCAATTACCTCACGGCTCACCAGTGAGGCCCGCATGCCTTCGGTGCCCATGGTCTCGCCATCGGAGATGGCGATGGTGTTGAACTCCATCGGCGTGCCGCCTGCCGCGCGGATTCCTTCCTTCACCTTCTCCGACAACCGCCGCAGGTGAAAATTGCAGGGCATGGTTTCGATCCATGTATTGGCCACGCCGATGAGGGGACGTCCAAGGTCCGCATCGGTGAAGCCGATAGCTTTGAACATAGAGCGCGCCCCCGCTCGGTCGCGCCCTTCGGTGATTGCTCGACTGCGATGCTTGAGATCCATGGCTGAAAGATTACAACAGAGGTCTGGATTCTTGCAGAATTTGAACTGTTACACAAAAAACGGGGAACCTGCGTCGAACTGAAACGGCGCCCAGGAGGCGCATCTCAATGCAGATTCCCCAGTTGCATGACGTTGCCCAGGTATCGTCATGCTTGCCCAGCCAATGTCGAACTATGCCCCCGCCGCGTGCGCCGACTGGTCCGAAATACTCTCTGATGCCGGAGGATGCGGTCCCGCCCATGCCGGCCTCGCCTCGTGCTCGCGCAATCCCACTCCCGCGCGTACGTCCATTACGTCCGCAATCGCATACCACTCGCGGTAAAGCTGCCCCACCTGCTTGGAATTTACGTCCAGCACCAGCGTGACCCGATGATCGCGCTCCGCCGCCTCTGCCTGCACCGACGGCAGATCCAGCCCGCGCCGCGAAGCCGCATTCAGAATGCGCATCAACGTCCCTTGGGTATTGCGATAACGAATGTGAAAAGCTTGCATGGTCTTCCTCTCGTCGATACTTATTCTTCTTCGAATACCATCTCTGACAACGCCGCACCCGCCGGCACCATGGGAAAAACATTGGCCTCCGGCGCGCAATCAAAAACCAGCAACTCCGGCTCCAGCGCTTGCAGGAAGCGGTCGATCAAATCCCCGGTCTCGCTGGTTACCGGATACTCCCGCAGAGCATCTTCACTGAGCCGCCCTGCATTGATCCGGTAGGCCTTCGCGATCTCCACGAAATCCGGATTGTCGCTCAGGTCGGTTTCCGCATAGTTGCGCTGGTAGAAAAGTTGCTGCCACTGGCGGACCATCCCGAGATACTTGTTATCGATGATCACCATTTTTATTGGCAGACCCAGCCGGTGAACCGTCGCCAGCTCCTGGATGTTCATCTGAAATCCGCCGTCGCCCGAAACACACAGCACACAAGTCTCAGGCTTGGCGAGCTGGACGCCGACTGCGGCCGGCAAAGCGAAACCCATCGCACCGAGGCCGCCGGAGGTGATGAACCCACGCGGCGACGAAGACCGGTACCGCTGCGCCGCCCACATCTGGTGTTGTCCCACGTCGGCGACGACGACGCTGTTCTGAGGCAGGCGGCTGAATAGCTCGTCAAGAAAACGAATCGTCGGCTGCGCCAGACCTCGCGGATCGAGCTCCGACCGCTCCGACCCGCACGCGATGGCACGCCATTCGCTCCAATCGAGAAACTGGGTGCCCCATGTCTCGCCGATCTTGCGAGACGTGGGGATTTTTCTCAACTCAGCGTGGAATGCTGGAATGGTCTCCGCCAGGTCCCCAATCACCGCCAGCTCCGACGGACGGACCCGATCGAGCTGTGCTGGATCAATTTCAAAGTGAACGATCTTTGCTTGGGGCGCGAAACGCGTTGGATCGCCGGTCACGCGATCATCCAGCCGCGCTCCGAAGACTAGCAGCAGATCCGTCTCATGCAGTGCCATGTTGGCTGCACGCGTCCCGTGCATCCCCACCATGCCCAGGTAATAGGGAGCCTGCGGCGGGACAGCGCCCAGCCCGTGCACCGTTGCAAACGTCGGGACGTTCAAATCATCGAGCAGCTGTCGCAGCTCCGGAATCGCTCCGGAAAGCTTTGCTCCCGCGCCTACCAATGCCACGGGCCGCGATGCCTGCTGCAACAAAGCCACAATCGTGTCCGTGAATCCGCCTTCTGCGTTGGCATCCGCTGGACGCGCGTGCGGTATGAACTTCGCAGGCCCCGAAAATTCTTTCTTGGCCTTCATCAGATCGGTAGGGATGTCGATCACTACCGGCCCGGGCCGCCCGCTCCGTGCCCAGTGGAAGCCCTCTGCAATCACCTCGGGGATTTCATCAATTGTGCGGACCAGCCGGCTCCACTTGGTGAGCGACAGGGTTACGCCGAAGACGTCTGTCTCCTGGAAAGCATCGGTCCCGATCATCGCGGTGCGCACCTGGCCTGTAATGCAGACGAGTGGAACCGAATCCATCTTCGCGTCGGCAATGCCGGTCACCAGATTCGTCGCGCCCGGACCGCTGGTCGCCATGGCGACGCCAACCTTGCCCGTGACCCGTGCGTATCCTTCAGCAGCGAATACGGCGCCCTGCTCATGCCGAGTCAGGATGTGACGTACTCCGCTGCCTTCCAGCGCGTCATACAACGGCATGATCGCGCCGCCGGGATAGCCGAACACCAGGTCGACCCCTTCCGCTCGCAGACACCGCAGAACGATTTCGGCTCCCTTAAGCATTCACGACCTGTTTGGGTTTGTCGTTCTTGGTTGGATCAGTCGACGCGTCCGCCGGCTTCTTGGCGGCTTCCTTGGGCAGCCAGCTCATCATTCCGCGCAGCTCAGCTCCCACGATTTCGATGGGATGCTGCTTTTCTTTCTCTCGCAGAGCTGCAAAATTCTTCCCGCCGTTCTTGTTTTCTTCGATCCACTCCTTAGCAAACGTGCCGTTCTGGATGTCCGCCAGCGTTTTCTTCATCGCCGCCCGCGTTTCATCGCCGACAATCTTCTCGCCGCGAGTCAGATCGCCATACTCCGCCGTGTTCGAGATCGAGTACCGCATCCGTCCCAAGCCGCCTTCGTAGATCAGATCGACGATGAGCTTCATCTCGTGCAGACATTCGAAGTAGGCAATCTCCGGCGCGTAGCCGGCTTCGACCAGCGTCTCGAATCCCTTCTTGATCAGCGAGGTCAGCCCGCCGCACAGCACCGCCTGCTCGCCGAAAAGATCGCTCTCCGTCTCTTCCTTGAACGTGGTTTGCAGCACGCCCGCCCGAGTCGATCCGATTCCGTGCGCGTACGCCAATGCATACTCATGCGCTCGCTTGCTTGCGTCCTGCTGAATCGCGATCAGCGATGGTACTCCGCGCCCTTCGCTGTAGACCCTCCGCAGGAGATGCCTCGGACTCTTGGGCGCGATCATGACCACGTCCACATCATTCGGCGGAACGATGGTCTTGAAATGAATGCTGAATCCGTGCGAGAAGCCCAGAACCTTTCCCGGATGCAGATACGGCTTGATGAACTGCTCGTACACCGCGGCCTGCGTCTCATCTGGCGTGAGCACGTGAATCCAGTCCGCGCGCTTGGCTGCCTCATCTGGCGCGACCACTGCCATGCCGTCGGCCCGCGCCTGCTGCGCGCTCTGCCGGTTGGGATCCAGCCCAACAATGACCTTGTAACCGCTGTCCCGCAGATTCTGTGCCTGCGCGTGACCCTGGCTGCCATAGCCCAGGATGGCGATTGTCTTGCTCTTCAGCGCCTCGGGATTCGCGTCCCGTTCATAAAAAATAGTAGCCACCAGTGTGCTCCTCTCGTTGCACTGATCTCGCAACACAAGGGAGGGAAAGAAACCCTTGCCTGTTATGGATGGATCGTGGTCAAAGCCAGACGTCACAGCCGACCGCCAACCCCGGATACTCAAAACCGACCGGTCGGTCGGTATCTCGAAATGCTACTTGCCCACCCCGGAAAGTGTCAAGAGGGAACTCGGGTTCGCAGCTCCTCAGCGGGACGCCATGAAATAAAATGCATTGTTCCCCGTCCGCAGATCCTTGCCCCAGGTGAAAGTCAGTCCCACCCCCAGCACGCGCAATTTGGTTTGCAGGCCTGTATCCCAGAGCCATCCTCGGCTACCGAGCTGAGCGATGGGATCTGTGATCTTTCCCGTGTCGAGGAACGGGCTGAGCTTGATCGAAAATAATCCGTTGCTGTAGACGTTCTTGTCGACTTCGGAATTGATCAGAAAGTATCGGACTCCGAGGGGAGCGCTGCCCTTGCGCCCGTCCCTAGTGCCGATGTGGGCTCGCATGGGCAGATCATTGTCGCGTTCCAGACCAAGCATGTAGAGCTCGTCGAAGGGGACCGAGCCCGCCGTCCCGCCTCCGCGAACCGTTACCTGAGTCTGGTAGTCGTTCCCTTCGGATTTGGGGAACCACTGAAGCGAACCCGAACCTTGCAGTTTTGCGAAAACTTCTCCCAGCTGCGACCATATCCGCGCCAACTGCTGCCGCGCCTCGGAACTGAGAACCAGCCGCTGCTCCGGCACGCGCCACAGTTCGTAGCGAATCCGCGAGAACTGTTTGAGCTGTATCCCTTCCCGCAGAAGTGAGGGAGTCACCGCCGTCCCTGGATTCACGCTCCGGTAATCGCGATGCGACAGCTCCACTCCCGCCGCCCAGTCCCAGCGCCCCCTCTCGAATGAGACGAACTCCGCGCTGGCCGCTTCCCGCCGGAGATTCAGCGCTCCCAGCACGGGTGCCAATCCGGTGAAAGAATCGCGAATCACCCAATTCTCGTTACGCAGGTCCATGCTGACGCGATACCGCCGTTTCGGATTGTCATCCAGCGGCCCGGAGACATCGGCTTCCAGGCGACGTTTCTGTGCGTCAAAGCGAACCAGCGACGCGATGTTAATCGCCGAATGGTCCAGGTTGAAGTACTCGGGATAGACCGTCTCGTAGGCAATGCCGCGAAGTGCCAAGAGCAAAGCCTCCCACGCGCTGTTGCCCCAGCCGTTGCGCTCCTGCAGATTCAAGACCACGTCGAACTTGCCATCATCGCGGGCGGCGAGATCAAAGCGCGGTGCTGGAAACACGCCGAGACCCTCCAAGCGAACTCTGCTCGTCAACAGTTCCGGAAGCAACAGCGGGCTGGCTGGAGCGAACGCGAGCGCCCGATCGAGCAGCGCTGGCCGAATTTGCAACGGACGTTCCGGCCGGACCGACTCGATCTGCGGCTTGCCGATTCCGTTCCAGCATTTGAGCGCAGCCTCGAGATTCCCCTGGAGAAAGTAAACCGTGCCAAGGAAGTTGTTGGCGTACGCATTTGCAGGATTGATCCGCAGGGCGCGTCGCAGCCAAGCAGTTGCTTCCGGATACCGCTTCTCCTTGAACGCAACTCCCGCCAGTTCCACCGGGAAACGCTCATCGTGCGGGGCCATCCGATGTCCCCGCAGCAAAGCCTTGCGCGCATCCTCCCATCTCCCCAGTTGGGCGAGTGCGTTGCCGTAGTAGTACTCGAGGTCCGGGTCAGTCCCGGAGTGTCCTTCAAAGTCCTGTACGATCTCCTGCCAGCGGGACTGCTCGAAGAGTTGTCGAATTCTGATTTTGAAATCTGATGTTTTGAAGTCCGACCCGTGCCCGGAACCTTGCGCCTGGCAAGGCAACGAAGAGACCGCAACGATGGCGAGAACTGTTGAGAGGATTAGCGAGCGGATGGCGCGCCTTCTCGCGGCGTAGCCAGCAAAGTCCAATGGCCAGCGCCTGTCCATTCTCTTTCGAAATGAGCCCGGTCCTGTCGGAGCAGCTTGCGCTCCGCCGGATCATTAACCAACACCAGACTGTGCTCTGAGTCCAGCCCTACGACAACCACATAATGGAGAGCTGATCCGGAACCCGGTTGCAGAGCAACAATCAGTGGACGGCCCTTCTCCAAGTGCTGTTTCAGATCGTCCCAGTTGCCCGCAAACGCGAAGGCGCGGAATCCATGCCCCTCCAGGTAGCTCGCAAGACTCGACGCGAGAATCCCGCGTGCCTCCCTGGAATAAAGAGCGCGCTGAATCCTTCCTGCGTCCGAACCCGGCACCGCTTGCCCGCCTTGCTGGCGCTGCCAGTACTGCATGACCATCGCGATGCTGGCAGCGCCGCACCCGTTCTTTTCCTGTTTAACAAAGGGGACATCCAGCCATACACCCGAAGGCGCAGCCGCGGCTGCCACGCTGTACAAGCAAAGCAGCACGGCGCCTCTTTGCAGAGTGCGAAGCATGATCGCCCTATCGGACAGCAACGATGATCAGAATCAGTGCCGCAATGGCGACGAGAATGATAATCAGATCGCGGTCGGAAAGGCGGCCGGCTGCGAAATCCGCCTGCGCTTTGTTCGCCCGCGAGGCCAGGTTCGCAAGTTCCTGGTCATCCAGCTGTGAAACCGCTTGCGTAACACGCTGCGGATCGAGATGCGCCGTTTTCAACGCCTTGTTGGCTTGCGGCGAAGAAAGGAACTGCTGGATGGTTTCAATGTTCTGCTGACGCGCTTGCGTAGCGGCAGCAGTGGCCTTCTGTAATTCTGCTTCACTCACAACGTGGGTTTGGGCGGCTAGATTCAGGGGAACAGCAAACACTGCGATCAGCAAACCGGCAGTCGCAGCACGCACACCTTTCAGCAATGAGGCCATGAGCTTTCTCTCCTTCGTGACGAGATCGAGGCCAGAGGTATTACAAATATACAACGCGTAAGCGAAGGTGCGCGCGAGACGGGCATTGGCAATCTATCGCGCAACTGTTTACCATGTCGGCGATGCCTCGCGAAGCAACGCTCGATTCCCGGCAGGAAATCCTGCGCACCGCCGCCCGCCTTTTCCAGCAACGCGGCTATGATGCGACTTCCATGAACGACGTTGCCGCCGCACTTAAGCTCAGCAAGGGCGGCCTCTACCACCACTTTCAGAGCAAGGACGAAATTCTTTTCGAGATCATGAACCATGCCATGGACATCACCGAGGAGCGCGTCCTCAACGCTGCCCGCGGCGTGGCCAATCCCGAGGATCGTCTGCGTACGCTGATCCGCCTGCACATTGAAGTTGTCCTCAGCCCTCGCGACCGCGAAATCACCGTGATGCTCCACGAAAATCATCCCTTGCCTCCCGCACTCCGCAAGCGCATCAATGCGCGCAAGAAAGAGTACGTCCACTTCCTCGAGAACCTGATGGCGGAAGTGCAACAGTCGCGGCAGGCCAGAGGGAGAGTCAGTCCCCGCGCTGCTGCCTTCGCCCTGCTCGGAATGCTGAACTGGATCTACCAGTGGTACAAGCCCGAAGGCGATCTGCAGGCGAATAATCTCGTCCCGCAATTCACCGAACTGATCTTCGGAGGAATTCTTGCGTGAAGACCCTCTTCGCGAATCTTGCCGAAGTCGACCATGAGCGATCGCAGGAGCGCAAGCTGTACCGCGAATTCCTCCGCGTGCCCGCGATGAGCGCCGGCTTGTACGTGCTGCCCGCCGGCGGCACCGATCCGCAAAGACCGCACCACGAAGACGAGATGTACTACATAGTCCGCGGTCACGCCCACTTCAAAGCCGGCGACGAAGACCGCGAAGTCCACTCCGGCAGCGTGATTTATGTAGCCGCAGCAGTCGAGCATCATTTCTACGACATCAGCGAGGAATTGGCTTTGCTGGTCTTTTTCGCGCCCGCGGAGACGTAGCAGTTGCTAAAAAAACTTGCCCCGGCGGATATCACCTCAGCGGCTGAAGCCGCGATTGGTTTTGTGGCGTTTACGGCGCGGCTTGAAGCCGCGCCCTTTCAAAACACAATCTTGGGTCGAGTTTTTTCAGCAAACTGCTAGGCGAATCGCTGTGGGCAGGAATGCGATATGCTTTCCGCATGGCCTCGCGGCGATTGCCGGTTGGCGATAAGGCGCTGATCCAGATCGTGGCTACCGCTCTGGCCGATGCCTCGCGGCGCAGCGGTGAGTGGCTGGTGTGTCGTCCGGGATGCACGCAGTGTTGCGTGGGCGTGTTTGCCATCAATCAACTGGATGCCGTCCGCTTGCAGCAAGGGTTGGCGGATCTCGAAGAAACGGACCCGCAAAGAGCACTTCGCATTCGCGAGCGGGCACGGGCTTCTGTCAGCCGTTTATCGGCGGAGTTCCCCGGCAACTTGAAAACCGGTGTGCTTGACGAAGGTCGCGAGCCAGAGAAACGCTTCTCGGAGTTTGCCAACGACGAGCCCTGTCCAGTCCTCGATCCCGAGACCGGCTTGTGCGATCTCTACGATGCTCGTCCGATGACCTGCCGCACGTTCGGTCCTCCTGTGCGGTCGGATGGCGGGCTGGGAGTCTGCGAACTGTGCTATCACGGCGCTAGTGATGAACAGATTGCCGCTTGCGAGATGGTCGCCGATCCCGATGACCTGGAATCCAAGCTGCTCGGTGAACTGGAGAAGACGAAGGGTCCACGCGGGCACACGATCGTTGCGTTTTGCGTGAAGTGAGGAAGGCCCGTGGTCGCCGCAAAGGCCTTTTTTCACGCCATGTGGCCTTGCAGGCGCTATTCGTGTCGCAAGGCCTCGATCGGATCCAGGCGCGACGCGCGGAAGGCTGGGACCATGCCGCTGACCAGTCCCACGGCGCCGAGAATGAGCGTGGACGCAATCAGCGTTCCCGGAGCGATGATCAGGCGAATATCGCCGGCTTCTCCGTTCTTGGCAAAAGCGCTGTACAACGTGAGCCTTCCCACCGAAAGCGCGACCACGTAGGCCAGGATCACTCCCAGCACACCGCCGATGAAGGTAATGGTCAGAGCCTCGGCGAGGAACTGCATCAGGATGTATCGCCGTGGTGCACCCAGCGCCTTCTGCACGCCAATCTCACGTGTGCGTTGCGTAACCGAAACCAGCATGATGTTCATCAGGCCGACGCCGCCGATGCCGAGCGTCAGCGTGCCAATGAATCCCATCAGAACTTTCAGCCCGAGGGTAATGATTTCGAACTGGTGGACCTGCATCATGAGGTTGAACACTCTCACGGCCTGGCGGTCGGACTGGTTGAACTTGTGCTGGACCGCCAGGATGCTGCGGACGGCTGGTTCCAGGCGCTCGTACTCAGGAGTCTGGTAGGTGAACCAGATCGTATCCAGATAGTGTGTGTCCTTCAGATCGCTCATGGTCGTGAAGGGGATGTAGACCACACGATTTATATCGTCGTTCCCTTCCTGCATCTTGGCACCTAGGACGCCGACCACCTCGAAACTCAGGCCGTTGAGCCGGATGTGCTCCCCCAGAGCGTTGCGTCCGGAAAACAGTTTTTCCTTTGCTTCCGAGCCGATGACCGCCACGCGTGCGCGCTGGACCTGGTCCTCCATGTTGTAGAAGCGCCCCTGGCCCAGCTTGAGGGCGCGAATCGACAGTACAGTGGGATTATTGCCGCTAACCGACCAAGTGAAGACCCTGGTGTCGTACTGAACGCTGACCTGCTTGCCGACCTCAGGCGTGATTTGGGTGATCTGCGGAAGGTTGGTGGAGAGAGCCTCTACATCCTCCTGCGTGAAGCGGACTTGAACTCCCGACTTCTGCCCCCCGGCCTGCATGGAAGTTTGGCCGGGTACGACGATGACGAGTTTCGTGCCGAAATTGGCAAAGATATTCGCGCAGGCCTGGCCAAAACCATCGCCGTAAGCGAGCAGCATGACGACCGTGGCGATGCCCCAGGCCATGCCGAGCATGGTGAGCGCGGTGCGCCGCCGATTGTGACGCATGGCGTTATAGGCTTCCCGGAGCAGGTCTCTGAACATATCGCATTACCCCTGTCGCGTTACCCCTGGATCACTCCTGCCGCAGCGCTTCCACCGGCTGCAGCATGGCCGCCTTCCG
>Ga0137388_10002481_pt1 | contig 11604 bp, 9 predicted proteins | sample 15con2h14AmetaG_FD_104644 | JGI IMG/M metagenome (GOLD analysis project Ga0137388, IMG submission 104644) | Vadose zone soil microbial communities from Angelo Coast Range Reserve, California, USA - 15con2h1.4A metaG | ecosystem: Environmental > Terrestrial > Soil > Vadose zone > Saprolite...
CGACCGCTCGATGTCCTCATTGCCGGTGACGACGGAGAGGCAAAGGCTATCATCTCCCACCTAGTGGAAGCAGGAGGGCTGCATGCGATTGATGTTGGGCCTCTCTCGCGTTCACGCCAACTGGAAGGGCAGGGATTCCTTGGCATTTTGCTCCAGTCCGCCCTAGACACGCTGTTCAGGAGTACTAAGGGGCCGGTGCGATTTTGGGAATAAGAAGGCCATGCCAAAACGGAGCACGCAAATCGCTTGGTTTGAAATGGCCTCCAATGAGCATGTACATACATCCAGGTGCATAGCTCGACTTTGTACATTTCTAACTTAATAACAGACGGCCCAAGACAAGCGCTCAAGCGTAGAGCGGGGGAGTAAAACCACGCCAGGATCAGTGGGGGATGTGGGAAAAGTCCCCTGGCCCCACAGCTCGACTTTGTACAATTTCGGCTTGGTTGGCTGACAATTTTAATGTGCCTTAAAAAACGCTTAGCTTACACAGCAGTTTGCGCTCGATAGCCTCGCAGAAACGCCATTCATTGCATCCTGCAGGCGTCAAAAGAAGGGCAGAGATTCTGGCTTGATTCTTGTATGCGCGTAGGCGTTGAGTCGCTTGAGTACACTTATTCTTTTCTCATGGAGATTAAATTTGTCAGTCAATCAGCTTACTCTACCAAACGATTGACTGAAAAATGTACAAAGTCGAGCTAAGATAGATGAAAGGTTGGCAGCACCATGCAGTCTCTGTCTATCGCTTTGCTACAAGACTCTAATGTCTTGATCGTCTCTAACCGAGGTCCAATCGAATATATTCTGCAATCAGATAGCACTTTGGATTATCAGCGCGGTGTCGGAGGAATGGTGACCGCACTCATCAATATGGGAACCCTGCTGAAGGCGACTTGGGTAGCCCTGGCGATTAGTCCTGGAGACCGCCAAGCAGTAGCAACGCTCCAGCGCGATGGTTGGTTACATCCCCCTCTTGCACAGATGAGCGAGATGCGATTACGATATGTAACGATACCTCTGGAGGCATTCCAAAAACATTATGGAGTCATAAGCAATCGGGTACTATGGTTCCTGCAACATTACCTCTTCCAAACGCTCCAACCATCTATCGATGACTCACAGATGCACGATGCCTGGACAAAGGGATATGTTATTGCGAACCAAGCTATTGCCTCAGCTGTGGCTGATGAGATGCGTCATAGCACAAATCGTTCGGTGGTGATGATCCATGATTACTTCTTGTGCCTCGTCGCGTCGATGCTTCGGGCACAACAACCAGACGCATTACTGTTTCACTTTTTGCATTGTCCGTGGCCAGAGGTGCGCTACTGGAATTACCTCCCAAGCTACATCTCTCAAGATATCTTCAGAGGATTATTGGCAAATGATATCCTCGGCTTCCAGACGATGCTAGATGCACACAATTTCTTATTCGGCGTGCCGATCTTGCTCAACAATGCGCAAGTCGATTTGGTGCAGATGACAGCCACATATCAAGGGCATACGACCCAGATTCGTGCTTACCCTATTGGCACGCTGCCGGAACAAGATCGCTACGATGTTGGAGATATCGCATCGTTTCCAGAACTTGCACCATTGCTGTTGGCTCGGCAGCAGCATCAGCTCATCGTTATGCGCGTTGATCGGTTGGACCCATCCAAACTGATCGTGCCCGGCTTTGCTGCTTATGAACAACTGCTTGACAACCATCCAGAGTTGCGTGAGCAAGTCATCTTTCTGGCACTCTTTGTGCCTGCACGCGAATCCCTCCCAGAATACCGCCGTTATCGAGAGGAAGTGCAGGCAGCTATTGATCGTATTAATAAACGATATGAAACAGCGACATGGCAGCCGGTGAATGCTATCTATGGGAATAATCGTGTGCGCGCACTGACAGCAATGCAAGAATACGATGTACTGCTGGTCAATGTCGCAGCTGATGGCATGAACTTAGTTGTCAAAGAAGGCATTGCTGTCAATAAACGCGATGGCGTCGTTGCCCTCTCTCGGACTGCCGGCGCTTATCAGCAGCTTCATAATGCTGTGCTCCCGATCGCCTCATACAGTATAGAGGAGACAGCAGACGCCCTCCATAAGGCTCTTACTATGTCGCCAACAGACAAAAAACGTTTGCGCGAAGTAGGTCTTCAAGTGGTATACAACTCCACACTACACCACTGGCTCGAACAGCAACTAGCTGACATCCTACAGTATAGCTAATCGGTATAGCCATGGGATATGGTGGATAATTCAATCAGCCCCTGTGAACTCATGTTAGGCTGGTTTTACCCTCATTCGACTGTCCAGGTAGGCTGCTTCATCTTGTAGACCTTTATGCTCCTCCCTTGCTTTCATCTTCCACAAGCCGTCCACGGCCATTTCGCGAGGCTTCCTCTCGCTTCATTCACGCTCACAGTTTGAAGCATGGCACTATAAGCAGTTCTCAGGAAGATTGGCGCATCGGTTTCTATTTGGCCTTTACAACCTCATGATTGGAAATTTAGACGAGGCAAAAGAACATTACTTTTCACTTGCGTCAATTTGTCCATCGTTATTAGAATTATTAGTTGCAATCAAGAATTTGAAAGATCACTTAACATTAGAGTCTTCTAATAACCTGGCTAAACTTATTCTTGCTCATTTACAAACACACGCTGTAGAATTACAGGTTTGATGGAAATGAATAGGGTCTGATGTAGAGATATGTGTTAGAATGACAGTCGGCGTATCTGTGACGGTCCTATCTAACAAAGGGAGTGAAGCGTAAAGGCGTCCGTTTTATTGATTGGTTGAAGGAGCTGCTTTGATATCTGATCAATTACATTGGTGGCAACAAGGAGTGATTTACCAAATTTACCCACGTAGTTTCAAAGACAGTAACGGCGATGGCATCGGTGATTTGCAAGGTATCATCACTCAACTCGACTATCTGACTTGGCTTGGAGTGAATGCTATTTGGATATCCCCTTTTTATCCTTCACCGATGGCTGATTTTGGCTACGACATTGCCGATTACTGCAATGTTGACCCGATCTTTGGTGACCTGGGAATATTCGAGAAATTACTTGAGCAGGCACATCGTCGTGATCTTAAGGTTATCATCGATTTTGTTCCGAACCATACCTCTGATGAGCATCCTTGGTCCGTTGAATCACGCTCCAGTCGAATTAACAGTAAGCGACAGTGGTATATCTGGCGCGACCCTAGACTGGATGGAGGAGCTCCGAACAATTGGGAGAGCTACTTTGGAGGCTCTGCTTGGGCTTTTGATCAGCATACTGGACAGTATTATTTACGGCAGTTCCATGCTAAACAGCCCGATTTGAATTGGCGCAATCCTGAGGTACGGTCTGCCATGTACAACGTAATGCGCTTCTGGCTTGACCGTGGGGTCGATGGACTTCGCGTCGATGTTCTCTGGATGCCTATCAAGGACGATCAGTTCCGTGACAATCCCATCAACCCCGAGTGGAAAGACGGGGACTTACCCTGGGCCCATCAGATACGGCTCTACAGTGAGGATCGGCCGGAAATGCATGAGATAGTGCATGAAATGCGAGCAGTCATGGATAATTATGCCGAGCGTGTGCTGATTGGAGAAATTTATCTGCCACTTCCAAACCTGATTCGTTATTATGGCGATAACTTGAGTGGGGCTCATCTACCATTCAACTTTGAGCTTGTCCTGCTCTCAACATGGAACGCTCAGACGATAAGGCAAGCAGTAGAAGCCTACGAAGCTGCATTGCCTGCGGAAGCTTGGTCGAATTGGGTTTTGGGCAACCACGATAAGCCGCGTATTGCTAGCCGTATTGGGCGTGAAGCTGCCCGGGTTGCCACTATGCTCCTTCTGACATTGCGGGGAACTCCTACCTGGTATTATGGCGATGAAATTGGTATGCAGGATGTTACGATCCCACCCCACCTTGCTCATGATCCACAAGGCAAGCGTCAACCTGGCTATGGACGTGATCCCGTGCGAACACCGATGCAATGGGATGGAGGCCCAAACGCAGGTTTCTGCCCAGTCAATGCCGATCCATGGCTTCCTCTCGCTGCTGATTACCAAAAGATCAATGTTGCTTTGGAGCGTGAAGATGTTTACTCTATGCTGACACTCACACGTGCCTTGCTTACTCTTCGGCGCACGAAGCGAGCACTGAACAGTGGAAACTTTTATGTCGTTGAAAGCAAGTCCGAGAACTGTTTTGTCTATCTTCGAGAGCATGGGAAGCAACGCTTTCTAGTTGCCTTGAATTTTTCAACGGAGGCTCAAATGATACCGCTGCCGGAGTTTGGCAAGGGTCGTATCCTCATTTCGACCTCTCTTGATCGAGAGGAGCAAGTATACTTAAAAGCTCTTTCTCTGCGTAGTCATGAAGGATGCGTCATTGAGATCGCAGAAGACTGAAGAAAAGACGTTATAAAGGGCCTGCGCTGGCTACTTAGGACATCCGTTCAGGAAATTGGCTTATTGCGCACGATGGAACAGGCTTCCTTGCAGAAGCCTGTGAGATGCGAGTACAATCAACAGGGCTCATCCTGGTCGTACTCTCTAGCACCGCTCCTTTTTTCACAAAGGAGGGGTTCATTTCGTGCTTTATGTATTCATCTTGATCAAGCAACAAGTCTATTTTAGTTTTCACGCACTCCAAGAACGTGTTTCGCGATGGATCAAACCACCGACGCCCTCCTTTTTGCTCGGCGCGCTCACTGATCTGACCAAAGGCAAAGCCGAACTGCTTGCGGAAAACGTGCTATTGCGAAATCAACTGATCATTCTCCGTCGACGATTGAAACGCCCCGTGTATTGGCTACTTGGGTAATCTGTTCTACAACATGCCGCTTCTTGTCGATGAGCAGTGCGGACGAAGCGGTGTAGGCTCCCTGGCAGAGTTGCTCTCAAACGAGCTTCTTAGGGATGACTCGTCTGCCTCAGAGAGCGAACTGCCTGTAGAGCAGACAGTGGAGACAAGAGAGATTGTGGGTGCTCCCATGAGACATGGTGGATAAATCGACAAGCTCCTGGGAATGCCTATCAAGCTGGATGTTCATCATTGGACAGACCGGATTAACCACCTCTTCCCGAGGTGAGGCTCCATTCGAGTGCTTCTGCTGGCACCTTCACCGACTTCCTCGCGATAGGATACTCCTCCCACATCTAACCTGCGTGACTCTCAAGCGGAAACCGGCGGCAAGGGGCACGAGAGCACCTCGCCTGCCGTCCATCGTCGATGGGTTCTCCCGGCTGCCATGGCTGGTGTTCGCTGCCGATAGCGTTGTGCCAGAAGATTGTCACCTCGCACTTGTGGCTGCACGAGCGCCACCCGCAGCGCTCTGTGCGGACGCACAAAATGATAGTAGGCTCGCCACCACTCCAGATGGGTGTATTGTTTTGCATCATCATCACCCGGTTTCCCCTCATCGTGCCCTGGCAAGCAAGCGGAGAGGAGGTGGTACGGATCAAGTTCTCAGAGCTGTGGCTGGGGCTTGCAGATGATCCATGCAGAGAAGGCAAGCGCCTTGCCAGGCACATCCATAATTAGAGGGATCAAGGGCCCTCTGGCCCCAATGTCCTCTGCGTGAAGATGTCTCCCAGGTGATCTCCTCAGCGTAGTCCTGCCTGGGAACTTCAGATGCCAAAGGGGAGCTGGCGCATCCTATGCTGCTTGTCTAGCAAGCGCCGTTCTTCAGAGCGGGCTTGCTCCTTGATCAATGCCATATACTCCTGCCAGGCCATTTCCCGGCCAACCAGGCCCTTGATCGGAAGCGACTTGATCACGCGGCCTTCCAGCCAGACCCCAAAGGTCCGATCAGGAGCATTGACAAAGAGCACGACCTGTTGACCAGCCAGCGCCTGCTGAATGTAGTAATGCTCATCATCCACGTCCACCGCGCCATCGGTGCCCACCTTTCTGGCAAACGCTCGCCCATGGATGGTGTCGAGCCAGCGATCCGGGTTGATGCGCTCTGGAAGTGGCGGCAGCACTGGTAAGCTTGGGAAAGCAACATGCGGCGGACGATTGCCACAGGCTTTTCGCCTCTTGGGGTCGCTCGTGGTTGTAGTGCCAGAGGAACCCGGTAGTCACCTCACGTACCTCACCAAGGGTGGTGGGCAGACGGACCTGCAAGCATTCCTGGTTGAGCGTGCGATGCAGCCGCTCGACATACGGATTTTTGTCTGGTCGGCGTGGCGGGCAGATATTGGGCTGGATATCTAGGCATAGCAGGAAGCGACAGAAGGCTGAGGGAAAATGCCGCAGGCTGTGACTGCCCACCCATCGACTATCGCGATCAAACGTCATTCGACACGGACGCCCGTAGTGGGTGAGGAAATGCACCACGGCTTCCAGGGCGGTCTCCGCGTGAAAATCGGAGCGGGTCTCGGCCAGGAGCCAGGTGGAGGTTCCAGCGTCCACAAAATTACAAATTTCCACTGCATGCTGCTGCTTGCCATCAGAATCAGGCGGCATGCTGGTCGCATCCTTGAAATCGAGTTGAATCTCTTCCATGGGAAGAGGCACGATCCTGTGGTCGATGATGGCGACGAGGCGCATCCAGGATACATCCGAACTTCCGCAAGATGCGCCAAATGGTGCGTGTGGAGCGCGGAAGAGAGAAACGTTGCGCCTGCAACTCCTGGTCACGAGGCAGATAATATAGAATCGCTCTCGGCCCTGGTGTCCGTTGGAGGTTCTCAGGCGGGTGTTCGCGAATCTCCACAATGCGCTGGATGATACGAGGATGGACTTGTGGATAGGGGGTGTGATGGGCTCGTGAGTGCGACAGCAGTACCTGAAGATCATCCGGAGGAGCCTCTCGCAGTCGCTTCAACCACTTTTTCACCCAACTCAAGCAGCGGCCCAAAGCGTGAGCCAGATCCTGTTGGGTCCACTCAGGATGTTCACGGGCCAGGCTGTGCAGAGTGGCCCGATCGGCGATCCATTCGACTTCCATGGTGAGCTACACCTCGCTTTTTCCTCGAAGTCAGGCGCCTGTGAAGGCTCTCAAGCAACCTTTCTCTCTTTTTCACTGCTAGAGCATCTCCGCTTGCTTGCCAGGGCACGATGAGGGGAAACCGGGTGATGATGATGCAAAACAATACACCCATCTGGAGTGGTGGCGAGCCTACTATCATTTTGTGCGTCCCCATGCCTCGCTGCGAGTAGCGCTCATGCAGCCTCGAGAACGAGGTAGCAAGGGTCTGGCACAACGCTACCGGCGGCGTACCCCAGCCATGGCAGCCGGCAGAACCACCCGACGATGGTCGTCGCGCGAGGTGCTCTCATACCCATTGCCACCGGTTTCCGCTTGAGAGCCACCGAAGCTAGATGCGGGTGCAGTGCCATGTCGCGGGGAGGTGGGTGAAGGTGTCAGCAGAAGCACTCACATGGAGCCTCACTCTAGGATGAGGTGGCCTGTCCAGACTGCCCACTGACGAAAAACAGCCTGAAGTAGGTTTGGAGAGGGCTGAGCGATTTATCCACTATGTCCAATCGCTGTACCCATCGTCAGGAGATCTATCAGCGCTTGGCTGGCCTGTGGGACCTGCCCAGCGCGGAGTCAGGCACGGCGGCCTGAGGAGTGGGGCGGCGGGTGTGTACAGGCGGGCCCGCCTGTACACACCCGCCGCCCCAGGCAAGCAGCACACAAGCAGAAAGGAGAAGGCTGGCTTCGGTAACATTTTCATGTGAGTGAACTGTCGCTCTTCGGTAACATTTTCATGTGAGTTGACACGGCGGTTTAGGAAGGGTAGACCGTTCCTCACCGTGCTTATTAGTCGAACGGATGTCCCAAGTAGCCAGTACAACCTGAACAGAAATGAATCTCACTTTTACCAATGCCGAGCTGATGACGAAAGTAACCACCACAGGGTGAAACAGCGCCGCCCTGCTTGCAGTTATTTGCTGACTGCAAGCAGGGCGATCTGCAGACCAGTGCTTAATCAGTAGCTTACGGTCTTCGGAAGCGCCTGACCTGCTAGAACGCTGGATCGGCGTTTTTGACCAGGGTGTCAAACCCGGCCTGGAACCACTGCCCAGCCAGTGGAGAGTTGGGCATAGCGCCTGTCAAGCTATTATTGTTCATCATGTTGCCGGTGTATGTCGGGTCGCACATGCGATCAAAGCCCTTGCCCTGAGCATTAGCAACCGCCTGGCTTGAACCATCAGACTCGCCTGGCGGCTTAATCCATACATAGGCATCGAAGCTAGGAGCCGGGTTGGCGACTGGCCGAGCACCAATACCGCTCGGCTGATTGCACCAGTTGCCGCGAGAAAGCCGCCGATCGATTCTGGTTGCATTGACGAAGTAGTTCAGGTCCGTCGCCGAGCTTGGGCCAGCCGGTCGGGCAAAACCACCCCAGCCATTGCGCGAGGTGTCAATCAGCATGCCGATGCTGCTAGGAAAGCCAGCGCTGATGAACGCATTGCGCATATTGGTATCGTAGGTCGCCTCGTCGATATATGTATTCGACTGGTAGAACGAGGCATTTCGCACCTGACTGCCGCCAACTGATTGGCCAGCCGTCATGTACGGCTCGGTGGTCGGCGTGTAGTTGGCCGTATTACTGATGAAGCCGTCAACACTGTTCAGTCCAGCAGTAGTCCTCTTGATCGTATCGGTAATCAGTGCCACTACAGCTTGGAAATTGCTGTTCCAGCCGAGCCAGCCATCGTGGGCAATGTCCAGGTAGTTGTACACATTCGCAATGGCGTGCAACTTGTTCAATGCGTACTGAATGCCTTGCACATAGGCGCCACTGGAGTTGGCTGCGGCGCAATTTCCGATGCCCAGGTTCGTGACCAGATTGGGCAACGAGTCCGGTTCAATGACCGCGGCAATCCGCAGGTTGCGATACTTCTCCTGGCTCAGCGTCGCCGCAATTACGTCGATATACCGCGTTTCGTAGGTCGCCAGGCCATTGTTGGCTATGGATAGTTCACCGTTGGACGCCAGCGCCGCACAGTCGCGGTCAGGCAAGTCATAGATGACGATGGTCATCACTATCGGCTTGATGCTGGTTCTAGCTTGCGTCTCCGCCGCGTCCAGATGACCCGCCAGAGTCCGGGTGATCCCGCTGCCGCCAGTGACGGCCGCAATACGATCAAGCCAGACAGCTGTGGAGTAGTTTGCAACCTTCGCCTCTTTCGCCCCAAGTGAGCCACCCACTGCCGCCGCACCCGCCTTCACTTCCGAAGCCCAGTCGGGGTTGATGTACCCCTGAGCACCAGCGTAGGGGTTATCAACATGGGGACCGGGCCCTGGGATGGATGCGGACGTGATGCTGCCGGGCGTCGCAGTGGCTGTGGGGGGCTTTCCGTGCGTGAGCGTAATTCCAATGAAAAAACTCCCTAGTATGACGATCAACATGCTGGTCAGCAAGAGCAGACCGCGCAGTTTACTCTTGAAAAGAAACCTAGGATAGCTACTTTCCGAAAAATGGCGCGGAATCTCGCGCATGCTTCCTCCTTCAGATACATATGACGAAAATGGCCTCTCTATGAGTGGGCCGCCGGGGGTGCAAACCACGCTTGCCACCTCGAGTGAGGCTAGCCGCCTGACACCTTACCCCATCCGTTATGACATTGTACCTGTTGGGGTGGATGAGTCAACCATGGGGGCGCGTGGTGAATAAACAGTGGAGGGTGGAGGAGCCCCTGATGGAACTTCGCCTGGGGCAGTGGTTGGAGAGCGAGGAAGAGCGGTTCATCTTTGCCCAACCGCAAGGTCTGGCGAAGACGCGAGGTTGGAAACAACCCTGGGCATCAGCACCAACGCCAGAGCGCAGATGGCGAGAAAGGAGACAGCAGCAGTGCTCAACGTCGCAGGCCACACCATCTGGATCGACAAGAGCTGCTGGGTGAGATAAAATTCCGCACCGCTAAAAGTACTACCCGGAGCAGAGGGATTGACGAACACCAGTCCTGGCAGCGATGAGGAACCATTGTCAAGGAGTGAAGAGACAAATTCCCCTAAGTCGTTACGTGTCAGGATGAGGAAAGAGAGATTTCTCCCTCCTTAGCTCGGGCACAGAAGGATCTGTAAGACGCTATGAGGTTCTTTTAAGGAGAGACTGGTTGCTCAACCAGGAGCGTTTAGCGCGAAGGTCTATCCATTGATCGCCAGGAGAGTAAGCGTTTGCCCGGCCACAAGCTGATCCAGATAGCGACGCACAAATGCACTCCGGTTAAGCCTTGCCTGTGTGGCAACTTGGTGGCCTGCTCCCACCGGGACAGGCGTCAGACCACTGCCACCGGGTCTGCCTGTTGGTCTGCCGTCTGCGCACTCAACACCTGCCAAATAACAACCAGCAGCTTCCGGCAATTGCCACAATGGCTTTGGTTGGTGGCATCCGTCGAGTCGAATTGCGCACCATGCGTACGCCACCAGGCCGAGACGCGGATGGTGGTCCAGGCTGCCTCGGCCAAGATCGTGCGCAAATCCGAGCGCCAAACCCTGGTGTTACTGCCCGAGCGATGCGTACGGCGTTGAGGCAAGGACCCGCGTACCCAGGCCAGCGTAGCCTTCCGGATGCTTCGCCGCCGGCAAAGCGCGAAATATCACCGACTGCTGCCAGCACCATCATCGCCGTGATCAAGCCGATGCCGGGCAGGTGCCTTTTCTAAGGCACCTGGTCTTTCCAGTGTTCCTGTTCACTGCACACTATGCCGTGAGAGAGAGGGAGCATCCATTGCCCTCGCATGAGCTTCTTTTCCCAACGGATGACTCAAGTAGCCAGCACAGGACCGTTCCCCCCTCTTCGACGCACACTCCAGCTCTGGCTTTCCTTTGGTTCCTCTGGTTCAGTCTCACGGCTGCTTCTTTCCATGTCCTGGTCACCGCACACAACGCTGTGAGCTTCTTTTCTGAACGGATGACCTAAGGAGCCAGCACAGCTCTGGAATCGCCTCAAGGGCTTAGGAGCCAGGGCCTGATAAGCCCTATCCTCGACGGTACAATGCATCCAGGAGCGGCCAGAAATCGCGCGGCTCTTCTGTGGTACGCCACCAGACGGCAATCTGGAGACGGCTGCTGCTAAAGTGCGGCTCCTGTTTGAGCTCGCTCCAGAAGGCAGTGATGATGTTGCACAGGCTCTTACCTGTTGCGTACCAGACCGCATGGGTGACGCCTGATGCATCGGTATAGACGAAATGAGGTGCATACGGGTCTGTGAGATTGCTTGCGGTGACATCCAGGTGGGTGGCTATCGCCTGTCGTAGGAAGGTCTGTGCCTGCCCAAACGTAATGGCGTCATCGAAGACCCATCCATTCTGCTCCCAGTGCCAGGCATCGCCGTACAGCGGCAACTCCCAGATGATGTGTGATACCATCTCTGACATCGTCTCGAGCGCATAGGTGGCGAGGCGTTTGAGCCAGGAGAGACTGACAGCCGGGCCGGGTGTGTAGTACGACTCATCAACCGCCATGATCACGACGAAGTCGGCAGCTGAGGCAAGCAGACGCCAGTTCTCGAAATAGTTGTAATCATTGTCGCGCAGTTTGGGGATGAGCGCGATGCCGTACCATTTATGTAGCGTTTTCATGGCTGTCCACACCCGCTGGTTATAGGTTGCGAAGACGCGCTGGATTGCAGGATAGGTA
>Ga0137388_10002482_pt1 | contig 11603 bp, 20 predicted proteins | sample 15con2h14AmetaG_FD_104644 | JGI IMG/M metagenome (GOLD analysis project Ga0137388, IMG submission 104644) | Vadose zone soil microbial communities from Angelo Coast Range Reserve, California, USA - 15con2h1.4A metaG | ecosystem: Environmental > Terrestrial > Soil > Vadose zone > Saprolite...
AATTGCCAAAATATCAATCAAATCAATAGGTTTTGGCGGAAGGGGTGGGATTCGAACCCACGGTACCCTTGCAGGCACGCCGGTTTTCAAGACCGGTGCCTTAAACCACTCGGCCACCCTTCCGTCGTTGAAATTGTTTAGCTTTTCGGAGCGTGGGACAGAACAAATGAGGACTCCGGGACCCATTTGCTACCGCTTTGCTACCCAACGTCATCGGCGCGCTTGTTTATGGCCGCGCGGAGCACGCCGTCAACCGTCGCGGCGGCGCCTTCTTGCATGTTCGGCATCAGGTGCGAATAAATATCCATGGTGATCGCGATCGAGGAGTGCCCCAGGCGCTCTTGCACGATCTTGGGGTGCACGTTCGACGCCAGCATGTGGCTGGCGTGGCTGTGCCTGAGCCCGTGCAGCGTCATGCCCCATTCTTTCAGAAAGTCTGACATGACGTGAGTAAGGCTCCGGGGCTGCAGCGGCGAGCCGTCCGCCTGTGTAACGACGTGCCAGTTATCATCCGCCCGGATGCCAAACCTTAAGAGCTCCTGAGCCTGCGCAAGCCGCCAGCGACGCAGTTCCTCGACGGCGAGCGATGGCAGGGCGACAGTCCTAGCCCGGCCGCTCTTGGCTTCCTTTTCGCGGATGTCGCCGGCGTCCGTCTGTTCGGTGCTGGCGACGATTGCGAGTTGGCCGAGATCAAGATCAATGGACTTCCACCGAAGCGCGGTGATCTCGCCGCGGCGCAGGCCGCAAAACACGCCGAGCACCAGCGGAATGAATAGTCGCCGCTCGCGGGCCGCATCCAGGACGGTCGCGGTAGTCGGCGCATCGATCGTCGTGACTGATTTGCGTTCGATCTTGGGACGGTCCCGCTTTTCGAGTAGGGCGGCCGGGTTGCGAACGATCATCTTCCAGCGCTCGGCTTGATCCAGCGCCGAGAAAAGAACGCGGTGCATGTGGTTCACGGTGCGCGGCGACAATCCACCTTTGCCGTCACATCGCCCGCTTTCTAACGCCTTCGCGTAGGCCGCGCTGATATCGATCGGCTGGAGCTTCATCAGAGTTTTCGCCCCGAGCAGCGGCACGATATTTTTGGTTGCGATCTGCTCGTACCGTTCATGAGTGCGCGGCGAAACGTTCGGCTTGATATGCTTCAGCCAGCGCTCAAAGAACTGCGAGAGCGTTACCTTTGAGGGCTCAACATAGGCGCCGCTCTTCATTTCCGTGACAAGCTTGGCGCACTCGCTCTGTGCTTCTCGCTTCGTGCCCTTAAAGCTATGCCATTTGCGCTTGCGCCTGCCCGTTGCGGGATCGCGTTGTTCAAGGATGATCGCCCAATGTCCCGGCGATCGCTCGCGGATGTGCCCTTTCATGATGCTTTCCTCCTGAGATAATGAAAGCGGTCCTTGCATTGTGGACTGCAAAAGAGCGCCAAGCTGCGCCTCGCCTCGCTGGCACCACATTCGAACCAGTTATCGCATTGCTTGCAGCGTCGAAGGACACCATCACCGGCAACAAATTTTGCCAATTGGAGATACATCGCATCCAACAGGTTTTGGGGTTGAAGCACCAACGCCGGCCTGCTGACGCCACCCAAAGGATCCGACGGGCCAGAGAGCAAGGCAACCTCGATATTCGTCATCTTCAAACGAACGCGCCTTGAGTTAGCCGTCCGCACAACCCCGCCGGGCTGCTCATTCCGCTCGCGCGCCTGATCGTCCACGCTCAACATTGTCATGAGGGCGCGTAGTTTCTTGATTTCGCGCTGCCAGCCATCCAGGCGCTCACTGGCGCCGACGCCGGCTCTTGTTTTCAACAACCCACAAGCCGTCGCGAATTCGACGCATGCGTCGGCAGAGCCGTCGAGCTCGGCGAAGCGCTTGTAGAGCGGCATTGTCGTGTGCTTGAGCGGTTCGGATAGCTGCGTTCGTTTCTTAACTCCGGGCACCTCGACCTGCCGGATTATGCGGGTGCCATCCTCTTCAATGCATTCGTATTTCAGGCCGCGCATCCATTCAAAACCGATATCGATCATATCGTCCTCCGCAATTACAACGGGTCATCAGATTACCGGAGGATAAGATTGAATGCAAGAGTCGCAGGAAATATAAGGGGGCCTGTGGATAGCCGAAACAAATGAGGACGCTATGAGCCAGCCTAACACCGTGTTGCCGACCACCTTGCCGGCCCCGACGTTCTGCAGGGTTGCGTATGACATGGGCGAGAACAGCGCTTATGCGGCAGCCCGCCGCGGCGATGTCCCCACGATCAAAATTGGCGGCTTGCTGCGTGTCCCGGTGCGGGCTGCTCTCGCCAAGATGGCCGGCGGCGATCCGGAAGTCTTAAAGGCGATGACCGCCGATTTCGCGGCCAAACTCAATGAATTGATGGCCGAACAAGCAGCCTAAACGAAAGCGGCGGCCTGTGGCGGGCCGCCGGCATCGTTTTTGAGATCAGCAAATCGAGATCAGCACCATGTCAGATATCCAACTAGACACCCGCCGTCAACGTCTTCCAAATCGCCGAGCTGCTGAAACCTTTGACCTCCAAGCCGACGGCCAACACTATCGCGCTACGATTGGCCGCTTTCCTGAAAACGGGCAGCTGGCGGAAATCTTCATCGCCAACAGCAAATCTGGCTCGCAGGCCGACTGCAGCGCGCGCGACGCAAGCGTCGTGGTGTCCATTGCCCTGCAATTCGGTGTGCCCGTCGACGTGCTCCGCAAGGCCTTGATGCGGGACTCACGGGGCGCCCCCAATGGTCCGCTTGCGGTCGCGCTCGACATGGTCGCGGAGATGGAGCGCATGCCATGAGCCCGCGCCTCACGCTGCCCGAAAAGATCACGGTATCCAGATTCTGGAAAAACCGAAAACACGACGCGATCGTGACGACGATAGAAGAATACGAAGGCCGCGTGCTGGTCGACATCCGCACCCATTACATGAACCGCGGCTTTTTGGTGCCGACGCCGAGAGGCGTTTCGATTTCGGTGCTGCGCCTGCCCGACTTGGCGAAGGCGATCAATAAGGCACTGCGACAGGCCAAAGAGCTCGGCTTGCTCCGCGATGACGACGGGGGCGCCGGCGCCGAATGAGCATCGAGGACATTGCCGAGCTAGAACCGGACCCGCTCGAAATTGATTCGAGGCATTGCGGAGAATGCGGCCTCAGGATCGATCAGCATCGGCGGGTTGATACGCCGGAAGGGCCGGAGTTTTTTTGCGAGGATGATCTCGAGATCCAAATCCATCTGGCCGCCGCGGACCTTGTGAAGCAATGGGAATTGGCCGACCCGCGCGACCGATGGCGGCACACGGGCGAACCGCCACCGAAGGCATCTGACATCTCCAACGCTCGGCGCGAGCCATATTGCACGCCGCCATCGGTGGTTGATGCTTTCCTTTACGTCGTCCGCCTCGGTGACGCCGACTATCTAAGCCGATGGCTCGCACAGCATCCGCTCGACGCCCCGTACCTCTTGAAAATTTGGGATCGCAAAAATGCTCTCGCCTGATCAGGTCCGGGCGGCCTTCGCCAAAGCTGGTGTCCGCTCGCACGAGGTGCCGGCGGATGACATCCCGCCGGTTACCAGCCTTGCGGATTTTGGCCTATCGGCAGATGCCGTCGGCGAGACCGACGTCGAGCTCGACATCACCACCGAGCCCGCCTCCACCAGGCAGGAGAAAAAGACCGGCACCGAAGAGGTGGAAAAGCCGAAGCTGCGCTCGGCTCCCGTATCATGGTGGCGCGACCCGGCGACAATTCCACCGCGCCAGAGCCTATACGATGGCCATTACATTCGGCGCACCATCGGCGCCACCATCGGCGGCGGCGGCCGGGCCAAAACCACGCGGGGCATCTACGAGGGCATCAGCATGGCGGTGGGGTTCGACATCGCCACGAAGGATAAGCTGCCGGACGGCGAGCTGCGGGTGTGGATCTGCAACGGCGAGGAGGATCAGGACGAGCTCGATCGACGGATCGCCGCGGCATGCCAGCGCTACGGCATCGACGAGGCCGACCTGGGCGGCCGGCTTTTCGTGCAGTCTGTCCGGGATAACCCGCTGCGTATCGCCTCGGTGGTCAACAGCAGGCCAATGATCGACCAGGCCGTCGTGAAATATATGGTCGACTTTATCGAACGGAACCATGTCGACGTCTTCATGCTCGATCCGCTGGTGTCGTTTCACGGCGTGCTGGAGAATGATAACAGCCACATGGACGTAGTGGTCAAGGAAGGGTTTGGGGCGATCGCCAGCCGGACGAATTCGGCGGGCGAGCTCTTCCATCATCCGGGAAAGCCGAGGCCTGGCCAGGCGGACACGACCGTCGAAGACGGCCGCGGCGCCTCGGCGATCCTCTGGGCCGTGCGCTCCGCGAGGGTTTTCAACTTCATGGCGCCGGAAGAGGCGGCAAAGCTCGGCATAACCGACGACGACCGCAAACTGCACATCCGGATCGCTAACGGGAAGGCCAACATGGGCCCACTCGGGAAGGCAAAATGGATGAAGCTTTTGGTCGAAGATTTGATCAACGGAGACCGTGTTGCCGTCGCCAGTCCGTGGAGCCCGCCGGACCCCTTCGAAAACGTCACCACGGCGGACATGGAACTGGCGCGAACACTGGCGGCAACTGGCGGCTACCGGGCCGACAAGCGCTCACCAAAATGGTTCGGCTACGCGCTCGCCAAGCACTTCAATCTGAGGATATCGCACGCAGGTGACACCGAACCGAAGGACCTCGCCCGCGTCCAATCAATCATGAAAACTTGGCTCAATAACAAGGTCTTGGACATCGAAGAGCGCAAGGACGACGAACACAAAACGCGCAGCTTCATCATCCCCGGATCGTTCAAACCCGCGGCGCCCACCGTCCCCCCATTGGCCTATTCCGATGACGAATAGCGAACTTTCACAAACTGGCGGATTACTGGCGGACAACTGGCGGGCCAGTCTGCTTCAAGGTCCGGTGTTTTCCGCCAGTCCGCCAGTTCCGCCAGTCCCTTATAGGACTGGCAACTGGCAGTGGCGGAACGGACCCCGGGGTTTTGATCAGCAGACCGGGATTGAGGTGTCTTACGCCCACGACACCGACCGGCCACCGTTTCGGGCGCTGGCGCCGGTGCGCCCCTTTGCCGGGCATCGACCCGATCACGGAGCTCATCATGATCATCGGGCGCCCTGTGGTTTGTTTCGTTGGCCGCCTCGTACCAGCAGCGGACAGCGAAGCGGTAGCAAGCGCGGTAGCAGGGGCGCATTCACGGCGCGGAAATACGTGTGTTTCCCGCGCTGTATCCGAGCCATGGCACCGGTTCGGCAATCCGGTTCGCATCGCCGAACGAAGCTTTCACGCGGGATCGTGCCTCTTCTTTCACTCTGCCGACCGTATGTCGCGCGGGCGTGTGCGCGCGAGGCCCCCCGGTGGGGTCGATCTCTCGCGAGGGGGTGGGTGCCGGGGGGTACGGGAAAAACGGGCGATCGCAGCCAGCGCTGCAGGCTTACGCAAACGACACTGGCGCCGGAAATTGGGAAGCAAAAAAGAAAATTCCGCAAAAAATATTCTGGAAAACCCGTTCGCGGCTGTGCTGTCGCTGGAAATTCATCGCGGGCGATTTTCGGGGATCGCGGGCGATTTTCGGGGATCGCGGGCATCTTTGCATACGTCGTCGGTGCTTTGCGGTCGGTGGTGGCAGCGGTTCTACTGCGCAAAATTGGAGACGTTGCATGTCTGATACGAAGCGCAATCAGGTGAGCGTGCGGCTGGACCCGCGCACGATCGAGATGATCGAGAAGGTCGCCGAGGCGGAAGCCAGAACCGTCAGCAACCTCGTTCGGTGTGTGTTGTCCGACTGGGCGAGCGGCCGGCCGCCGCGCATCGAGGTCGCAGCATGATCAGAATCGTTCGAGGTGCGGAGATTGATGGGTCGAAGGGTGAGGCTGCGCCCAGCCGTCATTGCAAATGGGCCTACCGCGCAGACGGGGGACAGTACCCGCTTGTATGCGGTTATTCGCGTCAGCCGCTCCTGGATGCCTGCCGGCAGCTAAAATCGCTGTACGGTCTAAACGGTGAGCGTGCAGGCCTATTCCGCGAGGGGAGGGACACCCCGGATATCTCATGCCCGGTAGAGGTGGGCGCGGCGACCACGGTCCAAGAGTCCAGATTTGCGAAGTACGTCGATCTTGCGAAGGTGTTTGCTCGCGTGCCGCCGCGCAGTGGGGCTGATGCAGCATGACGATCGAGATCATAACGTCGCTCGATGATGCTGTCGGGATTGCCGGCGCCATCGGCCGGGGACAAGACGCTATCATGATCTCCGAGCCAGGGCTCACATCCGAGCCGATCCCCGTCGTCTGCTACAGCGAATTGATCGGCGCCATCCGCGACCAGGTCGGCGCGCTTGGTGTCAAGTATACGGATTTTGACGTATTGGCAGGATTTGCCGAAGGTCTGAGCGGGAAGACTTTCGGACCCGCGATGGTCAAAAGATTAGGACCGGAAAAACTGTTCGACGCACTGCGGGCGGCAGGTCTGAGGCTAAAGGTCGAGGAAGATCCGGAGCAAGTTGCAAAAATGCGCAAGTGGATCGCGGAAAACTTCAATCCGCGGCAAGCAAATCAAGCGCGGCCGCGAAACGAAGCCAGCCCTGCTGGCAGGCACATGATGGGCCGTGTTTTCAGGCACTTTGCGAAACAGGGTGGTCTAGCCCGGATGCGAAAAATGACGAAAGCGCAGCGTACAGAGCATCAACGCAACGCTGCGATGGCGCGATGGAAGAAGTCACGCAAGCGCCAGCGAACGAATGAAGGAGCTTCGCTATGAATGGTTTCGACGATCTGATGGTTCTGCTGCGGTTGGTGACTGATCCGGAGGCCATGAAGGCGCGGCTGCAGGAGCTGCAGGCTACGATTGATGCGGCGGCTGCAAAGGAAGCCGAGGCACAGGCGGCGCATGCCGAGCTCGAAGCCGAGCGTTCGCGGTTGATGAAGCTAGATGAGAACTCGCGAGCGCGCCAAGTGGCCGTGTTCGTAAGTGAGCAGAAGCACGAAAGCGAACTCGAAGAACTGAAGCGATGGAAGCGACAGCACGCTCCCACCCGGCTCGTCAATGTCGGACCCATCGGCGGCCTGACCAAGGAGCCGGACACCACGGAACTCGCGCCCGACCCGATCGACGATCCCCACAGCGAGGCCATGGACTTGGCTTCCGAGTTGGCGCCCGTCAGCACCGGCGCGCGCAAAAGCCTGAGGAGAATCAAAATATGAATACGGAGATTTTTTCTGAGGCTCGCCGCGTTTTCGAGATACTGCCCGGTGTTGGCACGCTAGAGCAGGGTATCGCAAAGCTTACCCGCGCCGGTGTCGAGCACTCTCGCGTCCGTGCATGGGCGCTCTCCGTCGCCGACGAATACGGAATTCTGAGCTACGTCCATTCTGACATCGAGCGGCTGATGCGCGGCGTCGCGAAACTTGCACAGACCGAGGAGTGAACTTCAATGATCCAAACGCATGCAATCAACACGGGCGGCAACGCTCAAATCTGGATGCTTGATTTAAGCACGGACCCACCGCAGCGGGTGTTAGTCGATTACGCCTATGGTGCCGAGTCGTTCGAACGCGATCCACGTCGCTGGAAGCCTGAGATGATGCCGGCCGCCGAATACGCAGCGGTCCTCAACGAGAAAGGCACCGACCATGTCTAAGCTTCCATCCCGCACCTACGGCGGCACTCCGGTGAGCATGCCGAGACCGCCGGCGCCGGGCAATACCGGATTCGGCAACTCTCTGCCGAACGGCGGAAAGGCAGCTCCCCGCACATACGCTTCGTTGGCCTCAGGAATCGACGCCGGCAGGCCCGTGAAATCTCCGAAACTCCCCGCAGCGCCGCCGGCCATCCCGCATATGAGCCCGGCAGTGCGGAAAGACCTCGGCAAGTTAAATCCAGACCTCCGCAAGGGGCTGCTCGACGTGGCCGATCGGAGGAGACCTTCATGAAACGCCTATTCCCGCTCGTTGTTCTAGCGCTGGCGCTGTGCGGACCGATTCCGCAGGCTAATGCCGCGCAGGTCGTCCTGTGTCCATCGAGTCGCGCGCAAGCCAACTCGGCGGCGGGCCAGATCAGCATTCCGAACCTGACCCAGACCTATGCCGCCGACACGGCAGGTTGTGTGATCGCCAACGGTCTCGGTGATATCGCGATTTTCCGCAGCGCTGGATTCACCGAACCCGGCAAGGAGCGATCGATTGTCTTCAATACCGGCATCGCCACCGGCACCACGAACTTTGTCATCGGCAATTTGCCGGCCGGTGCCTATATCCAGAAAGTCATCTGGAACAACACGACTGCCAACGCGGCCGGAAACGTGGCGCTCGGCTCGACCGCATCAGGTGTCGACATCGTGGCGGCCGTGGCCTGCGGTGCGAATTGTCTTAGTGATACGACCATTGCCAAGACTACATTTTCGACTTCGGCCGCGACATCGCTCAATCTGTCTTCGACTGCGTGGGGTTCCGCCAACCTTACCGTTACGGTAATTTTTGGATACTTCTAAAGGTGAGCAGGAGCACCGTCGACATCGCAGCCATTGCAGCCGAGCGCGCTCGCCGCGGACCTGCGATCATCAAGAACGACGCGCACGGCCGCGAATTGTACGAGCCCGATGGCGCGGTGCTCACCAAATATCTGATGAGCGACAACAAGGTCGACATCATCCAGGGCCCGCTCGGGAGTGGCAAAACAAATTGCATGTTTCGGCGGCTCGGGCGACACGCCATGCAACAGGCGCCGAGCCCGCGTGATGGGCTGCGGCGGACGAAATGGGCGATCGTCCGCAACACTTTTCCCGAATTGAAGCGAACCACGGTCCCGACCTGGCGGCGCGTCTGGCCGGCAAATCTTTACGGCGAAGTAAAGATGGGTTCACCGCCCCGCCACGAAATCGCGTTCGGTGACGTGCGCATCGAGGTAGACTTCCTTGCGCTCGATGATGAGGATGACATCAAGAAGTTGCGCTCTGCCGATTATACCGGCGCCGCCGTTCACGAAGTTCAGTACATCGACCTCGCATTGTTCCGCGAGATCCGGTCGCGCACAAATCGCTATCCCGCGGAATCCGATGGTGGCGCAACCTGGCACGGCGTGATTGCCGATGCGAATGCTCCGGACGAAGATCACTGGCTCGCCATGATGACCGGGCAAGTCGATCTGCCCGAGGGCATGACGCGAGACGAACGCCGCGCGCTACAATGGCCCACGCATTGGGGCTTTTTCCCACAGCCGCCTGCGACTATCAAAATTCGTGACGCGCGCGGTGATTTTATTCGCCACGAGATCAACCTTGATGCTGAGAACCTGAGGTGGTTGGCATCGGATTATTATTTAGACTTGCTCGATGGAAATCAGACGCCCTGGATCGACAACAGGCTCGGCAACGAAACGGTGCTCGTGGTCGACGGATCGCCCGTCTGGCCCATGTTTCGAAGAGACTTTCATGTTGCGCGCGATCCGCTGCGGCCTGTGCCTGGGCATGACGTGATGGTGTGGCTCGACTTCGGCCGCGTGTTTCCGGCCGCGCTGTTCGCTCAGGAAATCAACGGACGCATCAACGTGCAACACGAAATGCTGGGTTTCAACGAGGGCGCGACGATCTTTGCTCCCAAGGTCAAGCGGTTTCTGGAGCAGAATTATGCCGGCTGCGAATTCCGATGCATCGGCGATCCGAAGGGCCGCGACAAAGGCCAGGCGACCGAGCAAAGCGCGTATGACGTCTTCAGGTTCAACGGCATGCCGGTGACGCCGGCGCCCGTGAAGGCAAACGATATAGCGACCCGCCTCGAAGCCGTCGCCTTCGCGTTGAACGACAACCCTCGCGGCATCAACCGGCTGGTTATTTCTCCGCTTTGTCGCACGCTGATCGTCGGAATGGCCGGCCGCTATCACCTGGTTCGCGAAGAGGATGGCGAGCTGCGGCCGAAGAAGGACAAGTACAGCAACTTGTGCGATTGCCTGCAATACGGTTGCCTGGCGCTGGGCGAAGGCCGCCGCATGGTAGGCCTTACGCCACAGAACGAGCCGCGCGCGATCCGCGTCTTTACGCACCGTAAGACGATGCGGAGGAACGTGGGATGAAGCGCGGGCCCGGTCGTCGACGAAAGCCCGGTAGGCCGCGCAAGCAGCCCGGCGAGCCGGTCGACCATAGGCTAACGCCCAAGGTGAGGATCGCAATTCTGGCGATAATCGAGGACGACAAGTCAATTGCGGAAGCCGCCGCAGCCGCGGGCCTGACATCATCCGCGATTCGCAAGGCAATGAGGGACAACTCTGCGACGCGCGCGTTCTACATGAGCGAAGTCCGGGCGCTGATGACCTTTGCCAAAGCGAAGGCCGCCCACGCGCTGATCGCCGAGCTCGACGGCCCGAACGCCGCTGCCCGCGTTGCGGCGGCCAGGACCTTGCTCGAGGATAACGACAGAACTTCGCCCGGCAATAACATGCCGCAGATTCCCGGCTTTGCGATTCTGATTTCCGATGCACGGTCATCGCAGCAAGCTATCGACGTCACGCCGCTGCCAATGACCGTCGCACCGCGATTAGAAGCGGATCGAGACGACCGATGACCTTGGTCTTGCTAGTGGCGTGAATTCGTGCGGCAGCGATTAGCGGCCGCCGAGCAGATTCCAGACGATTGCCAGGGCCGCGATCAGCAGCATGCACATGATGATTTGCGCCGGCCAATGCGGTTCATTCGCCGCGCTCTCGATACCGGTGCACAGCTTCGTTGACTTTCTCGCGATCTCGCCGCTCCTCTGGTGGAAGAGCCATCACGGCCTCATGTATCTCCGCCGATATCTTCAGCGTGCTGTAAGACGGTTTCTCCACCCATTCCCACCACAGATCGAAGGCGTCTTTGTCGTCCATCACATATCTCTCTTCAGCTTTTGGCGGCCCCAATGATGATCTTTCCGATCCGGATTAAACACGCGCTCAACGTGGCGGTTCAAGGCTCTCATGACGCCGATGCGCGCGAACATCGTCGGGCCGCCGGATGTCGCGACCAGGATCAGGGCTTCCATTGCTGCCTGCCACTCCGCGGCCTCATGCTCCGCCTTCGGAAGCCTCGTGATGTAATTGCCGGCATCCTCGAGCGTGACGATCTGGCGACCGCGCGGCAACGGTATTGGATCATCAAACGATCGTTTCCAGCCCCGCGCGGAGCTCATGAGCCGGCCCCCTCGATCGGCTCGCGCAGCCGCTTCATGGTGAATTCGATGTTTTTGCGATTGCAGATGGCGCCAGCTCTCGACTTCGGTCATGTACCGATCTTTCGGGAAGCGCTCAAAATACTCGAAGGCGAGCCTTCTGGCGGTGTTGGGCTTCGCGCCCGTATGAATACTTCGGCTGCCACAGATGCAAGCAGCGCCCCGCCGGCACCACAGAGTGCCGTGGGAAGATCAGGAACTCGATCTGGCGTTAATCCTTGTAGTGCTTCCAGCAGCCCAGCCGTTGCCATTAGTGCCAATCCGACAATGAGCGGCCGGGGCCAAGCAACGCAGGCGATAAAGGTCACGATTAAAAAGCCAAGAAAGTGTTCGGTTTTCCAGCCCAGCATGGGA
>Ga0137388_10002486_pt1 | contig 11598 bp, 6 predicted proteins | sample 15con2h14AmetaG_FD_104644 | JGI IMG/M metagenome (GOLD analysis project Ga0137388, IMG submission 104644) | Vadose zone soil microbial communities from Angelo Coast Range Reserve, California, USA - 15con2h1.4A metaG | ecosystem: Environmental > Terrestrial > Soil > Vadose zone > Saprolite...
CGATCCCTGGAATCTCATGCAGCGGATTCCCGAAGCGGTGGCGAGCCCGGTGTGGTTCCGGCTGGCGGCGGCGTACGAGCGCCGCGCCGTAGCCCAAGCGGCGCTGATCGTCGCCAACACCGACCTGCTGCGCAACGTGATGCGCGGAGTCTATCGATCCGCCGCCAGCCGGATCATCGCCGTGCCAAACGGTTTTGACGAAGAGCCGGTGCCGCCCAGTCGCCCGGCGCGGCGGTTCACGATCGCCTATGCCGGCACGATCTACTTCGATCGCGATCCGCGGACCCTGTTTCGGGCGGCGGCGCGTCTCATCGCCGCGCGCGGCCTGACGCCTCACGATTTCGCGATCGAGCTGATGGGCAACGTGCAGAGCCTCGACGGTGTGGGGATCGAGCGCATCGCCGAGGAAGAGCGCATCGCCGACTTCGTGCGGGCATTCCCACCGCGCCCGAGACGCGAAGCGCTGGAATTCCTGTCGCGCGCGGCGATGCTCGCCCTCCTCCCACAGGATTCGGACATGGCGATTCCGGCTAAGATCTTCGATTACATGCGCTTCGACGCGTGGCTGCTGGTGCTGGCCGAGCACGGCAGCGCCACGGAGCAGCTGCTGCGCGGCAGCGGCGCCGATGTCGTCGCGCCGGACGCCCTGGACACGCTCACGGCGCTCCTGCACTTGCGCTACCTCCAGCACCAGCGGGGCGAGCACCCGGTGCGGCTCTCCGTGAACGAGCAGTACGGCCGGCGTGTGCAGGCGGATCGACTGTTCGCCGCGCTCGAGGCCCACACCGGGGCACCGCCCCGCGTCAGAGAGGAGCCGGCGCTCGTATGTGCGGCATCGTAGGCATCGTTCACCGCGAAGCGGAGCAGCCCGTCGAATCGGGAGTGATCCAAACGATGTGCGAGGCCATCCGCCACCGCGGGCCAGACGACGAGGGACTGTTCGTCTCAGGCCAGGTCGGCCTCGGAATGCGGCGACTGAGCATCATCGACCTGGCAGGAGGGCACCAGCCGATCGCCAACGAGGACGGGTCCAAGGTCATCGTCTTCAACGGCGAGATCTACAACTATCGAGAGCTGCGCGCGGACCTGGCGCGGCGGCGACACGTGTTCCGGACCGCCTCCGACACCGAAGCCATCGTGCACCTCTACGAGGAGGTAGGTCCGGCCGCCGTGGAGCGCCTGCGCGGTATGTTCGCCTTCGCCATCTGGGATACGAAGAACCACTCGCTGTGCCTGGCGCGGGATCGCTTCGGCATCAAGCCCCTCTACTATGTAGTCGCGCCGTGGGGCCTGGCGTTCGCCTCCGAGCTCAAGGCACTCGTGGCGGCCGGCCTCACCACGCGCGAGCTCGATTGGGAAGCGCTCGACGTCTACTTCCAACTGGGCTACATCCCGGCACCTGCCAGCCCATTCACGGACGTGCGCAAGCTCCCGCCAGGCCACTGGCTGATGTGGCGCTCCAGCGGGGAGCTCCAAGTCCACCAGTACTGGGACCTGCCGCGGCACGCCGCCGCTGCGCCGCCCGAGCCCGAGCGACGCGTCCTCGAATGGCTGGACGAGTCTGTCGCGGCGCACCTGATCAGCGACGTGCCGGTCGCCGCCTTTCTGTCGGGCGGGCTCGACTCGTCGGCGGTCGTGGCGAGCATAGCCCTCGCCGCCCAAGACGCGGACGCGGTGCCGCAGGCGTTCGCCGCGCGCTACTTCGGATCCGGGGCGGCCGCGGCGGACGAGACCCAGCTCGCGCGCCAGCTGGCTGCGCGCTACGGCGTCACCCTCAACGTGGTGGACATCACGCCGGAAGTGCGGGATACGTTCGAGCCGATTGTGCGTGCGCTGGATGAGCCCCACGCCGACGATTCCGCCATCCCGACATGGGCGCTCTCGCAAGCGGTGGGTAGCTCTCACAAGGTCGCCCTCACTGGCATCGGCGGCGACGAGTTGTTCGCCGGGTATCGGCGCCACCTCGGGCTCGTGGCGGCTGACCGTTACGCCCGGATGCCAAGAGCGCTGCGGCGGGCGGCCGCGCGCGTCGCCCAAATGCTCCCCGACTCGGCGGGAAGCGGCCTCACCATCGATCGCCTCAAGCGGTTCCTCCGGGCCGGTGACGGGGGAACGGCGGACCGCTATGTCGATCTGCTCAGCCGGGCCGACGACGCCGTCCGTCTGCCGCTGTATGCTCCCGAACTCCGTCGAGCGATCGGCGGCGACTCCGCGCGAGATCATTTCCGTCGCCTGCGTCGCGACGGATCGACACGGGACCCGCTCACCGCGGCGCTCTATTTCGACTATCGCACGTACCTCGCTGACGACATCCTGGCGCTATCGGACCGGCTCTCGATGGCGCATTCGCTCGAGATTCGTGTTCCGTTCGTCGACCACGAACTGGTCGAAAAGGTGTTCCCGCTGCCCGCCCGTTTGAAAGTCGGCGGCTGGGAACTCAAACAGCTGCTGCGGCGCGCGCTCGCCCCGCGCTTGCCGAGCGGGCACTTGCAGGCGCCCAAGCGGGGGTTCGTCGGCCCCACGGCCGCATGGCTGCGCCACGAGCTCCGGCCGATGCTCGAAGACGAGCTGTCGCCTGACCGCATGACGCGTCTGGGACTTTTCGACCCTGCCGCCGTGACCCGGCTGCTCAACGACCACTTCTCGCGCCGGCACAACCGGGAGACGATTCTGTGGGGCCTGCTGTGCTTCTCGACGTGGCACCGTCTGTACGTCGAGAGCCACGTCATGACGCCACCGCGGTACGACGCTCCTCCCGCAGCGGCCGCGGTGACGCTTGGAGACAGATCATGACCATTTTCGCAGGAGTCTTCTCCCGCCGCGGCTCGCCTCTGCCGGATTCGGCGTGCGACACGCTGCGGCGGTCCGTATCGCGGGACACCCGAGACGCGGTTCAGGAGTTCGCGGACGCCCACCTGTTCCTCGTGAAGGTGGACATTGGGGCCTTCCCGGATCGTGGGTTCCTCATCCGGTCGGGAGGCACGGTGTCGGTGCTCGCTGGCGAGCCGCTGCTCGCCACCGCCGATCCAGGGATGGCACGTGCCAGGAGCGCCGACTTAGCCCTGTTGCACGAAGGCTGGGACCGGGGAGACTCGAATCTGCTCAAGACGGCGCGCGGGGTGTTCTGCGCCGCCCATTACCACCCGCGCGACCGTCGTCTCACGCTCCTGGTCGACAAGCTGGGCCTCCGTCCGCTCTACTACTGGATCGGTGACGAGTACGTCGTGTTCGCCACGGCCCTCCGCATCTTGGAGGCGCTCCCGCAGGTTCCGAAACAGATGGACCTGCGCGCCGTCACCGAGATGGTTTGCCTCGGCGTTCCGCTGGGCGACCGCACACCATACACCGGCGTGCAGCTACTGCGCGCCGCTGAGACGGTACAAGTCTCGGCAGGTGGCGTGGCGCGGTCCCAGTATTGGCGTTGGGACCACATCCAACCCAGTGACGCCCCGGAACCAGAGCTGCTGCAGCGAGCCTACGACCGATTTAGTGCCGCCGTGGCGTGCCGCCTGCGGGGCAATGCGGTGACCACTGCATTCCTGAGCGGTGGGCTGGACTCCCGTTGCGTGGTTGCCGCATTGCGTTCGCAGGGTGCGCACGTCAGAACTTTCAACTTCGGACTCCCACGAACTCAAGATCATGTGTTCGGCACCGAGTTCGCCCGGGCATGCGGCGCCGAGCATGTGTCCGTCCCGATGAAGCCCGCCGTCGAAATCCGGTTCTCCACGCTGATGACGGACGCCATGCAGGCTTTCCCACCCGGTGACGCGAAGCCCGAGCGCCGCAGAATAGTCTGGTCCGGGGAGGGCGGCAGCCTGGGAACCGGCCACATCTACCAGACCCGTCACATGGTGGAGCTTCTGCGAGCCGGTCGCAGCGAGGAGGCGATCACGCTGTTTCTCGACCGGCAGGGAGCACACGTGCCACGCCGGCTGTTCCGGCGTGACCTCGCGGAGTCGCTCGCCCGTATCCCGCGCGAGGGAATGTGCGAGGAGCTGCAGGAGCTTCGCCTGTCGGATCCCGGACGCGGGATCCACATGTTCCTCTTGCTCAACGACCAGCGGCGGCACCTCGGAACCCATTTCGAGGATATCGACCTCCATCGGCTCGAGTTTGAGGTGCCGTTCTTCGACAGCGACTTCCTGCAGACGATCCTCGAGACGCCGATCGATCTGTGTCTGTACCACAGGTTCTACGTGAACTGGCTTGGGCTCTTCCCCGCCGTGGTCACGTCGGTGCCCTGGCAAACATATCCCGGTCACGTGGCATGTCCGATCCCGGTCCCGGAGGGACTGCACTACCAGTGGGAGTCGCGCCGTCCGAAGGCAGTCCGGACAGCCATCAAGCGCGCGCTTCGGCACCGAATGGACCACATGCTGGCTGCCCCTCGCTTCCCGGACGACCTGTTGCGCAAAAGCGCGCTGCGGCTGGCGGGCTGGCTCCATCAAACGGGAGTGCGAGACTATGGTTACGTGCTCACACACGCCACGCTGTACTACACGTACTGGTCACGCTCGGGAGGGCGCTGGGTAAGCCCCGGGACCGCCCCTGCGCCGAGCCTCCATGCTCTCCAGCGCTAGCGCGACCACGGCGCAGGTCGATCGGGCCGCCCCGGCGCCTAACCTCGACCGCTCGCTGGTCCGCGGCATCGCGTGGACCGGCGCGATGCGCTGGGCCACGCAGCTCGTGGGATGGGCGTCCACGCTGATCGTCGCCCGATTGCTCGCGCCCACGGACTACGGGCTCATGGGCATGGCGCTGGTCTACCTCGGCTTCATGCAGATGGTGAACGAGCTCGGTTTGGGGGCCGCGATCGTCCAACGTCGAGACTTGACAGAACACCAAATCGCGCGCCTCGGCGGCCTGGCCTTGCTCGCCGGAGGCGCGTTCGTCGGCGTGTCGGCGTTAGCCGCGATTCCCGTGGCGGCGTTCTTCGGGGAGACGGCGGTACGCTGGATCATCACCGTCTCGAGCCTCACGTTTCTCACGAGCGCGCTGCAGATCGTCCCGCGGGCCCTGCTCGCGCGGGATCTCGAGTTCCGCAGGCTCGCCTGGGCCGACGGGATCGAGGCGCTGCTGATGACGGCCACCACGCTGACGCTTGCCGCGATCGGACTACGCTACTGGGCGCTGGTGCTGGGGCCGCTGGCTGGTCGGACGGCGAGCACCGTCGCGGTGAACGCGTGGCGGCCGCATCGCATTGCCTGGCCCCGACCCCTGGCGTCGATAGGGGGAGCGGTTGCGTTCGGATGGCAAGTCGTTGTGGCGCGTATCGCGTGGTACTTCTACAGCAACGCCGACTTCACCGTCGTGGGCCGCGTCCTGGGCAAGGCTGCGCTCGGTGCCTACACGCTCGGGTGGACGATCTCGAGTATTCCAGTCGATCGGGTGACGGCCCTGGTTGGAAGCGTTACCTCTGCCGTCTTCTCAGCCGCTCAGCACGACCGAGGCGCACTGCAGCGCTACCTGCGGAATCTCACGGAGGGGATCGCGTTCATCACGTTCCCGGCGTCGGTGGGGATGGCGCTCATCGCGGACGACTTCATCCTGGTGGCGTTGGGGGCGCAATGGCAACCGGCCATCCTTCCACTCCGGCTGCTGGCGCTCTCGGCGGCGCTCCGCTCAGTGAGCGCGCTGCTTCCACAGGTCGCGGTATCCACGGGCCATGCCAAACGAAACATGCAACTGACGATCCTCGCGACCCTGATCTTGCCCTTTCTCTTCTACGTCGGGAGTCGCTGGGGCACGGCCGGCGTTGCGGCCGCGTGGGTAGTGGGCCATCCCCTGTTCGTGCTGCCGTTGTTCCTACTCTACGCGCTGCATCTCACCGGGTTATCCCTGGCGGCGTATCTGCGCGTGCTGTGGCCGGCGGCCGGCGCGACCGCAGTGATGGCCGCCGCCGTGCTGACGCTACGGTGGCTGACTCGAGATGCCTGGCCCGTGAGCGTCCGCCTGGGATCGCAGGTACTGCTGGGTGCCGCGGTGTACTCCGCCGTCGTGTTCACCACCCGCCGCGAGCGACTCCGCGCGCTGTGGGGGCTGTTCCGGGATCTGCGCAACTAACGGGCAATCGTCACCGCGCGAGGCCCACCCGGCGAAGGGTTTCGAGGAGGAAGGGGCCGGGGTCGAACCACCGCCAGATTTCCTCGCGGTCCCGCGTCCCGCCGAGCCGCAGGAAGTCGCGGACCGCGGCGACCCGATCGGCTCCGCCGCCGCCGTTACGCAGCCGCAGGTAGAGATGATCGACGTCGCCCCAGAACCAGCGACTGCGGACCCCCACGCGATAGTCAGCCACCGGGGTCGGGGGAAGGCCAAGCGCGCACGCGACGAGTAGCGCCGGAAAGTCCACGCCAGCGTCGATCGCGAGTTGTAGTGAGCCCCACAGCCGTGCGTTCACCTCCATGAAGACGTGCCTTCCCGTCGCGAGGTCGCGCTTGCACTCGACCATCGCCACACCCTGCCAGCCCAGCCGGGCAAACAGCTTCGCGCACGCCGCGACCAACTCGGCGGGTGGTACGATGCTCTCGCGATACACGCTCACGCCGCCCTCCAGCGGCTTTTCCCGCAGCCGGCGATGGGCGAACGCCGCCACGATGCGCCCATCCCACCGCAAGCCGAACAGCCCCTCGCCGGGCCCGTGCACGCGCTGCTGCAGGAGCACCGGGAACGCCCCGTCCGGCAGTCCGGCCAGCACCCCCCGACATGATGCGATGTCGTCTACGTGGGATACGTTGATCTTGCGCCGTCCGGCGCCCGTGCCGTTCGCCGCGATCACCGAGCGGTGCGGCTTGAGGACTGCGGGAAAGAAGTCCGAAGGCGGCAGGCGGAGGCTGGCACGCCGAGTCTTGAACACCACGGTCTCCGGCACCGCGAGCCCGGCGGCGCGCGCCAGATCCAGCGTCTCCGCCTTGTCCGAGGCGCGACGGTAGGTAGCGAGGTCGGGAAACGGGAGGATGACCTCGGCCGGAAGCGCGTCGCGGTACTCGAGCAGTGCCTCGACGGAGGCGTCCGTGACTGGAAGCACCAGGTCGATTGCCAACTCGCGGATCAGGTTGCTCGCTTCGCGCGCGTAGGCGCGCGGGTCGCTCAACGGATCTGACACCAGGCGGCAAGAGCGGGCCCCGCGGGAAGCACCGGCGAGCGACCAACGGTGGCGGGAGGCCACGACGACGTCGTGCTTCGCGGTGATCAGCGAGCGGGCCGCCGCGAGCGCGCTTCGCTCGTCTCCGTCCGTGATGAGGATACGCATGTGCGGTTAAACTGCCCCGACAGAACCGTGCCTGCGGGCCGAGCGGCGGGATGGCCCCACCGGTGTGGTGCGCACGCCACACTCTGAGGGACGCGACGCGGCGTCGCCCTGGCGTCGGTCTTGCACAAGGGTCCGGCGTGACCACCCCATCAAACAGAGGCGGCCCGCTCCGCGTCGCATTCGTCGGGGCAGGCAAGATGGCCCGCCTGCACGTACACGCGCTGCGGCGGGTGGCCACCCCGCACGCCGTGGTCGCGGTGTGCGATGCCGCCGACGGTGCGGCCCGTGAATTCGCCACCTTGAGCGGCGCAGTCGCCTACCGAAGCCTGCCCGAGCTCCTGCGGGACGTCGGGCCACAGGTGGTGCACGTGTGCACGCCGTCGGGCACGCACTTTGAGCCGGCTCGCGCGGCGCTCCTCGCTGGCGCGCATGTATATGTGGAGAAACCCTTCGTCGAGACCGCCCGCGAGGCCGAGGAGCTGCTCGCGATCGCTGCAGAGCACGGCCTGCTCGTCTGTGCGGGTCACCAGCAAGTGCGTGATCCCGCGTACGTTGAGCTGATGCGCGGAGTCCCCGAGCTCGGCAGTATCGTACAAGCCGACTGCCATTTCGCGTTCCGGCCGGCGGGGGCGAACGCGGAGCGAGGGGGGCCGAGCGCGCTCGCGGCCCAGTTGCTGGACGTGTTGCCGCATCCGCTGTACACGCTGGTTGCGACGCTCGAGCACGCAACGGCGGAGCCAGCCGCTATCGAGATCGCCGCGCTGACGACGGGTCTCACGGACGTGCACGCCGTACTGCGCGCCAACGGGGCGTACGGCCGCCTCTCGGTGAGCCTTCGGGCGCGGCCCGTGGCGTCTACCCTCTCGGTCTCCGGAACCGGTGGCACGCGCGTCGCCGACTTTATCCGCACTAGCATGGTAGGAGCGGCCAACACGGGTGGAGGGCCGCTGGAGAAGATGCTCAACCCGCTCCTCGAGGCAGGACAGAGTGCTGTACGCACTGTGGCGGGCGTGACGCGACGACTGGTCTCAGGCGGAGACTATCCCGGGCTCGCGGAGTTGATCGGGGACTTTTACGATGCGGTGGCGCAGGGTCGCAGCTCCCCCCTCTCGACCGATCACCTGCGGCGGGTGACGGCCCTGTACGAGGAGCTGTCCGCAAGCGTGCGTGGCGTGGCGCAACGGAGCGCCACGCCGCGGCCGACGCGCTCCGCGCCGCCGGACGGGGCTCCCGTTGCGGTCCTCACAGGAGCACGCGGGTTCTTCGGAAAGGCGATTGCCCGCGAGCTCGCCCGCCGCGGGTACCAGGTGCGCGGCATCAGCCGCTCGCCCGATCGTGAAGAGCCACATGTGCACGAGTGGTGCCGGCTGGACCTGAGTCGCGCGGCGCCCCCCGACGTCTTCACCGGCGCGGCCGTCGTAGTGCATGCGGCTGCGGAGTCCGCAGGCGGATACGAAGACCATCAACGCAACACGATCGACGTGACCCGCAACGTGCTCTCCGCCCTCTGTACGGCGGGCGTTTCGCGTCTCGTGTATGTGAGCAGCCTGTCCGTTCTGCGGCCGCCCCGCACTCCGTGGGAGCGGCAGGACGAGCGAACGCCGCTCGCGCAGCCGGGCGCCCGGCAGTTCGGCGCCTACGCATGGGGGAAAACCGAGGCCGAGCGATTACTCACGGCCGCTGCGGCACCGCACGGGATGGAGACGCGGATCGTGCGGCCGGCGGCCCTAATCGACTTTCAGTATCCTGAGCTGCCGGGCTTGGTCGGCCGTCACCTGTTTGGTCGCTGGCATCTCGGTTTCGGACGCCCCGGTCTTCCCTTCGCCAGTTGTGACGTCGACGCCGCCGCAGCGGCGGTGGCGTGGTGCGCGCAGCAGTTCGACACCGCGCCCGTCGTGTTGAACCTCCTCGACCCGGGAATCTCGACGCGGGGCCAGCTGCTCGCGCGGTTGCGTCGGTCCGGCTGGCGCGGGCGCGTCGCTTGGATCCCGATCTCCTTTTTCGCCGCGCTGTTCACCGTTCTGCGAATCGCGCTCGGTCTTGTCACGATGCGTCCTGCCGGCCGCATGGCCGTGTGGTCCATCTTTCGACCGCGGCGTTATGACCCTCGGCTCTCGGCCAAGGTGCTGCGCGCCGCCGTGCGCCTGGAGCCCGCGACGGTCCCCGAGCCGAGCCCGTGAATCCCGCGTTGGCGGGGCTGACCGACGGCATGCCGGGCCGGCCAGCGGCGGTCGCTGGGGGCGCGGCTGTCATACCAGACCGGCGTTGGGACTTACTCACGATCAGCCTCTCCGCGTACGTGCTCACTGCGGTGGGGCGCGTGCATCAGCTGTTCTCGTTCCTTGAGCCGCTGCACCTCCCGCTCCTATCCGCCGGCCTCGCCGTCGCGTTGTACATGACGCAGCATGCCCGGGTGCGGCGACTCGATCTCGTGCTGCGACAACGCACGACGCGATGCGTGCTGGGACTGCTGGTGTGGATGGCGCTCTCCATCCCCGGCGCCCTCTGGCCGGGAGGAGCGCTTGCCGAGCTCACCGACGAGTTCGGGAAGGCGGCGCTCATGTACGTCGTGCTGGCGAGCGCGGTGCGGGGCCTGCTGGACCTGGAGCGTCTGACCTTCGCCTATCTCATCTCTGTTGGCGTCTATTCCGCCGTCGTGCTCTCTCGCTTCTCCATCGGCGGAGATCAGTGGCGACTCGCCAGCCTGTATTACTACGATGCCAACGAGTTCGCGACGCTCGGCGTCGTCTGCCTGCCACTGGCCGTCTATTTTGTGGTCCGTCCGCGCCCGCTGTGGCGGCGCCTCGCCAGCGCCGTGGCGGGAGTCTTGATCACGGTGGGGTTCGTATGGGCAGGCTCGCGCGGTGGCTTCATCGCCCTCCTCGCCGTCGGTGGGTTGCTTCTGGTCCGTTACCGCGCCATCCGTGTGGGCTGGCGCCTCTTCGCAGCGGCGCTCCTCGTGCTAGTGTTCGCCGCGACGGCGACAGACACGTATTGGCAGAAAATGGGCACCATCCTTTCACCGAAGGAAGACTATAACGTCACCGGACAGGAGGGACGGCTCCAGCTGTGGAAGCGAGGCATGGGATACATGCTCCGGAACCCCGTATTCGGAGTCGGCGCCGGTAATTTTCCCACTGCCGAAGGAACCATCTCGCCCTTGCTCCGCTCGACGCCGAGCGGACGCGGCGTGAAATGGTCCGTGGCGCACAACAGCTATGTGCAGGTGGGTGCCGAGCTCGGGATCCCAGGCCTCTTGCTGTTTCTCATCTTGCTACGGAGCGCTTTCGGCGCTCTGAGCACAATCGGCCGCAGCAACCCATCGCTCGCGTCCGACGAGCGCGGCCCACCGGCGGGGCAGCTTGCCGAGGCCCTGGCCGCCTCGCTCGTGGGCTACGTGGTCGGTGCGTTCTTTCTGTCGCTCGCCTATCGCGACCTGCTCATGGTCCTCATCGGGCTGATCGCCGGGCTCCGGAAAGTCACGGGTCCTCCACCCCGACCCATCCCGCGGCTGGCCGTATCGCGGGCCATGCCATGGCGCTCCTAACTGGTCTCATCGCAGGCGTCGCCGCCGTCTTGCTGTTACCGACGGTGTCCGACGTTATCAGTTTTGTCTGGATTGCGCTCGGCAGGCGTCTGCCCACCGGGAGCCTGCCTGCCCAGGGTGCTCGGCTCTTGTTCCTCGTCCCCGCGCACGACGAGGAGCTGCTCATCGACGCGTGCGTCCGGTCGCTGCTGTACCAGCGCGATCATCACGGCCAGGTGGACGTCGTGGTGATCGCGGACAACTGCACCGACCACACAGCGACTCTCGCCCGTGCGGCGGGAGCGCGCTGCCTCGAGCGGGACGATCGTGCGCGACCCGGCAAGCCGCACGCGATCGCCTGGGCGCTCGAGCGCCTGTCGATCGCGGCGACGGACGCCGTCGTGATTATCGACGCCGACACGATCGTCGCTCCCGACTTCGCCACCCACCTGATGGCGTCCGGGCCACTGCGATCGAAAGCGATGCAGGCCTTCTTCGACGTGAGCAATCCCGACGAAAGCCCCCTCACGCGGATGGCGGCGGTGCTCGCGACCGCCATGCACCGCCTGGCCTATCCATTGAAGCAGCGGGCCGGCCTCAATGTGCCCCTCGTCGGCAACGGCATGCTGTTCGGCAGCGATATCCTCGTTCGACACGGCTGGCACGCGTTCTCCATTTGCGAAGACTGGGAGATGTACGCCTTGCTGAGCGAACAGGGGATCCCGATCCAGTCCGTGCCGGCTGCTCGCCTGTACGCGCAAGAAGCCCGCTCGTTGCGTCAGAGCTCGAGTCAACGGCAGCGGTGGACTGCGGGGAAGCTGAC
>Ga0137388_10002488_pt1 | contig 11597 bp, 9 predicted proteins | sample 15con2h14AmetaG_FD_104644 | JGI IMG/M metagenome (GOLD analysis project Ga0137388, IMG submission 104644) | Vadose zone soil microbial communities from Angelo Coast Range Reserve, California, USA - 15con2h1.4A metaG | ecosystem: Environmental > Terrestrial > Soil > Vadose zone > Saprolite...
ACCATGGCCAGCGGACAGATGGCTGGCTGGTCGCCAGTGATCGGCAACCGGATGCGGCTGGACCTCTACGCCAACGTCCGACCGGTCAAGCTGTGGCCAGGTGTCCGGCACCGCATTCACGGATCGAACGTGACGGTCTGGGATGCGCGCAAGGTCGACATGGTGATCGTCCGGGAGAATACAGAAGGCTTGTACAGCGGAATCGGCGGATTCCAGATGGCCGGGGGCCGGCGCAACCTGGCGGTAGATACCCGCATCATCACCCGCAAGGGCTCGGAGCGCGTGATCCGCTGTGCCTTCGAGCTCTCCCGTCGGCGAGCGAAGGGCGCACCCAAAGACGGAAAGAAGCGCGTCACCGCAATTGCTAAGGACAACGTCCTCAAAGGGTGTCAGCTCTTCCTCGAGGTCTTTCACGAAGTGGGTGCGGAGTACCCGGACATCGAGAAGGACACCGCGATCGTCGACGCGTTCACGCAATGGTTGATTGGCCAGCCAGAGCAGTACGACGTCTGCGTGACCACCAACATGTTCGGAGACATCGTCACCGATCTCGCCTCGGTGCTCCAAGGGGGAATGGGCATGGCGGCGGGTTGCAACATCGGTGACGAGCACGGGATGTTCGAGCCAATCCATGGTTCGGCACCCAAGCATGCGGGGAAAAACCGCACCAATCCGATGGCGATGATCCTCGCCGCCGCCGAGGGTCTTCGCTGGCTGGGAGACCGCAAAAAGGACCCGCGCCTTGTTGCTGCTGGTGATGCCATTGAGGCGTCGATCGCAGCGATCATCGCCGCCGGGGCGCCCTTGACCTACGATCTCGCGGGCGAGGAGCATGCCGCATCCACGACCGACGTGGGGGCGGCAATCCGCAGCGAGGTCCGAAAGCGGCTCTCCCGTTAGTCGCGCCTTCCGCGCGAGTGATAGCGACATCTGCATGAGCGAGCGCCTTTACCTGTCGGATTCCTACTTGACGCGTTTTCACGCGAAGGTTCTTCGAACGCTCCAGTTCAAGGATCGCTTGGCGGTCGTTCTGGACCGGACCGCATTCTACCCCGAGGGCGGCGGCCAGCCGGGAGACCGCGGTACGCTGGGAACGGCCCCGGTGGTGGACACCCAGGAGCAGGACGGAGAAGTACTGCATCTTCTGGACGCCGCGAGTTGGACTGCCGGCGAAGTGGAGGGGACGGTCGATTGGCGGCGGCGCTTCGATCACATCCAGCAGCACCATGGGCAACATCTGTTGTCCGCCGCATTTCTGCGCGTCCACGGGGCCGCTACCGTCTCATTCCACCTGGGCGAGGACACCTGCACGATTGACCTCGACTGCTCGATCGACAAGCTGAGCCCCGACGCTCTTCGTGCCGCAGAGACGGCCGCCAACGAAAGCATCTGGCAAAATCATCCGGTCATCGCGCGAGATTTCATCGGCGAGGAGCGGGCCAGCCTCACCCTTCGCAAAGAGGCGGTCAAAGGAGACCGGGTGATTCTGGTGGAAGGAGTCGACGCATCGCCTTGCGGCGGTACCCACCCGCGAAGAACGGGTGAGGTGGGATGCATCGCCATCCTCAAAGCGCAGCGCTGGGGCGCCGGGTCGGCGCGGGTGGAATTCGTTTGCGGAAACCGCGTCGTTCGATCGCTCGTCCAAGCAACCGACCTGATCGCGCGGACTGCCGACGCGATGCGCGCCGCACCCGCCGAAATCGCGGACGCCGCCGTTCGCCTCGCGGCGGAAGCGCAGGCTCGCCGAAAAGCCATCGAGGCGCTGGAGACGAGGCTCACCGCGCAAAACGCGGAGCAATTGATCTCCGCGCGTCCTGAAGGAGCGATCGCCGAAACGGTAGAGGGCGGAATGCTCGCGGTAAAGCGCCTGGCGGGCGCACTGGTCGCGCGGGGACGCATTGCCTTGATCGCCTCGACAGAGGGTGAGCGCGTCTACCTCTGTTTTGCGCGCCCCGCGGGCACCGGTCTGCCGATGAACGCCGTGCTAAAGAGCATCCTGCCCATGCTCTCCGGGCAAGGCGGCGGGTCTGCCGAGATCGCTCAGGGGAGCGGAAATCCCTCGCGGCTCGCCGAGGCCATGGCCGCCGCCACAACGCAAGTTGAAGGTGGCTGAGGCGGCGTCGAGAAGCTGCTCACCGAGGCTCCGCTGCCCTTTTGCAGACTCGCCCAGCCAGCTTTTACTTTGCCGCCGCCAGGGGTGGCGTGGTCTCCGGTGGCCGGCGCAGAGCCGCGGCCTGCTCGTAAGCGTAGGCGAGACCTATCAAGCGCGGCTCGCTCCATGCTGGGCCGGTAAACGTGACCCCGAAGGGCGAGGCATCGGTCGACAAATAGCCACCCGGCACGATGACGCTGGGATAGCCGGCCTTGGCGCCGATCGCGGCGCCAAAGTTCGCGCCGAAGAGGAGCGCATCGAGCTGGTTGGCGCCCATCACCCGATCGATTTCATCTCGGGATAGGCGCAGATCCATCGCCCGGTCGGCGAGATACTGCGCCCGTTCCGCATCGAGGTCAGTGGCCTGGGACGCCCGCGCGAGCGTCTGTCCGAACCGGAACCGAGTCTGGTCAGGGTAGGCGTCGTTGAACGCGATGACCTCGGCCAACGAGTGCACCGCCGCGGTTGGGGGCAACGTGCTCAGGTAGGCGTTCAAGTCCCGCTTGAATTCGTAGCGGAGCACCGAAGAGTTGAAAACCGCGAGCGCCTGAGCGGTTTCGATCTCGACGAAAAAAACCTCCGCGCCCAGGCCCCGCATCACGTCGGCGGCGGCATCGATGATCGCTCGCTGGGCCAAGGTGAGGCTGTAGTAGTAATAGGCGGGGTTCCCGGCCGCATTGAGGCCAAACGCGATGCCAATCCGCGCGCCTTGCAAGGCGCTGGCGTCGAGAAACGGCGTGTAGTCGCTGTAGACAACCCGGTCGGGCACCTGAGTCGCCGGGTCGTCTGGATCCGCGGCGGTGATCGCCCCGAGCAGAATAGCGGCATCGGTCACCGTGCGGGCCAGGGGGCCGGCGGTGTCCTGGCTCGATGCGATGGGGATGATGCCGGTGCGGCTGGCGAGGCCCACGGTCGGCTTGATTCCGACCAGTGAGTTCTGACTCGCCGGACTTAAGATCGATCCCGAGGTTTCGGTGCCGATGGTCGCGGCCGCGAAGCTCGCCGCCGCCGCAACGCCCGGACCCGCGCTGGAGCCGCCGGGCGAAAGAAGCGGTCGTCCGTCCGGCGCGGGGCGCGGATCGTACGGGTTGTAGACGTAATCTCCCAACGAGCTGTAGCCAGCGGGCATCCCGGCAGTCAGATAGTTGGCGAACTCGGTCAGATTGGCTTTGGCGAGGATGATCGCCCCCGCTTCGCGCAATTGTCTGGTGATGAAAGCATCGTCCGTGGGAATCGATCCCGCCAGGGCCACCGATCCCGCCGTCGTCGGTTGGTCGTTCTTGTTGATGTTGTCCTTGAGGATGATCGGGACGCCGGACAGCGGCCCTCCGCCATTTCCAAGCATCCGGGCCAGGTCCAACTCGCGCGCAACTGAGCTTGCTATCGGGGCGAGGTCCCGGATCGCGTTGAGCCGCGGACCGGCCTGGTCATACGCGCCGATCCGCGCGGTATAACGATCAACCAACTCGCTGGACGTCACCATGCCCGAGGCGAGGGCCTCTTGAATTTGGGGAATCGTTGCCTCGGCGACTTCGAAAGGCTGAGCCCGGAGACTTCCGGCGATCGCGGTGAGACTGAAAGCCCCGACCACCACGGTTTTGAACGAGACGTATCGACCAAGCATAAGAACCCTCCCTGAACCGGGCGACGTGCCCATTCCCCTGCTTGACCTGGCGGGCACAAGCCCCGTTCCACGGACGTGGGCCGCCAAAGCAGGCGCTTTGCGCAAATGCATGACACGAAGGGATTGAGCCGTAAAGCCGCTCCCCGTTGATCTTGATTTCCCTGGAGATCCTATTCTCGCGGACCCGATCGATTTTTTCGATCCACCTGGATCGGCGTTGCGCCCGGTCACAGGGTGATGGTTTTGGCAGCGTCCGCAAGCGCTCGACATTCCTGTCGGCAGGCGACAGCTCGCTTGCTTTTCCCGCCACCAGTACCTACTTGCTGTGCAGGCAGTTTTCACCGATTCATGTCCCAAAAGTCCCCTGGAAGGAGCTGAGGTGCCTGCGGCAGCGACTCGAACAGGACCCGTTTCGCGTCCGGAACGGCACGCCCTGCTCCAGAGGCAGCGCGCTTGTCGAGGGGGCGCCAACGAGGCGAGGGGCGAGCTCTGCCGGGGGCAGGGGGGCAGTCGTTAGTCCGATGCCATCCTCTGCTCAACCAAGCCTCACTGCGAGCGCAGCCTGGTTGATCATCGCCAAGACCCTGGCGTTCGCGACCACCATCGCTCTGCCGTTGTTGCTGGTTCGCCGGCTGAGCCAGTACGACTTCGGCATCTACAAGCAGGTATTCCTGGTGATCAACACCGCAGTGGCGACCCTGCCGCTCGGCTTCGGGATGAGCGCCTTCTATTTCCTGCCTCGTGAGCGAGAGCGGGCAGGCCAGGTCGTACTGAACGTCATCCTCTTCAGTGCCCTGATGGGTACCATCGCCTGCGTCCTTCTCATTCTCTTTCCGTCTCTGCTCGCAATGCTGTTCAAGGACGCGACGCTGCTCGATTACGCCCCTCAGATCGGCGTGGTCATCCTCCTTTGGCTAATCGGCGGATTCCTGGAGGTGGTGCCGATCGCGCGGGGGGAGCCGCGAATGGCGATGCTCCTCATCGTCTCCTCGCAGATCGCGCGAACGATGCTCATCTTGGGGGCCGCCGTTCTTCTCGGTACGGTGAAGTCCCTGCTCCTGGCGGCCGCCGCCTATGGCGTGGTCCAGGATTGCCTGCTCCTTTTCTATGTCCGCTCCCGCTTCCCCGGTTTCTGGCGGCATTTCGATGCAACGCTGCTCGGCAGGCAGCTCACCTACTCGCTGCCGCTCGGGCTGGCCGGCCTGCTCTACACATTCCAAAACGACCTTCACAACTATTTCGTCTCGAGGACGTTCGGCGCCGCGCTGTTCGCGGTGTACTCATTGGGCTGCTTTCAGTTGCCACTGGTCGGAATCCTGGGAGACTCGATCGGGCAGATCATGATCTCGCGCGTGAGCGTGCTCCAGCACCAAGGCGCGAATCGGGAGATCATCGAGCTCACCGCGCGGGCGATGCGCAAGCTCGCCTTCGTCTATTTCCCGCTCTTTGGTTTCCTGATCGTCGTGGGCCGGGAGTTCATCTCGTTCCTGTTCACCTCGCGATACCTGGACAGCTGGCCGGTGTTCGCGGTGAACCTCTGGATGCTGCCGCTCGGGATCTTCCTCTTCGACCCGATCATGCGGGCGTTCGCGGAGGAACGCCATTTCCTGTTGAAGCTGTACATCCCGTTGTTTGCGATCCTGTTCGCGGTGCTTTCGCTCGGGACCAGGCGCGCCGGGTTGGTGGGAACGATCGCCATCGTCCTCGCAGCCAATGTGGTGGTACGCGTCGCAAGCGTCTGGAAGGCCGTAAAGATCCTCCACGCGCGGTGGAGCGACATCCGATTGTTCGGTGACATTGGAAAGATCAGCATTGCCACGCTCGGGGCGGCGCTTTCGGCAGCCCTGCTTCGCTCGTCACTTCTCGGCCTGAAGCCGATCCTGATCTTGTCGGCCTGTGGCGTCCTGTTCTGTCTCGCATACGTCGGCGGTGTACTCCTGCTTCGCATTACCACCGCGGGCGAGCGTGAAACGGCGGTGCGAATGGCGTTGCGCCTTGTTGAGCTCTTGCCAGGAGGCGCGGACATGGCGCGCCGCAGACTCGATCGTACGCGTGGGTGCCCTCAATGACGAACGCGATCAGCGGAAAATGGAGGACCGCCTTGCGCGTCATCCGCGACCAGGGCGCGGCAGGCTTCTCGGCACGGGCCAAGGAAAACATCACCATGTGGCGTCACCGCAGGGGGAATTGCGCTCTCCTGGAAGGGTGCCTCTTCGAACTGGAAGGGCTGGATCCTGGCATCGTGAGGCTCATTCTGCTCGACGAGTACGAGTATTCAGAACGTGCGGCGGTGCGCGCCTTCCTCGATCCGGCGGTCCCGGTGATTGAGCTCGGAGCATGCATGGGCGTCGTGTCTTGCGTCGTCAACCGGATGCTCAAAAATCCCGAGCGTCACGTCGCCGTGGAGGCCAATCCCCGCATGGTCGAACGCCTCCGTCAAAATGTCCAGCGGAACGGCTCTCGCTTCTCGATCATCGACCGAGCGATCGCCTACGACGACGGCCCATTCTATGTGAGCGACAACGTGCTGGCGAGCGGGATGAAAACGAACGGCTCGCCGATCGCAGTGGCGAAGATCAAACTCCGCGAGATTGCGGAGCGACTCGGATTCGCCCAATTCACCTTGATCTGCGATGTCGAGGGAACGGAAGTGGAAATTGTGGAGCAGGAGGGCGAGCTGCTTTCGCAGCGCTGCAGACTGTTCATACTCGAGACCCACGAAATCGAGATCGGCGAGGCTCCCATTCAGCGGATGTGCGAGCGCCTCGAAGCGCTCGGCTTCTGTCTCGCGCGCCGGATCGGTCATACCTCCGTCTACAAACGGTAACGTGAAATCAAAAACTTAACCTCATTGGGACCCGGCACCCCTCGGACGGCGAATCGGGAATCACAGCCAGCCTGGCCAGCCTCATTGGGCCGGACGGATTTCCTATAAGTGGTTGAAAACGCGCAGCTTAGGCGTGGCTGCCTGCGCCGACTTCGCTCTCCCAGATTTTTTGCTTTGCCGCCGACTTCAACCACTGAAGATGGCGCTTTTCGTCCGCGTCATTCTTTTCGATCAAGGCTCGCTGCGCGGGCGGCCAATCCAACTTGAGCGCGGAATCGTAAGTGCGATTGGTGAGCTCTTCGTTGGCGATCATCGCCATCAATGCCGCCTGATTGCCCATCATGCTGGTAACCGCGGTGAAGCCCCTCAACAGCGTGCCCTTGAGGTCAGGCACGGGTGGAACCGGCTGTCCGCCGAGCCCGACCATCTCGTCGTTCAGATCCTGGACGTGGTGGAGGTGATCGACCCGGAACTCTGCGATCCTTTCCGAAATGAGGGGGACGGTGATTCGGTTGATGGCCTCCTCATACAAGCTGATCGCATCGACATCCAACTGCGCCAACTCACGAAGCTTGCTCAACTGCTTCTCGGGTTCCATCGTCGTTCTCCCCTGGCCGCTTCGCCGAACCGTTCGAAGTGCAACACTCGAGCGATTCGGCACGAGCTTCCTGCCGGGAACGTTTGAATTCGCGGCGCCGCTGTCAAGCCCCTGCTGCGGACTCCACGCGCCAACCCCAGGGCGGAAGGCCAAGAGCGGAGTCGGGCCCCAGATTCGCTTTCAGCGAGAACTGCGATCGCGAGATCGATACGACGTTGCCCTCCCAAGCGACGCGGGGCCACTCCTCGGCGATGACGCGCTGAAACCGGCGCCGCATGCGAAGGAGCTGTTGATAGACGCCGCGAATGATTCCGTGATCCCCGTCTCGCCGGTGGCTGAGCTTCGAGGCCAAAAACGTCGCCGGATCCTGGGGGTCAGGCACATCGCCAACCCCGGCGGCGATGAGCTCGCGCTTGCGCCCCTCGGAGACCGCCTTCGCCAACGCTGGGTCGGAGTGGCTGGTGAAGTAGAGGAACGGCTGGCTCTCTCCGTACTCTTCACCCATGAAGAGCAACGGCATAGCGGGCCCGAGCACCAGAATGGCGGCCAGGGGGGGCCACGCTTCGCGCGGGATCAGTGAGATCAGACGCTCGCCGTGCGGCCGGTTTCCCACCTGGTCGTGATTCTGCAGGGAGAACACGAACTGCGGGGGAAGCAGGCCTTTCGTCGACGTTCCATGGGGACGCCCTCGAAAAGGGGAAAACTGCCCCTGGTAAACAAAGCCAGCTTCGACCGCCCGGGAGATATCTTCGCGGCGGCCGAAATCGGCGTAGTAGTGGCTGCGCTCCCCCGTCAGAAATGCGTGCACAGCGTGGTGGAAGTCGTCCGCCCATGCCGTGGATGCTCCCCATCCACCCGGGCCGCGATCGACGACGCGTCGATCGTTGAGGTCGCTCTCGGCCACGACGTGGACCTCTCGTCCCGTCTCCCGCCCGACCTCTCCCACCGCATCTGCGATCTCGCGCACGATGTGTCGCGGACTCTCATCGGGGATGGCGTGGACGGCATCCAGTCTCAAGGCGTCCAGATGAAAGTCGCGGATCCACTGCACCGAGGCCCCGACTGCAAACTCGCGGACGGGGGCGCTGTCCTCGCCGTCGTAGTTGATGCCGTCTCCCCAGGGCGTGCGGTGGCGGGAGCTGAAGTAGGGCGCGAATTCCCCCAGGTAATTTCCCTCCGGTCCGAAATGATTGAAAACGACGTCCAGGCACACGGCCAGTTTCGCCCGGTGCGCGGCGTCAACGAATCGCTGCAAAGCAACCGGACCTCCGTAGCTCTCGTGCACCGCGTAGGGCAGGACGCCGTCGTAGCCCCAGTTGCGGTCGCCGGCGAACGGCTGGACCGGCATCAATTCCACGCAGGTGATGCCCAGCTCCGAAAGCTCCTGCAAGTGGGCAGCCGCGGCGTCGAGCGTTCCCTCTTCGGTGAAAGTGCCGACGTGAAGCTCGTAGAACACCAACGCTTCGAGGTCGATGCCCTTCCACCCCTCCTCCCTCCATCGAAATGCCTTCGCATCAAAGACCGCGGAAGCGCGGTGCACGCCCTCGGGCTGACGCAGCGACGCGGGGTCGGGTCTAATCCTGCCGTCCTCGAACTGGTACGCATATCGCGCGCCGTCGGTCGCCTCGGGACGGTAGAGCGCGAACTGTCCCTGGCCTTCCGGGTTCATCGGGTGGGCTCGACCATTGAGCAGCAAAGAAAGCGAGCGATGCCGGGGCGCCCAGACCCGGAAGGTGGAGCCTCGGTTCGTGACCTCGACGCCGTGTTTCATGGGAAATCCTACGGTGCTACGGGACGACCCCATTTGCCAGTGGCCTTGATGGTCGGACGCTCGCTTGACACCACGAAGAGCGTCAAGCTAGTGCGGCCATCATCCGCACGGGAGGGTTCTCTGCCATGACACTCGCCTCAATGCTTCGCTTCCCGGTCCTTAGCGCCTTCGCCGTCTTGCTTTTGCCGGCACCAAGCGCGCGCGCCACGATCGGTCCGAGCGACACTGCCGACGTATACGCGATCGCGGTGGATCCAACCGCGCCCGGCACCCTGTATGCCGGAACGAGGAATGGCGGCATCTACAAGACGACGGATGGCGGACAGAGCTGGACGCCGAAAAACGAGGGAATCGTCGGCTCGATCTACTCGAACTTCGCGCTGGACCCGACGGACCCGGAGAAGGTCTATCTGGGCACCGATGGCGGCGGACTTTTCCGGACCACCGACGGCGGCGACCACTGGGCCCACGGCGAAGGCTCTTACCACCAGATCGTCAAATCCATTTCGATCGATGCGGTTCAGGCGAACGTGCTCACCATGGGTGCATTCCGGGACATCTATCGAAGCTTCGACTACGGCGCGACTTGGGGAATCCTCTATCAATTCGATTTTGCCACCGGCGTGCTCTCCATTGCCCAGGATCCCGTGTCGACGAACACGATGTTCATCGCGACCAACACTCACGGCCTGATGAAGTCGATCGACGGGGGATACACCTGGAACAGAACCGCCGTGTCCCAGATCAGCACTGTCGTTGCAATCGGCCCGGGGGATCCCCAGGTCGTGCTGGCGTCCGGCTTTAACGGTCTGGTGAAGAGCACCGACGGTGGAGCGGCGTGGAGGACCACACTGGACGTTCCCTACGGTTCCGCGATCGTGTTCGACGCTGCCAATCCCGGCACGGTGTACGCGAGCTTCGGTTACAACGGCGTCTACGTCAGCAATGACGGAGGCGAAACCTGGTCGCCCGCGAACGCCGGCCTCCCTACCCTTCAGATCAACGCCTTGGCGATTGATTCAGACAACGGCATTCTCTACGCGGGCACCGAGGGGGCCGGCATCTTTGTGAGCTACGACGGCGGGCAGATCTGGCTTTGAGAGCCTGACCATGCTGGACTTTCGGGCCTCTAATTATCCAGCGGTCCAGGTTCCGTTCTGCTGGGTGCAGATCATCTGTGCGCTCGAGGCGGTGAAGCCAGGTGAGTAGAATCGCTCCCTGTAGCTCAGACCGGAAACGCCCGTCGTGTTGGTGAGCATGCACGTCCCCACGCGGTTGGCGGTGGGGCAGGAGGAGCCGTTCGAGAAGGTCCAACCGCTGTTGGTGCACGCGTTCTGGAGCTGCGTCACCTGCGAGCTGTTGAGCGAGGAGGGAACGGTCTCGTCGAAACAGAAATTCGCTGCCGCGTTGTTGCAGCTGAAAGTGGTGCCTCCGCTATTACTACTGCCACCGCAGCCGGCGGCCACGATGGTCCAAAGCGCCAGATTCAAACCGACAAAGCGTCCAGTCATGTCTTTCCTCCCTGGGTGAATTGAACAACATCACACAGCGTAGCAGGCGTCGCCGGTCCATCAAGGGTTTTCCAGAGTGCACCGCGCTCAGGAAGGCCCTGTCACTTGATCCGCCTGCTCGGCGGCACAGGAAGCGTCACATCAAAGTGGCTGGCTTTGAGCACGGCCGCGGCGTCCGGAGATGTCAGGAATTCGATCAGTGCGCCGACAGCCTTTCGGTGCTGGCTTTTCGCCAGCACGCCCGCGGAGAACGCGGTGAGGTGCTGAAGCTCGCCCGGAAGAGGACCCAGAAACTCCGTGCCAGCGACCGGCATCAGCTCCGGGATTTGCTGAACGGCGAGGTCGGCCTCTCCCCTGGCGACGGCTTCCGCATTGGGCACGCCACGGCCGAGCTTCGCCTTGGCATTGACCTGTTCGGCGATGCCGAGTTGCTGAAGAACCTTGGCGAAATGGATTCCACTGGCGCCGCCCCCGACCGGATCCGAATAAGCCACCGCCTTCGCCGACAGCAATGCCCGCTTGAGCGCCTCGGGGGTTGAGATGTCGGGCTTCGGCGCGCCCTTGCGAACCGAGATGCCGATGGCGGAGCTTGCGACGTGCGTGCTCGTTCCAGCAACGACCTTGCCATCCCTCGTCAACCGCTCGAGGCTGTCCGCGGTGCTGACAATAGCGTCCCCTCCCTCGCCGGCGGACACGCGTTTCTCGATCATCCCGCTGGGTAAGAACACCAGATCGAGCTTGTGGCCGCGGGCCTCGAACTGCGGCTGGAGTTGGTGCCAGGCGTCCTCGAAAGCAATGCTGCTCAAAACCTTGAGCTCGGCCGCACGGACGTCGCCGATTTGCAGAAAAAGCGCGGTCGCCGCCGCCAATACCGGGAGTACCGGGGCATGCCGGCAGGCCATGAAACCTGCGCGCCGCTCGTTTTTTGCCTTGCGACTTGTGAGAAAGGAATTCACCCAGTCCCCCTGCGCTGCGGAGCTTAAAGCACAGACGAGTCGTTGGTGGAACAGCCCTCGCCCCAAGCCCGTTACACGCGCTCTTGGAACTCGCGGCCCAGGAGCCCCTCCGGCCGGAGGAGCAGCACCACGACAATCAGGACGAAAGCGAGCGAGCT
>Ga0137388_10002494_pt1 | contig 11582 bp, 8 predicted proteins | sample 15con2h14AmetaG_FD_104644 | JGI IMG/M metagenome (GOLD analysis project Ga0137388, IMG submission 104644) | Vadose zone soil microbial communities from Angelo Coast Range Reserve, California, USA - 15con2h1.4A metaG | ecosystem: Environmental > Terrestrial > Soil > Vadose zone > Saprolite...
CCAGCGGCGCGAAGATGTGCTCGCTCAGAAATTGCAGCAGAGGCACGCCGCTGGCCTTTTCTACAATCAGCCCCGCGATCACAAAATTGGTGTTGCTGTATTGCCAGTCGGTTCCCGGATCAAAATCAAACGGCTTGCGCGCCCACTGATCGAGAATTTTGTCGGCCGTGATGGCCTGCAGCATAAACGGCGGAACATAGTCTTGTGGCCAGTAGTCCTGGTAGCCCGATGTATGGGAGAGCAGTTCACGAATCGTGACTTCGTTGCCGCGGGTCAGGTTGGGCACGAATCGCGACACGGGATCGTCCAGCGAAAGCTTCCCCTGTTCCGCGAGTAGCAGCACCGCGGCCGCCGTAAACTGCTTGCTGATGGAACCGATGCTGTAGCGCATCGAAGGCAGCGCGGGGGTGTGCGGCTCGATGCGGCCGTCGCCATACGCCTGGAGATAGGTGATCGCTCCGCCTTGCACAATGGCGACCGAGGCGCTCGGAACACCGGTGTTGGTCAGCGCCTGCTTTGTGATCGCATCAATCTTCTCCCGCAGCGCGGCGGAGATTGGCGCCGGGGTTTGCGCTTGCAGAAGCGAAGTGGCGAGCAAAATAAAAAGACAAATGGCGCGCAGATTTCTTGGTCGCGACATGGGATACATGCATCTCTCCTTGGGAGCCGGAACAGTATACGGCCTTCGGTCGGCAGTCCGCAGAGTGGCTTTTTGGTGCGAATCCACGGTCGCTGTGGTCACAGGCAGCTGCCGAGCTGCGCTCGGCTTGGACCCTTCGACTTCGCTCAGGGCAGGCTCGCGAGGAGCCCGTCCCCACACGAGCCTCGCGGAATTACAATAACGACCATGTCGCTTCAAGAATACAAACGGAAACGGCGCTTTGAAGAGACTCCTGAGCCTCCGCCCAAGGTCGAAAAGCAATCGCGGCGTCGCTTTGTCGTGCAGCGCCACGCCGCTACGAGACTGCACCACGATTTTCGGCTGGAGATGGAAGGCGTGCTCAAGTCGTGGGCAGTCCCCAAAGGACCGTCGCTTGACCCTGCGGACAAGCGTCTGGCGATGCAGGTCGAGGATCATCCTGTTTCGTACTACGATTTTGAAGGCACCATCCCCGAAGGCAATTACGGCGGCGGCACCGTGATGGTTTGGGACGCAGGCACGTGGGAGCCGCTGTCGCCGGTTCCCGTCAATGGCGAGTACGTTCCGGGCACGGAGAAAGAAGCGGCTGCGATGCTAGCGAAGGGCGACCTGAAGTTTCGCCTGAAGGGGAAGCGGCTCAAGGGCGATTTCGCGTTGGTGCACATCAAGGCCCGCCGGCCTGGAAGCAAGGGAAACGAATGGCTGCTGATTAAGAAAAAAGACGATCACGTCGTTTCAGGATTCGACATCGACTCGTACGACACTTCCGTCCTCACCGGCCGCACCATGGCGCAGATCGCTGGCGATGCGGGATCCGCGGAATGGACAAGCAGCCGCCCGGCATCCCGCGGGAAGGTGAAGGCTGGGTGGCTGGCGGACGCAATCGCCCGCGCGGATCTAAAAAAAAAGAAAGCGGCAACCGCGCAGGACGACGCGGAAGGCGCGAAGGAAAATAAACAAAAAGGCACTCGACAGGCGGCACGAAGTACAGTCCAGAGCAAGAACACGGCTGCCGGTGCGTCCGAGAAGAGCGGTTCAAAATCCGACAAGAAATCCTCCGCGAACTCTGTACCCTCCGCGGTTAGAGCTTTACCAGGCGCCGAGGCGAGGCTCATGCTTACGGTCATCCACCCCATGCTCGCGACTCCGACCGACAAGGCTTTCGACAATCCTGACTGGCTTTTCGAAATTAAATGGGACGGCTACCGCGCCATTGCCTTTATCGAAGGTGGGCGCGTGCGTCTGATGTCGCGAACTCAAAATGACCTTACCGCGCAGTTTCCGGAACTCGGTGTGCTGCCGCGATTCGTGAAGGCTGAGCGCGCCATTCTTGATGGAGAAATTGTCGCGCTCGATGAAGAGGGACGTCCATCGTTCAGTTTGATGCAGCAGCGGACCGGATTCCGAGCGGGGAAACGCCGTATGCCACAGCGCGAAGGTGTGCCGGTCATCTACTATGCCTTCGATCTGCTCTACCTCGACGGGCTCGATCTGCGGCGCGTCGCCCTTGAGCAACGCAAGCAGTTGCTGCAAGATCGGATCGTGGCGGGAGGTGTTATTCAATTTTCCGATCACTATGCCGAAAAGGGCCTTGATCTCTTCGAAGCAGCGAGGCAGCGCGGGCTGGAAGGCATCCTCGCCAAGAAGCGCAGAAGTGTTTACGAAGAGAAGCGCTCGCGCGATTGGCTGAAAATCAAAATTACGCAGCGTCAGGAGTGCGTCATCGGAGGCTACACCGATCCGGAGGGAAGCCGCGAATATTTTGGCGCGCTGGTGCTCGGCTTGTACGACCAGAAGGGCCGGCTCATTCATGTCGGACAGGTCGGCACTGGGTTCGATCACAAGACGCTTAAGGAAATGTTTGCTCGCTTGCAGCCGCTCAAGACGAAACAGAATCCGTTTTATGGAGAGATTGGCGGATTGCGAAAAGTTCAGTTTGTCCGTCCAGAGCTTGTTGCCGAAATCAAGTTCGCCGAGTGGACTCATGAAAGTGCGGACGGCGGTGTGAAGCTGCGGGCGCCTGTCTTCATGGGGCTAAGAGACGATAAGTCGGCGGAAGAGTGTCGTCTGGAAGAAGCAGTTGCGAGCTAGGGGCAGGCCGTCATCGACCGCCAGAGTCGTGGGAGTCACCCCCGAGGGTCGTGGAAGAAACTTCCTGCAGGGCCGCAGGTGGTGCGGGCAGGCATGGGGTCCTTCGACTCCGCCAAGCCATTCGCTTCGCGAAGGACTTGGCTGCGCTCAGGATGACATGGGTAAGAGATCGGGACAAGAGTAAGAGTTTTGAGAATTAGACGGAGCTTTCTCAGGTTTGCGAGATTAGAACGCGCTGCCACCACCGCCGCCGAAGCCGCCTCCGGAGAAGCCTCCGCCTGAGAATCCGCCTCCTCCGCTGAAGCCCGATCCGCTGGAACTGGCTCTGGGGGCGGAGACGAAGACCTGGTGCATGTCCGATGCCATGCTGTGCATGGAACTGGAAAAGAAAAGTGGACTGAAGCCGACATAGCCGTTCGGCGAGACGTACCAACTTGGCGGGTCTTTTATTATGCCGTCGAAAGCCTGCGCCCAGTGATGCTCGACGCCCAGCGCCATGGCGTAAGGGAGAAATTTCTCGAACGTGTCGGGCGGCATGCGCTTGATGCGGTCGGCATCGACGCGATTCATGAACTCCTGGAATCCGAGGACAGCGATTCTGGTGCGCGCGCCGGCTACGGTCTTCGCCGTCATCTGGCGCGCGAAGAGCCACCAGAACAGGGCGGAAACTAGAACGCTCCCGATCAGCAGCGGAATGGAATTGAACAGGTTTATCCAACCCATGACTTGCACGGCGACCACGAGGATCGCTATGGCGACGCCGGCGACAATGCTGTAGCCATTTGCCGATTCCGGATCGAGCGTATAGATTCCCTTGTTCTTGAGCGCGAGCATGATGTCCTGGCGCACGACGGGAATCACGGTGTAGAAGCGATTCTTCAGGCTGGACAAGCGGGTTTCAGACCCGTCCACAAAAATGTTTTCCAGCATGACGCGTTCGTGCGGCGTGAGGTCGGGGCCCCACTGCTCGCGCGGTTTCAAAAGGTGGAATAAATAATCCTTGTGGTGAAATACCAGAAAAGTGTCGACTTTTTCCTCGATCTTGATGTAGCCGCGCACGGCGAGATCGACGATTGTGCTGGTGATATCGCGGGGATGGATGGTGTCATCGACCAAAGTTCCGGCTTCGGCGGGACAAATGCCTTTGGGCGGTTCGTACTGCGGGGCCACGGACACGCCGGGATCGGGGTCGCGTCCCACAGAACGCCAGAGGGCGAACATCACAGCCAGCGTCAGCAGCGGCAGGAACACGATGGGATTACTGCTTAGGAACCAGCCCAACTTCGTGAGCGCGGACGGAGGCTTGAGCACTCCCTGCGGGATATAAATGTCGATGGTGACGCCGCCGTGCATAGGAAGCGCGTGGGTGGTTTCGAAAAGAACGTCGGCGCCTTTGACTTCGGCGGTCGCGTCGCTTTGCCTGGAACCATAGGCGCCGGTGAAGGCCTGAGCGCGCAGTCCGGCGGCATTTTCGGGCAGGGTTACGAAGGCCGAGGCATGGTCGATGGGAACCGGCCAATCGTTGCCGGTCACGTTCCAGTAGAACTCGGCGTAGTTATCTCCGGAACTATCTCCGGAACTATCGAAAAAGCGGACGCCATTGCGAACGGAGTAATCGATGTTAACGACGCGCGTGGTGTCGACCGCGCCGGGAATGTAGATTTTGAGATCGCGGGTGGCTCCGGACTTGCTCGAATCGTATTTGAGCTTGCCTCCATTTTCGTCGGTGACGCTCATGACGTTGAGAAAGAGCGTGTAGTTGGTTCCGTGCGGTCCGGGATATTCGACCGGGATGGTGCGGTGAATGCCGTGCCACTCACCGACGAAGGCGAGCGTGATTTTTTCGCTGACCAGGGCGTTGCCATCGGCGGCGATGGAGATGGTGTCCTTGAAATCGGTGACGCGCCAGTTGCGGAATTGGGAAGAGGCGGGGACGGCGAGCGCCAGCAGTAAGAATAAGACGAGCAGTCTGCGATGCGTATAGGCTCCGCGAAACATTTTAGAACTTCACCCTCATAGCGAATCCAGAGTTGCTGTGGCCCACAGACAGCTGCCGAGCTGCGCTCGGCTTGGACGGGCGAGGGCGCCCGTCCCCACACGAACACAGTACTCTAGAATTTCACCGCGACTGGTTCGCGATCGGCGGCAGCGGTTTCGAAGAACTGCTTTTGCTGGAAGCCGAACATCCCGGCCAGAATATTGGTCGGGAAAGATTGAATCTTGGTGTTCAGGTCGCGCACGACGGCGTTGTAGTAGCGCCGGGCGTTTTGAATTGCGTCCTCGATTTCGCTGAGAGAATTCTGGAGTTGCGTGAATTCCTGCGAGGCCTGGAGTTGGGGATAATTTTCGGCCACGGCAAACAGGCTTTTGAGCGCGCCGGTGAGTTGATTCTCCGCAGCAGCCTTGTCGGCTGGGCCTGTGGCCTGCATGGCCATGGAGCGGAATTTGGCGATGTCCTCAAACGTACTTTTTTCGTGGGCGGCGTAGCCCTTCACAGTTTCGACCAGATTTGGAATCAGGTCGTGGCGGCGTTTGAGCTGAACATCAATGTCGGACCAGGCTGATTCAGAGCGCACGCGCAGTTGCACCAGGCTGTTGTACATCCCGACCAGGAAGACGCCGAACAAAACTATGACTGCCAGAACAATCCAGGCCATGCAGATTCTCCTCGAGGCGGATTCAAGGGGACGTTAGCACATGAAGGAGAAAGTTTCAAAGTTTCAAGGACTCGAAGCAACCTTGAAACTCTGCAACCTTGCAACCCGGCCTTACTGCCTTGGAGCGTAGTATCCGCGGCGGGCGCGGACTTGGAGATCTTTTTTCACGGCAGTGATTTCGATGGAGCGGTAGCGTCCATCGGCATCGAAGTCGGTGGGCTTGTAGGAAACGTCGTACTGGCTGCGCAGTTCGTCTTCAATGGCGGCGAAGGAGTGCGTGATGTCTTTCATCTTGTAAGGGAAGAAGGCGCGGCCGCCGGTGGCGGAAGCGAGGTCTTCGAGAACTTTGTCGCCGCGCAGGATCAGGCCGCTGTCGTCGGTAGAGATAGCATAGATGAGAACTTCGGCGCGCTGCGCCATTTCAATGGCCTGGGCTCGTGTGTATTCGCTTTGATTGTCTTCTCCGTCGCTCAGGATGACGATGGCTTTTCGAATGGGATGCTCGGAATGTTCGCGCAGCAGCTTTTCCTTGCAGGCTTTGTAGATTGCGTCATAGAGCGCGGTGCCGCCGCCATTGCTGAGGCGCTGCACGCCGGCAGAGAGTAAAGGCACCTTGTCGGTGAAATCCTGGGTGAGGCGGCTCTCTTTGTTGAACCCCACGACGAATGCGCGGTCATAGCCGGGACGGATGATGTGCTGTAGAAATCCGATGGCTGCTTCTTTTTCAAATCCAAAACGGCCCTGCACGGAGCCGCTCATGTCCACGAGTAGGCCCATCTCGATGGGCAGGTCGGTCTCGCGACGGAAGTTGATGATGGTCTGCACCGGCTTGTGATCGTCGAAAATAGCGAAGTCGTTCTGGTTCAAATTGCGGACGAATTTGCCGTGCCGGTCCGTAGCTATGAACAGAACGTTGACTTCATCGACGCGCTTCGTGATGGTGAGGATGGGTTCGTCCGCTGCGCTGGCGGCGGGAAAGGCAGCGGCGGTGCTGGAGTCAACCGCGGCGGCAGAAGCGGCGACGACATAAGGGCTCGTTTGGGCGCATCCGGCAACGGACAGGCCAAGGACCAAGATTGTCGCGGATATGATGAGTGCGAATCCGCTCGGTGCCGACTCGAATTTGTTGTGCTTCGTCATTCTTTCGCCTTCGTTCTCGGATCTTGTTCGCGCACCCTATGAATATCGGAACCTCCAAATAATTCGATGCACGCCGGGGGCCGAAAAACTCAAATGCACGGTTCAATCGACTCTAGGCCGTTATTGGGTGCAAGTCCAAGTTACAAAAGGAGTACGCAGACGGTGCGTCATTTAACCACAGGCTGCTCAATAGGTTGGCAAAAATTCTCAGGATATTTTTTTCATGATTGGGTGGGTGCCGTGCAAAAAGTGCTGAATGGTTGGCCTACATTTGGACCTGTACCCTCGAATGGGGCTGCGGTATCAGTGCCTGGCAGGCTACAGTGATAATCTGAGAACCCCTGGGGCCGTATCCGGCCTGGAGTCGCGTATGTATTTTGAACAGTTCTATCTGACCTGTCTGTCTCATGCCTCATACATGATCGGATCGGAGGGCGAGGCGGCGGTGGTTGATCCGCAGCGCGATGTGGACATCTATCTGAAGGTGGCCGACGAGCAGAATCTTAAAATCCGGCACATATTCGAAACTCATTTGCATGCCGACTTTGTTTCTGGACATAAAGAACTCGCGGCGCGCACGGGCGCGAAGATCTACATCGGAGCGCAGGCCAATGCCGAATTCCCGCATGTGTCGCTGATCGACGGCTTTGAAGTGAAGATGGGAGCGGTGCGCATTCGCTCGCTGGAGACGCCGGGCCACACGCCGGAAAGTGTATGCCTGGTGATAACCGATGAAGAACAATTGTCTGAAGGTAAAGCAGCGCAGCCCTGTGCCGTTCTGACCGGCGATACGTTGTTTATTGGCGATGTTGGACGCCCGGATCTTTCGAAGACGCACACGTCGCGGGAACTTGCGGGGTTGCTCTACGACAGCCTGCACGAGAAGTTGCTGGCGCTGCCGGATGCGGTAAAGGTGTATCCCGCGCACGGTGCAGGTTCGCTCTGCGGACGCGCCATGCGGGCGGAGCGCTCGTCCACGATTGGCACGGAGCGCCTTACGAACTACGCCCTGCAGATCGCGAGCCGGGAAGAATTTATCGCGCAGTTGACTGCGAACCTTCCGAGTCGCCCTGACTATTTTCTTGAGGATGCCGAGATCAATCGCTCGGGCGCGGCGACGTTGACGGAACTGCCGCCGCTTCCGGCGCTTTCTCCAGCCGAACTGCAGGCGCTGTTGCAGCAGAATGGCCATCTCAATGTCATTGTCAATGTCCTTGACGTTCGTCCAGGAGACGAGTTTGCGGCAGGACACGTGCCAGGGTCGATCAACATCGCGCTCTCGGGACAATTCGCGTCGTGGGCAGGAGGGATTCTGGGGATCCACTCCAAGCCAATTCTGATCGGCGAAACTGATGCGCAGATTGAGGAAGCTCGGATGCGATTGACTCGTGTGGGCATCGAGGAGTTGCGCGGTTATCTGGCCGGCGGGGTGGCGGCGTGGCAGAAGGCTAGACTGCCAGTGGTAACGACGACGCAGATCTCGGCGCGGGAACTGAACGAAAAACTACGCGAGGGAAGCTTGTGCACGGCTGACGTGCTTGACGTCCGTCGCGAAGGTGAATGGCAGGCGGGGCATATCGCCGACGTGGAATGCAGGGCGCTCGATACATTTCCGCACGGACTGCCTGCAATGGACAGTCGGCGCCCAGTTGCGGTTCACTGCAAGAGCGGATATCGCAGCATGATTGCCTGTAGTTTGCTGGAGCGCGCCGGCCATCGCAACGTGATGAATGTGGTTGGAGGCTTCGACGCGTGGCATGCCGCAGCCCTTCCAGAAGTTTCGGAGCTTCTGGCCAAGGCATGATGCACCGGGATGTCGTTACCAGCATTGGTGGGTTCGCGGTTCTTATGGCGCTTCTCGCATCGTCCAATGACGCGTCCAATACCGCGCCCGCCCGGGTCCCAGCCACAGCCATTAACGGCTTGTTCGCAAAATTCGTGAGTGCGCACGAGCCTGGCTGTGCGGTGCTTGTCGTCAAAGATGGCCAGCCGGTATTCCGAAAAGGTTACGGCGTCACCGATCTGCGAACCTTGCAGAAGATCGGTCGGGAAACGAACTTTCGGCTGGCGTCACTCACCAAGCAATTTACCGCCATGGCAGTGATGCTGCTGGTCCACGATGGGAAACTGCACTATGAAGACCGTCTCACCGATGTTTTTCCGGACTTCCCAGCTCATGGAAAGGCGATCTCGATCCGCCATTTGCTGAACCACACCTCTGGACTGATCGACTACGAAGACATCATGGCGAAGCAGTATGTGGGTATTTCCGATGACAAGATCCCACAAATCAAGGATGCCGGCGTGCTCGATTTGCTGAAGCAGCAGACGGGCACGAAGTTCACGCCGGGCACGCGCTGGGAATACAGCATTCGGGTTATGTAGTGCTGGCGATGGTGGTGGAGAAACGGTCGGGGATGAAGTTTGGCGACTTTCAGCGCCAGCGAATTTTCATGCCGCTCAAGATGACGGACACTCTCGCGTACGAGAAAGGCAGCAATGAGGTCGCGCATCGCGCATACGGACACACGAAGACAGCGGATGGATGGAGTGAGACCGATCAGAGTTCGACTTCGGCTACCCTCGGAGACGGCGGCGTTTATACGTCGCTCGACGACTTGGAGAAATGGGATGCCGCGTTAAGCGCTCACACGCTGCTCACCGCGAAAGAAATGGAGCCGGCACTGACCGCGGTGGCCGCGGCGAACGGCGCCCCTCTGCAGCAAATGGACGGCAGCCCGGCGCCGCTCTATGGCTTTGGATGGTTTCTCGATCCGTATCGCGGGCATCGCCGCTACTCTCATTATGGCGAGACTGTCGGGTTTCGGAACTCCATTCAGCGCTTTCCCGATGACCGTCTGACTGTGATTGTCCTCTCCAATCGCGCCGAGGTCGATGCCCCCGCTCTGGCCGAAAGCGTGGCTGACTTGTACTTCGTGAAGCATTAACGGAATGTCTTTAGTCGACTGTCCGTTAATCGCTCGTGGCGGCTTGCGCTTTGGCGATGGGCGTTTCGCGGCGAGTGGGAAGGTGAGGCAGCGCCTCCATCAGGCGGCGGGTGTAGGCATGGGCGGGCGCAGTGAAGATCTGTTCGGTTGGGCCGCACTCGACAATCTGGCCTTCGTGAAGGATAGCAATGCGCTGGCAGATTCCGGCGACCGAAGGCAGGTCGTGCGAGATGTAGAGGATCGACATTCCAATCTCGCGATTCAGGCGCGCGAACAGTTCCAGGATTTCGGACTGCGTAATTACGTCGAGTGCGCTGGTCGCTTCATCGGCGATTAAGAGAGCGGGACGATGCATGATGGCCATGGCGATCAGTACGCGCTGCGCCTGGCCGACGCTGAGTTGGGAAGCGTGCTTGCGCAGAAAATCTTCGTTATTGTCGTCCTCGCCACTCGGCAGGCTGACGCTTTTCAAGGCGGACTGGATGGCGCGGTCGCAGTCTCCGCTGGTGGCGCCTCGGTCGCAGTGGGCGCGCCATGCCTCTCCCAATTGCGTGCGGATCTGGAGCGCGGGGTTGAGCGAGGCTAGAGGACTCTGAAGCACGAGGCTTAGGGAACGTCCGCGGAGATTGCGCAATTCCCGTTCGCACATGGCGAGCAGATCGGCACCCTGAAAAAAAACGTTGCCTTCGATGATGGCGCGCTGGCGACCGAGTAGTCCGAGGATGGCCATTGCCAGCGTGCTCTTGCCTGATCCACTTTGGCCGACCAGGCCGACCACTTCGCCGCGAGCGATTTCCAGCGAGATTCCCCGGAGCACCGGGGCTTTGCCGGGATAGCGCACGGTCACCTGCGCGGAAAGCAGGCTGGGCGAGGTATCCGTCGTCGTCGGTGTCATATTTGTCCAAACTCGTTGTTTAAGCTCGTTGTCTAAAATCGGTTATCGGCTCGCCCGCGTGCTTGCGTTCAACGTGAGCCGCTCGGCATTCCAGAACGTCTGCGGGGAAAGGATTCCCGGATTCGCGCCTTCGACCGCGCTCGATACGGCGGAGAGCGCGTTCTGATTGACCAGGTAAATAAATGGCGCCTGCTCGGAGGCGATCTCCTGGACGCGATCGAAACTCTCCTTTCGCTTCTTCGGATCCGCGGTGGACGCTTGCGCGCGCATCAGCCGGTCAACCTCGGCCTCCCAGGTGGTTTCCGGAGACTTCTGCTGCGGATTCCAGGCGTGGTTTTCGGCCGAGCTCAACCAGATGTTCATCTGACCGTTAGGATCGAGGTCGACATTGCGGAAGCCGAGCATCGCCGCTTCGTAATTAAATTTCTGTGAAATGCGCTCGATGAGCGAAGGAAAGTCGAGCGTGACAACGTTCACCTTGATCCCGAGCTTCCCGAGATCCTCTTGCACCATGACGGCCATGCGTTCTCGAGGCTTGTTGCCCGCATTGGTGACAATGGAAAACTCGACTGCGTTACCACCCTTATCGAACAACGCCCCGTTTTTCAGGTGGAAACCGTCGGCTTGCAGGCGCTTCAGCGCGGAGTCGGGACGATACGATTCGGCTTTGAGCCGGCTGTTGAACCAGAATTTGTTGGCGGGCGAAACCGGACCGACAGCGGGCTGCGCGTGACCATTGAAGACCACGCGGCTCAGATCGTCGCGGTTGATGGCTTGCGAAATCGCGCGCCGGAAATTGGTGGAGCGGAACCAGGCGCGCTTGTACTCGGGGATGGGAGCGCTGCCTACCTGGTTGAACCACATGAAATCGGAATCGAGCGAAGCTCCGGCATCGTGCGCGAGCCCCGGCGAACTGGCGGCCAGGCGGTCGAAGTAATCACTGTCGAGGACATTAATCAGGTCAAGCTCTCCGCGCTTGAAGCGCAGCATCTCGACATCGCGATTCGATTGAATGTCGAGGCGGATGGAATCGAGATACGGCAAACGGCGTCCCTGGGAATCTTTTTTCCAGTAATTTGGATTGCGGCGCAGGAGCACGCTTGATCCTGCTTTGTATTCCGCAACCAAAAATGGCCCGAGCACGGCCGCTTCTTTTTTGGGAGAATGCGTGGACATAATCGCAACCTGATCGAAGAGGCGCTCAAGTCCGG
>Ga0137388_10002499_pt1 | contig 11574 bp, 9 predicted proteins | sample 15con2h14AmetaG_FD_104644 | JGI IMG/M metagenome (GOLD analysis project Ga0137388, IMG submission 104644) | Vadose zone soil microbial communities from Angelo Coast Range Reserve, California, USA - 15con2h1.4A metaG | ecosystem: Environmental > Terrestrial > Soil > Vadose zone > Saprolite...
GCACGCGGCTATACCAATAAACAGATTGCCGATACGCTGTTCGTCAGCGAAAAGACTGCACGCAATCATGTCAGCCACATCCTCGATAAACTGGGGCTTTCGCGGCGCAGTGAGGCAGCGGCATTTGCCGTCGAACATAAGCTCGTGCCGCCCCGAGAACATCACAAAGACGATATGTAGGGGTAAGACTTATCGCGTCCATACTAAGGCTCAGTAAAAGTCTTACGTGGCAAGTACTGCCCTCCTCCCTTACCACCTACATACTCACCGTTCCGCACAATCACCTTTCCACGCAGCAGCACTGTATCCGGTATCCCCTCAATATGTATGCCCTCATAAGGAGTATAATCGACACGTTGATGCTGATTTGTGGCGCTAATCGTCAACGTTCGTTCAGGATCAAAAATAACGAGGTCGGCATCGCCGCCAGGAGCAATAGTTCCTTTGCGGGGAAAAAGCCCAAAAAGTTTGGCTGGCATAGTTGAAACCAGGTCCACAAAATGCTGTATTCCTAGTTTCCCTTTACGCACACCATCATACAGAAGCATCACGCGATGCTCTACCCCTGGCAAACCATTGGGTATCTTCGTAAAATCATGCAAACCCAGTTCTTTTTGCCCATGATAGTTAAAGGGAGCATGATCCGTTGAAACCACCTGAAGTTCTCGACGCTGTAAGCCAATCCAGAGCGCTTCATTGTCAGCATCACTGCGCATAGGTGGCGTACATACATATTTTGCACCTTCAAAGCCAGGAGCAATATAGCAACTGTCATCCAGGTAGAGATATTGCGGGCACGTCTCGCCCCAGACTGGTAGACCTTTCACACGAGCAGCAGCGACAGCATGCAACGAATGGGCGCAACTGACATGGACGACGTAGAGCGGTGCCTCCGCCAATGTTGCAAGCATAATAGCACGCTGTGCAGCCTCTCCCTCCAGGATAGCAGGACGCGTATGAGCATGATAAATTGGGGCGGTATGACCGGCAGCGACAGCTTCTCGCACAATAAAATCGATGGTGATACCATTCTCAGCATGCACCATGACCAATCCTCCCAGGCGAGCAGAGCGACGCAGAACGCGATAAATCGTCTCATCATCGACCATAAATGTGCCTGGATAGGCCATCAACAGCTTGAATGTCGTCACACCTGCCGCAACCATCTCATCCATTGCTTCTTCCGGTGCCGAGGCAAGGTCAGTGATTGTAATATGAAAGCCGTAATCGATTACAGCCTTTCCCTCCGCTTTAGTATGCCAGGATTGAAGGGCTTCAGCAAGGCTATGCCCCCGCTGCTGATTGGCAAAATCAATGATGCTGGTGGTGCCACCACAGGCGGCTGCTATTGTTCCCGTCTCAAAGTCATCGCTGGCAACAGTCGTAGGCAGTGGCAGTTCCATATGTGTATGCACATCAATAGCGCCAGGGAAAACATATTTCCCCTGTGCATCAAGTACCATATCGCTTTGCATCGAAGCAAAGGTTCCCGGCGAACCAATTGCAGCAATTTGCTCACCCTCGATGAGAATATCACCTGGAAAATCATCGGTCGCCGTAATGATACGACCGTTTGTGATAACTGTACGCATAAACAAGCTCCTCCTACAAATCAAAGGTTTACGCGATCGGATACACCCTCAGATTACCATATACTATATCAGCCTGCTTTATACCATCAGTAGTAGCAAAAAAAGCAACCACACCCGACGTGTATGTTGAATCAGCTAACTGAACAAGAAACATCCCATTGGCATAGAGAGATAAGCTACTTCCCTGTGCAATCACCTGCAATGTATTACTTGTAGCATAGCCGTGCCGCAAAGCCGGCGAAAATGTCCAATTCTTCAAAGGCGTGATAGTCCTACTTATACGCTGAGAAAAAAGAGAAATTCTGTATGTTCCAGTAGGAGTAATCTCAAACAAATAACCGCTATATTCACCGAACACATCCGTGCTAACGCGGAAAAAGAGACCGCCTGATAATCCACTAAGAATACGCGCATTCACTGTAATTGCCGCATTGTGATAGGTATTTGTAGACTCTTTGCACCCATGCCAATCGGTTCCTTCTTTAACATGGTAGCCATCTGAACCAAAAACACATTTGTTATCCTGATCCCAATTCGCCGCCACCGTATTTGCGCTATTTGCATTATTCAATACATCCTGATATACCGGCTTGCCAGAAGTAGCTGTCAGAATAACTCCTGCCGTAGCGCTTGCTCTGGCCTCAGCCGTAACAGTCATGCCAGCAATAACGGTAGCCGTTTCCTGGGACCTGGCTGTCGCAGTAGCAGCCTGAGCAGCCATGGCTGTTGCAGTTACATTTGGTGTTGCCGTTGGAATATTCGTCGGAACTTGTACTCTGGCTTTAGTAGTAATTTGTGTCGTGCTATGTAAAATAGTACGCACATTGTTCGTATTTGAAAGAACAATCGAAACCACAGAGACAACAAGTATCATCAACGCTATAAGTGCCAGTAAAATAGCAAACCAGCGGCGCCTATTCGGAGATCTGGAATATTTCTGAGTAGGGGTAGGTGTTAATGGAACTTGTGGTAATTCTGACTGTACAGGCGTAATATTGAAACCAGGTTGCGGAGATTTAAACTGGTGACCTGCTGTGGTATTTACTAGAGACGATGGGCTGACTGCGGCATCCACAGTAGCAACAGGAGGTGCGGAAGACACCATTGCCTCGCTTGCCACGCTAGTTAATGCGGTTGAGGCAACAATTTCACGTTGTTCAACCTTCAACGTATCCACACTTTCCATCGCCCCCTTTTTACCACTGGCAGTAACCGCGCGACAAAAAGCTTCCTCTAGCTCTGTAGCGCTGGCATAGCGTTGCTCTGGCCTCTTTTCTAATGCCTTATATATAACACGTTCGACCTGCGAGGATATATGGGGAACGATACTACGGGGTGAAGGCGGCCTCTTGTTCATATGCATCGACACTACAACCAGTTGACTCTCAGCGGTAAATGGCAGACGGCCAGTCACCATCTCATAGAGTAACACGCCCAGAGAATAAAGGTCGCTCCGTGCATCAGCTCGGCGATCCACATCAAACAGTTCTGGCGCGACATAATCGACGGTACCAAGCACATCACCTGTGCTGGTGAGTTGCGTTGCATCACTAGTTATCCGGGCAATACCGAAATCGGTGAGATAGACCTCACGATTGGAATTGAGCAATATGTTTGAGGCCTTTATGTCACGATGAATGATTCCTCGACTATGGATATAGTCAAGGGCACCCGCAATGCTTCGTATACTATTGCAGGTTTCCTGTAGTGAGAGGGGTGAGCGTCGAATTCGAGCGCGCAGTGTACCCCCATCAAAAAAAGGCATTACGATGTAATAGCGTATGTCGCTATCTAACAGATATTGACCAGAATCAATGATCGGTACAAGATGTTCATGTCGTAACGAGCCCATTACACGTGCTTCACGAATAAAGCGTCGCAGCATTTCTTCATCTTCACGCTTGAAGACTTTGACGGCTACTTTCTGTTGCAATTGTAGATCTAGTGCTTCGTAAACATTCGCCATTCCACCCTTACCAACCAACCTTCTCAGTTCATAGTGATCAAGGATTTTCCCCTCCAGTAATGCCATTTGAATTTCTCTCCAGTTACTGGTAACCAACGACCAGGGTGATCATAACTGGGTAACTACAATGATTATTGCATGACAGGTACGCAATATGGTAGCCCATACAGGTATCACACCCCCTATTGAATCAACTACAGTACTGGCCACTTTGGTTTACGCACTACCCTCGACATAGGCCAAAATGCCTGTCTACCCTCATAAATTGTACTTTGTGACATCCTTTACGGTATACTTGTACAAAATACCTAAATTCGAAAGAAGGATCATTATCTCGTGCCAAATTACGCCAAAGTTCTCGTCATTGATGATAGTACAACTTTATGTCTAATAATGGCCCGCGCACTTGAAAAAGCAGGATATCAAGTCACTATCGCATCAAATGGAAACGAAGGATTGGCCAGGGCCCTCCAGGAACGTCCGCATTGTGTCATAATTGACGTTGTGCTACCTGGAATCAGCGGCTTCGGCCTGTGCCGCCAGTTACGTGCCTTAGATCCACAGCGCAACCTATCAATTATTATGGTAAGTACTAAAAACACGAGCCTTGATTACTCCTGGGGTTTACGTCAAGGCGCAGATCGTTATTTGCCCAAACCATTCTCTGATACGGTTCTTGTACAAACCGTCGAGGAAGTTATTAGAGAGCATGCCTTACGTTGATTTAGCTTATATCCTAATCTCCTGCGAACTGACAAACCCACTCGAAGTTTTCATCTGAAGCTGAAGATAGCTAACGCATCTCAAAGTTCATATGCGTTGCTCTCACAAATTCGTCACAGGAGGCGATGATGCGGTTTAATCATCGTCCTCCCATTGTAAGAGCCATAATTGCATTCTGCGCATGCATGCGATTTTCCGCCTGATCATACACAACCGATTGTGGACCATCGATTACTGTGTCAGTCACCTCGAAACCTCGGTCGGCAGGAAGACAATGCATATAGATAGCGTCCTCTTTTGTCAGCGACATTCTTCGCTCGTCGCAGATCCAGTGCTCGTATTGTCCAATTGTATCAACCAACTTTGACGGGTCTTGAACCGCGACCAGAGGACCCCAACTCTTAGGGTACACAACATCAGCACCTATAAACGCCTCATCCATATCATGGACAATCTTAAAACTGCCACCTGTTTTACGTGCGTTTTCGGTGGCATTATCCAGGATCTCCGGCATCAACTCGAACTCAGGTGGGTGAGCCAGCACAACTTCAGCACCAAACTGTGTGAAAAGCTCAATTATTGATTGAGGCAATGAAAGTGGCTTGGTATAGGATTTTGCATATGCCCATGACATCACAACCCTCTTTCCTCGAACGTTCCCCTTCTTCTCAATAACTGTCATGAGATCAGCCATAGCCTGGCATGGATGATAGATATCGCATTGCATGTTAATGACCGGCACGCTTGCATGTTCGGCCACATTTCTCAAATATGTATTTCCTTCACCCCAATCACAGTGCCGAATTGCAATGCCATGACCATATGCCGAGAGAATCTTGCCAATCTCTTTAGGGGTATCGCCATGTGAGATTTGCATCTTGTCCGGCTCTAAGAAAATAGCATGCCCTCCCAGGCGCGTCATACCTGCTTCGAAAGAGTTTCGTGTACGTGTTGATGAGAAGAAGAAGAGCATAAACAGCGTTTTGTCCTCAAGTAAACGGGTGGGTAGGTCAAGACCCCATTTCATTTTGAAGTCAAAAGCGAGATTCAGCACGGTCTCTAATTCTTCTTTTGTCCATTCCTGAGTGCTGATAAAGTCTCGACCACGCAAATTGGTTTTCATTTCATAAAGTCCTTACTATTCGCGTACAATCCACGTTCCTGTTTGTCCTTCGAGAGCTTTGCCGATGGTTTCGGGCATGGTTATCAAAGCAGCGCTTCCACCGCGTTCAAGATAGTTGATAACAGCTTTGACTTTTGGTCCCATGCTGCCTTTAGCAAAATGACCCTCCTCAAAATACCCTTTAGCCTCGCTTAACGTTATACGGTCCAGATCAATCTGGTTGGGCTTCTTGAAGTTGAGAGCAGCTTTCTCTACAGCAGTAGAAATCAGTAAGAGGTCAGCTTTCAATTCACTGGCCAGCAGACTCGAAGCCAGATCTTTGTCGATAACAGCTTCTACTCCTGAAAGATTACCAGAATCATCGCGCACCACGGGGATACCTCCTCCGCCGACAGCGACCACAATAAAGCCGTTTTTGATCAGAGTATCTATAGCATCACGTTCGACAATCTCTCTTGGCGTGGGCGATGGCACAACTCGACGCCAGCCACGCCCGGCATCCTCAACCATCATCCAACCTTCTTTGCTCATCTTCGCACGTGCTTCTTCCTCTTTATAAAATGAGCCTATGGGTTTGCTGGGATTCTGCATTGCCGGGTCGTTGCGATCAACAACCACCTGCGTGACCACCGTTGCGCTTTGACGCTGAATGCCCCGGCGTAAAAATTCATTGTATAGAGCTTGCTGAACCATGTATCCAATTGCGCCCTGGGTATCTGCCCCACAAGAATCGAGAGGCACAATATGCAATACCTTACTCGCTAGTTCCGAGCGCAGCAGAATAAACCCTACCTGCGGCCCATTGCCATGCGTGACGACCACATTCCAACCCTGTTCGATCATCTCTGCAATATGTACCGCCGTCTCGCGTACTGCATTAAACTGGTCAGGCACGCTCTGATGAGCCTCATCTTTTATCAAAGAATTGCCGCCAATGGCGACTACAGCTAATTTGCTCATCTGGCACCCTCCAGGAAAAGCGGCAACATAGCATAGAAATCGGCGCACTGCACAACTTCAGCAGCAGGCACCTGGTCGAGAGTTGTATGTGCCCAATGCTCCTCACCAGGGCCAAAGCCTATTGCCGGAATACCTGCTTTTCCCATCCAATAAGTAGCGTTCGTAGAAAAGACCCATTTACCAGTTTTCGCCGCACGGCGATAACAGCTCTCAAAGGTGGCTTTGCTTGCCTGTACGTAGGGATGATCCTCCGCTAATGCCCATGCGGGAAATATTTTCTCAACAGGGAAAACAAAGCCCGTATAGCTCGGTTCGGTGTACATCGGTACAACGATCTCCGCCAAATGAGCATTGGGCAATGCATTCAGTTCATTCAATACAACTTCTTTTGTCTCGGCAGGATGCATACGACGATCAAGATAAATAGCACACTCGTCAGGAACAGCATTAAGTGAGACACTATGCGTGCTGGCACTTGTCACTGTAATCGAACCGGCACCCAGGAATGGATCAGGACGACTCTTTAACTCTTGATGCAGTTGCTCGACCCCCTGAATAAACGGTATGGCTTTGTAAAGTGCATTGTCACCACGTTCAGGGGCACTGGCATGGCAACTTATTCCCTTGAAGGTGACACTTATCTCCGTGCGTCCTCGATGCCCGCGATAAATTTCCATGTTGGTAGATTCGCCAATTACCACGAAATCGGGACGTATACCCTCGTGTTCTACTAACACATTTCCGGAGATCCCATCACACCACTCTTCCATATTACCAAAATAATACAGCGTCCAGTCTTTCGCCAATCCCAACTTTTTCAGCGTCGCCATTGCATAGATCATTGGCGGTGTGGAACACTTCTCATCACCTGCGCCGAGGCCGTAGATAATTCCGTTCTCAAACTTACCTTTAAAAGGACTCCATTCCCACTGAGAGGCATCAGCCACCCCAACAGTATCGATGTGACTATCATAGAGTAATGTGCGTGGGCCATTACCTATGCGACCCAGGATGTTGCCCATGGAATCTAGCCGCACTTCGTCAAAACCAAGTGAGTCCATGCGTGCGCCTATTGCATCACCAACCGGACCAATCTGGCTATCGAAGCTGGGTATGGCAACAATATCACGAAGAAACTGGATCATTGTACCATGATGCTTTTCCAATTCCTGTTTGACGGCTGTTTGCACTTCACGTCTGTCCATAATAAATTCCTTCTTACTACATCCTATTCCAAAGAGCCTGTGAAAGTTCTCTTGTCCGTGCGTGAATTCGAGCTTCATCTACGGTGAGCAACTGGCGATTGCGCATCAACCAGCGACCAGCAACCATAGTTGAGTTTACATGATGAGCATCCATACCAAAGATCAGGTGCCAGGGGAAGTTACCAACGGTGAGCGGTGTGGGTGGCAAATAATCAAGTAACACGAGATCAGCAGCAGACCCAACACTCAGTTCGCCAACACGCGGAAAATCAGGGCTGAACGGACTAAAGACGGCATCCATAATTCGGGCATTGTGCTGAAATGCCAGCTTCAAAACCAGATCTCCAGGCATTACCCGAGGGTCTTCAAGCGCCAGTTTATGCATCAGGTACGCCGCTTTCATCTCCTGCATCATATTCATGGTAAAACCATCGTTGCCTAAACCTATATTTACACCCGCGCGAACCATCTCCTCGACAGGCGCACGCCCCACGGCATTATTCATATTTGAGCGGGGATTATGTACGCTATTTGTATGAGTTTCAGCCAGGCGGCTCATCTCACCACCGCGAACATGCACGCAGTGTGCTGCTATACTACGTGGACCCAAAATATTATCTGCCTCTAGACGATTCACTACACGCATACCATAGCGCGAAATGCTGTCTCTCTCGTCGGAGGTATCTTCGGCAACGTGTATATGAAAACCAACACCCAGCTCAGCACCACCTGCCGCGCAGCGCTCAAGCGTTGCTGTACTCAAAGTGAACGATGCATGCAGGCCATAACTCGCGGCAATTATACCAGCTTCCGCCTGTTGTCTGCGTTCAGCTCGTAATGAGTGAATGAAGCGCTCATTTTCCCGCATACCATCTGCAACAACACCATGTCCATCGCGATCAGAAACTTCGTAAGCTAGACAGGCACGAATTCCCGCTTGCTCTACAGCAGCGGCGATCACGTCCAGGCTTCCCTCAATTGCATTTGGGCTAGCATGATGATCAATGACGCTAGTCGTTCCATAACGAATAGCATCTGCCATAAACATTTCAGCGCTGGCCTTGGTATCCTCTAGTGTTAAAAGCTTGTCGAGCCGCCACCATAGGCGCTCGAGGATTTCAGGAAAGTTGCGCGGAGGTTCGCCTGGAATAGTCATTCCGCGAGCGAATGCACCATAAAAATGTGTATGGGCACAAAGAAACCCGGGTATAATTAAACCGTCGTTCGCATCGACGTATTCAACATCAGGATACTGCTGTCTCATCGTAGTATCCCTGTCGATAGCTCCTATACGACCATCACGTATCAGGACAGCTCCCTTTTCGATAAGCTGGTTTTGTACACCCAGGGTGACAACAGTTCCGTTGCCAATAAGGATGTCTGCCATTGATTATCATTCTTCCTTTTTGCAATTCATCGCGGCTATTTCACCACTTTCTTGACCATCTCCATCCCCTCCGCTCCTTTCTCGATCGGTTCAACACTGCCAGCAGTCCCTACTACAGCATCGATACTTTTCAGACCACTTCCGGTCACTAGCAGTACAACGCGTTCATCCCGCTCGATTCTACCTTCGCTCAACAGGCGAAGTAGCCCGGCATAGCTAGCTGCCCCTGATGGCTCGGCAAACACACCTGTCAGTCTGGCTAGCTCTTTTTCTGCCGCGAGTATCTCTTCATCTGAGATAGTAATGCCAAATCCGCCACTTTCGCGTATGACTTTTACCGCCATTGCTCCATTACGCGGTAAACCAACAGAGATACCATCCGCAACAGTCTGCGCAGGAAAAGGCCGCACGATGCCATCACCTTCCAGAGCACGCACAATCGCAGGCGATCCTTCAGCCTGTACTGCGATCATACGCGGAATGCGCTCGATCATCCCTAGACGGTAAAGGTCTTCAAAACCACGATAGACCCCGCTGATAATACAACCATCACCTGTCGGCACAAGTACGCTGTCAGGTATCTGCCAATCAAGTTGTTCAGCAATCTCTAAACCAACTGTCTTTTTGCCTTCAACAAGGTAGGGATTGTAACCAGTGTTTCGGTTATACCATCCAAAGGTATTACACGCTTCGATGCACAGATCAAAGGCATCATCATAACTACCCTTTACAGCAAAAACAGTCGCGCCACACATGAGCAGTTGTACGATCTTGGCACGCGGCGCATTGTGAGGCACAAAGATGTAACATGGTAGGCCTACCGCTGCCGCCTGCACAGCTAGTGAAGAAGCCGCATTCCCTGTAGAGGCACAGGCTACAGTCTTCCCCTCTGCCCGCATCACTGCAATGATACTTGCCCGGTCCTTGAGCGAAGCACTGGGGTTGCGCGAGTCATCTTTGAGCCAGAGGTCTCTCAGCCCCAGATAAGTCCTCAGGCGATTGACTGTATAAAGCGGCGTTCCTCCAATCGACAGCGCAGGTCGATCTCCATGGCTATAAGATATTGGAAGGAGCGCACGATAGCGCCAAAAAGTCAGATCATGATCCTCCGCTAACGTAGCTCGACTGATGTGCTGGGAAATCTGCTCGTAATTATAGTGGACTTCAAGAACACCCAAAGGCCCACAGGTGGGACACGTATAGGTGACCTCTGCCGGGTTATACCTGGCATCGCAGAGTACACATTGTAGGTGATGAATATAGTCAGCAGACATTCTCAAACCTCTAGTGGATCACCTCGAGTTTGACTTTCGCCAATTTTGCTTTATCTCCATCGCTAATGGGATGCTCGCGGTCTGGCACCTCCAGTTCTGTGACGACGCCACAGAGTTCAGTTGAGAAGTAGCGCAGTCCGTTGTCAGAGAGTACAGTTACGATCATACCAATGTCAGGATAGCGCTGCGCAACTTTGATTGCGGCAGCTACATTGCAGCCCGAAGAGATACCACAGAAGATACCCTCTTCACGCGACAGGCGACGAGCCATCTCAATTGATTCATCAGACGTGGTGGTAACTACTCCATCCAGGTATTCAACATGCAACACTTCAGGGATAAAACCATCACCGATACCCTCGATTTTGTGTGGTCCCCATGAGCCTCCTGAAAGAATATCGCATTCGGCAGGTTCAACCGCAAATATTTTGATCCTGGGATTCTGCTCTTTGAGATATTTGCCCGCGCCAGTCACAGTGCCTCCTGTTCCCTGGGATAACACCAGCGCCCCAATTTTGCCGTCGGTTTGCTCCCAGATCTCCGGACCAGTCGTGCGATAATGCGCCTCGATATTATCAACGTTGACAAACTGACCAACCTCCCAGTATTTACCAGGAGCTGCAGCCTTGAGTTCTTTGACCTTCTTGATCACCAGATCTACATCGCTTTCAGCGCCAGCAGTTAGCACTAATTCTGCTCCGTAGGCGCGGATAGTTTTCTTACGTTCCACGCTCATACCATCTGGCATAACAATGACAACGGGATACCCTTTCGCTGCGCCTACACAAGAGGTAGCTATTCCAGTATTACCTGTCGTGCCTTCAATAATGGTCATACCACGGCGCAAGTCGCCTCGCCGCTCAGCCTCTGATACAAGGAAAGGCAAAATGCGGTCTTTGACACTGCCGCTAGGATTGAAATACTCAACCTTGGCAACGATCGTGGGTTTAACGTCACCCACTACGCGCCGCAGCCGCACCATTGGCGTCACCCCTGCCGTATCAAGGATGCTTTCGGCAATACGCGCACGGCGATTCCAGTCAACCATTAGTTTATATCTCCCGTAAGCAATATGGGACAGTCACAAAAAAGTTGTCCTTACATCTTCACTAAAGTGCGATCGATGCTATTCAACGTCGGACGACCAGATAGAGCCATTGACAGTTCGAGTTCCTTGCGCAGCATTTCCAATACCTGATATGCTCCTTCTGCGCCATTGACAGCAAGCCCCCAGAGAACCGGGCGACCAACCAGCACGGCTCGAGCACCCAGTGACAGTGCTTTCAGTATGTCAGTGCCTCGGCGTATTCCTCCATCGAAGTAAACCTCGCAGCGTCCCGCAAC
>Ga0137388_10002503_pt1 | contig 11565 bp, 5 predicted proteins | sample 15con2h14AmetaG_FD_104644 | JGI IMG/M metagenome (GOLD analysis project Ga0137388, IMG submission 104644) | Vadose zone soil microbial communities from Angelo Coast Range Reserve, California, USA - 15con2h1.4A metaG | ecosystem: Environmental > Terrestrial > Soil > Vadose zone > Saprolite...
GTGCAAGCCTCCGCCAAAGGCTTCAGCACCTTCAGTCAAAATGTCCTGCTGCAGGTCGGTAACACCGCCGCCGTGAATCCAAAACTTCAGATTGGCCAAGAGAGCCAAGTGATTGAAGTGCAGGGCTCCGAGGTCGCGGTCAACACCGAGCAGGCGGAAGTGCAAGGCGTGCTGGATTCGCGGCAGATCGAGAATTTGCCGGTGAACGGGCGCAACTTCCTCGACCTTGCGCAGCTCGAGCCGGGTGTGCAGATTCAGGACGGTCAGAACTTCGATCCCACCAAGGCAGGATATTCGTCGATTTCGTTCGGCGGCCGTTTCGGACGCACCGCGCGCATCGAGGTGGACGGCGTCGACGTCTCCGACGAGACCGTAGGCACGACCACCCAGGATATTCCAGCCAGCGCCATCAACCAGTTCCAGCTCAGCCAGTCTTCGCTGGATTTGTCCAACGACCTGACGTCGTCGGGTGCGGTCAACGTGACCACGAAGTCCGGCACGAATCAGTTGCATGGCGAAGCCTTCGGCTTGTTCCGTGATCGCTCGGTTGGAGGAGCAGCACCTCCGGGCGGCGGCAACGTCCCCTTCCAGCGCTCTCAATTTGGTGGAAACCTTGGCGGCGCGATTATCAAAGACAAGTTATTCTTCTTCGCGGATGGCGAGCGCACCAAGCAGGATTCGATGGTGACCGTGCAGTTCCCGAGCCCGTTCGATGTATTGAATGGCAGCCTGGGCGTCCCCTTCCGCGACAACGAACTGATGGGCAAAGTGGACTATGCTTTAGGTCACAACGCCCGCTTGTTCTACCGCTTCAACTACTTTGCCAACTCGCTGCCGGGCACGTTCGGGCTTGGCTTCTCTGAATACATCAACAAAGACGTTGCCCGAACGCACGTTGCGGGGATTGACTTTAATACCGGCACCTTCACTCACACCGTCCGTTTTTCGTTCTTGAAATTCCAGAATCAGATTGGAGATCTGACCCAGGGGAGCAGTCTGTTGCTCTGCTGTACTGGCGTTACGCTCGATGCCCTGGGCAACGGGTTTTATTCTGGACCGAACCCTAACGCGCCCCAGAGCACTCCCCAACAGAACATTCAAATCAAATACGACGGCAGCAAGGCCATTCAGTCGCACATTCTGCGCTACGGAGTTTCTTACAATCACATCCAGGGCGGCGGCTTCGCGAATTTCTTCGGATTTGCTCCGCGAATTTCCTGGCACATGACCGCGGCGAACATAGCTTTCGCCGCTGCCGGCCCTTTCCCTGGGCTGAACGGCGCTGGGCCTGAGACCAATCCTCTGAACTATCCCGCTGAAAGAGTCCGTTACGGCAACGGGCTTGGGTTCAACACACTTCAGCCTGCCTTGGGCTTTCCCGCAGGCGGACTGGGTCCTGACAACCGGATCGGCTTGTACATCGGAGACAACTGGAAGGTCAGACCTAACCTTACCGTCGCCGTTGGTCTGCGCTACAACCGGGATACCGGTCGAACCGACAGTGACCTGCCGACGGACGCGAGCATCAACCAGTTCTTCCCCGGATACGGCAACCGCGTGCAACAGGCCAATACAAACCTCGCCCCACAGCTTGGGATTGCGTGGGATCCAGCCAAGAACGGAAAGACCGTGATTCGTGCGGGGATTGGCCTTTACTACGAGAGTGTCATTTACAACAATGAGCTTTTTGATCGGCCGTTCCGTCTGAAAACGGGAGCGTTCAATCAGACCCCTTACGGTTGCTTCAACGGCATACCGATACCTTTACCCGTGACGAGCGGGACGATTACTCCTCCCGCCAGCTCCTGCGGCAACAACGTGCATGCGGGAGATGCAATTGCCGCGATTGATACATTCTGGCAACAGTACAAGGCCGGGAATCCCCTGGACCTCAAGGCTGCGAACCCAAACTACATCGGCAACTTCCTGAGTGCGGGTTTGGGCGTACCGCTTGGACCATTTGCGCCGGGTTACAAGACTCCGCGTTCGGTTCAGATGAATTTCGGTATTCAGCGTGAGATCCGCCACGGCATGGTTTTCAGCGCCGACTTCTTGCGCAATATCGAGACCCACACTCTGGTGGGTGTCGATATCAACCACACTGGGGACGTGAAGAACTTCAACCTAGCTGCGGCTCAGAATGCGATTGCTGCCACCGAGAATGCCTTCGGTTGCGCTAGCGTTGACTGTGTGATCACGGCTGGCGGTTCGATGGTCGATTTTGCCAACAATGGCTTGACCAGCGACTCTGATTTTGGTCAGGCCTGCGATCAGGCGCTCGGCGTTCCGTGTGCCTTTCCAGGGTTAAACCCTGCTCAGCCTGTCGCATTCTTCCTGAAGCCCATCGGACGCTCGGTCTACAACGCTCTGCAAATGAAGCTGGTGCAGAACGTGACCACGCCGATGCGCGGCATACGAGCGCTGAACTTCCAGGCGTCCTACAGCCTCTCCCGCTTTCAGAATTCGGGGGGAGCACAGCTATTGGGCACAACGGGGGACAACGATCAGGACTTTGTTATTCCGACCGCCGACAACAATGTCCCCAACCGCTACTTTGGTCCCTCACTGCTGGATCGTACACACCAGATCTCCTTCGGAGGTTATGCCGACTTGCCGTTCAAGTTCCGGTTTGGCATGATCGGTCACTTCTGGAGCCCGCTGGCAAGTGCCTTGGTCGTGCCGAACACCGGGATAGGCGCGGGCGAAATCTTCCGCACCGACTTTACCGGGGACGGCACGGTGGAAGATCCCCTGCCGGGGACGCATTTCGGTCAATTCGGCCGGGGTACAAATGCCTCCAACATCAACACTCTGATCAGTAGCTACAACACGAAGTTCGGCAACCAGCCCACTCCGGCGGGCCAGGTACTGGTGGCGAACAATCTCATGACCGTCAGCCAATTGCAGGCGTTGGGTGGAGTCGCTCCCGCGCTTCCCACCGCTCCGTCGGACCAGGCGAACTTCCCCTGGCTGCGCGCCTTCGATATGAACATTGCATGGAAATACACGTTCAAAGAGAGGGTCAGCATCGAACCGAGCGTCAACTTCTTCAACCTGTTTAATTTTGGCAACTTCGATCTGCCCGGAACGATCCTGATGGCGCCCTACCTGACGGGCACGCCCGGCGCAATCAACGGAACCACCCGGCAGCAGAACAAGGACTCCTTCCGTGTCGGCAACGGTACTGGCGTGTACGGCCTAGGAGCCGCCCGCCAGATCGAGTGGGGTATGAAGTTGACCTTCTGAGACTTAGGCTAGTTCTACGTCGTGGCCACCAGCCTGACAGGTTGGTGGCCTTTTTGCTTGAATTCGGGAGAACGGCACACAGCCCATCCTTGTCGTTGTGAACGCCTAGTGACCGCGTAGTTACGAAACCGTGGATCTGATTCATCGCCTGCCAGTCTTCATTTTCCCGGAATGGAAATACAGTTTTCGGGAGATTTGCGGCGAAAGTTATCTGTGAGATGGGTCTGTTTCGCCGCGAAAGACAGCGCAACTCTCTGAAGCTAAGCGACATACCCACTTCGGATGGAGGTGCCACAACGCTGGCTGGCAAATTGCTGGAAAACACAAGAAATTACTGCAACGTTTCCCTGCTTGAAACGGACACTGGCTGTTCAGCCGTGTGTATGTGAGTGGCGGTTCATTAGATTTCCCATGTTGCAACTCTTCAGGGAACTATGAGCGCAAGATTCCGGAACCACTGTGAAAACAGTTGAAAGGATGGTGGATGATGTCGAACATCAACTCCCCGCGCCTCGGCGCACGATTTAGCCTGCTTGCGTTGGTCGCGATATGCGCGCTGGTCTCGTCTGCTGCGTACGCGCAGACCACCGTCGCCCACGGCAGTATTCAGGGTACGGTAAGCGATCCCACCGGCGCGGTCGTCGGCGGAGCCAAGGTCACCATCACCAACAAGGCGAATGGCCAGGTAGTAACAACCACGACTTCGAGTTCCGGCACCTACAGTTCCGGCGGCTTGATCCCCGGCGACTACGTCGTCCGCGTGGAATCCAAGGGTTTTAAGACCACTCAACTGCCCATGGTAGTTCAGGTGACAGTTACGTCTTCCGGCAACGTCACTTTGGAGCTAGGCCAAGAGAGCCAAGTCGTCGAGGTGCAGGGCTCTGCGGTCGCCGTGAACACCGAGCAAGCCACCGTACAGGGTGTCCTCACTGCAGACCAGATTGACAGGCTGCCCGTGGATGGCCGCAATTTTCTTGATCTGGCTCAGCTAGAGCCTGGCGTGCAGATTCAGGACGGCCAAACATTTGACCCCACCAAGGCCGGCTATTCCTCCATCTCGATTAACGGAGTGTTTGGACGTACCCCCCGCATCGAATTGGATGGTCTGGACATCAGCGACGAGACCGTCGGTACGACGACGCAGAACGTAGCCTTGAGTTCCATCCAAGAGTTCAACATCAGCCGCTCGGGTCTCGATCTTTCGACGGAGCTGACCTCGGCAGGTTCGGTGAACGTTGCGACCCGGTCGGGAACGAATGCGTTGCACGGCCTGGGTTTCTACGATTTCCGAGACCGGAATGCCTTGACGGCAGCCTTCGCCGGGGCTGGAACTGATTACTATCAAAGAAACAATTTTGGGGGCCGCCTTGGTGGTCCGATCATGAAAGACAAGTTGTTCTGGTTTATCGATGCGGAACGTCAAAAGCAGGACGGCCTCGCCCCGGTCATCGTGGCGTCTTTTCCTGGACTCAATGGTGGGTTCACTTCGCCGTTCCGCGATACCGCTGTGACTGGCAAGCTTGACTGGAACGCCACGAAGGATATCCACATCTTCTACCGCTTTACCTACAACTGGAACATTTCGGAAAGCAATTTCGGGTACGATTACTCGGTCTACTCCAACAAGGACAACGCTCCCTCGCATGCCGTGGGGTTGGACTGGAACAAAGGAAGTTGGTCGCACAGCATCCGCTTCGGCTACCTCAAATTTCACAACCAGATCGCCGGCGCTACTGCCGGTTTCGATCCCGTGCCGACCGCCGAGATTGCCGCAATCGATACCGGCGAAGTCATCTCCGGTCCCAACTTGCTGGCTCCGCAGGGAACCCTCCAGAGCAACAAACAGATCAAGTATGACGGCAGCAAGGTTTGGCGTTCGCATATCTTCCGCTTCGGGGTCGGTGTGAACCGCATTCTGGGTGGTGGCTTTGCGAGTTTCTTCGGACTTGCGCCTCTGGACTACACGGTTTCTTCGAGCAGTAGTGACCTGTCCGCCCAGCCCTTTTTCTTCGGCATCTTGGGAAACGGTCAAGGGTTTTTCACGGAGATACCGCAATTTGGCTACCCAGGTGGAGGACAGTCTGATACTCGCTTCCAGTGGTATGTCGGTGATTCATGGAAGATCAAGCCGAACTTTACTCTGTCTTATGGCTTGCGCTACAACCGCGACACTGGCCGCAGTGACAGTGATTTGGCTCCAACTCCATGCTCGGCTACGACCCTCATCACCTGCAGCGGGAACCTGCTCGATCAGTGGGGACCGGGATTGGGCAACAAGGTCCAAAACCCCAACAAGAACTTTGGGCCGCAGGTGGGATTCGCATGGGATCCTTTCAAGAACGGCAAGACCTCCATTCGCGGTGGGGCCGGCCTCTATTATGAGAATTACATCTTTAATAACACATTGTTTGACCGGCCGAATAAGTTGGAAAAGGGATTGTTCTTCGGCCTCGGTACCTTGAACTGCTTTGCCCCCGGCGGCCCTGGTTCCGTCTTATTTACTCTGGCTCCTGGGAACACGGTCTCGTCGGTGAATGGCGTGGACTTGGCGACCGGCGTCTGCCAGCAGCCTCTCTCGGTCGCGGGTCCGCTGGTCTTCGACCTACAGCAGGAATACCAGGCGGCAGTCAAAGCTCTGGGACCGCAGTCCAACGGAAACTTCGTCGGCAACGATCTAACCCTCAACACCCATGTTGTCGGCCCAGCTTTTGCACCCAACTTCCGCACCGCACGCTCTTACCAGATGAACCTCGGTATCCAGCGTCAGCTGGCGAGGGGAGGCGTGCTGAGTGTGGATTACATACGCAACGTCAGCCTGCACTTCCAACAGGGTGTGGACGTCAACCACGTTGGTGACTCACGTTACCTGAACACGAACGCAGCGCTGAACGCGATCAATGCGACGGCCGGAGCTTTCGGTTGTGCCACGGCCACCGACGGTCCCACTGCCCAAGCCGCGGTTGATTGCTACATCACCAATACTGGTACAAATGCAACTATTAACGACTTCGCCGGCAGCGGACTGGATTCCGGGTTAGCATTCTCTGCCACTGTCGGTACCACCGGTAGCCCTGCAGCGGCCAACATCAATCAAGCCACCCTGCTTCCCTACACTCCTGATACATTTGCGGCGTTTCAAGGTATCAACTCGAACGTCGGAGTGGGAGAGTTCAACTTCCCCATCGGCCGTTCGGTGTACAACGGCTTGCAGAGTTCGTATAAGCAACAAGTCGGCAATCCATTTCGCGGTGTCTCGCAGATGGACTTGACGATCTCCTATACTTTGTCACGGTTCAAGGGCACCGGCGGAAGCGATCAGAACTTTAGTCCCCTGGCTTTTGATTTCAGAAATCCAACTGGTTTTTTTGGTCCCACTTCGCTGGATCGCACACACCAGTTCAAGTTCGGGGCAACCTTCGACGTGGCGCATCGTGGGCCGCGGTTCAGTGTTATCGGCAATTTTGGATCTGCACCGCCGACGACCTTGGCTCTGGTTTCGCCCGGAGGAACGACGGGGACGGGCGAAATCTTCCGTAGCGACCTCACCGGAGACGGCACGGTTGCCGACCTCTTCCCGGCAAATGGGGGCAAGGTTGGCCAGCCTGGCCAATTCCAGCGCTCGGTCTCACCGTCGGGGATGACCGCCGCTATCAACAACTGGAACACCAATCAGGCCGGTCAAGTAACGCCAGCAGGGCAGGCACTGATCGACGCGGGCCTTGTCCGTCTAGACCAGCTGCAGACCTTAGGCGGTGTAAAGCAGCTTCTCGCTCCTCCGCCTACCGGCCAGGCTGGTAACAGCATCTATAAAGAAGTGAGCACGGTCCTGAGTTGGCCGATCAAGCTGGGAGAGCGCTTCACGATTGAGCCTTCCATCAGCGCGTTCAATGTGTTCAATTTTGCCAATTTCGCACGTTTGTCAGGAGGCGTTGTGGACGTTTCGCTCGCGTCGCCTACTGGTAATGGTTCACCAGGCAGCGTCAGCGGCACTTTCAGTTCGCACACGTCTCCAGTCACGGGCGTCTTTCCAAACGGCACGCCGGACCTTAACTCCGTCCGTACTGGCACCGGCTCTGGCGTCTTTGCAGTAGGCGCTTCGCGGCAGGTCGAGTTCGGACTCAGGATCACGTTCTAGCTGATCGATCGGAAGCAGTGACACCTTGCCGGCCCTTTCGGGCCGGTGCTTTTTTATGCCAGTCGGCGAATGCTAGACTGGAGCGTCTTATGTCTCTGGGCCGGCGATTCCTGCAAGCACTGGTGCTGTGTGTGCTCGCTTCGAAGGCCTTGGTTGCGTCCTCCGCTTCGCCCACTCCAACCACCATCGTTCTGATCACGGTTGACACCACGCGCACTGACCGCATGGGGTTTATGGGCTCCCACCTGGGATTAACTCCTAGCCTCGATGCCCTAGCTCGGCAAAGCCTGGTGTTTTCTAAGGCCTATGCCCACGTTCCGCTGACGACGCCGTCCCATGCAACCATCCTTACTGGTACCTATCCGCAGTTCAACCACCTGGGAGACCTGGGAGCGCCTCTTTCGAAAGACCTGCCCGATCTGCCCGAAATTCTTCAGAAAAGAGGCTACCGCACGGCAGCGTTCGTCGGGTCGCAGGTGCTTGATCCCAAGAGCGCAGCCGCTCCCGGCTTCGATCGAGGTTTCGACATCTACGATGCAGGTTTCCACCGCCGAAGAAGCGGCGAGGATCGCTACAGCAGTGAGGAACGGCGTGCCGCCACGGTAGTCGACCACGCGCTGGCATGGCTCAAGGGGAAGGCTCGCACGACCCCCTTCTTTCTTTGGATCCATGTTTACGATCCTCACGATCCTTACGATCCCCCCGAGCCTTTCAAGACGAAATATGTCGCAGCGCCCTACGATGGAGAGATTGCCTACGTCGACTCTGCCCTCGGCAGGCTTTTTGCCACATTGAAGGCTCAGGGTATTTACGACCGAGCAATAATCGCCGTAGTCGCCGATCACGGGGAAGCCTTTGGCGAGCACGGCGAAGAGAGTCACGGTTTCTTCCTCTATGACGAAACCGTGCACGTTCCGCTCTTGATCAAACTGCCGAATGAACGTTCTGCGGGCCGGCGGGTCGACGCGCGAGTCGGTCTGGTCGATGTCGCGCCGACTCTGTTGGAAGTCGCGGGAATACCGGCACCGGTCTCGATGCAGGGTGTATCCCTGGTGAGATGGCTAACGGAAACGGATCGAACCAGGGAACGGGCGACCGAAAGCTCCGACCCCGGTGGAGATCGGCGAATCTACTCCGAGACCGACTATCCCCATCGTTCTTTTGGCTGGAGTTCGTTGCGAAGCTTGCGATCCGGCAAGTATTTGTACATCGATGCTCCACACCGCGAACTTTACGATGAAGTAGCCGATCCCGAGGCACTGCACAATTTGGCTGACACGTCTAACGGCGTGGCGGATACCATGCACGCTCAACTCGATGCCTTCCGGCACAAGACGAGCGGAGGGGCGACCGCAGCGGCTCCAAGCCTCAGTCCTGAGCAGGCAGAACAATTGCAAGCTTTGGGTTATCTCACTGCTGCCTCCAATTCCACCGGCAAAGAAGCGATACAGAAGGGAGCCGACCCCAAAGACAAAATCCAGATCGCGAACCTTCTGCACCACGCGGTACTCGCGACGGAAGAGGAACGATACGCTGAGGCCGTTCCGTTATTGCAGCGTGTACTCAAGGAGGAACCGATGATTGCGCTCGCTAACCTCGAACTAGGCCGTTCCTTGAACAGCCTGGGAGATTTTGCGCAGGCGCTGCCGTGGTTGCACAAAGCTGTGGAGCTCACCCCGAACTCGGGCAGGGCCCACTACGAGCTAGGAGTCGCACTTGGCGCAACCGGCGATTGGAGAGCGTCAGTGGTCCAGTTGGAGGCGGCTGTTGCTCGAGCGCCAGACTCCGACGATCTGCATTTTCATTTGGGCATGGCCTATGACGAACTGGGCCAAATGCCGGAAGCAGAGAAGGACTTTCGAGATGCCCTCCGGATCAACCCGGCTCATTACCGGGCAAATCTGTTTCTTGGACGCCTCCTTGGTATGCACAACAATCCTGCTGCTGCTTTAACCTACCTACAAAGAGCTGTGAAACTTGAGCCGAAATCGCCAGACGCCCACAAATTCCTGGCTAACGTCTATACCGAGTTGGGACGCGAACAGGAAGCTAGCCGAGAACGGGATGAAGCGGAGCGCCTGCGGAGACAGGTGGCCCCCTGAGCTACCTACACCAGCGGCAGGCCATCAGGGAACCAGTTCTGTGCGCAAGTGCTTGGACAACTTCTCGATCTGCTTCAGCTTATTCGAAAGGTCCTTGGGAAGTTTTTCCTGTCCCGCTTGATCAACTTCCGCAGGCACGGATTGCGCAAGTTGCGCGAGATCGAGAGATTCCTGATGAAGTCTTGAGAGATCAATTTTGCGCGGCTGCGGACCTGCCGGCGGCTCAAGAATGAGGGGATGCTTGGCAACCTCCAACTTGCCCGGTGGATCCGATAGATTTTGTTGTGAAAGTAGCGTCTCAGTTGCGAGGAATGCTGCAAGCAGACTGGTGATGAGTCTAACTTTCTTCACGGTGAACCTCCTACCGGAAGATCGATGTCGTGTATTTTACTCCTTCTGCCGAATGAGCGGGGGGCGAGAAGTAAGGCTTCAGCGGGCTCTCGTGGCCTGGGCCGTGGTTGCCGTTTGTGTACAATGCCGATATGCCTTTCCGTCCGCAAGGAAATGCTGGTTCCGGCAAGTCGGGCCGTACTCCGCCTCCGGAGGAGACCTTTCAGGAAGCCGCATTCCTCAAGGGTTTGGGTGAGAAGCAGCGGTCGGTCAGCGTCAAATTGATGGACGGCCAGACCGTCCACGGCTGGATCGAATACTACGACAAGAATATGGTGCGGTTGACGCGCGAGGGTGCGCCCAACCTGTTCATCTTCAAGCACGAGATCATGTACATCACCGAAGACGGCGGAAAGCGGAAATGAGCCGGGCTTCGGGCTTCAGCTTCCAGGCTTCGGCGCCCATACTGACTGGCGGCTTTGCATTCCGGTTGGATCTCCAAAACGAATAGCCGAAGTCTTGTAAAACCTGTGCCGAACCTCTCTTCCAATCACGACAGCTTTGTCCCGGCGATGTCGGCTATTGCTCGCGAAGCGGGTGCGCTCCTGATGCACCACTTCAAGCAGCATTTGAAAATCGAATACAAGGGTGACGCCGATCTGGTTACGGCGGCGGACCGCGCTTCGGAAGTCCTGATCCGCGAGCGCATCCGCCAGAATTGGCCGGATCATGACGTGCTCGGCGAAGAGCAAGGACTAAATGATCAGGGCAGCGAGTACCGCTGGTATGTCGATCCGCTCGATGGCACCACGAACTTCGCTCATGGATTTCCCGTCTTCAGCGTCTCAAAGGCGATCGAACACAGCCCGCCGGGAGAGCAGTCGCGGCGTATAGCTGGAGTGGTTTATGATCCCACGCGCGACGAATTGTTTTCCGCCGAGCAGGGGAAAGGCGCGCAGTTGAATGGGGAAGCGATTCACGTCTCGCAGATTGCAGCGCTGAAGGAGTGTCTGGTCGCTACCGGGTTTCCCAGCCACAAGCGGCACAAGAATCCGAATATTTATTTCTACCACCAGATCACGCTGCACACTCATGGAGTACGGCGGGCGGGATCGGCGGCGCTCGACCTGTGCAATGTCGCAAGCGGACGCTTCGACGGCTTCTGGGAGTTCAACCTGAATCCCTGGGACACGGCTGCGGGTGTGCTCATCGTCGAAGAAGCCGGAGGCAAGGCTAGCCGTTTCGACGGTGCTCCGTTCGAACTCAACAGCCGCGAGACGCTGGCCTCGAATGGCCTGGTGCACGAAGCACTGTTGAACGAGTTCCAGGCCGTATTCGCCGGGCGGGGCCTTGAGCCTTTGCCCGATCCGCGCGAATACAAGAGATAAGGTCTGCTCACCGGCGAGTTTCTGCGGCGACCGATAGTCTCTTAATTAACCACGAAGGACACAAAGGAACACAAAGGAGATCGAGGGTCGAAATTGCCTTTCCCGATGACGGCGACTTGTCCCGGCTGGCCGTGAATGACGAGCGATGTCGTGCGATGACGGCGATTCAGCTAAGAGTGCTGGGCCTGCCCCGGCGCGCCGTGGGTGCTTTCTCGCTTAAGTTTTCAAAGAACTTCCCCGCACTCCGCCTGGGCGGCCGGTTCTTGGAGTTTTTCCGGCTAACAGCTAGCAGCTAGAAGCTAGAAGGTGCCCTCCAAAGTCCGCAAATGGTAGCGCAGATTTGAGAAATGCAACAGGCAACAAA